>Ga0209788_1000114_pt1 | contig 22871 bp, 22 predicted proteins | sample WorMetLIZISLAND1_2_FD_187415 | JGI IMG/M metagenome (GOLD analysis project Ga0209788, IMG submission 187415) | Marine gutless worms symbiont microbial communities from Max Planck institute for Marine Microbiology, Germany - Olavius clavatus LIZARD... ...
GGGTTCTCGGGAGCGGCGTCGGAGGGGCGGGTCGTGCTCGCCGTCAACCACGATGAGGCTTGGAGGACCGACCCGGCGCCGGTTGAGTGGCGCCTGTCGACGGCGGCCGAGGCGGCCTCGGCGAGATACCGAGGCTCTCTCGGCGAGCGGGCGTTGGCTGCGGCGGGGGCGATGTTGGCGGTGATCGCCCTGGCTGCGATCGCCTGGGGGAGGGCGAGAAGGTGAGGCTGTTGAGCCTGGCGGCGGTGGCGGCGGCGGCGGCCGTCGCTTATCTCATGCCCGCGCCCGAGGCGCCGCAACCCGGCCCCGTCGTCGAGGTCGAGGCGGCGGCGGTGGCGGTTTGCGCCGTTGAGGAGGGCGCCGGAAGGAGCACCGAGGTCTCGATCCTCTCGACGGTCGACGGCCCCGCCGCCCTGACCCTCCTCGCCGGGGGGGAGGAGCCGGGGTTCATCGGGTTGGAGACGGGCCCCTCCGGGTCGGTCGCGATCCCGGTCGTCGACGTGGCCGCCGTCGGCTCGCCCGTCGGCCTGGTGGAGATGCCCGCCCCCTCGTCGGCCGCAGGGACGGTGGTGACCGGGTCGACGTCGTTGTCGGCCGAGGCTTGCGAGGCCGCCCCGGGCCCGCAGGCGCTGATCGCCGGAGGGTCGACGGCGAGCGGTTGGGACTTCAAGCTGCGCCTGATGAACCCCTATGCGGGTGAGGCCGTCGTCGACCTGAGCGCGCAGTCCGAGGTCGGCGCCGAGTCGACCGATCGGCTCGAGTCGGTGATCGTGCCCTCCCGCTCGTCGCGAGTCATCGATTTCAACGAGCTGACCCCGGGCCGGGAGACGATCACGGTGACGGTCGACACCCGCGTCGGGCGCGTGGCCGCCGTGGGGAGGCAGGGCCGGGAGGGGGAGGTCGCCGTCTGGCGGGCTGTCGTCCCGGCCCTGGAGTGGTTCGTCCCCGTGCCCGCCGGGCCCGCCGCCAAAGAGCTTCTGATCGCGACGGCGGCCGACGGCGAGGTCGCGTATGAGGTCTCGTTGCACGGCCCGGACGGGGTCGATGAGGGTTTCGCCGCCGGGACCTTGCCTCCCAAGGGGCGGGCGGCCGTCGACTTGAGCGTCCTGGGCGAGAGCGCGGGCGGCTTGCGCGTGCTCGCCGCCGGCCCCGTGGCGGCGACGTTGTGGGCCCGCTCCGAGACCGGCCTGGCGGCGACCACCGGCTCTCCCGTCTCCGCGAGCCGCTGGTTCCTGCCCGGCGCCTCGGCCGTCGAGTCCGGGCGGTCGTCGGCGGTGATCCTCAACACGGGGGTCGAGGACGACACTGTGATCGTGCGGCCCCTCGCCGACGGCGTATACGCCCGTTCGCACGCCCTGCCGGCCGAGTCGGCGGTAGAGGTGGGGTTGGCCGCCGCCGACGGCTACCTGATCGAGTCGACGGGCCCGATCGCGGCGGCGTGGTCCGCCTCGCGCGGCGAGGCCGCCTTGTTGGCCGTCGGGGTCCCCGCGGAGGGCGGGTGAGGCCCGGCTCGGAGAGGGCGGCGCCGCCGGGGCGGGCGCCTGGGCCGAGCCGGGCCTTGAATCGGGCGGCGGCGACTCCTACCGTCTCGCCCATGACAGTGAGCTGCTCAAGGTGCGGGTCGCCCGCCGCCTCCGTCATGACCTTCGGCTACGGCGACAGCGCCGTGTGGTTGGACGACTTCGCCGACCCGGGGGCCGGAGAGGGTTACCCGATGTGCGCCGATCACGCCGACAGGATGACGCCGCCGTTGGGGTGGACCCTCACCGACCGCCGCACGGTCGCCAGGCTCTTCGCTCCCGTCAGCGCGGCTTGATGCCGCTCGACCGCGATCTGCTCGACGCGGTCAAGGAGCTGGACGAGCACGAGCTTCGCCGTCTCCAGATCCTCACCAGGGCGCAACTTGAGCGCAACGGTGCCGTCGAGCCGGGGGCCGACCCTCAGGTGAGGATGCGCCGGCAGATGGTCCGGTGCGGCAAGCCGGAGTGCGCCAAATGCCCCCACGGCCCCTACTGGTACGCCTACTGGACCGAGGACGGGAAGCGGCGCAGCCGCTACGTCGGGCGGCTCCTCGACGAAGATGACTCCGGCTGAGGACGGCTCGGCCCCGCCCCGCCCCGATCCCGAGGGCGCCGTTCCCGAGGGCGCCGTTCCCGAGGGTGCCGCTCCCGAGGGCGCCGCTCCTGAGGACGACGCCGCGGGCCGGGCCGCCGGCTCGCTCCTCGCGAGGGCACGGCGGGTCCCGCTCCACCCGGCTCTGATCGTCGCCGGGACCTCCCTGGTCATCTTGGCGGTGATGAGCCCGTGGCTGATCCTCTCGGCCGCGACGCCCACCGGCGGCGACACCGGGGCGCACGTCTTCGGCCCGGCCTACCTGAGAGACACTCTTCTCCCCGCCGGGCGGGTCATGGGCTGGTCCAACGACTGGTTCGCCGGGTTCCCGGCGTTCTACTTCTACTTCCCGCTGCCGTCGCTGACGATCGTGGCGCTCGACCTGGTGCTGCCCTACGGGGTCGCCTTCAAGGTGGTCACGGTCCTCGGCCTGCTGGCGCTCCCGCCCGCCGTTTACTTCCACACTCGGGCCATGACCCTGGGGCGGGCGCACGCGCTTGTCGCCGCCGGGGCGGGGGCCGCGTTCGCCTTCCTGGAGAGCTACTCCATCTACGGCGGCAACGTCGCCTCGTCGCTCGCGGGCGAGTTCTCCTACTCGTGGTCCTTCTCTCTGTCCCTCGTCTACCTCGGCTTGTTGATGAAGGCGGTCCGAGACGACCGGAGGCACGTCAAGTGGGCTGCGGTCGCGCTGGCCGCCACCGCCCTCTCCCATGTGTTGACGACCATCGTGGCGGTCTTCGCCTCCCTGTTCGTGCTCGGCTGGAGACGCGGCCTGCGGCGAGCCGTCGCCGTGTGGTTGTGGGGGTTCGCCCTCGCCGGCTTCTGGGCGCTGCCGCTCCTGGTGAGGATCGGCCTGACGTCGGACATGGCCTGGACGCCGCTGAGCAAGTGGGATGAGGTCTTCCCCGTCGAGATGTGGCTGCTGATCCCGGTGGCCGTCCCTGCGGCGGTGTGGGCGTTGCGGAGGACCTCGCGCGCGGCGCCGATCATCGGGGCCACCCTGCTGCCCCTGATCTACTACCCGCTGCCCAACCTCCTCCCCGAGTGGTTCCCTGCCGCCTTCTCCGACGAGCGGTGGAAGCTGTGGAACGGTCGGCTCTTGCCCTACTGGTACTTCGGGGTGACCCTCTTCGCCGCCATCGGGCTGGCGGCGGCGGCGGTGTGGGTCTCCCGGCGGCTCCCGAGTCGCACGCGGCGCGGCTGGGTCACCGGGGCGGTCGCGCTCGTCTTCGCCGTGGCGGCGGGCCTCGTCCGGGACTCAGCCGAGTTCCCCTCTTGGGCCTGGGCGCTCGTCGCCGGGGCGGGTTTGGCCGCCGTCGGCACGACCCGCCTCATCGGGGGGTCGGTGGACACGCGCAACTTCCTCACGGGTTTGGCCGCGGCGACGGTCGTGTTGGGCGCCGCGGCGGGGGTCACGTTCATCGACGGGTGGTCGAAGTGGAACTACGAGGGATATGAGGCGAAGGAGCCGTGGCCCGAGTACCTGGCGCTGATGGAGGAGATCGAGGCCCTACCCGATGGCCGGGTCATGTGGGAGAGCAACAGCGAGCTGAACAAGTACGGGACGCCGATGTCCCCGATGTTGATCCCCTACTGGACGGAGGGCTCGCACAAGTCGATGGAGGGCCTCTACTTCGAGTCGTCGCTGACCACCCCGTTCCACTTCATCAACCACTCGGAGATGTCGCACGCGCCGTCCAACCCGGTGCCGGGTTTGAGGTATCACACGTTCGACATGGCCCGGGGCTTGAAGCACATGGATGTCTACGGCGTCGACTACTACGTCTCCTTCACGTCGGAGGCCGCCGACAAGGCGAAGGGGATTTCCGGCTTCGAGTTGGCGGCGACGGCCGAGCCGTTCCACATCTTCAAGCTCCCCGACACCGCGAAGGTGGCGCCTGCGACGCACCTCCCCGCCGTCTACGAGGCGCCGGAGCGGTCGCTGCTGGGCGCGGCGACGGGCCAGGCCGGGCCGGTGTCGTCCGAGGGCGAGCCGCTGCCCGGCTTCCACGACATGGCCCTCGACTGGTACGAGGACATCGACGAGATGCACCGCTTGGTGGTGGCGGGCGGGCCGGAGGAGTGGCCCCGCATCGAGGAGCTGTCGGAGCGGCCCGACGTTCGCCTCGACGTCCCCGCTGGCGCTGTGTCGGACATCGTGATCGACGATCACAGGATCTCGTTCACGACCAAGGCCGTCGGGATCCCCCATGTGGTCAAGGTCTCCTACTTCCCCAACTGGACGGCGACCGGGGCCGACGGCCCGTGGAGGGTCACCCCCTCGCTGATGGTGGTGGTCCCCGTCGAGGAGGACGTCGTGATCGAGTTCAAGGACACATGGGCGGAGACGGGGGGCAAGGCCCTCACGCTTGCTGGCGCACTGGCGCTCGCCGGGTCGGGCGCCGCCGCCCGACGGGGCGGCAGGGGGGAGGCGCCGCCGAGAGGGGTGTTGTGGGGTCGCCGATTCAACGGCGCCCGGCGCCCGCTCAGGCGCCCTCCTTCTTGAGGATTCCGCGCATGCGGATCATGCCCGCCACGGTCCGGGGGGCCCGGGAGACGAGGGAGGTCTTGGCCGATCTGATCTCCTCGACGGCCACCGGGATCTCGACGATCTTGTAGCCGGCCCGCTCGGCGCGGACCACCAGCTCGGTGTCGAACAGGTCCTGGGTGCTGACCACCTTCGGGGCCAGGTCGTCGACGAGAGCGGCGCGGAACCCCTTCATGCCGTGGGTGTCGGAGACGCCCGACCCCAAGACCAACCGGAGCAGCAGGTTGAAGACCCTGGTGGCGACTCTCCTGAGGAGCGGCCGCCTGTCCCGAGACCCGGGGTCGCGCTTCGAGCCGATCACCAGGTCGACGTCGTCGGGTTGTGAGAGGACGCTCCGCAGGAACCCGGCCGAGTAGTAGTCGATGTCGAAGTTGACGACCCAGTCGCCGCTCGCCTCGAGGAAGCCGCGGCGCATGGCGGCCCCGTAGTCGGGGCCGGGGAGGGAACACACCTCCACCGCCGCATCGCCCGCCGCCCGGCGGGCCGCCTCGGCCGTGCCGTCGGTGGAGCCGTTCTCGACGATCAACACCCGGTAGGGGGCGCCCACCTCGTCCATGACGGCGATCAGGCCCGCCAAGGCGGAGGAGACGAAACGCGCCTCGTTGTAGACGGGGACGACGACGCAGATCGAAGAACTCAAACCGGTTTCCTGATGCTCTGGATTCGCCTATACCGTAGTTTGCGCATTGGGAATCGGGTTCGCAAGCGCCGGTCCGCCCCAACTAGTTCGCTAATTCGGCGACGGTCTCCAGGTTCGGCGGCGGCGGCCCCTCACCTACACTTGTCGCCCCATGCAGCTCGACGTCATCTTCAAGGCCTACGACATCCGGGGGCGGGTCGACACCGGCGAGTTGACCGCCTCCGTCTACGAGCTGGTCGGCGCCGCCCTGGTCGAGTTGACGGCCGCCTCCCGGATCGCCGTCGGGCGCGACTGCCGGGCCAGCTCCCCGGGGTTCTTCGAGGCGATGACGGCAGGAGTGGTGCGGGCGGGGGCCGACGTCATCGATCTCGGGGAGGTCCCGACCGACGCCGTCTACTGGTACTCGGGGGCGCACTCGGCGCCGGGGGCGATGATCACCGCCTCACACAACCCGCCGGAGTACAACGGACTCAAGCTCTGCCGCGAAGGCGCCGCCCCCATCGGGGCCGACACGGGGCTGGCCGAGATCAAGGAGTCGGTGGCCGCCGGGCGGGCGTTCGCGGCCGACGCGGCGGGCGCCGTCTCGAGCGTCGACGCGGTCGGCGACTACGTCGACCACCTGCTCACGGTCGTCGACCCCGGCCGGATCGGGCCGCTGAGAGTCGCCGTCGACGGGGGGAACGGCATGGCCGGGGTGGCGGTGGAGCGGGTGTTCGACCGGCTACCCGCCGAGCTGTCCGGGCTGTACCTCGAGCCCGACGGCGCCTTCCCCAACCACCCGGCCGACCCGCTGGTCCCCGAGAACCTCGCCGACCTCGAGGCCCTGATGGCCGACGACGGCGGCTTCGACCTCGGCGTGGCGTTCGACGGCGACGCCGACAGGGCCTTCTTCCTCGACGACAAGGGCGACGCCTTGAGCGGGAGCACGGTCACCTCCCTCATCGCCAAGCGCATGCTCCGCTCCTCGCCCGGCGACCCGGTCGTTCACAACGTCATCACGTCCAAGGCGACGGCGGAGATAGTGAGGGAGGCGGGAGGCGAGCCGGTGCGGACGCGGGTCGGCCACAGCTTCATCAAAGCCGTCATGGCCGAGACGGGCGCCGTCTTCGGCGGGGAGCACAGCGGCCACTACTACTTCCGCGACCACTACCGCGCCGACTCGGGCATGCTCGCCATGCTCGTGTTGCTCGAGGTCCTCAGCGGCGAGGGCCTGCCGCTCTCGGAGCTTCGCAAGTCGGTGGAGCGCTACGCCGCCTCGGGGGAGATCAACTTCGAGGTGGCCGACGCCGCAGCCGCCTCGGCCCGCGTCGAGGCGGAGTTCGCCGGGGCCGAGATCGACCGTCTCGACGGCCTCACCGTCGACCTCGGCGAGGAGTGGCTCAACCTGCGCCCCTCCAACACCGAGCCCCTGTTGCGGCTCAACGTCGAGGCGCCGTCCGCGGGGCGGGTCGAGGAGCTGGTGACGACCGTGCGAGAGATCGTGGAGGGCATGTGAGCCTCATCGACCCCGACCTCGCCGAGATCCTGGTGTGCCCGGTCGACAAGGCCGGCCTCAAGGAGGACGTCGAGGCTTCCCGCTTGGAGTGCGTGAAGTGCGGGCGGCGTTACCCCGTCCGCGACGGGATCCCGGTGATGTTGGTCGACGAGGCCGAGGGAGGCCCCGATGGCTGACATGTTGGAGCAGATCAGGAGTCTCGGCGAGCAGTTGCGGTGGGCGTCCGACCTCGCCAAGCCGGCGATCGGCGCCTGCTCGGAGGTGCTCTACGCCGGGATGGGCGGCTCGGCCATCGGCGGCGACTACGCGGCCGTCGTCGCCGAGCCCGGCGGGACCCGGATCACGGTGCACCGCGGATACGGGCCCGCCCCGGCGTGGGCCGTCAGCCGCCGCCCGCTGGTGTTGGCGGCCTCCTACTCGGGGAACACCGAAGAGACGCTCGACTTCGTCTCATCGGCTCAGGAGGCGGGTCTGCAAGTCGCCGCGGTGACCACCGGGGGCGCCCTCGAGGAGACGGCGGCCCGTCACAAGTGGCCGATGATCAAGGCGCCGGCGGGCAAGCAGCCCCGCGCCGCGATCGGCCTCATGCTCGGGGCGGTGTTGAAGACACTCGAAGGGTCCCACGCCCTCGACGATCAGCGTCTCGCTTTCGCCGAGGCGGCCGAGCTGGCCGATCGCGAGACCGCCGAGGGCAGCGAGTCGTGGCGCTTGGCGGAGCGGATCGCCTCCGACTTGGCGGGCCGGGTCCCCATCATCTACGGGGGAGGCCCCGTGTCGGATGCGGCGGCTCGCCGTTGGAAGACCCAGATCAACGAGAACTCGAAGCTCCCGTCGTGGTGGTCGGTTCTGCCGGAGCTGGACCACAACGAGTTGGTCGGGTGGGAGGCGATCCCCGAGAAGACCAGGGAGCTGATGGCGATCGTGGCCCTGACCGACAGGGGCGACCACGCCCGCGTCGGCGCCCGGGTCGCCCACACGCGGGCGCTCACCGAGAGCGCTGCGCCCTGGGTCGCCGAGGTCGAGTCGTCGGGGACCTTCCTCCTGACCCGCCTGATGTCGCTGACCGTCGTCGGCGACCTGGTGTCCTTGATGCTCGCCGACAACGCCGGAGTCGACCCGACCCCGGTGGCCGCCATTGAGAAGCTGAAGCGGCTGTTGGCGGAGGAGGTCTGAGTGAGTCACGACATAGCCGATCCCGGCATGGCCCCCGACGGCGCCCGCCGGGTTGAGTGGGCGGGGCGGCGCATGCACGCACTCGCCTCGGTCAGGGAGCGGTTCCGCGAGGAGAGGCCGCTGGAGGGCCATGTCGTCGCGGCCTGCCTGCATGTGACCGCCGAGACGGCCAACCTGATGCTCGCTCTGCGGGACGGCGGGGCCGAGCCGGTGTTGTGCGCCTCCAACCCCCTGTCCACTCAGGACGACACGGCGGCCGCCCTCGTGGCGGAGGGCTTCTCCGTCTACGCCGTTCGCGGCGAGGACCCCGACACCTACTACAAGCACATCAACGCCGTGCTCGACCACAAGCCGGCCGTCACGATGGACGACGGCGCCGATCTCGCCGGCGTCCTTCACACCGACCGGCGCGACCTGGAGGTGATCGGCTCGACGGAGGAGACGACGACGGGTGTGATCCGGCTGAGGGCGATGGCGTCGGACGGGACGCTCAGGGTGCCGGTGGTGGCGGTGAACGACTCGGCCACGAAGCACCTTTTCGACAATCGGTACGGGACGGGGCAGTCGACTCTCGACGGGATCATCCGTGCCTCCAACATCTTGTTGGCGGGCCGCACCCTGGTGGTGGTCGGGTACGGCGACTGCGGGCGCGGCGTGGCCGATCGCGGCGACGGCCTCGGGGCCCTCGTCGCGGTCGTCGAGGTGGACCCGGTCCGCGCCCTCGAGGCCGCCATGGACGGCTACCGGGTGATGACGGCAGCCGAGGCCGCCGAGGCCGGCGACATCTTCGTCACCGTCACCGGGAACAAGCACGTTCTCCGCTCGGAGCACTTCGCCCTGATGAAGGACGGGGCGCTGCTCGCCAACTCGGGCCACTTCGACATCGAGTTGGAGCTTGCGGCCCTGCGCTCCGAGGCGGTGTCGAGGCGCCCGGTCCGGGAGCACTTGGAGGAGTTTGAGATGGCGGACGGGCGCCGGATACTGGTGGCGGCGGAGGGCAGGCTGGTCAACCTGAGCGCAGCCGAGGGCCATCCGGCGGACGTCATGGACATGTCGTTCTCGAATCAGGCGCTTGCCGCCGAGTACCTGATCAAGAACCGGGGCGAGCTGGCGCCGAAGATCTACACGTTGCCCCGGGAGATCGACGAGGAAGTGGCGACCATCAAGCTGAGGAGCCTCGGCGGCGCCTTGGAGACCCTCACCCAAGAGCAGGTCGACTACCTCGCAGGCTGGCGCGAGGGCACCTGACCCCCGCCCGCCGGGACCCGGTTGTGTCACACCGCCCTCCTATGTTCGGGGCATGCTCTGTCAAGCTTGTCGCAGGCTCTCGTCGTCGCCCCTCCTGTGTGAGGGGTGCAGGCGGCTGATCCGCCCGGCGCCCGACCGGATCATGGCCGGCGGCGGCAGGATCGTCGCCGCCTTCGAGCACTCGGGCCCGGCGCGGGCCCTCGTCCATCACCTCAAGTATCGGGGGTTGACCGGGTTCGTCGACGCGGCGGCGGCGATCATCGCTCCCCGGCTGCCGAAGGTCGTTCTCGTGCCGGTTCCCCGGGCCGTGTCCCGCCATCTCCACTACGGAGTCGATCCCGCCCGGTTGTTGGCGAAGGCGCTGGCTCGATCGCTGGGGACCGAGGTGCAGGCGGCTCTGGCGCCCCCGATCCACTCGCCGCGCCGCGCCGGGAGCGACCACCGGAGGCCGGCCCACCGGTTCAGGCTGCGCCGGGCCGTCGACGGGCCGGTCCTGCTGGTCGACGACGTGGTCACGAGCGGGGCCACGCTCGGGTCGGCCGCGGCGGCGATCGGCCTCGACCTTGTCGCCGGGGCGGCCGCCGCGAACGCGGTCCCGGAGATACCTAGTCTCTGGTGACATGGCGGATCACAAGCCGAGCCGCATCAAGCCGACGGTCGTCATCGTCGACGACGCCGAGCTGTTCCGCGAGGCTCTCAAGGCCGCCTTCACCCAGGAGGGGTTTGAGGTGACGGGTCTCGCCGCCGACGCGATGGCCGCCATCGACCTTGCCCGCGAGCACGAGCCCGACCTGCTGATGCTCGACCTGTTGATGCCCGGCATGTCCGGCCTCGAGGTGGTCGGGACGATCATCAAGGCCAGCCCGAGCACGAGTGTCGTGTTGCTCACCGCCAGCGAGTCGGCGGAGGACCTGCTGGCGGCGGTGAAGGCAGGCGCCTCCGGGTACCTGACGAAGGACACCCCGCTGCCCAGGCTGGTCGAGTCGATGAACGACGTCTTGGCCGGGGGAGCGGCGCTGTCGTCGGCGATGGTCGGCAAGCTCTTCGCCGCCGTGAGGGATCTCCTTCCCCGTCGGGGCCGCGTCGCGGGCAGGCGCCCGGAGCTGACCGGCCGGGAGCTGGAGGTCCTCAGGCTGGTCGGGGCGGGGAGCACGTCGCGCCAGATAGCCGACGAGCTGTTCATCTCCCAGAACACGGTGCGAAACCACATCCGCAGCATCCACGTCAAGCTCGGTGTCAGCTCAAGGTTCGAGGCGGCCAAGCGGGCCTACAGCGAAGGCCTGATCGAGGGCCCCTGGCGCTGAAGCGTGTGCAGTAACCCAGACGAGAGCCGCAATTCTGCACACACATCGCTGAGCGTGTGCAGTAACCCAGACGAGAGCCGCAATTCTGCACACACATCGCTCAGCGTGTGCAGTAGTGCCGACGAGAGCCGCGTTCGGCGCACACGCATGGAGTTGTCGCCCCGCCGCCGGTACAATCAGGGGGTCTCATGCCCATCCTCCAGAAGGTGCTGCGCGTCGGCGAGGGTAAGACCCTCAAAGAGCTCCAGGCGATCACGGCTGCGGTCAACGACATCGAGCCGCAGTGCGAGTCGCTCGGCGACGCGGAGCTGAAAGCCAAGACAACCGAGCTGAGGGGCCGGGTCGCCAACGGGGCGGCGCTCGACGACCTGCAGGTCGAGGCCTTCGCCGTTGTCCGCGAGGCGGCCAAACGCGTCCTCGGGCAGAGGCACTACGACGTGCAGGTCCTGGGAGCGGCGGCCCTGCACCGCGGGATGGTGGCCGAGATGAAGACCGGCGAGGGCAAGACCCTCGTGTCGACCATGCCCGCCTACCTCAACGCCCTCGCGGGCCGCGGCGTGCACATGGTGACGGTCAACGACTACCTGGCGGGGCGCGACGCGGAGTGGATGGGCCGGATTCACCGTTTCCTCGGCCTCTCGGTCGGCCTCATCCAGAACAACATGGAGACGGCGCTGCGCCTCCCCGCCTACCGCTCCGACATCACCTACGGGACGAACAACGAGTTCGGCTTCGACTACCTGCGCGACAACATGGCGATGTCCGCCGACAGCCGGGTCCACCGCGGCTACAGCTACGCCATCGTCGACGAGGTCGACTCCATCCTCATCGACGAGGCGCGGACGCCGCTGATCATCTCCGGCAGGCTCGCCGACAGCGCCAAGTGGTACCGGGACTTCGCCAAGATCGCCCGTCGCCTCCGTGACGGCGACCACTACGAGGTCGACGAGAAGAAGCGTCAGGTCCTCACCACCGAGGAGGGAGTGGCCAGGGTCGAGTCGATCCTGGGGGTCGAGAACCTCTACGACCACGCCGCGGTCGACTTCGTCCACCACCTGGAGACAGCGTTGAAGGCCGAGACCCTGTATCGCAAGGACGTCGACTACCTGGTCGACCGGGGCGAAGTCAAGATCGTCGACGAGTTCACCGGCCGCGTGCTCGAAGGCCGCCGCTACTCCGAGGGGCTGCATCAGGCGATCGAGGCGAAAGAGGCGGTTCACGTCAAGGAGGAGAACCAGACCCTCGCCACCATCACCCTCCAGAACTACTTCCGCCTGTACGAGAAACTTGCCGGGATGACCGGCACGGCCGAGACGGAGGCGGCGGAGCTGGCCTCGATCTACAACCTCGAGGTCTTGGCGATCCCGACCAACGAGCCGGTGGCCCGGGCCGATCAGGGCGACCTCGTCTACAAGTCCGAGTCGGGCAAGTTCCGGTCGGTCATCGCCGACGTCAAGGACCGGCACGAGCGCGGTCAGCCGGTCTTGTTGGGCACAGTGTCCATCGAGAGGTCGGAGCTGCTGTCGGAGGCCTTGAGCAAGGCGGGGGTGAGTCATGAGGTGCTGAACGCCAAGCACCACTCCCGGGAGGCCGACATCATCGCTCAGGCGGGACGGCCCGGCGCCGTCACGGTGGCCACCAACATGGCCGGCCGGGGAGTCGACATCATGCTCGGCGGCAACCCCGAGGGCATGGCCAGGGTCGAGCTGAGGCGCCGCGAGGTCGATCCCGACGACCCCTCCTATCAGGGGCTCGAGAAGGAGCTGACCGAGGAGTTCGAGCGCCGGATCGCCCCCGACAAGCGGAAGGTGATCGACTCGGGCGGCCTCTATGTGGTGGGGACCGAGCGCCACGAGTCGAGGCGCATCGACAATCAGCTCCGGGGCCGGTCGGGTCGTCAGGGCGACCCGGGCGAGAGCCGGTTCTACCTGTCGCTCGAGGACGAGCTGATGCGCCGCTTCCAGGGCGAGTGGGTGCAGTCGATGATGGAGAAGCTGAGACTCCCCGAGGACCAGCCCATCGAGGCGAAGATGGTCTCCAAGTCGATCGAGAGGGCCCAGCGCCAAGTCGAATCTCAGAACTTCGAGATCAGGAAGAACGTCTTGAAGTACGACGAGGTGATGAACTCGCAGCGGGAGAACGTCTACCGCTGGAGGAAGGCGATCCTGGAGGGCTCGGCCGGCGAGGACCTCATCGGCGACTGGATCGCCGACGTGGTGACCGGCGCCGTCGAGCTGGAGCTGTCGGCCGAGCAGGTCGAGCCCGGCGAGGATTGGGACGGGCTGGCGAGAGAGCTCAACCAGCTCTACGCCACGAAGGTCTCGCGGGAGGCCTTCGACGGCGGCTACGACATCGACGATGTCGTCGACTTCGCCGTCGATGAGGCCCTCACCGCCTATGAGGCGCGGGAAGGGGAGCTGGGCGCCGACGTGCTGAAGAGGGTCGAGCGCTCGGTCATGCTCTCGGTCATCGACAACAAGTGGCGCGAGCACCTCTCGGAGATGGACTACCTGCGGGCCGGCATCGGCCTGCGGGCGATGGGCCAGAGGGACCCGCTCTCGGAGTATCAGCGGGAGGCGTTCGACATGTTCACCGACCTGGTCGACTCGGTGAAGCGGGACTCGGTCAAGTACCTCTATCACGTCGAGGTCGCCCAACCCGAGACCCGGCCGCAGCGGGTGCGGGCCGCTCCCGCGGGCGGGGCGGGCCCGAGGAGGCCCGTCACCGTCAAGGAGAAGGTCGGCCGCAACCAGCCTTGCCCCTGCGGCAGCGGCAAGAAGTACAAACGCTGCCACGGCTCGGCCGCCTGAGCGAGGGGCGCCGTGGAGATCACCGACCCCCGAGCGACCGTCTCCGAGCTGCGCAGGAGGCTTGAGGGCGCCCGCGGTTTCCTCGACCTCGACGGCAAGGAGGCGGAGCTGGCGACGCTGCGACGGAAGGTGTCGTCGCCGGGCCTCTGGGACGACCCCGACGAGGCGAGAGCCGTCGGCCGGCGCCTCGCCCGCCTTGAGGGCCTGCTCGAGAAGGTGGGCGGCCTGTCGACGCAGATCGAAGACGCCGAGGTCCTGTTTGAGCTTGCCGCCGAGGTCGACGACGAAGAATCCCGCGATGAGGCTTTCGGGCTTCTCCGCGTCGCCTCCGCCGCCTTGGACGACCTCGAGCTGGAGTCTCTGTTCTACGACGACTACGACGAGGCCGACGCGATCCTCAGCGTCCACGCCGGGGCGGGCGGGGTCGACGCCCAGGACTGGGCCGAGATGATGACCCGGATGTACCGGCGCTTCCTCACCGGCTCGGGTTTCAGCCTCACGGTCGAGGACGTCACCGAGGGCGACGAGGCGGGTATCAAGTCGGCGACCCTCACGGTGAGGGGGGAGCGGGCGTACGGGACTCTGGAGTCGGAGCGCGGCGTGCACCGGCTCGTGCGGATCAGCCCGTTCGACGCAAGCTCGCGGCGACACACCAGCTTCGCCGGCGTCGACGTCGTGCCCGACCTGGGCGACGCAGCCGACGTCGATGTGGGAGACGACGAGCTGAGGATCGACACCTTCCGGTCGCAGGGCGCCGGCGGGCAACATGTGAACACGACGGACAGCGCGGTGAGGATCACCCACCTGGCCAGCGGCATCGTGGTGCAGTGCCAGAACGAGCGGTCGCAGATGCAGAACAAGGCGCGTGCCATGTCGATGCTGAAGGCGAGGCTGGCCGAGAGCGCCCGCCTTGAGCGGCTGGCCCACCTTGACGAGATACGCGGGGAGCAGGGGGAGGCCGCATGGGGGCGGCAGGTCCGCAGCTACGTCCTCCAGCCCTATCAGATGGTCAAGGACCTCAGGACCGACCACGAGGTCGGGAACGTGCAGGGTGTGCTCGACGGGGACCTCTCGGGTTTCGTCGAGGCCTATCTCCGGCGGCGCCGCGCCGAGCACGAGGCCGCAGGCGATTCCGGCTAGCGGCGGGCCGGCAGTTACCGTCTTCAGTTCGCAGCCGGCGAGGCCGGCGCTGCGCCACCATCCGCCATGATCCGACTCGACAGCGTCACCAAGGTCTATGAAGGCGGCACGATCGCCGCCAACGACGTCTCCCTCGACATCAAGAAGGGGGAGTTTGTCTTTCTCGTGGGCGCGTCGGGGTCGGGCAAGTCGACGCTGATCCGCCTGCTGCTCCGCGACGAGCCGGTGACGCGGGGGAAGATCTGGGTGGCGGGCAAAGACGTGACCACCCTGCCGCAGTGGAAGATCCCCTACCTGCGCCGCTCGGTGGGCGTGGTCTTCCAAGACTTCAAGCTCCTCCCCAACAAGACCGTGCACGAGAACGTGGCCTTCGCCCTCGAGGTGTTGGGCCGGTCGCGGTCGGTGATCGGGCCCCAGGTCGAGCAGGTGCTTGAGCTGGTCGGCTTGTCGGACAAGGCGAGCCGGTATCCCCGTCAGCTCTCCGGGGGGGAGCAGCAGCGGGTGTCGGTGGCCCGCTCCTTCGTCAACCGGCCCCCGATCATGCTTTGCGACGAGCCCACCGGGAACCTCGACCCGAAGACGTCGGTGGGGATCATGCGGTTGCTCGACCGCATCAACAGGACCGGGACGACCATCGTGATGGCGACCCACGACCACGCCATCGTCGACGCCATGAAGCGAAGGGTGGTCGATCTCGACGAGGGAAGGGTCGTTCGGGACGAGACCGCCGGGCGGTACGAGAGGTTGTCGGAGGCGAAGGAGGAGGAGTGAGCCGGGTCATCTTCCTCCTCAGGGAGGCGTTCGTCAGCCTCCGCCGCAACGTCCTGATCGTGTTCGGGGCGATCCTGGCCGTGTTCATCTCGTTGTCGCTCGCCTTCGGCGCCTTGGTGGTCAACGAGATCCTCAGGGTCAACACGCTCGCCTGGGAGAAGGGGGTCCATGTGATCGCCTTCCTGTGGGACGAGGGCGACAACGGCGCGCCCGCCGACGCCCACGCCTCCCTGCTCTCCGAGGTCGAGGGTTGGGATGAGGTCGAGAGGGCCTTCTATGTGGACAAGACCGGCGCCTGGCTCGAGTACCAGGGCATCTTCGAAGGGCAGCCTGAGCTGTTGGACATCGACCCTTCGATCCTCCCCGCCTCGATCAGGATCGCGCTGAAGGACATCGAGCACCACGAGGCGATCAAGGCGAAGCTGCTGCAACGGCAGCAGGTGGTGCGCGAGGTCCGCACGGCCGCCGAGTCGATCGAGCAACTCCAGAACCTGTCGAGCGTTCTGAACGTGCTCGGCCTGGGGCTCGCCGTGGCGCTGGGGTTGGCCGCGGTCGTGCTCATCGCGAACACCATCCGCCTGGCCATCTACGCGCGTCGCGACGAGGTGGCGATCATGAAGTTGGTCGGCGCCTCCAACTGGTACATCAGGGTCCCCTTCCTGCTCGAGGGGATGATCGAGGGCCTGGTCGGCGCGGCCATGGCGGTGTTCGCCGTCTGGTTGGGCTCGACCAACCTGGCCCGGGCCGGGGAAGGGTTCGCCTTGTTCCGCCTCGACGTCAGTCGGGACTGGTTCTTCCGCTGGGGCCTGGCTTTCCTCGCTTTCGGCGCCGTCGCCGGCGTCATCGGCTCGTTGCTCGGGCTGAGCCGCTACCTGCGCGACACCGAAGCTCCCGGCCCCGACGTCCCCGCCGGCCTCTGAGTCCCTCCGGTTTCCCGACTCTGGATTCGCCTGTCCCCTAGTGTGTGCATTGAGAATGGCCCAGCCCGCAGCTCCCGTGTCGACAACGGCCCCGCCGGCGGCGCCCGCGCCCGGGGCGGCCCCGCGGGCGACTGGCCGATAGTGGGCTCCGTCGAGGAGGCGGGCCGGGTGAAGGCGGTGGCCTCCAACCGCCGGGCCCGCCGCCTCTACTCGATCATCGACACCTACGAGGCGGGAATGTCTTTGCTCGGGTCCGAGGTGAAGTCCCTCCGGGCCGGGGCGATGGAGCTGAAGGACTCCTACGGCGACATCCGCCAAGGCGAGGTCTTCCTGGTGGGAGCGCATATCTCGCCCTACCAATTCGCGGCGGAGGGCGGCCACGACCCCGAGAGGGAGCGCAAGCTCCTCCTGCGCCGCCGTGAGATCGACCGCATCGCGGGAGCGGTGGCGGAGAAGGGCCTGACCCTCGTCCCGCTCAGCGTCTACTTCAAGGACGGCAAGGCGAAAGTGGAGCTGGCGCTGGCCCGCGGCAAGACCGCCTACGACAAGCGCCGGAGTCTCCGCGACCGCGAGCACGCCCGCGAGATGGAGCGCGTCGAGCGCCGACGGCGGCGTTGAAGGCGCCGCCCCCCGGGGGGCGCGGCCTCCGCATCGCCGGTTTGCGCCTAGAATCACAGATGCCCCACGGGGGTGAAACGGTTTCGACGTTGAGTGTTGAGGCGTTGGAAGCGAGCCGGGGTCTCCGGGACCCCGTTGACAAACCGGAACAACCACAAGTGCCGAAGACAACTTCGCACTGGCTGCCTAAGTAGACAGCCCGTCCTGCCGGCCGGCGCCCGCCCGGCCGGGTCAGGGCGCCGTAACGCGGGATGCGCCGTCTCGGGGCTCCGGGACCGGGCGGCAAAGACCAACTCCGGATAGACGCAGGGCGACTCGTCGTCAGGGTCCCTGTCGCTCGAAGCTCGCTGACGACTGCGCTCGGAGATGCCGGCGCCGACGACTTGACGGACCGGGGTTCGACTCCCCGCACCTCCACAACTCATGCAACAGGTCCCACCCCCCTCAGAGGAGCAGGTCGAGCGCGTCCGCGACGCAATCGGCGCCTCCGGCCTACGTCTGTCCGCCCGGCTCGAAGGCGGGCTGGACTGCGCCATGGACGTCCTCGCCGACGGCGACAGCCGTTTCGTGCTGCGCCGATACGGGCCCCGGTACGCCGAGCGGGGGGAGGACGCCGCCGCCCGCGAGACGAGGGCGCTCGAGCTTCTGCAGAAGGCGAACGTCCCGGCGCCTGCGCCGATCTGGGTGGACTGCGAGGGCGTCTTCGACGAGCAGGCGATCGTCATCTCCCACATGGCCGGCGAGCCGGACCTCACCCCCGCCAACCCCTTCGACTGGGCGGAGCAGCTCGCCCGGGCCCTGGCGAAGATCCACGCCGTCCGGCTGGGCGACGACGACCTCGCCGTCTTCCCGGCGGGGGCAGGCGAGGACGAGCGCAAGGTCTTGGAGGCGCCCGAGATGGTCTTGGAGCACCCTTTGGGTGAGGCCCTTCTCCGGCGCCGGCTTCAACTCGACATCGAGAGGGGGCCCTCAGAAGACGTCTTCAGTCACACCGACTACTCGCCGACCAACACTCTGTGGAGGGACGGGGCCCTCGACGCCGTCGTCGACTGGGAGTCCCCGGCGACCGGCGAGAGGGAGATGGACGTCGCCTACTGCTCGCTCGACATCCGGTTCCTCGGCATGGGCAAGGTCGCCGACCGGTTCGTGCAGTCCTACCGGGAGGCAACGGGCGAGAGTTTGTCGAGCCTCAGCTACTGGGAGTCGGTCGGCCTGTGCAGGCCGATGCCGGACATCGCCAGATGGGTCCCGTGCTGGGTGTCGATGGGCAGGAACGCGACGGAGGACGAGGCGCGGCGGCGTTATACGACCGTCCTTGAGGAGTTCCTGGCCCGCACCGGCTGAGCTCCGGGGGCGGCTCGGCCGGCGAGGGAAGGTTCCGGACGGCGCTCCCCGCGCCGCCCTCTCCGGGTACCGTCGGCCGTGTGAGTTACCCGAAGCGAGTCGCCGTCACCGAGTCGTCGGCTCGCGACGGCCTGCAGTCGTTGGGCGCTTTCGTGCCCACCGAAGCCAAGTCCGCCCTCATCAACGACCTGGCCGCCGCCGGCCTGACCACCTTCGACGCGGCGGCGTTCGTCGACCCGAAGCGGGTCCCGCAGATGGCGGACGGCGCCGAGGTGGTGAAGGGCGTGCACGCCGACGTCGATCTGTTCGGGTTGGCGCCCAACATGAGGGGCTTGGAGATGGCCGTCGAGGCAGGGGTGACCGGCGTCGGGGTGCTCACGGCGGCCTCGGACGCGTTCAACAAGCGCAACATCAACGCAACGGTCGACGAGTCGATGCGCCGGATCAAGCGCATGCTCGCCGACGGCCCGGCCGACATCCGCTACCGGGCCTACATCTCCACCGCCACCCACTGCCCCTACGAGGGGGAGCAGGACCCGGCCCGGGTAGCTCGCCTGGCCGAGGAGCTGGCCGGGTGGGGCGCCGAGGCGGTCGTGCTCGGGGAGACCATCGGCAAGGCGACCGTTGCCCACGTCGAGCGTCTTCTCGATGAGGTGCTCGACCGGGTGCCCGTCGACATGGTGGGGGTGCATTTCCACGACACCTACGGCCAGGCGCTGGCCAACACCGCGGCCGCCTTGGCGAGAGGCATCGACAAGATGGACTCCTCGGCCGGCGGGCTGGGAGGGTGCCCTTTCGCCCCCGGCGCCGCGGGCAACCTCGCCACCGAGGATCTCCTCTGGTTGCTCGACGGCATGGGGATCGAGCACGGGGTCGACGCCCGGCGGGTCGCGGCGGCGGCCCACAAGTTCTGCGATCGGCACAACATCGCCTACGGCAGCAAGGCGGGCAGGGCGCTCATGTCGGAGGGGGAGGCGTGAAGTCGGTCTACATCAACGAGGACCTGGAGGACATCCGGGCCGCCGTCCGGGCGTTCGTCGAGAACGAGATCGCCCCGAACGTCGACGAGTACGAGGCCGCCGGCGCCGTTCCTCGCGAGCTTCTGACGCGGATGGGGGAGCTGGGCTTCTTCGGCCTCAGGATCCCCGAGAAGTACGGCGGGATCGGGCTCGGCCACATCGCTTCGGTGGTGTTCGCCGAGGAGCTGGGCGGCTGCACGTCGGGCGGGACGGCGGCGACGATCATCGTGCACACCGACCTCGCCTCCCCCTACCTCACCAACTTCGGGTCGGACGAGCAGAAGGAGCGGTGGTTGCCCGGGCTGGCCTCGGGCGAGCTGATCACGGCAATCGCCGTCACCGAGCCGGACGCCGGCTCCGACGTGGCGGGCATCCGCACTCGGGCGAGGCGGGAAGGCGACGGCTGGCTGCTGAACGGGTCGAAGATGTTCATCACCAACGGCGGGATCGCCGACATCGTCTTCGTGGCCGCCAGGACGGGCCCGGAGGCTGGGGGATCGAGGGGCATCTCCATATTCGCCGTTGAGCAGGGCGCTGAGGGCTTCGACTCCGGCAGGGCGCTCGACAAGATGGGCTGGCGGGCGGCCAACACCGCGGAGTTGAGGTTCGACGACGTGTGGGTGCCGGGCGACCGCCTGATCGGCGACGAGGGCCGCGGCTTCTATCACATAATGGAGAACTTCCAGAACGAGCGTCTCGTCATCGGGGGACAGGGTGTGGGCGAGGCCCAGAAGGCGCTCCGCCTCACCATCGAGTACGTCAAGAACCGCACGGCCTTCGGCGCCCCGCTCTGGGAGAAGCAGGCGATCCGCCAGCGCCTCACCATGCGTCAGGCTCAGGTCGACGCCGTCAGGGAGTTCGCCTACAAGGCGGCCTGGATGACCGACCAGGGCGTGGACTCGGTTCGGGAAGTCTCGGAGTTGAAGGCGCTCATCGGCGAGACGGTCAACCGGGTGCTCTACGACTGCGTGCAGTTCCACGGCGGGATGGGCTACATCCGGGAGTCGGCGATCGAGCGGATGTTCCGGGACGCCCGCCTCGGGTCGATCGGCGGCGGGGCGACCGAGGTCATGCTCGACTACGCCGCCAAACGTCTCTAGCGTGTGCAGTAGTGCCGATGAGAGCCGCGAAACTGCACACGCATGGCTCAGCGTGTGCAATATTGCAGCCAGGAGCCGTGTTACTGCACACGCTGGCCGCGTAGAAGCCCCGGCGAGGCGCCGGGCGAGGAGGTGTTGTCGCCGTGAGAGTTGATGTGATCGGGTCGTCCGGGACCTACCCGGCGGCGGGTCGGCCCACGGCCGGGTTCCTCATCACGCACAGGTCGACGAGAGTCTGGTCCGAGGCGGGGGCGGGCGTGTTCACTCGCATCCCGATCGACCCCGACCTGGTGGACGCGGTGGTGGTCTCCCACCAGCACCCCGATCACTGCTCCGACCTGATCACCGCCTTGCACGGCTGGGGTTACCGGCCCAACCCGAGGTGGGGCGTGCCTCTGTACGCGCCGCAGGCGGTGTGGGACCGGGTGACCGCCTTCTTCGACAAGGAGCCGGGCGCCGAGCTGTATGAGGTGTTCGACTTCAGGCCTGTCGTCGGGGGCGACGAGGCGGAGATCGGGGAGATCTCGGTGTCCTTCGTCGAGATGGACCATCCCGTCCCGACGGTCGGCTCCCGGTGGACGGCGGGCGGCCACAGCCTCTTCTACACCGCGGACACCGGCCCCGGCGGCGACTGGGCCTCGCGCGCCGAGGGCGCCCACCTGATGTTGAGCGAGGCGACGAGGCAGGGCGACGCCGGGGACAAGGAGCACCCCCACCACCTCACGGCCTCAGAGGCCGGGCGGATAGCCCGCGAGGCTCAGGTCAAGCGACTTGCGCTCACCCACATCCCTCCCCACTTGGACCCGGCGAGGTCGGTCCACGAGGCCGAGCTGGCGTTTGACCGCCCGGTGCGTTTGGCGGCGCCCGGCGCCTGTTTCGACGTGTGAGCGCCCCCCCCACCGGTTTTCTAATGCTCTGGATTCGGTATACCGAAATGTGTGCATTGAGAATCCGTCGCTTGGCGGCTCGGCTCGCCGCCGACTGTCCGTTGGAGGCGAGCGCGTGACCGACCGACCCGGAGACCGGCTCCGCCCGGTCACCTTGGAGTTGGGTTTTACGGAGGCGACGCCCGGCTCGGTGCTGATCTCGATGGGCAGGACCCGCGTCTTGTGCACGGCCTCGGTGGACGACGCGGTCCCCCGTTGGCTGCGCGACACCGGGAGGGGGTGGGTGACGGCCGAGTACGCCATGCTCCCCGGGTCTTCGAGCGACCGTGTGCGGCGGGATCACATCTCCGGCGGGCGGGCCAAGGAGATCTCCCGGCTGATCGGCCGCTCGCTGCGCGCCGGAGTCGATATGGAGTTGATGGGGGAGGTGACGGCGAGGGTCGATTGCGACGTCATCGAGGCCGACGGTGGCACTCGCACCGCGGCGGTGACGGGCGCCTGGGTCGCGCTGCATCAGGCTCTTGAGGACGCCGTGGAGAGGGAGGTGGTCGCCCTGAGCCCGGTCATCGACGAGATTGCGGCGGTCTCGGTTGGGATCGTCGACGGCGAGTTGTGGCTGGACCTCGACTATGAGGCGGACGTGAGCGCCGGGGTCGACCTGAACGTGGTCATGAGCGGGCGGGGCCTGATCGTCGATGTGCAGGGGACGGCTGAGAAGGCGCCGTTCTCGCGGGGGGATCTCGACCGGCTGCTGGACCTCGCCCGCTCGGGGATCGTGGAGCTGCACGACATGCAGCGGCGGGCGGTGGCCGATTGATCCCGAGGCTGGTCATCGCGTCGAGGAACCCGGGCAAGGTCCGCGAGATCGAGGAGATCCTGGGCTCGTTGGAGCTGGTGGGCGAGGTCGTGCGCGGCTTGGATTGGGGCGATGTCGAGGAGACCGGCGAGACGCTCGAGGAGAACGCACTGTTGAAGGCTCGCGCGGTGTGCGAGGCGACGGGCTTGCCTTCGCTGGCGGACGACACCGGTCTTGAGGTCGAGGCGCTCGGCGGGGCGCCGGGGGTGAGGACGGCGCGTTTCGCCGGGTCCGGCGCCTCCGCCGCCGACTACACGGCCCGGATGCTGGAGGCGATGGACGCCGCCTCGACCCGTGGAGCGCGTTTTCGGACGGTGGCGGCGTTGGTGTTCCCCGACGGCGCCGAGGTCGTCGCCGAGGGCTCCCTGCATGGCGCGATCGCCGAGTCGGCGAGGGGGGCGGAGGGGTTCGGCTACGACCCGGTCTTCGAAGTGGACGGCCGGACGTTGGCGGAGATGAGCCCTGAGGAGAAGAACGAGCTGTCCCATCGGGCCCGCGCCGTGAGGGCGCTGGCCTCGGAGACACAGCTTCGCTATTTGCACGACACACCACTGGGTGCGGGCGGGGAGATTTGAACTCCCACGGGATCGCTCCCACAGGGACCTAAACCCTGCGCGTCTGCCAATTCCGCCACACCCGCTCGGCGACTCATTGTCCCACAGCTACGGCCCAGCCGCGGGCAGGGCTGGGCGCCGTCCCGCGGGCGGGGGCGGGGCTTGCCGATGGTGGGTCGCCTGGGATTCGAACCCAGAACCTGCGGGTTAAGAGCCCGTTGCGCTGCCAATTGCGCCAGCGACCCGGCGAGGATCGTAGCGGGGCGCCCGCTTGAGCGCCCAAGCGGCCCGGCCCCCGCCCGCGCGGCCTGAGGGCCGGGGTGTGCGGGGTC
>Ga0209788_1000115_pt1 | contig 22779 bp, 12 predicted proteins | sample WorMetLIZISLAND1_2_FD_187415 | JGI IMG/M metagenome (GOLD analysis project Ga0209788, IMG submission 187415) | Marine gutless worms symbiont microbial communities from Max Planck institute for Marine Microbiology, Germany - Olavius clavatus LIZARD... ...
CGTGACGTTGAGCGAAGTGTCGGTGGCCGACCCGAAGGCCGGGAAGGTGACCTGCCCTCAGACGACGCTGGCGCCGGGCAAGAAGACAACCTGCACCGCAACGTATGCGGCGACCCCTGCCGACATCGCGGCGGGCGTGATCGAGAACAAGGCGACGGTCACCGCGGTGACGCCGGGCAAGAAGAAGATGACCGACACCGGCTCGGTGTCGGTCTGGGTCGCGGCGAGGCGGATCGCCGGGACGGAGCGGTATTCGACGGCTGCTGAGATCTCGAAGGCGACGTTCGATCCCGGCGTGAAGACAGCGTACATCGCCACCGGGGTGAACTTCCCCGACGCCCTCGCGGGCTCGGCCGCCTCGGGAGGGGACGGCCCCATCCTGCTCGTCACCAAAGACTCGATTCCCGGTGCGACGTTAACCGAGTTGAAGCGGCTCAAGCCGAAGAAGATCATCGTGCTCGGAGGGACAGGCGTGGTGTCGCAGGCGGTGGAGTCGGCGTTGAAGAAGGAGGCGACGACCACCCGCCAGTCCGGTTCCGACCGTTACTCCACGGCGGCGGCGATCTCCGCGAAGCACTTCGACCCCGGCGCGGCCGTGGCGTTCGTCGCCACCGGTGAGGACTTCCCCGACGCGTTGACCGGGGGCCCGGCCGCCGCGGCGTTGGGCGGGCCGATCCTCCTCACCCAGAAGACCAAGCTCCCCTCGGCCACGGTCTCTGAGCTGAAGCGGTTGAAGCCGAAGAAGATCGTGGTCGTCGGAGGGACCGGCGTGGTCTCGGCGGCGGTCCAGGACGCGTTGAAGAGCTACACGACCGGGGAGGTGTCTCGCCTCGCCGGCGCTGACCGGTACTCCACCGGAGGGGCCATCTCGAAGGACGCGTTCAAGCCGGGTGTGCCTGTGGCCTACGTCGCCACCGGGGCGAACTTCCCCGACGCGTTGGCGGGAGGCGCCGCCGGGGCGTTCAAAGACGGCCCCGTCCTGCTCGTGGCGGGAGGGACGATCCCGAAGGCGACGGCGGCGGAGCTGACCCGCCTGAAGCCGAGGAGCGTCATCGTGCTCGGCGGGGAAGCGGTGGTGCCGAAGACGGCGCAAGACGCCCTCGGCGCCTACATCCGCTGAAGGGTCTCCCCACGCGGCGAGATCCGCGTTACACTGTCCGTCGAGCAGCCCATCCGCCAAGAAGGAGCATGACATGGCACACGTCCGCGACCGCTCGACGACCCAGGGGGGAGGACTCCTCCTCGCTCTCGCCGGGATCGCCGCCCTCGTCTTCGCGGTCCTCGCGGCAGACGCACCAGCGGGGAGTGCGACCGAGACCGCCTCGACTCCGTCGCTCCCGAATTGCCCGGCACGTCTTGAGAATCCCAATTTCGAAACGCATCCCGGATTCGGCGGCTACAATAGCGGCACCTTCGATCAGGACGACGTTCCCGGTTGGAGCACAACCAGAACGACGGCCAGCCACCCAGGAGGCGCGATCTCGCTCCAAACCGGAGGACAAATCGGCTCAAGTCTCTTGCACCTCACCACGAGCCCCGACAAATACTGGAATCGGTTCCCTACTCTTCTGGGTGACCGCATCCAGTTGAGCCTCTACTACAAGACGACCAGCGGGAAGACGACAGCCAAGGCACGACTGGGCCCGCCAGGCGCGGACAACCCCACGGAGGTCGTTGTGTTCAGTGGGGAAGCGCCCAGCACATGGGTGTCAAAGTCCGGAAGCTATGAGGTGGCGCAAACAGGAACCCATACTGAGTTGTCGCTCGTCGCATCAGGAGACCAAGGCGTCAGCATCGACGGGATCGCTCCCACCCTCACCTGCGGCGTCGAGATCACCTCCGAGTTCGTTGAGTTCGCGGACCGGGACAGTTCGGGTCACGTCAACCCCGGGGACGCAGCCGTGTTCCGCCACAAGGTCGCCAACATCGGGTCGGCGAGCCTCAAGGACCTGGTAGTGACCGACAGCCTCAGGTCGACGGTCAAGTGCCCACGGGAGAAGACGCAGCTGAGATCGAAGGACCCGAACGATGTCGACAACGACAACCGCAGGACGACCTGTGTCGGCACCTACATCCTCACTGACTCCGATGTGGACGATAAGGCCGGAAGCGGCGGGGTATTCACCGCCACCGCGTCGGTGAAAGCGCGAGACGCCAACGAGTCCGCGGTGACCGCCGACGCCGCTCCTGTGACGTCGACGACGATAGGAGCCGCACCGTCGGTCACCGTCGTCAAGAAGGCGACCGTCAACGACGGCGTGGCGCCGCCCTCAGGTCAAGTCGACGCCCGCGATGAGATCGCCTACTCGTATCTGGTGACCAACACAGGGAACGTGACCCTGAGGTCGGTCGAAGTGACCGATCCCTTGGCCGGGGAAGTGAAGTGCCCTCAGATCACGCTGGCGTCGATGGCGAAGACGACGTGCACGGCTACGGCCAAGCTGACCCAGACTCAAATCGAAAACGGGTCGTTGTCCGGCGAAGCCATTGTCACCGCCACTTCGCCACGGAGCGTCGAGGTGACCGACGCCCACACTGCGACCACGAAGCTCGAGGCCGGCCCGAAGATCACGGTCGTCAAGACGACGGCTGTGGACATGACGAAGGCGGGGCCTGCCGACCGGGTGGACGCGGGCGACACGGCCACCTACTCGTATCTGGTGACCAACAGGGGGAACGTGACGTTGAGCAAGGTGTCGGTGATCGACGCCGCCGCGGGGACGGTGACCTGCTCGAAGACGACGTTGGCGCCGAAGGCGACGACTACTTGCACCGCGGCCGTGGCCAAGCTGACTCAGACTCAAATCGACGGCGGTGAGCTCGGCGGGGCGACCGTCGACGCGGCCACGCTGAAGAGCGGTTCGACGGCCGGCGCCGACACCAAGACGACGACCCTGGCCGCAGTCCCGGCGGTCGGCTTCGACAAGGCGAAGACCGCTCCTTCGGGGAAGGTGGCCCCAGGCGGCAAGGTCTCCTACTCGTTCGCCGTGACCAACATGGGCAACGTGACGTTGAGCGTCGTGTCGGTGGCCGACTCGAAGGCCGGGAAGGTGGCTTGCCCTCAGACGACGGTGGCGCCGGGCAAGAAGACGACCTGCACGGCGACGTATACGGCCACCGACGGCGACATCGCGGCAGGTGTGATCAGCAACAGAGCCACAGTCACCGCGAAGGCGCCGGACGGGAAGGCGGTCACCGCCGACGACTCGGTGTCGTTCGACCCGGACACAGGCCAAGTCATCGCGGATCGGCATGCCGGCCCGGAGCGGTATTCGACGGCTGTTGAGATCTCGAAGGCGACGTTCGATCCCGGCGTGAACGCGGTGTACGTCGCCACCGGGGTCAACTTCCCCGACGCCCTCGCGGGCTCGGCCGCCTCGGGAGGGGACGGCCCCATCCTGCTCGTCACCAAAGACGCCATCCCCTCAGCGACATTGGCTGAGCTGAAGCGGCTGAAGCCGAAGAGGATCATCGTGCTCGGAGGGACGGGCGTGGTGTCGCAGGCGGTGGAGTCGGCGTTGAAGAGGGAGGCGACGACCACCCGCCAATCCGGCGCCGACCGTTACTCCACGGCGGCGGCGATCTCCGCGAAGCACTTCGACCCCGGCGCGGCCGTGGCTTTCGTCGCCACCGGTGAGGACTTCCCCGACGCGTTGACCGGGGGCCCGGCCGCCGCGGCGTTGGGCGGGCCGATCCTCCTCACCCAGAAGACCAAGCTCCCCTCGGCCACGGTCTCTGAGCTGAAGCGGCTGAAGCCGAAGCGCATCGTGGTCGTCGGCGGGACGGGCGTCGTCTCGGCGGCGGTCCAGGACGCGTTGAAGAGCTACACGACCGGGGAGGTGTCTCGCCTCGCGGGCGCGGACCGGTACTCCACCGGAGGGGCCATCTCGAAGGACGCGTTCAAGCCGGGTGTGCCCGTGGCCTACGTCGCCACCGGGGCGAACTTCCCCGACGCGTTGGCGGGAGGCGCCGCCGGGGCGTTCAAAGACGGCCCCGTCCTGCTCGTGGCGGGAGGGACGATCCCCAAGGCGACGGCAACGGAGCTGACCCGCCTCAAACCGAAGAGCATCATCGTGCTCGGCGGGGAAGCCGTGGTGCCGAAGACGGTCCAGGACGCCCTCGGCGCCTACATCCGCTGACCCGTTCGGGCCGTCACCTCGGCGCCTACATCCGCTGACCCGTCCGGGCCGTCACCCCGGCGCCCGAACCATGCCGGCGAGGACGGCCTCCACGTCCTTCGGGTCCCAAGACGGGTAGAACACCATCGTGTAGAGGTCGCAGCGCGCCCGGGGCGGCACATACCAACCCGCCACCCACGTCCCGTCGGCGTGCTCCCCGACGGCGGCGTCGACTCCGTCCACCTGGACCACACCCTTGGCCCCCGGCCAGTCGACGGCGGGGAGAGTTCCCCTGATCAGGGCGATCGCCGCCGTCCCGTCGCCCGGGCCGTAGAAGGTGGTGTGAGAGCCCCCGACGGAAGTCCACACGTCGGGCTCCTGCCCGCTCGGGTCGAAACCCGCCTCGTCGAAAGGGAGGAAGCCGATCTCATACGGCGCCGGAGGGCACACCTCCAGAGGCGGGGCGCTGCTCGAGGTCGAAGCTGGGACCGTCGAAGAAGGCGCCGGGGTCGTCGAGGTCGAGACCGGGGCCGTGGTGGTCGACTCTGCCGCCCCGGCGCATCCGACCGCCAGGGCCGCCGCGGCGGCGAGCTTCCACATCCGGGGTGATCGGGCCGCCCCGGCCCACGGCACCGGGCCGTCATGCGCCGTCAACGTCTGGACCCGCCGTAGGCTCGAAGCGGCGGCCCGCACTGCGGCTCGCCCCGCACAACCGGGTGACCGTCCGACTCAATGTGCGCCGGGATCATGCACGCCTCGATTGAGCCGTCCGGGTTGACCACGGCCCTCGCCACGGCGGTTGCAGCCCCGACGTCGGAAAGGCGGGGCCACACGAAGTTGCCCAAACCCCAGAACACAGACGCCCCGTTGATCGTCTCCAACGGGATGAGCCGATGCTGATGGTGCCCGAAGATGACATCAGCCCCCGCCTCGATCATCGCCGCCGCCCGATCGACGTCGTCGCCGCGGGGGCGGGTCTCCAACTCACCGCCCCAGTGGATGGTCACCACGACGACATCGGCTATGTCGGCGGCTGCGGCCACCGCCTCGACCATCTGATCGACATGATCGCCAGAAGCCATCCCCGGGCCGCTCTCCGTCGCGAGCCAGGTGTAGTCGGGGACCACTCCCCCGAACCCCAGGACCGCAACCGTCCAACCGTTGATCTCGAGGACCGCAGGCTCACCCGCCTCCCCGACGTCCCCGCCCGCCCCGACCGGGGCGATCCCGGCCCGGATGAGCTGGGCGCGCCCGTCGACAAGGGCCTCCTTCCCGAAGTCGCCGGAGTGGTTGTTGCCGAGGTTGGCCACCTCGACCCCGCCGTCCCTGATGGAAGGCAAGACATAGGACGGGCACCGGAAGGTGAAGTCCTTGTCGAGCGGCTCACCCTTGTCGGAGGGGGCGCACTCCAGGTTGATCACCGTCAGGTCGTCGTCGACGAAGAGGCCGTCGAGACCCGACCAGGCGTGATCGAAGCCCTCCTCCTTGAAGGCGGGGATGTACCACGGGTCGACGGCGACGTCGCCGACGCCGTGGATTATCAACCTTCCCCGAGGCTCGGTGGTCGTTGCGGCCGCCGCGACGGCCGCGGTCGTCGGCGGGACCGGGGGCCGGGCAGCGGTCGTTGTGAGAGCGGTCGCCGGAGTCGTCGCGGTCTCAGCGGGGGGAGAGGGCGGCTCGGCCACCACCCAGGCGGCGTAGGCGAGGGCGCCCGCCAAGGCGCCGCCCCCGACGGCAACAACGAGCTTCAAGGTCGTGGATGACACGGCGCCGAAAGGCTAAACCCCGTGGGGCGACGGACCGGGGAAATCCGCGGGACGCGTCGGGAACCTGGCACACACCGGCCGATGCGTGTGCAATAACCCAGCCGAGAGCCGCAGGTTCTGCACACGCTTCCCGATGCGTGTGCAATAACCCAACCGAGAGCCGCAGGTTCTGCACACGCTTCCCGATGCGTGTGCAATAACCCAGCCGAGAGCCGCTGGTATCACACACGCTCAGAGCCGACTCGGCGCCGTCCTCCTCCCCCGAGCGATTCTCCATGCACAAACTACGGTATACCGAAATCCAGAGCGTCAGGAGACCGAGGGGGGTCAGAGGATCTGGCTCAGGAACAGCTTGGTCCGCTCCTCCTGCGGGTCGTGGAAGAAGTGCTCGGGAGTGCCCACCTCGACGATCTGGCCGTCCGCCATGAAGACGACCCTGTCGGCCACCTCACGGGCGAACCCCATCTCGTGGGTGACCACGATCATCGTCATGCCCTCCCGCGCCAGGTCTTTCATCGAGTCGAGGACCTCGCCGATCATCTCCGGGTCGAGAGCCGACGTCGGCTCGTCGAAGAGCATCACCTTCGGGGTCATCGCCAGGGCGCGGGCGATGGCGACCCGCTGCTGCTGGCCCCCGGAGAGTTGCCCCGGGTACTTCTTCGCCTGCTCGGGGATGCGCACCCTCTCCAGCAGCTCCATCCCCAAGGCCTCGGCCTCCCTCCTGGGCAGCCGGCGCACCTGGCGGGGGGCCAAGGTGACGTTGTCGAGCACCGAGAGGTGCGGGAAGAGGTTGAACTGCTGGAACACCATCCCGGTCTCCCGCCGGGTCTCCGCGATGTTCCTGACGTCCTCGGACAACTCAACGCCGTCCACGATGATCCGGCCCGCGTCGTGCTCCTCAAGCCGGTTGATGCAGCGGATCATCGTCGACTTGCCCGACCCGGAGGGGCCGATGACGACCACCACCTCCTGGCGGGCCACCCTCAGGTTGACGCCCGCCAGCGCCTGGAAAGAGCCGAAGAGCTTGTCCACCCCGATCAGCTCGATCATCGCCTCGCCGGAGACGGCGGTGGCGTCGGCGAAGACGTTCTTGTCGCCGTCGGTCATCGGGTTCCCACCCCCAGCCTCCTCTCCAGACGTTGGCTCTCTCGGGACATCGTGAAAGAACCTACCCAGAACAGGAAGCTGACGAAGACGAGGGTCTCGATGATCAGCCCCTGGCCGCGGAACGCCTCCTGTTGGTTGACCGCTGTCGACACCTTGAGCAGGTCGAGCACGCCCAAGGCGGCGCCGGCGAGGGTGGTGTCCTTGAACAGGGCGATGAACTGGCCGATCTGGGCGGGGATCACGTTGCGCAGCGCCTGGGGCAACACGATGAGGAACACCTGCTTCTGGGGGGAGAGGCCCAGCGCCTTGGCCGCCTCCTCCTGGCCCTGCGGCACCGACTGGAGCCCGCCCCGCACGATCTCGGCGATGTAGGCGGCGGTGAAGATCGTGAACGTGACGACGGCCCGGATCACCTTCGACGGGGCCAAGGCGGCGGGCACGAAGAACTCGAGGGACACGTTGGCCAGCAGGAGGAGGACGAACAGGGGCGAGCCCCTGACGAACTCGATGTAGGCGATCGACGTCATCCTGAGCAGAGGCAACCTCGACCGCCTGCCCAGGGCCAGGAGGACGCCCAGGGGGAACGACAAGACGATGCCCGCGGCGGCCGAGTTGACGGCGAACATGAAACCTCCCCACTCGGCGAGGGGGTGGACCGACGTCATGTAGAAGAAGACGGCGACGGGGACGGCGAGCAGTGCGAAGCCGAGCGACCGGGCGGCCCACGGCCCGAGCCTCCGGGCGCCCGTCCGCCGCCCCGCCCGGAACCCGGTCTGGGAGGCCGCCAACATGACCAGGGCGGTGAGCCAAGGACCCGCCGTGTCGGTGAGCAGGAGCAGCAGCAGGACGGCGGCGACGATCAGGCCGAAGCGGCGAACAAGGTCGGAGACTCGCGCCGCTGCCGAGGCGGCTTCGACGGGGGCGCCGACCCTGAGCCTCCTCCCGGCGACCAGCCCGGCGACGACGCCTGCCCACAGGGCGGTGGCGGTCAACGAGACAGTCAGGGCCGCCAGCTCCTCGGACGGCCAACGGCCGACCAGCAGGAGCTTGAGGTTGACCTTGATGACCTCCCAACGGGCGTTGACGAACACGAACACGGCGAAGCGGTAGACCAGGTAGAGCGAGAGCGCCCCGAACACCGCGGTGAGGAAGCCGTCGAACGGAGTACGGAACAGGTTGCGCCGGAGCCAACGGCCCGGGCCGGGTCCGGGACCCGCGCCCGGCCCGGGGGCGGGCTGTCTCGGCGGAGCGGCGGCCGTCATCGCTCCACCAACTTGAATCGCCGGTTGGCCATGTTGACCAACGCCGAGGTGACCAGCGACAAGATGACGTAGAAGACGAGTGCGAGGGCGAAGGCGGGCACCGACGGCGAGCCGTTGCCCACGGTGATCTGCGTGACGTTGGTCAGCTCGAAGTAGGCGAAGGCGGCGCCGAGAGACGAGTTCTTGATCAGGTTCAGGTACTGGTTGCCCAACGGAGGGATGGCGATCCGCATCGCCTGGGGCAGGATGACCAGGGTCATGCGCTGGGCGCCGGACAAGGCGAGTGCGCTCGCCGCCTCGCCCTGGCCGACGGGCACCGCCTGGATCGACCCGCGCACGATCTCGGCGATGTGGCTCGCCGTGTAGACGACGAGGGCGATCAGGACGGCGAAGAAGGAGGGGTCGACCCCGATGCCGCCCGAGATCAACCTGCCCTCCACTTCAGGCAACGTGACCGTCGGCCCGACCAGGGCCCACCCGGCGACCAGCGTGAGCAGAAGGGCGGCGCCGCCGTAGAGACCGGCCCGGGCCGGGGCGCCCGTCCGATCGGACATGCCGCGCCGCCACCTGGAGGCGGCCCACCCGGCGACCAGGGCGGCGACGAGGACCGCCAGCAGGGCCAACCCGGAGACACCCTCATACCAGGGGAGGCCGATCCCCCGGCTGGAGAGGATCATCAGCGGGCCGACCTCCCAGGCGTCCTCGATGTGGGGAAGGGCCTGGAGCACGACGCCGAGGAAGGTGAAGGTCATGATGACGAAGAGGGGCAGGTTGCGCACCACCTCCACATAGACGGAGGCGAGCTTGGCGACGATCCAGTTCTTGGAGAGGCGGCCTATGCCGATGAGCACGCCGAGGATCGTGGCCAGGATGATGCCCACCGCCGAGACCCGGATCGTGTTGAGCAACCCGACCACATAGGCGTTGCGCACCGGCTCGGTCGAGCTGAAGTCGGCGCCCGGGATCTCGAAGCTGGCCGGGTTGTCCAGGAAGCGGTAGCTGGTGGGGATCCCGCTTCTCTCAGTGTTGGCGACGTAGTTGCCCCACAACCACAGGAGGACGGAGAGGACGACTGCCAGCACCGCCGCCTGGAACAGCCAGGACAGGAACTTGACGTTCCGATGGAGCGGGATCCTGGTCTCGGTCGGCGGCGGCGGGGTCATCGACGGCCCGGCCCGGGCGGGCGGCGCCGCCCGGGGTCGGCCGCGGGCGGCCGGGGGCCGCCCGCAGGCTTCATGTCTCTAACGGTATGGCGGCGCGTACATCAGCCCGCCGTTGAACCAGAGGGCGTTGACGCTTCTCTCCAACCCGAGCGGGCCCAGGTGGCGCTCGTAGATCTCGCCGTAGTTGCCCACCTGCTTGATCACCTGGTAGGCGAAGTCGACGGGGAGGCCCAGCCCGGGGTCGAGTGTGGTCTCGGCGCCGTCCGCCTCGAACGCCGCTCCCAGGAACTTCCTGACGTTGACGTCCTTGGAGTTGAGGTGGCTGTCGACGTTGGCCTGGGTGATGTCCCACTCCTCGGCCTGAATGGTGGCGATGATCGCCCAGTTGACCGCCTGCTCCCAGGCGGTGTCGCCGTCGAGCACCGCAGGCGCCAGAGGCTCCTTGGAGAAGACGTCGGGGAGGATCCTGAGGGCGTCGGCGCCGTCCGGGTAGACCGACCGGAGAGCGACGAGCTGGCTTGCGTCGGCGGTCCACCCGTCGCACTGGCCGGCTATGAACGCCTCCTGGATCAGCTCAGGGTTGTCGAAGGGGCGGATGTCCCACGTCAGCCCGAGGCGCATGGCCTCCGCCGCGGCGTTGCCCTCGGTGGTAGTCCCCTTGCCCACGCAGATCGTCACGTCGTTCATGTCGGCGACGCTCTGGAACTCGGAGTCGGCCGCCACCATCATGCCTTGGCCGTCGTAGAAGTTGACCTGCAGGAAGGTGGCGCTCTCGCTCCCGTCGCGGCCCGCCGTCCAGGTGGTGTTGCGCACCAGGACGTCGATCTGGCCCGACTGAAGGGCGGTGAAGCGGTCGGCGGTCTCGAGGTCGATGTGGTCGACGGCATCGGCGTCGCCGAGGACCGCCGCCGCGATGACGCGGCAGAAGTCGGAGTCGAAGCCGACATGCTCCCCGTCGTCGGTCAACACGGCGAACCCCGGGAGGGCGTCCCGGGTGCCGCATCTCAGCTCGCCGCGGGTCTTCACCTCCTCAAGCAGCGAGTCCTCGTCTTCGGCGGTGTCCCCGTCCGACGCGCAAGCGGCGAGGGCGAGCGTCAAGGCGGCGAGCGCCGCCATGAGCCGGTTTCTTCTTCTCATCTTTCTCCTCCGTGGGTTGAGTGCGACGCGACGGCCGGTCGGCTGTCGGGTCTGAGGGGCGTACCCTACCCGGTCGGGAGGGGGGAGGCGACGGCCGAGGCGGATGCGTGTGCAGAAACCCCGCCGAGAGCCGCGAAACTGCACACGCATCTCCCAGCGTGTGCAGAAACCCAGCTGAGAGCCGGGTTTCTGCACACGCTCAAGTCGGCAGGCCGCCCAGAGCCGACAGCACCCGCTCGACGACGGAGCGGGCGCCCATCCCCGCCGACTCGGCGACGTCCGAGGCGGCGCCGAAAGGAAGGAAGCGGTCGGGCGCGCCGACGCAGGTCGTCGCCTTGACGAAGCCCGCCTCGGCGAAGTCCTCCATGACGGCGGCGCCGAACCCCCCGGCGGTCACCCCGTCCTCCAACGTGACCACCAGCCGCGCCTCGGCGGCCCACTCCCTGATCCGGGGGTCGAGGGGCTTGACCCAGCGGGCGTTGACCACCCCGGCGGCCACCCCCTTCTCACCGAGGTCGACCGCGGCCTTCTCGGCGACCTCCGTCATGCGGCCGACGGCCAGGAGCAGGGCGTCGGGCCCGTCGCTGAGACGCTGCGCGGCGCCGATCTCAAGCGGCTCGACGGGAAGCGACGGCGCCGAGGCCGCCCCGCCTTTCGGGTAGCGGACGGCGATCGGGCCGTCGTGGCGGGCGGCAGCTTCGATCATGGCGCACAACTCGGCGGCGTCGGCGGGGGCCCCCACCACCATGTTGGGGATCATGCGCAGATAGGCGAGGTCGAAGACGCCGTGGTGGGACGGGCCGTCCGGCCCGGTGATCCCGGCCCGGTCGATGAGGAACGAGACCGCCAAGTCGTGCAGGGCCACGTCGGCGACGATCTGGTCGTAGGCGCGTTGCAGGAACGCCGAGTAGACGGCGACAAAAGGCTTCTTGCCCGCCATCGCCATGCCGGCCGCCAGGGCGACGGCGTGCTGCTCGGCGATGCCGGTGTCGAAGACCCGGCCCGGGAACCGCATGCCCATCTCCTTGAGGCCCGCCGTGGAGACCATCGCCGCCGAGATGCCGACGACGTCGGGGCGGCGGGCGGCGACGTCGGCGAGGGCCCGCCCGGCGACCTCGGTCAGCTTCAGCTCCGACTTCAACGCCCGACCGGTCTCGATGTCGAACGAGCCCACCCCGTGCAGCTTCTCCTCGTCGTCTTCGACGGCGGGCTGGTAGCCGCTCCCCTTCTCGGTGACGACATGGACCACCACCGGCTCGTTGTACGACTTGGCCGCCTCGAGCGTCGTCTCCAGCAGGGCGATGTCGTGGCCGTCGATGCGCCCGGAGTACTTGAGGCCGAGGATGTCGAAGACGGTCGACGGCTCGAGGATGGCCTTGACCGCGTCCTTCACCCTGCCGGCCATCTCGTCGGCGGCCTCCCCCACCAGCGGCAGCCCTCTGAGCATGCGGCCGATCGTCTTCTTCGCCTTCTCATACCGCGGGTCGATCCTGTGTTGGGCCAGGCTGGCCAACGAGGCGAGCCCTCCGACGGTCGGGGCGTAGGAGCGCCCGTTGTCGTTGAGGACGACGATCAGGCGCTCGGGTTTGGCGACTGCGATGTGGTTGAGGGCCTCATAGGCCATACCCCCGGTGAGGGCGCCGTCGCCGATGACGGCGACCGTCCACCCCTCGCACCCGGAGAGGGCGTGGCCCAGTGCGTAGCTGAGCGAGGTGGAGGCGTGGCTGTTCTCGACGAGGTCGTGGGGCGACTCGTCCCGGCTCGGGTAGCCGGACAACCCCCCGGTGCGGCGCAACCGGTCGAAGTCGCCGGCCCGGCCGGTGAGGAGCTTGTGCACATAGGCCTGGTGGCCGACGTCCCAGATGAGGCGGTCGGTGGGGGAGTCGAACGACCGGTGCAGGGCGACGGTCAGCTCGACGACGCCGAGGTTGGGCGACAGGTGGCCGCCGGTCTTGGAGACCTTCTCGAGGATGAAGGACCGGATCTCGGAGCACAACTCGTCGAGCTGGTCGGCGGTCAGGTCGGCCAGATCCGATGGTTGTGTGATGGTCTCGAGCATGGTCGGGGAGGCGCGGGGCGCGCACCGTCCAGGTTAGCGCCCGGCTGGCGAAGACGGCAGGCGGAGAGGCGGCCGAGGACGTCGCCGGCGGGTCGGGGACCCGGGCGCCCGACCCCGCAGCCGTCGCGTCCTCTCCGGGCCCGTTGACCGGGTCGGCGGCCCGGGTCTAGTGGTGCGTCGCTCACATAGCTAGCCTCGCGCCGGTCATGTCCGCCGCTGCTGTCGTGCTCGCCGCCGGGGCTTCTGTGAGGTTGGGCCGGCCGAAGCAGCTTGTGCCTTGGGGCGAGTCGAACCTGCTCGGCCATGTGACGGCGAACGCGGCGGCCTTCGGCGTGGACGAGGTGTGGGTGGTGTTGGGGTGCGCGGCGGAGGAGATCATGGCGGAGACCGACCTCGGCGACGCGGGGATAGTCGTGAACCCGGAGTGGGAGGAGGGGATCGCCTCGTCGCTTCGCGCCGGCCTTGACGCCGTCGCCCGGTTGTCTCGTTGCGACACGGCGGTGATAGCGCTCGGCGACCAGCCGGACGTGTCTCCTGCGACGGTCGGCGAGCTGTTGGCGGCCCACGCCGGGTCGGGGAGGCCGGTGACGGTCCCGAGGTACCGGCAGGGCTGGGGGAACCCCGCGGTCGTGGACCGGTCGTTGTGGGAGCGGTTGATGTCGTTGGAGGGCGATGAGGGGGCGATGCGGCTGTGGCGGGCGCATCCGGGGTGGGTCAACGAGGTGCGGTTCGATGGCCCGCCCCCCGGCGACGTCGACACCGAGGCCGACGTCGACGAGTTGCGGCCCGGGCGGGACTGAGCCGGCCGACACCGAGGCCGCCGACCAAGCGCCGGCCGCCGTGCCGGGAGACCCGGCGGATTTGGGCCTTGACCGTCTCCCGGTTCTGTTGTACACTGCGGTTCCCCATGGATCCGGGAGACACTCCATGATTGATCGTCGCTCGTCTGTTCGTCTGTTGCGTCGTCTGCTCTTCGGGGCTGCCGCCCTGACCGCGCTGCTCCTGTTGTTCGGTCTCGGCGAGTCGGAGGCCGCGACGACGCCTCCGATGGGCTCGGATTCGGGTGCCTCCGAGTCGGGGTCGATCAGCGGCAAAGTGTGGCTGGACGACAACATCGACGGGAACCGGCAGAGCGGCGAGACGAAAGGCGTTCGGCGGGTCGAGGCGCAACTGCTGAAGTCGGGCGCCGCACACGGGACGCCTGACTTCACGGATGAGAATGGTGCGTACGAATTCGACGATTTGCCGCAGGGATCGTATCAGGTTCGATTCACGCTGCCGGAAGGCTACTGGTTCACGAAGAAGCTGTCGACCGGAGGCCACTCCGACGTGTACTCGTCGACCCGAATCGCGACGACCGAGCAGTTCAACCTGGGTCCGGGCGAGGACGAGCACAAAAACGCGGGCGCGTATGAGCCGACCGGCGTGATCTTGGTCGACACGACCGACGACGCGCAGAGCGATGACAACAAGTGCTCGTTGGCGGAGGCTCTCATGGCAGCCTACGAAGACATGCCGGCTGACGCCTGCCTGGCCGGCCTCGACTACAAACCCGATGTGATCAGGATCACGGTACCTGGCACGATTGATGCGCCGGATCACGGTTTTGAGATCCAGTCGGATGTGACTATACAGGGTTATGATCGCGGCGCCGGGACGACTATCGACGGTGACGACGAAGTTGACGCCGGCTATGGAGTGTTTAGTGTTGACTTGCGTAGCGACTCCCTCGAGGTGACGGGAGTTGTTTTGGCTGACTTGACCGTCGCCGGTTCCGTAGAGACCGTTGGCGTGAAGTTGGTTGAGGGAGGTACGTCTACCCGTCGTTACACGGTCGTCTTGGAGAATCTTCGTATTCACCGCAACCGGGTTGGTGTGCAGAGTAGTCGGAGTTCTTCCACACGGCCCGGTCTGATCCGTGTTGTTGACTCGGTAATAGAGAACAACAAAGCGGGAGGCGGCATTTTAGTCGATTCGTGCGGGTCAGCGGAACACACAACGGAGATTGCCAATTCGGTCATACGCGGGAATGCGCCACCGCGGACGCCAGCGTTGGGGATCATGGCGGCATACACATCTCCTGTGGTGATCTTAAGGTCGACGACAGCACCATATCAGGAAACAAAGCCCAACGCGGCTCTGGCGTCTTCCTTGAAGCGCCGAGCGCGGCCGGCACAGGGGTGTTCACGGCTGTTCTCGTTAACACCACCATCACGGCTAACACTGCTGTCCCGGCGAGCAACAGCCAAGGCGATCACGCCGGGTTCTACATGTCCGTACCCGCCCAGAGCAGGGCTGACATATCGTTGGAGATCGCACATGGCACTATCGCCAACAACACGTCAACTAGTTCTACGGATGGTACCAGAGGGATACAGGTCGTCGGTGCGACGCGAAACCGTACTGACGTGTCGATCCTGAGCTCTGTCATTGCCGGCCATAGCGCCACCCAGTGCAGCATCCCCAAGGACGAGGTCATGTTCGAAGACGTCTATAGCAACGTGGCGTCCGATGATACCTGCCGCTTTGCGGGAGCAGAGGAGCACAGTGTTGACGATATCGGTCTGAATGGCCTAGCCGTTAACGGCAATCCCAATCGGATCGGCCCTAACCAGACTGAGGATCCTGTGAAGACGATGGCGTTCAAATTCGGCAGCGAGTTGTTTAACGCAATGAGCAGCAAGGACGACGGCGACTACGAATGTCCGCTTTGGGCTCCGAATGTGGGCGTAGACGCTCGGGAAGACGCGCGGGGTGTCGTTCGCCCGCGGGGGTCTGCTTGTGACATCGGCGCATACGAGGCGCCTGTGGTCAGCGGCGTCGTCTGGGACGAGAGAGGCAGTAACGAGGCGAAGGATCCCGGCGAGGGCGTCAACGGTGTCACGGTCCAGCTCCTTGGAGGGCCGCGTGTAGTGGCCACCGCCACCACCGATTCCGAAGGGGTGTACGCCTTCCCGGTGACGCCGGGCGACTGGAAGGTGAAGGTGCCAGCCGCCACGAATAGCATCAACACCGCCCTGAGGCGCCGCCTGCCGATAACGCCGACTTCTGCGGATGTCTCTGTGACAGATGCTGCCGACGCGTTGAACGTCGACTTCGGCTATCAGCAGCCGTCGCAGTCGACGATCCTGGTCAACGCGTTGACTGGTCGTGTGCTTGACGACGATGTGTGTACTCTGGAGGAGGCGCTCAAGTCGGCGAACGACGACGCGCTGCCGACCGACAGAAGTGGCCAGGGAGTGGATGAGTGTGTCCGAGGTGCGGGGGCCGACAAGATCTGGATCACGGTGCCCGGTACGATCAATGCGCCCTCCGGTGGTTTCGAGATCGGGTCGGATGTGACTATCCAGGGTCACGCCGATGGGACAACTATCAACGGCGCCTCCGCGGGCTTGTTTGCCTTGTTTGCTGTTGATGTGGGGAAATTGGCGGCCGGCGGCGGCCGCCATGCCGTGTCAGCGGTCACTTTGAGGGATTTGACTGTCACCGGTGCCCGAGATTATGCGGTTCACGTCCGGGACGCGGTTCACGTCCAGGACGATGGGACGTCCGTACCTGTCGCTCGCCGCTATGATGTCCTCTTGGATGGTGTGCACGTTGACGACAACAAGGCTGGTATCAAGTATAGAGGGTCAGGCCCGCCGATGCGACCAGGCCTGGTTCGTGTCGCCTACTCGGTAATAGAAGGCAACGTAGACAAAGGGCTATTGATGGATGCATGCTCTAGTGATTCGCACGATCGCACATTGGAGATTGACACCTCGGTGGTCAGTGGCAACGGAACGACCGGTATCATCGGCGGCGGCGTCGGCAACGAATGTGGTCATCTCAGGGTCGTTGACAGCATCATCTCGGGGAACACCGCCGGCCACGGTGGTGGAGTTGGCGTCATGGATGGGAAGTCGGAGATGTCCACTCGGACGGACCTCATCAACACGACAATCACGGGAAACAAGGCGGTGAACCCCAACGGCTGGGGAGGCGGAGGCGGAGGGGTCCACGCCGAGTTGCGGCTTGCCGGTTACGAACCGTCTCTGTTTATTATGCACAGCGCGATCGCGGGCAACGTCAGCGAGAAGGTGAGGGCGGATCTCCCCGGGGGAGATCCAGGGGGGGCTGGACTCGGATTTGAGGGCGCAGTCGACGTGACCGTCTCCAACAGCGTGGTAGCCGACAACAGGAGAGTGGTCGGCAATAGCCCCTTTGGCAGCATGCAGTGTGACATCGGCACTGCGCGACTCACGGAGACGCACAACGCGTCGTCGGACAACACCTGTGGGTTCACTTCGGCGGACTCTCACCAGGGCGACGGCACCACCCGCCTCGACGTCAAGTTCGAGAAGGAGACCGACGGCAGCCTCAAGCCGGCGGTAAACGGCAATCCCGATCGGATCGGACCCTACCGGGCCAAAGATCCTGCGAGGACTGTGGCGTTCAAGGCGGGCAGTCCGTTGTTCGACGGGGTGACCGGCGCCGGCGCGCAGTGCCCGTATGTGGCTACAGGGCTGAACGCGTCGAAGGATGCGCGAGGTGTGGCCCGCCCACAGCCACAGAGAGGTCGTTGTGACATCGGCGCGTTGGAAGCGCATCTGATCAGCGGCACGGTGTGGGACGACGCCAACGCAAACCAGCAGAAGGAGGACGACGAGGGTACTGTCGGTGTCACGGTGCAGCTCGTCAAAGCCGCCGGGACTGATGATGAGGTTGTTGTGGACACGGCCATCACCGGAACCGCAGGGATGTACGCCTTCCCGGTGACACCTGGCAATTGGACGGTGAGAGTGGCTGCGACGGACGCGAACACCAACACCATGTTGGCGAGCCTCCTGGCGACGACGCCGACCTTCAAGGATGTGGCGGTGTCCGTGACCGGCGCCAACGTGTCGGGCGTCGACTTCGGCTATGTGGCGCCGGCGAAGGTCACCGGCAGAGTGTGGGTGGATAAGGGGGCCGACGGGACTGAGGACCCCGGCGATACCGGCGATACCGACCGTCTCCGGGCGGTGAAGGTGAGCCTGGTGGACTCCAACGGCGTTGTGAAACGGCCCGATGGGAGCACGGCGACCGCCTTCACAAACGGAGACGGTGAGTACTCCATCGATGAGCTGAGGCCGGGGTCGTACAAGGTCCGGTTTTAACTGCCGACCGGTTACTGGTTCACGACGAAGTTGCCGACGGGAGGCCACTCGTCCGTGGTCGAGCCAGCCCCGCGCCCGTCGCCCACCATCGGGGAAACCGAGACGGTCGACCTGGACCCGGGCGACAACGTGACGAATCTGCATGCGGGCGTCTTCGGGCCGGCGACGATCAGCGGCAACGTGTGGCTCGACGCCAACGACAACGGACTGAAGGACAGCGGCGAAGACAGAGGCGTTGCGGACGTCGAGGTGGCCCTGATAGCTCCTGCGGACGACGGTCGGGATCCTGCGGACGACCGTGAAGCGTTCCGAGTGGATGGGGAGACGGAGGCGCTCCATCGTACGGGCGCCGACGGCGACCACAGCCTCGAGGAGTTGCGGCCGGGGTCGTATTACGTCTGGTTCTCCCTGCCTAACGGTTACCGGTTCACAACGGGCGACGACTCCGTTGTAGACTCGTCGGAGCTGACCGACGGCTTCCAGAGGGGCTCGACCGGCCACTTCGACCTCGAGTCAGGCCAGACGGAGACGGGTTGGGATGCGGGCGCCTTCAAGTTGGCGTCGATCAGCGGTGTGGTTTGGCTCGATGACAACGTCGACGGGGTGAGGGATCCGGATCGGGCTGTTGACCCGGGGCTGGCGGGGGCGAGGGTGAGCCTGGTGGACTCGACCGGCGCCGTTGTGCAAGGTAGGACCGAGACCACGGGCGACGACGGCGAGTACGAGTTCGGTAACCTGGATGTCAACCAGCGGGCGACGTATCGCGTCAAGTTCACCCTGCCGGAGGGTCACCGGTTCACGAAGAAGCCGGCGACGGGCGCCAACTCGGTTGTGGCCTCGACGGACATGGACGAGTCGGGCCGGACCGCGACCGTCGAGGTCGTCCTCGACCCGGGCGAGGACGATGAGGATTTCGATGCAGGCGCCTACAAGGTGGCCGGAGCGGAGATCCGGGTCGACCCGACTGCCCCGATCGACCCGGCGGGCGGTCCCAGGCTTGACCAGAAATGCTCGCTCTTGGAGGCCATCAAGGCGGCAAACGACAACAGCCCGGTTGACACATGCACAGCCGGCAAAGCCAACCCCAAGGTTGATCAGATCGTCTTCATCGCGCCCGGGCCCCCAACTGGCATCACCGCGCCTACCGATGGCTTCCTGATCACGTCGGACATGAAGGTCGAGGGCCATGCCGGCGGAACGACTATCAACGGCGGCGGCGGTTTCAAGGTCGTCTTGGGGGCCGCTGAGCCCAGAGCGACGGATGTCGCGCTGTCTCACATGACGGTGACAGGCGTGAGCGGCGCCGGTGTGCGCGTCGAGGACAACGCCGACGCTTCGGTCACCGACAAAGTCAACGTCGCTCTCAAGAACATGGGCCTCTCCTCGAACGAAGTCGGAGCTCACTTCCACGGCGCGTTCCAGTCGGGGAGGACCGGCGAGGTCCGGGTTGAGGACTCCGTGATAAGCGGCAACTCCGCTTGGGGCGCGAAAGTCGACGCATGTCAACCGGGTCAGCCCGGGGCGGGCGTGACGTTCTCGGTGGTGGGCTCGGTTGTCCGCGGCAACGGCGCCGAGGATGACGACTCCGGCGGCATAGAGAACGTCTGTGGCGACCTCAGGGTCGTCGACAGCGCCGTCACGAGGTCTACAGGTGAGGCGGCGGGGATCCACGCGGAAGCCGGCCGCGCCGAGGGCTCTCAACGGGCGAGCAACCGAGTGGAGGTCGTCAACTCAACTGTCGCCGGCAACACCGGCGACAACATGGCCGGAATCAAATCCTACACCCAACAGGGCTTCACGCCGGTGTTGACCATCAGGCACAGCACCATCGCCGACAACGGCGGGGGCGGGGTCCGGACCGAGCGTACAGGGAACCAGGGGGACCTCGACGTGACGATCAGCAACTCGGTCGTCGCGGGCAATACCGGAGCCCAGTGCAGCTTCGCCTCGGCGCTGCCCGCCGTTCCTCAGCCGCCCGCCGCTCCTCCTGAGCGCAACCGCGGCAACGCATCGTCCGATAGGAGCTGCGGCTTTGGGATCGTGAGCGATGACATCGACCTGAAGCCTTTGGCCGACAGCGGGGGCGCCCGGCCGATCGGGCCGCACGGCGGGTCGGGAAACGTCCTGACGATGGCGTTCGGCGGCGGCAGCCCGCTGTTCGACAGGGCCAACGCCGCGGCGTGCCGGGGCGTGCCGAAGGCCGGCGAGTCGAAGGACGCGCGGGGAGTGACCCGCCTACAGCCAACCGGAGCTGGTTGTGACATCGGCGCGTATGAGGCGCATGTGATCAGCGGTACGGTCTACGACGACGCCAACGCCAACCGCCGGCAGGATAAGCCGGGCGAGGCTGGCATTGCCGGTGTCAAGGTGCACCTCGTCAAACCTGCGGCGGCTCCCGGTGGGGACGAGACTGTTGTGACCACGGCCGCCACCAACGACGACGGCGAGTACCGTCTCCCGGTGGCGCCGGGCACATGGACGGTGCGGGTGGCCACACCGGACGCGGACACCAACACCGTCTTGGCGGACTACCGGGCCACCAGGACGGATCCCGTGCCGGAAGTGCCGGTGAGAACGACGGACACCGCCGAGGCGGCGGGCGGCGACTTCGGCTATCGGCGGCTGGCCACGGTCACCGGCAAGGTGTGGGTAGACGTCAACGGGGACGGGCTGAAGGCCGACGAGGACGGGTTGGCGGAAGTGACGGTGAGGCTGTACGGGCCGAAGGGTCAGGGCGAGTCGTGGCCAAGCGCCAGCATCAGGGATCACGATACCCTTGATGCCGGTACATACACATTCGGTCGTTTGGAGCCGGGAACGTATCAGGTTCGGTTCACCCTGCCGGACGGTCACCGGTTCACGAAGAAATTGGCGACGGGAGGCGACTCCGACGTCGACGACGTGTCGGCGGCGGAGCCGTGGAAGGGGACCGCGACGGTCAATCTGACCGCGGGCGGGACCGCGCCGCCGCCGGAGGTGGATGCGGGCGCGTATGTGCCGGTGTCGATCAGCGGCATGGTGTGGGAGGACCAGAACGCCGACGGGGTGAGGGATGAGACTGTTGATTCTGGTGGGCAGGCTGTTGATCGTGGTTTGGTGGGAGCGGACGTGCAACTGTTGAAGTCGGGGACTCCGCACGGGCAGTCGAAGAGGACGCCCGATGCGGGCACATACTCATTCACAGGTTTGCCGCCGGGGGACTATCAGGTGCAGTTCACTCTGCCGGAGGGTTACCTGTTCACGAAGAAGTTGGCGACGGGAGGCCACTCCGACGTAGCCCCGCCGCCCTCCGGCCGGACGGCGACGACCGCCGAGATCAACCTGGTTTCGGGCGCGCCCGAGACGGTTCGAAGGGCGGGCGCCTATCAGCTGTTGATCACGATCGGGGACCTTGTCTGGGAGGACCGCGACGGGAACGGCGCGCAGGACGACGGCGAACCCGGCATCGAGCGGGTCACACTGGTCCTGGTCGACTCCGGCGGCGACGAGCAGGGCGCGGCGACGACCAACGAGCACGGTATCTACAGCTTCAGGGTGAAGGCGGGTCGGTGGACTGTCCGAGTGACCGACACCAACAGGGTGCTGGCCGGTCTCCAGCCGCCCGCCAAAACCTCGAAGACGGCCGGCGTGTCCGTGGTCGGCGGCGACAACCTGGCCTTCGATTTCGGCTATCGGCCGTCCGCGACGCCTCCCCCGCCTCCTCCGCCTGAGCCGCTGTTGTTGTTGGTGAAATCAGCTTCTGGGAAGGCCCCGGCGGGAGCGGGCGACAATGTGTCCTACTCGTTCTTGGTGACGAACGGGGGAAACGTGACTTTGACCGGCGTGTCGGTCGACGACCCGAAGACGGGGAAGGTGGCTTGCCCTCAGACGACTCTCGCTCCGGGGAAGGCGACGACGTGCACCGCCTCCTATGAGGCGTCCGCGGCCGACGCCGCGGCGGGGAAGGTGGTGAATACGGCGACGGCGACGGCGACGGCACCCGACGGGGCGAAGGTGTCCGCCGTCGACTCGGTGACGTTCGACTTGAAGGAGGGGAAGATGACAGTGGGTCGGCTGGCGGGCACGGTTCGTTATGCGACGGCTGTTGAGATCTCGAAGGCGACGTTCGCTCCGGGTGTGGATGTGGTGTATGTGGCTACAGGGGTAAACTTCCCCGACGCGTTGGCCGGGTCCGCGGCCTCGGGCGGGAAGGGCCCGATCCTGCTGGTGACCAAAGACGCCATCCCTGGGGCCACCCTGGCTGAGTTGAAGCGGCTCAAGCCGAAACGCATCGTGGTGCTGGGCGGGACCGGGGTCGTCTCCACGTCGGTGGAGGCGGCGTTGAGGAAGCAGGCGGAAACCACCCGTCAGGCGGGCGCCGACCGGTACTCCACGGCGGCTGCGATCTCGGCTGAGCATTTCGGGCCCGGTGCGGCGGTGGTGTTTGTGGCTACTGGGGCCGACTTCCCCGACGCGTTGACCGGGGGCCCGGCGGCGGCGAAGGCGGGCGGGCCGATCCTGTTGACCCAGAAGGACAAGCTGCCGTCAGCGACGGTGTCGGAGTTGAAGCGGTTGAAGCCGAAGAAGATCATCGTTCTGGGCGGGACCGGGGTCGTGTCGGATGCGGTGGAGAAGGCCCTGGCCTCCTACACGTCGGGGAAGGTGTCCCGCTTGGCGGGCACCGACCGGTACTCCACGGGCGGGGCGATCTCGAAGGACGGCTTCGACCAAGGCGCGCCGGTCGTCTACGTCGCCACGGGCCTGAACTTCCCCGACGCGTTGGCGGGGGGTGCGGCGGGTGCGTTCAAGGACGGCCCGGTCCTCCTCGTCTCAGGGGGGAGCATCCCGAAGGCGACCAAAGCCGAGTTGACCCGCCTCAAGCCGAAGCGGATCATCGTGCTGGGCGGGACGGCCGTCGTGCCCGAATCGGTGGAGAAGGCCCTCGCCGCCTACCTCCGCTGAGACACCCCGCCCGGCGGGATGGTCTCGGTGGTAGGATGCCTGGGTACCCGGGAGACGAGAGAGAGATCATGAGCCCACACGAGTCACC
>Ga0209788_1000116_pt1 | contig 22432 bp, 26 predicted proteins | sample WorMetLIZISLAND1_2_FD_187415 | JGI IMG/M metagenome (GOLD analysis project Ga0209788, IMG submission 187415) | Marine gutless worms symbiont microbial communities from Max Planck institute for Marine Microbiology, Germany - Olavius clavatus LIZARD... ...
AGAAATCAAGAGGGCCCCGGAGCGGCGGCGCACCCGCTATATCTGGCTCAAGGACAAGCCGGCATGGAGTAATCGGCAAATAGCCCAATTCACGGAACTCAAGAGCCGAAACCCCAAGACACACCGCGCCTTCCGGTTCCAGGAGACGTTACGCGAGCTCTGCCACAGCGCTCAGAGCGCGGTGCAGGCCGAGCCGCTCCCCGACAGATGGTCCTGATTACCATCTTCTACCTTGGCGGATAAGTTGACCCGGCTGCCAACTTCTCCGTTCGTCGTCAAGTCGGGGCTTCCCATCACGACTTGTAGTCAGATCGCTATGACCCGCTACCCACACCAAACGCAAGAGAGCCGTTTTTTCAAGCACTGACATGCCTGAAAAATGACCTAGCCTCCGGGCTTGGCAGGGGTACCCCGAATGTTTCAAGATGCCCCTGTGTGCGATCCGTTACCTCGGAGTTGGGCAATGACCGGGGCCGTCGCGGGATGTACGCCGCGCCATAGGAAGAAGGACTCCGCGGCCTGTTCCACCAGCATTCCCAGGCCATCCAGGACTCGGGCCGCGCCCTGCTCCCGACCCCAGCGCAGGAAGGGAGTCGGCGTATCGCCGTAAAGCAGGTCGTAGATCCAGCCACCTGGGGCCAAGCAGCCACTAGGGATGGTCGGTACGCCTCCCCCAAGACCGGCGGAGGTGGCGTTGACGATCAGGTCGAAGCACCGACCCTGCAGCCCTTCCAGCCCGCAGCCGTCGACTCGATCCGGCCCGGGGGCCGCAGCCAAATCGAGGGCCTTGGTAGCCGTACGGTTGGCAATGACCAGGGTGTCCGGTCCCGCCTCCAGGAGGGTCGGCAGTATCCCACGGGAGGCACCTCCGGCTCCGAGCAGGAGTATCCGTTTGCCGCCGCAATCGAAGCCGTGGTTTGCGCACAGGTCCCGCACTAGGCCGATGCCGTCCGTGTTGTCCCCGCCCAGACGGCCGTCGGGGAGCCGGGTCAGGGTATTGACCGCACCCACGCGCTCGGCTGTGGGGCTCCGGCGGTCGACGATGGCCCAGGCTTGCTCCTTGAAGGGCAGGGTGACATTCATCCCGCATCCGCCCGCCGCAAAAAAGCGGCGTACATCCGCCGGGAAGTCGTCCGGGTTGCCCAGGATGCGTCCGTAGGTGAGCCGCTGTCGGGTCCGGCGGGCAAATTCGGTATGGATGAGCGGCGATTTACTGTGGGCGATGGGGTTTCCGATGACGGCGTATTGGTCGGCCATGGGAGGTGCCGCTGTGCGGATCAGTCCTGTAGCCAGCGGGCGGCGTCTTTAGCGTAATAGGTCAGGATGGCGTCCGCTCCGGCGCGTTTGATGCTGAGCAGGGTCTCGAGGACGGTAGCCCGCTCTTCGAGCCAACCGTTCCGGCTCACGGCCTTGAGCATGGCATACTCACCGCTGACTTGGTACACGCAGGTCGGGGCCCCGAAGCGGTCTTTGATGCGCCGGACCAAGTCCAGGTAAGGCAGGCCGGGCTTGACCATGACCATGTCGGCCCCTTCGCGTAGGTCCAGGGCCACCTCACGTAGGGCTTCATCGCCATTGGCCGGGTCCATCTGGTAGCTGTACTTGTTGCCGCCACCTAGGTTGGTGGCAGAGCCCACCGCATCGCGAAACGGTCCATAGAAGCTCGAGGCATATTTGGCGGAATAGGCCAGGATACGGGTGTGTGTTTTACCCGCGGCTTCGAGCGCGGCGCGGATGGCACCGATGCGACCGTCCATCATGTCCGAGGGGGCCACTAAGTCCGCCCCGGCCTCGGCATGGGACAGGGCCTGACGGACGAGTACTTCCACCGTCTCGTCGTTCACGACATAGCCGGTGGCGTCGATGAGGCCATCCTGGCCATGACTGGTGAAGGGATCCAGGGCCACGTCCGTGATGATCCCCAGGTCCGGCACGGCATCCTTGAGCGCACGTACGGCACGTTGGACTAGTCCTTCGGGATTATAGGCCTCCCAAGCTTCCTCGGATTTGGCCGCCGCCGGGATGACGGGAAATAGCGCCAAGGCCGGGATACTCAGGGCCCGGACCTCTCGCGCCTCGGCTACCAGCAGATCGATACTGAGCCGTTCCACCCCCGGCATGGAGGATACCGGCTCCCGCTGCTCTACCCCTTCTCGAATGAATACCGGGTAGATCAGGTCATCCGGCCGTAGGTGGGTCTCCCGCATCAGGCGGCGGGAGAATTCGTCGCGGCGCATGCGGCGCATGCGGGTTGCCGGGTAGGCGATGTCCATGATGTGGAAGCGGGTGATGGGCGTCCGGTGCAGGGATGGCCTTGCTCCTAGGCCATGGCCTTGATGTGGGCGTTGAGCCGGCTCTTGTGGCGGGCCGCCTTGTTGTGGTGGATGAGCCCCTTGCCGGCCGCACTGTCGATAACCGGAGCCGCCGCCTTGAAGGCCTCTGCCGCCGCCTGTTTATCCCCCGCCTGAATGAGCCGGATGACTTTTTTCATGGCGGTGCGCATGGTACTGCGAAGGGGTGCGTTATGCCGCCGGCGTTTCTCCGCCTGGCGGACACGCTTTCGGGCCTGGATCGAGTTGGCCAAGCTGAGTTCTCCTTCTTAGAAAAATCGTAAAGAATATGGACTGTCGGGAGACCGACTCGAAACGTGCCGAGCAGCCATGTGGGATCCGGGATACCCTGCCATTTTCCGAGCACGCCAGTGCTTGAAAAACCCGAGCGAAGTGAAAGATTTTCGCTTCGCGACTGGAAGAATTCCAGGGATGGAATTCTTCAAGGTCCCCTTACAGAGCCCCCGCCGGTTGGAAGCTGGGCTAAGAATTCTGTAGAGATCATCGAAACTTGTCAACCCATGGTGCCCGCTCGGACCGGACAACCGAATGGCTGCCCGGACCGAGCCGCTTCGTGTCGGTGACGGTGGGATCAGAGCACCTTGAATTTTCCAAGACATCCTGTTATCACTGAGCCGTTCGGAAATGGGAATAGGTTTTCCGGTGACCATTGAGATCACGCCCACCTCACCCACCGCCCTGACCGATCGCTTCGGCCGTCGGATCACTTACCTGCGCATCTCGGTCACCGACCGCTGTAACCTCCGTTGTGTCTACTGCATGGAGCCGGGTCGAAGCTTCATACCCCATGACCGGCTACTCGATCTCGCTGAAATCGCACGGATCGCCCGGACCTTCGTGGAGCTGGGTGTCCGTAAGGTCCGCCTGACCGGCGGTGAGCCCTTGGTGCGCCGCAATATCCTGGGGCTCATACGCGAGATCGCCGCCCTACCCGGACTCGACGAGCTGGTCATCACCACCAACGGCTCTCGGCTCGAGGAATTGGCCGGGCCGATCCGGGCCGCCGGTATCAGACGGATCAACATCAGCCTGGATAGCTTGCGGCCGGAACGTTTCCACAGTATCACTCGCAACGGAAACCTCGGCTCCGTGTTGCGCGGCATCGATGCCGCCCTCACCGCCGGCTTCGAGCACATCAAGCTCAATGTGGTCATCCTCAAGCATCGCAACCACGACGAGGTCCCGGACTTGGTGCGGTTCGCGGTGAACAAGGGTGTCAACATCAGCTTTATCGAGGAGATGCCCGTAGGAAGGATCGGGGCCCATGACCGGGCAGAGGCATTCTACTCCAGCGACGCCATCCGTTCCGACCTCTTAGCCCGATTCCAGCTAATCCCCACCACGGAAACCACGGGGGGGCCGGCTCGTTACTACCGGATCCCGGATACCGAAACCCGGGTGGGCTTCATATCCCCCCATAGCCACAACTTCTGCGGCGACTGCAACCGGGTGCGGGTCACCGCCGATGGTCGGTTGGTGCCATGCCTAGGCCAAGAGCAGGCCTTGGATCTGTGCCATATCCTACGCCGGTATCCGGGGGATACCGCCCGGCTGGGCCAAGCCATCCGCACGGCCATGCAACACAAGCCCAAAGGCCATGAGTTCGGCCTCGGGTCCGACCGCTTTCTCCTCCACCATATGAACCTGACGGGGGGGTGAATGAGGACTTCTGTCCGGTAGACCAAGGACCTCTCGAAGCATTCGAGGTGCCCGTGGTGGAGTCGGAGTGTCTCACCAGTGCCGGAAGCGCGGGCAAGCCCGCACCTACCGAGTGGTGCATCATTCGATGGGTGCGTTATGGCTCTGTTGCTTCCGAGTATACACAATGCGAGGGTATCTCTCTATCGAATCCTGGAAACAACAAAACAATAACGATGCCCAAAAAAATAATCCCGCAGTCAAAAAAAACAAAGGGTTGGCCGAGAAACAGCACAGCCCTTTGATAGTTTTATGGTTTGGCGTCCCCAAGGGGAGTCGAACCCCTGTTGCCGCCGTGAAAGGGCGATGTCCTAGGCCTCTAGACGATGGGGACGGTTTATAGGTACCTCGGAAAAACCCAAGGTCCTGTAAGCCCGGAAAAAAATCCGGTCGTCGTATCGGACCGGATTTACTCGAGAGTATTTTTCAAAAATCGCATCCTTGCAAGCTTTGAAGGTATCCTCAGGCTTGGTGGAGCCAGGCGGGATCGAACCGCCGACCTCAACACTGCCAGTGTTGCGCTCTCCCTGCTGAGCTATGGCCCCCGATTTGAGGCTGCAAGTGTAGCTTGCAGCCTCCCGGCTGTCCACTCGCGGGGACCTCGAAGGGAGCCTTAAAAATTCCAACGTACCTATACCGGGTCTCGCCTGATTGTGGGCACGGGATATTGGCAGAGATTGTCAACGAGACGTTCGACCTGAATGTTGTCGATTCTACGATCGGCAAACACCCGAAGAGGATCGGGTTGAGCCATCAAGAAGCCGTGGTTCCGTTCAAAAGAGAACCCACCCCACCGTTAGGTGGCGCGCTGTCGCGCAGCAAACAAGTGGCAAGATAGGGGGCCACGGGGAACCGAGACCGTTCAGACACTGGTGTGAAGGCTAGGCATCTCGGCTTTACAGTCCGTGAAGCCGCTTGGCGGTACGAACTAATTCAATTGTAAAACAGTATGTTACGAGATTTTTGATGAGAGCGGGATGCGGATAAGGTCGCCCGGTTTCTCCGTGGCACTTCCCCAAGAATTCAATTGAAAATGGCCGTATCTCCTTGCGCTGCAAGGGCTCCTCGAGCTTTTCAAGGTTCCCTCAAGGTGCTCGACTCGTCGGGTCGGCACGGTCCAATCGACGATAGCCGATGGCCTCACTCAGGTGAAGGGGCTCGATCCGCTTGCTAGCGGCCAGATCAGCAATGGTGCGTGCCACTTTAGATTATCCGGTGATAGGCCCGGGTGGAGAGTCCGAGCTGCTGTTCGGCGTTGGCGCGCGGCAGGAGCAATGCCCGACCCGCATCCCATGCCGCCAGGGCTACCAGCAGGCCCCCCGTGACCGGACGCAGATTTCCCGACAGGGCGAGCTCCCCGATCAGCTCCAAACGGTCCAGGAGATTGCCCGCGAGCTGGCCGGATGCGCCCAGAACTCCGACGGCGATGGGCAGATCGAAGCGCCCGCCCTCCTTGGGTAGATCCGCCGGAGCCAAGTTGATGGTCACGCGGCCGGCGGGAAACCGGAAGTGGCTGTTGAGCAGAGCCCCCCACACCCGGTCTTTACTCTCCTTTACCGCCGGCTCGGGCAGACCGACGATGGAGAGCACCGGCAGACCACCTCCGAGATGGACTTCTACGGTTACGGCCGGTGCTTGGATTCCTTCCCGCGCCCGGCTATTGAGGACACAGAGACTCAAGTGGGTGTAGTGGTCGACTCGCTCGGTGTGGGGCGCTGTTGCAGGCCCTCACCGACGCCGAGCCGTTGCTCGAGCTCCGCCACCACCGTCTCCAGCCGTTCCAGCTTCTCGCGGGTGCGCGCGAGCACCGCTGTCTGGACATCGAGTTCCTCGCGCGTAACCAAATCGAGCTTGGCCAACCCTCCTTCGAGGGATGCGCGCAGATTGCGGTCGATATCTTCTTGCAACACCTGCAAGCCCTTGGGCAGGCTGCCGGAGAGGTACCGGGCCAAATCGTCGAGATGTTTGGGGATCAACATGAACAAGGCCCCTCGCAGCTTGTTATCTGCGCGGTATTCGGGCACCTTGAAGAATTCAAGGTACCGGTGCGAGTCAAGGATGCCCCGCCAGCTTTTAAGCACGCAAGTGCTTATTTTCGCGTCGAGATTTGGAAAATTCCAGAGATAGAATTTCACCAAGTCACCATTATACCCGGAGTACGGACATCTCGCCCGCGAGGCAAGGGCACCTTGAAAAAGTCGAGGTCCTCTTTCAGGGCCATGATCGCCACCGCCCATGTTGCAGTTCGGCTTGTGGTGGGCCAGCGCAATGTACGACTTTCCGGCAAGGCTTCTGCATCGGTTGGCCTTGGGTAATCCCGCGGTCCTCGAAGTTAGCTTTGCTCTGGAGCGCCGACTCTTCGCCGTGAGATCGCCCGTATCCGGGGCGGTGTCGCATGTGTTCGTGAGTGGTTTTGCCAGGTCTCAGGACCACGGTGCTGATGCGGGCCCTGTACGATTCCACGGAATTCAGCGCTCTGACCTATCGGGATATGCCCTTTGTATTGGCGCCGAATACATGGGCCAAGATTGCTGCGGGATCGCGGCCGCAGATAGACGAGGCGGAAAGGGCTCACGGCGATGGCCTACGCATCGGCTTCGACAGTCCGGAGGCCTTAAGAAGAGGTTTTTTGGCGGGCAACCGGCGACCCGGGCCGCGCCGACCTTGCGGGCGATCATAGCGATCGGAAAGTTCCAGGGCGTAATGAGGGCACAGACCCGATCGGTTGCTTGAGCGTCAGGATACGCTTATCGCTCATTCGGGGGAAATTATATCCGCAAGGATCGACTCGTGAGCGTCCCACTGGCGGATGAATCCATCGCCGCCTTTCGAGTTTATATCGACCTGATCAATCGCGGACATAACAAGAAACGCTATCTCTCGAAGAACAACAACCTGCTGCGTCTGACCGCATTACTTAGGGCTTTCCCAACGCCATCATCTTGATTCCGTTTCGTAACCCGACCGAGCAGGCACGATCTTTGCTGACGCAGCATCGGAGATTCGTTGTGCGGCACCGTTCCGACCGGTTCGCACGCCGCTATATGGCTTGGCTCGTGCATCATGAGTTCGACAGTGATCACCGACCCTTCGAATGGGGAGCGGCAATCGACACGCCCTATGGGCCGACCGAGCTGGAATACTGGCTGGTGCAGTGGATCGGCGTCTATGGATTCTTACTGGAATAGGTACCCGAGGATGACGAGCAACGCCTCTTTGTGTGCTACGAACGCTTATGCCGACAAGCCCCCCTTGTCTGGAGTCGCCTGTGTGAACGCTTGGCGATTCCCCTGCGGACCGAGGCAACAACCCGTTTCGAAGCTTGACCGATACCGCCCAGGCTATCGGGGCCGGCCGTCTGCACGATACCGCCTATGCCCTCTGCGAGGCCCTGATGAGGCGCTCATCGCGTCAGCTCGGGTCTTGAGGCTTGAGGTTCGGCTACGCCACCCGGACTCCGTCGGACCCGGGCGTTGCCGGGATCCTTGGTCGCCGTAGAGCTTGTGAGACTGTGACAGTATTACAGGTATGATCCAGATAGAGGCCCTCTCTCGAAGGAGGCGCCTAACCTGACCACAAAGCCCTTGGGCGCGGCTCTTTTGGAACGACACCGGGGGTCCAAAATCCGAGAGTCGAGACCGGTTTATCGGACACCTTGTGGAGGTTGCGCACCGTCCCTATCAGGCCAACTCGCTCTGAGACCTAGCGATCCAGGCCGCCCCGTGGATTCGAAAAGCTCCGTGGTCGGGTCGACCGTACCGGCAGGGATTGCCTAGGCGGCGGGCTGCGCCTACCGGAAAATATCGAGTAAGCGCTGCGGGGAGAAGATTCAGCCGCAAATAAACGCCAATCAACGCAAATCTATTCAAGAAAAATCGACGAGGATGAACCGACCTTTTCGGCTCATTCGCGTCCATTGGCGGTAAAAAAGACAATCAAGTGTGTTGTAAACGGATTGACCGATTAGCTGAGCTAGAATAGCTCACGCAACGGCGCAACGGCACCACGTCAAGGCCGTACCTGATAACCCGTTGCGTCGTAGCGCCGTTGCGTGAGATAGGAAAACCATAGCTTCTCCCGGCTTTGTCATTTCCAGGATTCGATAAAGAGATTCCCTACACATTACCTATACCCGGAAACAACAAAGCTATAACATCGCCCATTTGCATCCATTCGCGTTCATTTGCGGCAAAACAGAAGATATCGAGTACGCCCAATGGTGGGCACGACTCATCCTAATGGTCGGCTGGCCTTTGTCTCCGGGTTTCTCCGCGTCGTTTCAGAAAGAGCCGCACCCAAAGCTCTTGATACATCGACCGTGGAGGGCCCTGACTCCTTGAAGGTAGAACCCTGGTTGAAATCACCCACTGAAAGCCCCATTGGCTTCGAGTTTTCCTAACTGACGATCGACGAGGTACGAATATGCCTTTCTATGAATACTGGTGCGAGCATTGCGGCCACGAGCTGGAAGCGCTCCAGAAGATCGGCGAGGCGCTGCTCGCAGACTGCTCCAAGTGTACGTGACCGACATTGAGAAAGCTGGTCTCCGCAGCGGGATTGCGGCTCGAGGGCAGCGGCTGGTACGAGACGGACTTCAAAAGCGGCAAAAAGAAAAACCTGCACCAAGGCGGCGAGCCCGAGGCGGGGGCGAAAAGAAAAAAGACGTGGACTCGTCCAAGGACGCCAAACCGGAAAAATCCAGTGCCGAGAAACAGCCTGCGGCCGAGCCGAAGGCCTCCCGACCGGAATGAGCACGGGAAGACGATCCGGAACAGGTGCGTGAGGGTAAGGTGTCTCTTGCCCGGCACGGACTCCTCGATAAATGACGGTGCATCCTTGCACCGCACGGACACCTTGAAATCGGGTGGCGCGAAGACCTCCATACCGCGAGCTCGCTCGAAGGTTTGACTGACGGGGGCCCTGAAGACCACCGGATGATTGGCTCGGATGGCAAGCTCGGCCTCATCAAGCCCCCGGGACGACTTGACGGAACTCAGTCGGTAGAAACCTTCGATCCGGTTATTACTGGCCATGGTGTAGAGGTCCAGCCCCGGGGGCTCCAAGACAGCGGCTGTCGTAGCTCGGTAGGGCAGCCACTTCTCTTCGACGACGCCGATCTTCCGAAGCTGACGGGTGGCGGACCGTAAGTGGCCCCGGCGTCACGATCCGTATCGCCCGTGTGGTACTTGGCGATCCAATAGAGGAACAGACGACTGAGCTGCTCGGTCCTGTCGCCACCATCGAGGCCATCAAGGATCTCCAACATGTCGCACCAATTGTTGGCCGTACAGGTGTTAATGCGCCCCTGGTCACTGATGGGGGTGTGCTCCGGGATGATATGGTTACTGTGTCCCCCCCGAGTGCTGCTCGCCTTCTGATGCATCGACTTCTCGATGCGGGAGAAGCTTCGATCCATGAAGGATCAGTCGGGCTGGCGATGAGCCCCCGCCTGGTAGTCGAAGACCCGCATCTCCCCATCGTCGAGCTGACCGCCCGGACGGGTGACGACCCCATCGTCGTGCTCGGTGATCGATGTGCTCATTGCATTTCCTCCGCCGGACACTGTTGCACCTCGGTACAGCTCTTTGTATTCGCTATACACTTCGGATTGGGAAAGATGCCGCCTTCTCGTTGGATCTTCTCGCAGGTGTGCCGGAAGTGTTCCCCGTGCCGGTTTACCCACATCGGGTTACCCGCACGGTCTCTGCATTGCATGCGTTCGAGGTTTTGTTCCGCCTGCGGGTAATAGTCCGTATCCGTCGGAGTAGGGGGCGGCTTCGGCTCGGGATGGTTACAGCCAGCGAGCAGCAAAGGCAGCAGTAGGATGAATGGTTTGGTTTCATAGGCTTGGTTCCAACTTAGCCAAAAAGAGGAAACCTTGTACTAGTACCCCAACGTTTATCTGAATAAATTCAGTTGGTTATGTATGATTCTTCATTAAGAAATCAATTTCATTGAGTTTATTTGAAGATAATGAGGCTCAGAATCTGTAGAATTGTGTAGAAACTGACATCGATTTTCAGCCGCTTCTTGATAATGGCCACGAGCACATAGACGGAAATGGCGAGCTCGAGAAGACGAATATACCTGTGGACATGCGTCATTTGTACAGGCGTCGTTGTTCTCAGCCCGCAATCTCTTGGGAGAGGCTGGCACTTTAGCGTACCGCCGCTCAGGTCGGTAACCGGCATAATTCCAAATATTCCTTTTCTAATATATGGATGATCCTGAATTGCCGGTCATAACGTTGGGACACTAGTGAAAACCTTGAGCGATTCCGTACCGTCATTCTGCGCTTGGCGGATCATTGCAAGAACACTCCCTATCGAGTACCACCGAACCCAAAGAACATAACATAAGCCAAACGGCAAGAGGATACTGGCATTGAGCCACAGCGGATAACTAAGCGGGCTGTCTTCATCCCATTTCGGCTCAGGCCCAGGCCCGCTCGATGACGGTGCCGCCGAGGCATTCTCCATGCCGATAGAAGACCGCGGCTTGGCCCGGAGCGACAGCGCGTTGGGCGCGTGCGAAGTGTACCCGGCAACGGTCGTCCCCCAACTCGGTGAGGGTACAGTCTTCGAGAGCGTGGCGGTGACGCAGCCGCAGGCGACAGTCGCAGGGTAACCTGGGCGGCCCGGCGATGATCCAATGAGGGGCGCCGCCATCCAGGCCCCGGCTCATGAGCAGCGGATGATCGTGGCCCTGGACCAGGATCAAGGCATTGCGGGCGATATCCTTGTGGGCGACGAACCAGGGCGCCTCCATGTTGCCGGCAAGGCCACCGATACCCAGCCCCCGGCGTTGGCCGATGGTGTAATAGGCTAGGCCCTGGTGCTCGCCAAGCACGTGGCCATCCGGGGTTTCAATTGGCCCCGGGTCGTGGGGTAGATAGCGGGCCAGGAAGTCATGGAACCGGCGTTCGCCAATGAAGCAGATACCCGTGCTGTCCTTCTTCTCGGCCGTCGGAAAACCGGCGCGGCGGGCGATCGTCCGGACCTCGCGCTTGTCCAGGCCACCGAGGGGAAACAGGCAGCGTGCAAGCTGTTGCTGTCCGAGCAGGTATAGGAAATAGGTCTGATCCTTATCGGCATCCGCCGCCTGCCTGAGGTGCCAACCCGCCTGATCGCGGACGACACATGCGTAGTGACCGGTAGCGATATGTTCGGCACCCAGATCCAGCGCATACTCCGGAAAGGCGCGGAACTTGATCTCCTTATTGCACAGGATATCCGGATTCGGCGTGCGAGCGGCACAGTACTCGGTAAGAAAGTAAGAAAACACCCGGTCCCAGTATTCCGTCGCGAAGTTGACTCGATGCAGGGGAATGCCGAGCCGGTCAGCAACCTTTTCGGCATCTTCCAGGTCCGCGGCGGCGGCGCAATACTCGGCGGTGTCGTCCTCCTCCCAGTTCTTCATGAACAGGCCTTCGACCCGGTATCCCTGCTCCAGCAACAGTAGGGCGGCGACCGAGGAATCCACACCACCCGACAGACCCACCATGACGGTAGGCCCCGAGGTCGGGGTTCGGATATCCTGGGACATGACGCCGGATCTTATACGCGGTGGAGGAGCACAGGAAAGCGGGGGAGCGTAAGCGACGAGCGGAGTGCGACGACTCCCGCGTAGGCGTAGGGCCGAGCGTTTCGTCGGAGTGCGGCGCGTGAGCGCCGGCGGAGACGAAAGGCCCCGCCGTGCGACACGGCGTCCAGTCATTGCGGGAGTCCTGGTGCCGCGCGGAGTGCGCGCCGGGACAGACGCAGGACGAACGCAGGCCGCCGAAGGCCATGGCCGTCGCCTCATTTTGTGCACCCGACATCGGACGGACCCCATTTCGGGTTTCGCGAACAATGGCGACGCTCCGGACGTTCTCGGATCAAGACGTGAAAAACTCCAAGGACGGAATGTTTCAAGGCACCCTCGATCTCAAGATACCCTGATATCCAGGCACAGGTACTTGATTTCCAAATATTCGTCGATGCCGTAGCGGGACCCCTCGCGCCCCAGGCCCGATTGCTTGATGCCGCCGAAGGGAGCGATGGCGGTGGAGACCAGACCGCTGTTGATACCGATTACTCCATATTCCAGGGCCTCGGAGACCCGCCACAGACGACCCGAGTCGCGGCTGTAGAAGTAGGCGGCTAGCCCGTACTCGGTATCGTTGGCCATGGCGATCGCCTCCTCCTCCGTATCGAAACGGAACAAGGGCGCCACCGGGCCGAAGGTCTCCTCACGGGCGATGCGCATGTCCGGGGTCACGTTGGCCAGAACCGTGGGCTGGAAGAAGGTCCTGCCCAAGGCATGACGGGTGCCACCGGTAAGCACACGGGCACCCTTATCGAGGGCATCGGCAACGTGGGTCTCGATCTTGGCAAGGGTTTTCGAATTGATGAGCGGACCCTGCTCGATCCCCGGTTCGGTCCCAGGTCCTACCTGCAGGGCGGCGACCTTGGCCACCAAGCGCTCGGCAAAAGGCTCATAGATACCATCCTGCACCAGGATACGGTTGGCACAGACGCAAGTTTGGCCGCTGTTGCGATACTTGGATTGCATGGCGCCCTCGACGGCGGCATCCAGGTCCGCATCGTCGAAGACGATGAAGGGGGTATTACCACCGAGCTCCAGGGACAACTTCTTGACCGTATCCGCGCATTGACGCATCAGCAACCGCCCCACCTGGGTGGAGCCGGTGAAGCTCAGCTTGCGCACCTGCGGATTGGCGGTCAGCTCCTCGCCGATGGGGATCGGATAGCCGGTGACGACATTGAAGACCCCTGCCGGCAGGCCGGCCCGCTCTGCCAGTACCGCCAGGGCCAAGGCCGATAAGGGGGTATCCTCCGCCGGCTTGGCCACCAGGGTGCAACCGGCGGCCAGGGCCGCGCCGACCTTGCGGGCGATCATAGCGATCGGAAAGTTCCAGGGCGTAATGAGGGCACAGACCCCGATCGGTTGCTTGAGCGTCAGGATACGCTTATCGCTCTGGTGAGTGGGAATGACATCACCGTAGATCCGCCGCCCTTCTTCCGCGAACCAATCGAGAAACGAGGCAGCGTAGGTCACCTCGGTGCGGGCTTCCGCCAAGGGTTTGCCCTGCTCTGCGGTTATGAGGTTGGCCAAGTCCTCTTGGTGTGCAAGCATCAGCTCCCGCCAACGCTTGATCCGCGCCGACCGCTCGGCGGCAGTCAGTGCCCGCCAGGGTCCCCAGGCCTCTTGCGCGGCTTCGATGGCCTGTCGAGTCTCGCGGGCACCCAGGTTCGGCACTTGGGCGATGGTCTCGCCGGTGGCCGGGTTCGTCACCTCCAGCCGGGCACCACTGTGGGCTTCCACCCACTCGCCACCGATAGGACACTGTTCCCGCAATAGGTCGCTGTCTTGGATCCGCATCTCGAGTTCACCTTCCACTTGAGCCTGAAAGATCGGGAGTCTACCGGTATCGAATTTTAGAGACTGCCTTTTTAGACAGTTTCTCAGCCGCCCCTAGAGTGAGCTGTGTCCACCATTGAGCTTACTCGATATTTTCTTTTTTGCCGCAAATGAACGTGAATGGAGGCCAATGAGCCGAAAAATATTCGGCTCATTGGCTGTCTAAAAATTTATTGGTATAAAAACTCAACGAACAGCCATTTTATAGGGTGTCTGATGATTACAGATTTGCCGGAGAAGCAAACGACTGATGCGAAATAAACCTGTGTTTCGATCGAAGTTGGTTTCCGTTCATAATCGTTACTCAATCAACGCCATCGACTCAGCCAAGCGAATGTTCTCTCGACCACCCAACGGTGGGGTAAAATGTGGAAACCTCGTTGTCCTTTTTTCTTTCTAACGACTTCGAGCTGGCACTCGAATGGGGTCAAGACCCAGTTAGATAGGTCCGCATCGGAATAGGCATGATCACCCCGGATTTTTTTGACGGTATGGAGGCTCGAAAACAAGTTCGTAATGACTTGACGAGCGGCTTTACCGTTAAACTCATTGGCGGCGTGTACCCGGATGACGAGCACGCAACCGATTGTATCGACAACGACAGGACGTTTTTCTGCCCGTAACGAGTTGGCCCCCGTCACATCCCGGTTCTACATAGGATTCCGGGGTTCCCTTGACACTTTGACTATCAATAATTGCTCCCGTTGGACCTGGCTTTCGGTCTTTTTTTTGGCGTAACCGCTGACGAAGCACCGTATTGACTTTCTCTAGCCAACGATTATCTGTCCACTTAGTATAGTAGTAATTAACGAGCTTGTAGGGAGGGAAATCTTTTGGCAGATACCGCCAGGGATAACCTGTTTTATCCAAATAAAAAACCGGAGCGTCGCCATTGTTCGCGAAACCCGAAATGGGGTCCGTCCGATTTCGGGTGCAAAAATGAGGCGACGGCCATGGTCTTCGGCGGCCCGCGTTCCTCCTGCGTCCGTCCCGGCGCGTTCCGCGCGGCACCAGGACTCCCGCAATGACTGGACGCCGTGTCGCATGGCCGGGCCTTTCGTCTCCGCCGGCGCTCACGCGCCGCACTCCGACAAAGCGCCCGACCCTACGCCTACGCGGGGTCATCGCACTCCGCTCGTCGCTTATGCTCCCTCGCTTTCCTGGGCTCCTCCATGGCATTTAGGAGTTCGCGAAGATCACGTTTTCATGGGCGTCCGATGGTATAGGATTCCAATTCGTTGATGATGGGCTCAAGGATTTCCCCTTCTTCGTTGGTGAGGTCACTCGGGTACCTGACAGCCGATTGAATCTTTTCTTCAGTCATAGAAAACTCTGAGCCTTTGTCTCCGGGTTTCTCCGCGTCGTTTCAAAAGAGCCGCACCCGTTGCCGAATAAAGGGAGCCTCGTAAAGAGGGTCTCCCTGGGATCTTGTCACGGTGTCCGCTACGCCGATATACAACGGAATTAAAACGCTATCCGCAAGATCACTGGGATTTTTTCAAGGCGACCTTACCGTCCGGACCTCATTACCCGCCGGTGGCCGATGTTATGACGCTTACTCCGCTCTTGTGTCAAGAGCTGTCCGTATCTGCGTTCTTCCTCGGTGCTCAGGTCCACGAAGGTCCGGAGCTTACCCTTCATACGGGCGGCCACCGGGATGCCTCGGCGATAGAAGACCCGATTGCCGAGAATGGCGGCGACCCGCTCTCCGGGAGTGAGGAGGCCGGTGAGATTGACCGGGTCGGTGGCGCTGACGACGATCAGGGTTTTGGGCCCAGGCTCGCGGTGTCGGCGCAGGGCGGTGACGGCCTTCGGGTGGGCGAATTGCTCGCCGCTGAAGCTGGTGACGAAGCGCTCGCCCCGGACCTCGCCCCACGCTTCCAGGCGCCAGTAGGCGCGCAGCAGGCCACGCCAGGGCGGCAGGCTCCGTTCCCGTTCCAGCACCCGCCGCCAGACCAAGCCATAGCGTGCGATCAGCTGACGCGCCAAGGCCTCCAAGTGGCCGTCCCGCTTGGCCGGGATCTCGGGTTGGTCGTCGGTGCTCGGGATGGGTAAGGCATCCCAGCGCCCGGCCCGATCCATGGGGTCTGGGGCGCCGTACCAGCGGTGCCGGTTGGTGCCGCGCATCGCCGGTGCGATCAGGGCGCGCAGGTCGGCGAAGCCGTCCGCGGTGATCCGGCCGGCGGCCACAGCCCGCCGAGGGCGGTGAGGACTTGGATGCGCAGCAGGCTGCTGTCGCTCACTAGGTCGACAAAGAAGCGGGCGCCGTGGTCCCGGAGCAGCTCCAGCAACCGGATGGCGCGGGAGGAAAGCCCGGCGGTCTCCGGTGCGTCGTCCCGCCGCCACTGGGAGCCGGCCTCCCGGCGCAGGATGGCGATGGGGGTGGTGCGGATCGGGGGTTTGCCGCCCTGGCCCGGACCGAGTCGCAGCTAGGTGTAACGGCCGCTGACGGTGAGGTCGTCGAGTAGGTCCGGAGTATAGGCGGGTGATGCGGGCCGGCAGGATTTCGGCCTCCCAGGCAGCGGCGGGGAGGCTGAAGCCGGCGAGGCGGTCGAGTACGGTGCTGGTGCCGTCTCGGCCTTCTACCCGGTGGTCGTCGGCCAAGCCCTGCTAGGTGAGCAGAAAGCGCATGTAGGCCGCCGGGCTGGCGGGGGCGATTTCCCGGCGCAGGTTTTCTACCCGATAGCGGTTGATGCACGCCAGCAGTCGTCGTTCGCACCATTGCTCGCCGGCTAGGTCCGGGTCGAAGTGGCCGCGCACGGCGAAGCCCTGAGTCTCCAGTGCCGTCAGAGTCTGTTCCAGGTCGTCCGGGGTCAGGGCCAGGGGCCGGACCGGTCCCAGACACTCCAGGCGGCCGCGGATGAGCTCCCGCAGGGCGCTCTCCCGGTCTGCCGGGGGTAGGATGATGGCGGGGATACTGGCGGTGAGGGCCGGGTCAAGGGGATGTAGGGCCGCCAGCTCCAACAGCCGCTCGGTGGCGCAGAGGACTGTCCGCGCCGCCCGGTGTGCGCAGGCGCACCGCGCGCCCTTCCACGGCGAGCCGGGGATAGTGCTCGACGCTGGAGCCCAGCTCATCCCAGGTCAGGAATCCGACCAGCAGTAGGGCGTCGTGAAGCTCGTCCCGGGTCGGTAAGGTCCGGCCAAGCCTGCCCCCGGACCTGCGCACCACGGCGGCTGGGTCCGGACGGGTGAGGTCGGCGGCCTGCTCGTAGCCGGCTAGGCCGCGGGTGGTGACGGCCAGGGTGCGGCGTTCTTCGGCCAGGGGGGAGGGGGCGGCCAGATCGAGGGCTATTACCCGGACCGCGCCGGTCTTGATGCCTTGCAGCAGGTGTTCCAGGCCCGCGCTGTCCGTCACTTGGGTGAGGCAATCCCGCAGGGTTTGCCCGATCAGGGGATGATCCGGTATTTCGCGCTCGCCCTGGAGGTTTTCCAGGCAGGCGAGCTGGTCAGGAAAGATGAAGGCCACTAGGTCTTCGGCCGCGGAGCGCTGGAGCTGGGGCGGCAGCTTTTTGCTGCTCTGGTAGCGGCGTACCGCGAGGGCGATGGTGGCGTTCCAACGCCAGTGGGTGCCGAACAAGGGGACGTCAAGCAGGGCCTGGGTCAGCAGCCGGTGCACGGTTTTACTGTTGAGGAAGCGGCCCACGTCTTCCAGGGCGAAGCTGTGGACGGCGCCTAGGAAAGGATGATGGCATCTTCCAGGCGGCGGCCTGGAGCTCGAAGTTAAAGGTGCGGCAGAAGCGTTTGCGCAGGGCCAGCCCCCAGGCGCGGTTGATGCGGGAGCCGTAGGTGGAGTGCACGACCAAGTGCATTGTCGCCGGTATTCGTCGAAGAAACATTCTAGCACGATCCGGTCTTGTGTGGGCAGGAGACCCAGCGCGATCTGGGCGGCTCCGTAGTAGGCCAGCAGTTGATCGGCCGCCGCGGGCTCCAGGCCGTAGGTATCCAGGAGCCAGCTTCGGGCCTAGTCATCCCCAGCTGCCAGCCGTTCTGCGACCCCGGCGCGCAGCCGGGAGACGCCCGCCGACAACAGGTCGCCCCGCCCCGGTTGCCTCGCCGACCAGAAGGGGATGTTGGGGGCAGGCCCGTGGCATCCTCGACCAGGACCTAGCCCGTTTGTATCCGCAGGATGCGGTAGCTGGTGTTGCCGAGCAGGAAGATATCACCGGGCAGGCTCTCGAAGGCGAAGTCTTCGTTGAGAGTGCCGATGCCCAGGCCCTCGGGCATGAGTAGGACATCGTAGTCGGAGCGGTCGGGGATGACGCCGCCGTTGGTGAGGGCGGTCAGGAGGGCCCCCTTGCGCCCCGCAGCCGACCATTGATCCGGTCACCGTAGTGGCTCGACGGTTGATTCGTCGAGCTGTAGGGGCCGCACCAGGACTCGGCCGTCGAGCTGTGGCGCGCCGGCGGTATCCAACCACAGTCGGCCCTGGGCGAACCAGCATACCGTTCGAGGGTAGATGCGGTGCTCTTGGCTTAGCACCCGTGCGGCAAGCCGTTCCGGGTCGTCCCCCGGCTCCACGGGCACCCTGGCCTGTAACACTACGGGACCGCCGTCCAACTCTTCGGTAACGAAATGCACACTGGCCCCATGGACGGTCTCGCCGGCCGCAAGCACTCGCTGGTGGGTATGCAGGCCGCGGAATTTGGGGAGCAGGGAAGGGTGGATATTGAGTAGGCGACCCCGATAGCGGGCGACGAACGCCGGGGTCAGTATGCGCATAAAACCCGCCAGCACCACGAGACCGGGGTCGAAGGTAGCGATCAGCGCGCTCAGGGCGGCATCGTAATCTTCCCGACTCAGATAGTCCCGGTGCTTCAGAACCCGGGTCTCGATACCGGCGTTTTGGGCGCGCTCCAGACCGAAGGCCCCGGGCTCGTTGCTGATCACGGCGCGGATGCGGATGGGCAGGTCCGCTTGCGCCCCATCAATGAGGGCCTGCAGATTACTGCCGCTGCCGGAGATGAGCACCACCACCGACAGTGGAGCCGGCACCGTCATCCGACATCGCCTCCGCTGAAGGTCACTTCTGGGACCCCGGTCGTGGTCTCGATGCGGCCGACGGGCCAAGCCTGCTCTCCGAGACCGGTGAGCAGATCACAGGCTCGGCGGCTGTCCGCGGCGGGGACGCAGACGATCAAGCCGACCCCGCAGTTGAAGGTACGCAGCATCTCCGCCTCGGTCACCCCCCCCTGGGTCCGGAGCCAGTCGAAGATGGCCGGGCGGTGCCAGGAGGCCAGATCGATCCGGGCCCGTACCCCCGGGGGCAGAATGCGGGGCGGATTCTCGACCAAGCCCCCACCGGTGATATGGACTAGGCCATGGGCCGGCACCTCCTGCAGCAGGGTAAGCAGGGGTTTGACATAGATCCGTGTCGGGGTGAGCAAGAGCTCGCCGAGGGTGGAATCATCCATGGGCGTGGCTAGGTTCGCACCCGAAACCTCGAGGACCTTGCGGATCAGGGAATAGCCATTGGCATGGGGTCCGGAAGAGGCCAGGGCGATCAAGGCATCTCCCGGTCGCACCCGCTCGGGGGTCAAGAGTCGGTCCTTTTCGACGATGCCGACGCAGAATCCGGCTAGGTCATAATCGCCACGGGCGTAAAGCCCCGGCATCTCCGCCGTCTCACCGCCGCACAGGGCGCAACCGGCGAGCTCGCAGCCCTTGGCGATACCCGCCACCACCGAGGTGGCGACCGCTAGGTCCAGGTGGCCGGTGGCATAGTAGTCGAGAAAAAACAGGGGCTCGGCACCGGCGACCAGGACATCGTTGGCGCACATGGCAACCAGATCGATGCCCAGGGTATCGTGCCGATCCAGCTCCAGGGCCAGCTTGAGCTTGGTCCCCACGCCGTCGGTACCCGAGACCAATACCGGCTGGCGGTAGCGGTCCAGCGGCAGCTCGAACAGGGCGCCGAATCCCCCCAGGCCAGTGATGACGCCAGGGCGGAAAGTCGCTGCGGCCAAAGGCTCAATGCATTTTACCAGCGCATTGCCCGCATTGATATCGACCCCGGCATCGCGGTAGCTGAGGGCGGTCGTGTCTTTGGTGTCGGGATCTTGCTCCATGGGCCTCGGGCGCCGGAGCGCCGCTGTTTCGGGGTCACCGGGTCGGTCGTCAGGGTACCTCGATAAGACCTTGAAAAATCGCTTCCCAGCCGTAACTATTCAGGACCTCTTGCCAAGCGGTAGGCTACATACGTAATCTACTCCCATGCCGGAACAACCCACCCTAACCAATTCTCCGGAAAGCCCTGACGACGAGCTTAAGCGGTTGCGTGAACGGGTTGTGGCGCAGACGGCGCTCATTGCGCATCTGCGCGAGCGCATCCGGGAGTTGGAAGCACGCCTAGCCAAGGATAGCCACAACTCCAGCCGGGCCGCCATCCTCGGACTCTCCGTTCAAGAAGCCGCCACCACGTTCGCGGCGCCCGCCAAGCGGGCGTAAGCCAAGTGGACAACCGGGCCAACGCGGTGTCACTCGCTCCCTGGTCGATCACCCCGACCAGTGCGGGATCATCCCGTTGACGGGGACCTGCGCCTGCGGACGTTGCGGCACCGGGATCACGGCTACAGTGCTCGCGGAGCGACGCCAAGTGGTCGAGGTGGTGATCCAGCGTAAGGTCATCGGGTACCGCATTGTCGGCGGAACCGGTGCCTGTGGGCGCGCGCAACGCAGCACGTTTCCTGCAGGGATTGAGGCCCCGGTGCAATACGGACTGGGCGTATCGGCCTTTGCGGTCTACATGACCCAATACCAGTTGTTGCCCTACCAGCGCACCGCCGAGGTGTTCAATGAGCTGGCCGGCCTTGGGACCTCACCGGGCACCCTCCAGCGCGCCGTACGGGTGGCCGCCACCCGCCCGGAGGCGCCAGTCACCGCGATTCGCCGCGCACTCGTCGCCGCGCCAGTGGCCCATGCCGACGAAACCGGCCGGCGCGTGAACGGCAACCTGTACCGGCTACACGCACTCAGCACCGACCGGTTTACGGCCTGCTGCCCTCATCCCAAACGTGGGGCCGAGGCCCCGGATGCGTTCGGCTTGTTGGCACCGTTCGCTGGCGTACTCGTGCATGATCACGGGGCAGCCTGCCAGCGCTACTCATGTTGGCAGGCCTTCTGCAAGGCCCATCATCTACGTGAGCTAACCGCTATCGCTGAGAGGTCTCCAAGCCAGTCGTGGGCAACCGATATGATCGCGCTGTTGTGCCAGGCCAATGCCCTGGTCGGCGAGGCCCAGAACCTCAAGGCATTGCCCACCGGCGATGTCGGCGCTTGCGGACCCGCTACGACACCATCCTCACCGAAGCCGAAGCCGAAGCCGAAGCCGAAGCCGGCAATCCTCCCCGTCCCTGCCGTCCCGGCACCCGCGGGCGGATCAAACAATCCCCGGCCGGCAACCTCATTCGGCGACTGCGCGAGCACCGCAACGAGGTCTTGCGCTTCCTCACCGACCTGCGCGTTCCCGGTGACAACAACCCGGCCGAACGCGACCTGCGAATGCCCAAACTCCAACAGAAAGTCTCCGGTTGTTTCCGCTCCGATACCGGCGGAGATGCCTTTGCCATCACCCGCTCCTGCCTTTCGACCCGCCGCAAACAGTCCGACGATATTTTTAACTTGCTCGTTCTAACCTTCCAGGGGCAACCCCCAATGCCCCAATTGGAGTAGCTGAATAGTTACATCCAGCCCAAGCTGGTACACCATTTCCGGCAATCGCCTAAGATTTCCACCATGCAGTACTAGGGCGCACGATGGTATGCTGCCAAACCTTTGGCGGCGATCTCCTGATTGATGCTTAACGCCCCATCGACCTTGGAATGGAAATCACGATCCGCCGCTACCCCGGCAGAGGACTCACGGAAGAACATCTTAAGCGATCTCAACGCCATAGCGGCTCGGGGTGCCCCGACAAGGCCAAGCCCAAGATCGCATATTTGCTCAGGTCCTCATATTTCCTCAGCGTCCCATCCTGGGTGACGACAAACTTAATAGTGGTTGGCCTCCTAATTAAGATTCATTTCTCTGTGGCGGGGCAATTGTGCGATCACGATATATTTGGACCCATCCCCACTCTGCCCCTCCGAAAAGCCGGTTCTTTCGGGGAGCGACTTCGAGGGAATCATGTTCTTCTTCAGATACTCGAGAGCCTTTCGATCCCCGGATTCATTGATCAAATACCCGAGCGCCACGAGGGCACTCTTCTTCGCCCGGCTTCGATTGCGGCTCGGTGGCTCAACCTGACCTTTGCGGATAAACTCGATCATCGGCTCCACGGCCTTTTTATCTCCGATGATCCCGAGGGTAACGACAACATTGGACCAATATTCCTGCTTTCCGGGATCATTCAGCATATCGAGCAAGGTGGGCACCACGGAGGCATCGTACCGACTCGCCTCCTCGAAGGGTATGCCATGAATGAATCTCTGCCGCACGAATTCTTCGATGTCCACAAGCTTGTAGCCTTGGCCCGCCGCGCATCCGGCCCATATCAGGGGCACCAAAGCCATCAGGATGTTCAGTTTGAGACTGCGCATGGCCTCCACTCCCGTTGTGTTCAACCTGTGCCAGGGGCTCCTTCGGCGGTGTCAAGGCCCCCATTACGGGGATTTCGACTTTTCGGTGACACTCGACATATCGTGATCTCGAATCTTGCCATCGGAACCACAGTACAGGACATAAATTTCCCATTAAAATCTAGATGGCTAGGTTGATCTTCGTGGTTCTTCGAATAAAGCGACGGCCTGGTAAAATGCCTCAAGCTTTTCCGTCATGTTGAATAAAATCGCTCTCAGCCAGTCCAAACCATACCTGAAAATACTGATGGCCGGACGGTGATGACTCTTGATTGGGATCGGTTTTTGCTCGTGTAACCATCCCCGAGGAGATGCGCCCAGCAGAAGATGATCGTTAACAAGGCCAGAAGCCTCTCAATACGATCCAACCCGGTCAGACGGGTTGCT
>Ga0209788_1000117_pt1 | contig 22393 bp, 19 predicted proteins | sample WorMetLIZISLAND1_2_FD_187415 | JGI IMG/M metagenome (GOLD analysis project Ga0209788, IMG submission 187415) | Marine gutless worms symbiont microbial communities from Max Planck institute for Marine Microbiology, Germany - Olavius clavatus LIZARD... ...
CCTCTCAGCGATAGCGGTTAGCTCACGTAGATGATGGGCCTTGCAGAAGGCCTGCCAACATGAGTAGTGCTGGCAGGCTGACCCGTGATCATGCACGAGTACGCCAGCGAACGGCGCCAACAAGCCGAACGTACATCCGGAGTGTCGCCATTGTTCGCGAAACCCGAAATGGGGTCCGTCCGATTTCGGGTGCACAAAATGGAGGCGACGGCCATGGCCTTCGGCGGCCCGCGTTCGTCCTGCGTCCATCCCGGCGCGCACTCCGCGCGGCGCCAGGATTCCCGCAATGACTGAACGTCGTGTCGCATGGCCCGGCCTTTCGTCTCCGCCGGTGCTCACGCGCCGCACTCCGACGAAACGCTCGGCCCTACACCTACGCGGGGGGCGTCGCACTCGCTCGTCGCTTACGCTCCCTCGCTTTCCTGTGCTCCTCCAACGCCGTTTTTGTCCATGTAAGGTTTACTGACGCCATTGGATACGACAATCCGCATAACCAACCCGTCCGATGTGGAAATAGCTTGGGTTTGCGGATTGACGGGGGGCTGACCTGTTGGGAGGCGGCATTGGATACGAGGTTGTTCAGGCGCTCCATGTCTTTCCGCTCCAACCCGGAGAATGTGCCGTCGTCGTTGACTCCGATGAATAGGGTGTCGCCCCCCAAGTTACTGAATGCCACGATCTCCTGGGCGAGAGAAAGCCCGTTGGTGACATTGGCCTTGAGCTGGTGTTTGCTGTCCTCGCCCCTGGCGACGATTTCTAAGAGCTCCCTCCGTGGATTCCATAGCTCGTATCTCCTGTGCCGTTGCCGGAAGGCCTCTTCACCGCCTTCCATGATGTTGACGATTTTCCGTTGGGTCTCCGGGTGGTCGATGCTTCCGCTTGTGACATGGACCTTGTTATCGGAATAGGAGCAGGCAAGGACCTGTTCCGCATCACCGAGAACCGGAAAGTTGGCATATCGCCCTTGCATTCGGCTTTGATTTCAAGCGGGGAATGACTCCGGTTTACCTTGTCCAGCTCGGCACGGATTTCCTGGTACTCCTCGCGCCAGAGGTCATCGAGTGCCGCTATTTCTCCGCGCGGATCCTTGTTCAGATTTTTACGGTGAGACTCCTGATTATCCAGCTCCTGGAGTATCCGGCTCGCCTGATCCGCCTCCTTCCGAAGCCGGCGGAACTCGTCGGGGCGGATCGCCTGTCCACCGGATTGCCGCAGTTGCTCGGATACTGTTCTTTCGATTCGGGCGAATTCCTCCTTAAAGCTATTCTTGAGCTTTTCAGAAGCCTTGGTCTTTTCCCGCAGCTCGGCAAGTGTCCGGCCACCCTCTGAAAATGCTTGAAAATGCTTTTTTAATCTGATTGAAGGACGAGATTAGGTTATCGTAATCGGAAAAAACCATCGAAAGGAGCGACTTTTGTAATCGCGGGAGGAGCCCAGGAAAGCGAGGGAGCGTAAGCGACGAGCGGAGTGCGCGCCGGGACGGACGCAGGACGAACGCGGGCCGCCGAAGGCCATGGCCGTCGCCTAATTTTGTGCACCCGAAATCGGACGGATCCCATTTCGAGTTTCGCGAACAATAGCGACGCTCCGGATCCAATGCCCTTTCTCCGAAGGGGATATCGAAGGCATAGCGGATAGCTTCCAGGATCGACGATTTACTGCTGCCCCGGGCGCCGATCAAGGTATTCAATTCCGGGGAAAACCGGATCGTCTGGCCATCCGGCACGTCGCCCTCGAAAGATACGTCCGAGATGTGCGAGTGCCCATGTTTTTCAGGCTCGGTGGCAACCCGGCTTCGATGACTCAGGAGGGCGTACTTGACGGCCTCGAAGGTGAAAGCACCAACCTTCAGATAGCAGGACTTCCCGCGACCGATCCGGTCGATTGCTTTGCCGTCCGAACCTTCGATCTCCGCCGGATAGGCATCCCCCAGCCATCCTCGTACCTTGCTTCGACATTTGCGGTCGAGCTGGTCATGGGTCCTGCATCTTCTGGAATGCCAAAGACCTGCGGCGGAAATACTCGGTTTTCCCGATCTCTTTCAGGCGGCCACCATCCAGCTCATTCCACAACCCACTGCGCTCATCAACATGGGCAAAGATCAGGAAAAAATCCTTGTGATATCCTTCGAGCTTTCTGATGGTTTCGATCAAGTTAAAAGAGCTGCGGTCATTCTTGTTTTCATACTGATCCGGTGTTTTGCCTGCAAAGATAGCAGTCAAAAACGGGTTGATATGGTCTTGTCCGTTGGCCAGCCATTCATCCGGATCGAATTTGTTATGGTTGGCAATGAGCCCGATGTGGATTCCGGCGGTCTCCAGGGCATCGACATAGCTCGAATAGTAATAATTATCGTCTCCGTCATATCGAAACTCCTTGTCCGCTCCGGAGTGGAGGTGAAAACCCGCCCGCAGCCATCGGCTGCCATTTGCAAAAATATCTTCAATTGCCGCCATTGATTTTCCTTTGTGCCTTTGCGGTTGATTCGTTGCCTGCCCCGTCCCCGGGGTAGTAGGCAGGCTTTCGCCGCATCCTACGGCTCTGCCAACGGTAAAGCGCTAACCTTATCCGGCAACTCTGAGACATCCTGATTCTGGCGGCGTGTATTCACAATGCGCGGAAGCACGTCCGGATCGGCGACCCATAAAGAATATTCGGAGCGGGTCATGGCTAAGAAGCGATGGAGTGGTAATTTGTGTCGCTTTCATGCCAAGTATCGACATAATCATCGATATCATCGAGCAAAGCGTTACCTTCTAAACATTTCCGGATAAAATTAGACATTGATCTTTCTCCCCTTCACGGCTTCTTTGATCATAGCTCCATGAACCGGGTCAATCACATCCAAGTGACGTCCTCTCTTGTTGAACACTTCGATTTCACTATGAAGGGGCCCCAAGGAGGGTATAAAGGGAGTTGATGAAGAGTACCTACGTCCATCCTACGCGGGCCATAGGGCAGGTTAGGTCTCAACCAAGCAGCCGACCGCTACCGCAGCACGAAAATGGAAGCGACGCGGCATTGGGTGGGTTGAATTTTCCCGGTCATGCATCATAGTAGGTACTTATCCTTTAAGTGATTGAAGTTCACTACCTTTCGTCCCAGATTACTAACAGCCAGATATAGATCGAGGTCTACTGTAAATGAGCAACTGACTCGTCTTGATTTTTTGACAAAACCAGTGTCAGCCACGTCCAGCCTATTATAGGGATTGCTACGGAATATATCTGATTTTGAGATATGTGATTCTTTGGAGGAGCACAGGAAAGCGAGGGAACGTTTCGTCGGAGTGCGGCGCGTGAGCGCCGGCGGAGACGAAAGGCTCGGCCATGCGACACGGCGTCCAGTCATTGCAGGAGTCCTGGCGCCGCGCGGAGTGCGCGCCGGGACGGACGCAGGACGAACGTGAGCCGCCGAAGGCCATGGCCGAGCCTCCATTTTGTGCACCCAAAATCGGACGGACTCCATTTCGGGTTTCGCAAACAATGGCGACGCTCCGGACACGGCGCGACGGCACTGCTCTTCGGTGCCCTACGGCTTCAGAAAATCCGGCAAACTCAAACCTTTCTGAAAGTGAATCGGATTCTTGACTATGGAGATTCTCCTCTCTGGGCTCAGGTTCAGTATACGCCCCTCTCAGGCTGAATAGCTGAACCTTAAGGGTAATCAGGAAGTTGTATCGATAAGAGCACTTGCCATAAAATTATGCTCTTATTTTCATTTCCTTTACTTGGCCATCAGTATCACTTACCTTAACCGCCTTATGCTTACGCTTAGACTCCTTCATGATGGTAACAAAACTCCAGGGAGTGCAACAGCAACGGTTTTTTGATAGATCCGTGGCCTCCGCAGCTCGACTTAATCTCTTCGAACTTCATGATGCCGTCATTCTCGGAATACTTTCAGGGCCGTGGGAAAGGCAAGGACATCCGATTCTGGCATGGCCCATACCATATCCTATACTTACATTCTACCTGTGGGCTCATAGGCCAGATTGGGTCCTAACCAGCGTTCGACCTCGTCCAGGGCCAAGCCCTTGCGTCGGGCGTAGTCTTGGATCTGGTCCTTGCCCAGCTTGCCGACATTGAAGTAACGGGCGTCCGGGTGGGAGAGGTAGAGCCCACTCACGGCGGCAGTGGGAACCATGGCCTTGGATTCGGTGAGCCGGATGCCGGTCCATGGCTCCACCCGGAGCAGTCGCCACAGGGTGTCTTTCTCGGTGTGGTCGGGGCAGGCTGGGTAGCCCAGGGCAGGGCGGATGCCCTGGTACTTTTCCGCGATCAGGTCCTGGTTGTTCAGGCCGTTGTCTTGCGCATAGCCCCAGACGTAGCGGCGTACGCGCTCGTGCAGTAGCTCGGCTAAGGCCTCGGCCAAGCGGTCCGCCAGGGCCTTGAGCATGAGGGCCGAGTAGTTGTCATGGTCCGCCTCGAAGGCGGCGCCCCGTTGGTCGATGCCTAGTCCCGCGGTGCAAGCGAAGGCGCCGATGTAGTCTCGGCGTCCGCTGTCCCCGGGGGCGATGTAATCGGCAAGGCAGCGATTAGGCTTGCCTTCCGGTCGGCGGTCCTGTTGGCGCAGGAAATGCAGGGTGGCTTGAAGCTCGTGCCGGGACTCGTCGGCGAAAATCAGCACGTCGTCACCTGCCGCATTGGCCGGGAACAGCCCGATGACGGCGGCGGCCCGGAGCCATTGTTCGGTGCTGATGCGCGCGAGCATGACTTGGGCGTCGGCGTAGAGCTTACGGGCCTCCGTGCCCTTCTTCGAGTCGTCCAGGATGCGAGGGTAACGGCCCCGGATCTCCCAGGCGTGGAAGAAGAAGGTCCAGTCGATATAGGGGGTGATGTCCGGGATCGGGATATCTTCCAGGACCTGTACCCCCGGTTTCATGGGCGCCGGCGGGATATAGCGGTCCCAGTCGATCGATACCGGATTGGCCTGCGCCCGGTGGAGGGGGAGCAGGTCGCGGGTTTGATCCTGGGCGGCGCGGCGGCTACGTACCTGGGCGTACTCGGCGCGGATGGCGGCGATGTATTCCTCCCGCTGGTCCGGGGAGAGCAGGCGTGACGCCACGCCCACGGCGCGGGAGGCGTCGGGCACATGGACTACCGGCGAGTCGTAGCCGGGCTCGATCCTGACCGCGGTATGGGCCTTGGAGGTGGTGGCCCCACCGATCAGCAAGGGTACCCGGAATCCCGTGCGTCGCATCTCCTGGGCGACATGGACCATGGCGTCCAGAGACGGGGTGATGAGGCCGGAGAGGCCGATGATGTCGACTTGGTGCTCCCGGGCCGCCTCGAGGATCTTGTCCGCCGGGACCATGACGCCCAGGTCGATGACCTCGTAGCTATTGCACTGGAGCACTACGCCTACGATGTTCTTACCGATGTCATGCACGTCTCCCTTGACGGTGGCGAGCAGGATCCGGCCCCGGTTCTGCGTCGCGCTTCGGGCTTTTTCCGCCTCCAGATAGGGCTCCAGGTAGGCCACGGCCTTCTTCATGACCCGAGCGGCTTTGACCACCTGGGGCAGGAATAGCTTGCCGGCCCCGAACAGGTCGCCGACCCGGTTCATGCCGTCCATCAGGGGGCCTTCGATGACCTGGAGCGGACGCTCGACTCGGCGTCTGGCCTCCTCCATGTCCGGCTTGATGTGTTCGGTGAGGCCCTCGACCAGGGCGTGCTCCAGGCGTTTCTCTACCGGCCAAGTGCGCCACTCCGGGTCTTCTTTAGCCGCGCTGCCACCGTCGCCCTGGTACTTGGGTGCTAGGGCCACGAGTCGCTCGGTGGCGTCCGGCCGGCGGTCGAGGATGACGTCTTCCACCGCCTCCCGCAGCTCGGCGGACAGGTCGTCGAAAACCGCGAGCTGGCCGGCGTTGACGATGCCCATGTCGAAACCCGCCGCGATGGCGTGGTACAGGAAGACGGTGTGGATGGCCTCCCGAACCCTCTGGTTGCCGCGGAAGGAGAAGGAGACGTTGGATAGGCCGCCGGAGGTCAGGGCGTAGGGCAGGTTGGCCTTGATCCAGCGCACGGCCTCGATGAAATCCAGGCCATAGCGGTTATGCTCTGCCATACCCGTGGCGACGGTGAGGATATTGGGATCGAAGATAATATCCTCGGCCGGGAAACCAACTTGCTCCGTGAGGATCCGATAGGCGCGGGCGCAGATCTCGGTGCGGCGCTCCAGGGTGTCCGCTTGGCCCTGCTCGTCGAAGGCCATGACGATCACGGCGGCACCGTAGCGACGGCAGAGCCGGGCCGACTCGATGAAGGCCTGTTCGCCTTCCTTGAGGGAGATGGAGTTGACGATCGGCTTACCCTGGACGCACTCGAGTCCGGCCTCGATAACTTCCCATTTGGAAGAGTCAATCATGAAGGGGACCCGGGCGATCTCCGGCTCCGTGGCCATCAGGTCGAGGAAGCGCCGCATGGCCGCTGCCCCGTCCAGCATGCCTTCGTCCATGTTCACATCCACCATCTGGGCGCCGTCGGCGATCTGGGTGCGGCAGATCTCCAGGGCCTTCTCGTACTCTCCGCCGAGGATCAGGCGCTTGAATTTGGCCGAACCGGTGACGTTGGCCCGTTCTCCCACATTGACAAAGTTGCGGGTGCGGTCCAGGTTAAGCGGCTCCAGTCCGGATAGCCGACAGATAGGATCCGGCCGTGGCGGCACCCGCGGCGGCTTGCCCGCGACGACCTCGGCGATGGCGCTGATATGTTCCGGGATAGTGCCGCAGCAACCTCCCACGATATTGAGGAACCCGGCGTCCGCCCATTCGGCAATCCGGGTAGCCATGTCCTGCGGACCCAGGTCGTAGCCACCGAACTCGTTGGGCAGGCCGGCGTTCGGGTGGGCGCTGACATTGCACTCGGCGATCCGGGCCAGCTCCGCCACATGGGGGCGCAGCTGATCCGGGCCCAGGGCGCAGTTGAGCCCGATGGAGATGGGCTCGGCGTGGCGAAGGTTGTTATAGAAGGCCTCGGTCGTCTGTCCGGACAGGGTGCGCCCGGACTGGTCCGTGATGGTTCCGGAGATCATCAGGGGGCGGACCGGAAGCCCTTCGTCGAATAGGCCTCGGCAGGCGAAGATGGCCGCCTTGGCGTTCAGGGTGTCGAACACCGTCTCGATCAGAAGGAGATCCGCACCTCCCTTCACCAAGCCCTCCACGGCCTCCCGATAGGCCGTTACCAGTTGGCCGAAGCGCAGATCGCGGCGTCCCGGGTCCTCGACGTCCGGCGAGATGGAGCAGGTGCGGTTGGTGGGGCCCAGCACGCCGGCCACGAATCTGGGTTTATCCGGGGTCGAGAAATGGTCCGCAGCGGCGCGGGCGATCCGGGCCGCGACCAAGTTGATCTCGGGGACCAGCCCTTCCATGCCATAATCGGCCATGGCGATGCGGGTTGCACTGAAGCTATTGGTCTCGATGATATCGGCGCCGGCCTCCAGGTATTGGTGGTGGACCTCCCGGATGATGTGGGGCTGGGTGATACTGAGCAGGTCGTGGTTGCCTGCAAGGTCTTGCGGCCAGTCCGCAAAGCGTTCGCCACGATAGTCCGCCTCTTGGAGTCCGTGACGCTGGATCATGGTGCCCATGGCCCCGTCCAGGATCAGGATGCGTTCTCGAAGCAGGGCCGGAAGCAGGGAATGGGAAGCGGACATGGGCGAGACCTTGAGAATTGGGGTGGTGGGGGGCGGACGGGTAGAGCACTTGGCCGCGGGTGAGGGGTTTTGATTATAGCTGGTTTAAACCACGGGGATGCCGTCGGACGGACCGGGTTAGGCCCGTGTGATGGAGGTTTCTAAGGTTTTTCAATGCCTGATGATAATCCGGAGGGGTCGGATATGGCGAAGCGTTTCATGGTATTGCCGAGCAAAGACACAGGTAGTATCCGGTTGGTGACGGTGCCGGAGGATATGTCGTCTCATGAGGCCTATCGTTCGGTCACCGGCCTGATCGCCGAAGTCGAGCGTACCGAGGATGACCAGTGGGTGGAGGATGTGCTGGATCGGCTCGAGGAGCACGGTTTCGAGGGCCTGGAATTTACGTTGGGACCGCCTTTGGATTAGGGGCTGTCGATAGGCTTGGTTTTGGAATCCGATCGGTTCGAATCCATGCCGATGGCCCTTGGTTGCGGTCGATGCGGAGCGGAGTTCGGAGCTATTCTGAGTCCCGCACGGTTATATCCTAATGAAAGAGTTATCCTCTGTTGCAGGCGAGAAAAGTGTTACGCTTGCCCGCCGGGGAGGCAGCGGAGAGGGTTTGCAGGGAGCCTAGCCACCTGTGAGCAGCCGCGTTTGACCGGCACGCAGATCCGGTACCGTACGGTGTTCTGGCCTTGTTGCTACCGAAATACAATAGAGCCTTGAAAGACGGCCTCTCTGGGAATTTTCACGGTGCCCGCTGCACCGGATACAACAAAGTTAAAACGACACCCATGGTCGATAGTTTGGAAGTTTGGTAGGCAATCACTGTATGAATCGTGGGCATACTAATTAACGATGAAGCTCAAAAAATCCGGACCGAGGAGGAGCACAGGAAAGCGAGGGAACGTAAGCGACGAGCGGAGTGCGCGCCGGGATGGACGCAGGACGAACGTGGGCCGCCGAAGACCATGGCCGTCGCCTAATTTTTCGCACCCGAAATCGGACGGACCCCATTTCGGGTTTCGCGAACAATGGCGACGCACCGGTTCGGAAGAAGCCGTAAGACTTGTCCAGGAGTTGGGGCTCGCTGTTTCCAAGATCGAGCGTGTTCGGAACCGCCTTGATCTTTCTGAACATCTAGCGAAAGAAGTCTGGCTCTCTTGCGTTTGGTGTGGGTAGCGGGCCATAGCGATCTGACTCAAGTCGTGATGGGAAGCCCCGGCTTGACGACGAACGGAGATGGCCACCGCTTTGATCGGCTCCGGGCGGCAACGGCGCGCCCAGCTGTACCATCTGTCGGGGAGCGGCTTGGCCTGCGCCGTGCTTTGAGCGCTGTGGAAGAGCTCGCGTAACGTCTCCTGGAACCGGAAGCCACGGTGTGTCTTGAGGTTTCGGCGCTTGAGTTCCGCAAACCGGGCTTTCTGGCGGTTACTCCAAGCGTGCTTGTCCTTGAGCCAGATGCAGCGTGTACGCCGCCGCTCCGGGGCCCTTTTGACTTCTTGGCGACGCACTGCGTCAACCGCCCTTGTTGACAAGCTGAATGACGTGAAACTCATCGAAGGTGATTGCGGCCCAGGGCAGATGCTCACACACGCCAGCCTGGTAGCTTGCCGGCATATCCATACAGACCGCGCAGCTGTTCCCGGCACAGGCACCATGAGCCTCGAGCGCATCAGCAAACTGGGCCACGCCCCGGGCTTTCGCCCTTCGCAAGCATAGAGCACACGCTGAGCATCGAGATCGTGAGACAAGCTGATGTCATTGTGTCCACGTTGCGAGGCGGTCTCGTCGAGACCAGCCGAGGTGACGGTCGAGAAGTCCTCCTGAGCGTGCGCCTGATCGACGTAATGGTCGAGGGGTACGCCAGACACGCCCGTCGCTGACGCCAGGCAATTGAGCGACCTGAGAGACCGCCATCGCCTTACAGAGGGTGACCAGTAAGGCCTCCATCCGTAGGCTGAAGCCGCTGTTGGGGCGCACCCCGGAGGAGCACAGGAAAGCGAGGGAGCGTAAGCGACGAGCGGAGTGCGCGCCGGGACGGACGCAGGACGAACGCGGGCCGCCGACGGCTATGGCCGTCGCCTAATTTTGTGCACCCGAAATCGGACCGACCCCATTTCGGGTTTCGCGAACAATGGCGACGCTCCGGGACTTTCTGCTCGAGCTTGGGCATGCGAAGGTCGCGTTCGGCCGGTCGATAGACTTCATCGAGGTAGCGGTTAGCCGCTGTCATGTCGCGGATGCCGGCGATGGCCAGCTCTGTGGCAGACACACGCCCCTGGTGGGTACGGAACATGCGCTCTGAGCGTCCTCGTGCCTCAGGAGAGTAGGCCGGGACCATCTCGATCCCCAAGCGGGCCATGGCCTTGCCAGATTGCGTGGGGTTCTCCTTGGCTACCTTGCCGCCAGCTTTCGGGGTATGCCAGTAGTGGCTGCCCCGATCGGTGTAGAGCGAGGCGAACAATCCGCGTTACCTGATCACGTCGCGCACTCCGCTCGTCGCTTACGCTCCCTCGCTTTCCTGTGCTCCTCCTCCTGCAGCAAGTTCGTTCGGCTCATTGGACACCTCCTCGGCGTCCAATGAAACCGGACACATCACGGGCTACAAGTCCGGACAGTTTATTTGCTCCCTACAGCAAAGTCTTAGGTCCTAGGGGGCGTTCTCAATTAGATGTAACATTATGGTTTTAAATCATAATCAAGATTGCTCGTTGTATCCGACGGATAAGGTGAGCAATTTTTAATGTCCAGAAAAACATAGGGTTAAGCTCAACCCAGTTATTGATTGAAAACGCCCCTAGGTTTTTGGAGTCCGTGTACGAGAAGGCTTTGTGCGTCGAGCTGGCCAAGTGCGGACCTCAGCCGAATATTTTTCGGCTCATTTGCGTTCATTTGCGGCAAAAAAGAAAATATCGAGTAAAGCCAATGGTGGACACAGCTCACCTCCTACGGTTGGTTGAGCCTTTGTTTCCTGGTTTCTCCGCGTCGTTTCATAAGAGCCGCACCCTTTGCCATTGAAGCGGCTTGCTTTGGCCGTATGGTCGGAGACGTCCTTAGACACGAACGCGAGATTTCTCTGTTCTCCGGTCTTTATTTCAATCGGATGGCAATGGCCTCCAAGCCATTGCGGCTCAACAAGGCTCGGGTCTTGTTGACTTCCTGCCGGCCCTTATACGGACCTGTGCGGACCCGATAGTAGGCCTTGCCGTTTACCGTTACTTGCTGAATTTTGGCCCGGACGCCGAGCAGGGCGAGCTTGGCCTTGAGTCGTTCCGCATCGGACAGCTTGCGTAAAGAGGCGACTTGCACCAGATAGGAGGCACCAGCTTGCGCCAGTCTTCCCGCGGTAGCCTTTTTATGTGGCTCCGGCTTTGGCGGTTGTCTCGCCGTGACCGCTTTCCGAGATTCGGGCTTTGTCGGTTGTGGTGCCTCTCTTGGTCGTCGTTGCTGCGGCGGGGATGCGGTGGTTCCGCTCAGCTCATCGTCCGGTACCAATACTTCCATTTCCGGTAGTAGCTGGTGGAAGATGAAATGCGGTTTGGCCACCGGTTTTGCTTGTGTCGCCTGGGGACTTAGTGTGGCCGGCGGGGGAGACTGGTCTTGCAAGGTCCAAACCAGACCGACTCCGAAGGCACCCATAACCGCTCCGGTGACGAACCAGAAGAAGCCGGAGCCTTCCCGACGAGCATGGCGTGGCCTGAGTCTTTCTCCGGTCTTGTAGTCTTTGGTAGCCATTTCATAGGCTCTCCGGCGCCGACACACCGATCAGACCGAGCCCGTTATGCAATATCTGACGTGTGGCTAGAATCAGCTTGATACGGGCATTGCGCAGACATGGATTCTCCACCAGAAACTGGTGGGTGTTGTAGTAGGTGTGGAGGTCGTTGGCCAGCTCCCGTAGGTAATGCGCGAGCTGGTGGGGCTCTTGCATGAGGGCGGCGGTTTCGACGATCTCCGGATAACGCGACAGGGTCTTGAGCAGGGCTTGCTCGTGGGTTGCCGTCAACAGCTCCGGATTGGTCTCTTTGGGGCTCGGGTCTACCGCCAAGTTCTTATCTGCCGCTTGGCGCAACACGCTGCAGATCCGGGCATGGGCATACTGGATGTAATAGACCGGGTTGTCCGCGGATTGGGATTTGGCGAGGTCGAGATCGAAATCCAGGTGCTGCTCGCAACGGCGCATGATGTAGAAAAAGCGGGCCGCATCCCGGCCTACCTCCTTACGCAGTTGGCGCAAGGTCACGAATTCCCCAGAGCGCGTGGACATGGGGACCCGCTCGCCGCCGCGGTAGAGGTTAGCGAACTGGACCAGTAGCACGTCCAGTCGATCGGGGTCTTCCCCTAGGGCCGATAGGGCCGCCTCGACCCGCGGTACATAGCCGTGGTGGTCTGCTCCCCAGATATCGATAATGCGCTCGAAGCCGCGCGCCAGCTTGTCCCGGTGATAGGCGATGTCCGATGCGAAATAGGTGGTCTGGCCGTTGTCACGGGCCACGACCCGATCTTTCTCGTCCCCGAAGTCGCTTGAGCGGAACCAGAGTGCGCCATCCCGGGTGTAGAGGTGTCCGGTCGCGCGCAGATGCTCGATGGCCTGCTCGATGGCTCCGCGCTCGATCAGGGAATGCTCGGAGTACCATTCGTCATAGTCCACCCCGAATTGGGATAGATCATCACGGATATCGTCGAGGATATGGTGGAGTCCTTGCTCGGATACTCGCCGGTAGCGTTGGTCTCCCAGCAGCTGGCGGGCACGCGCGATCAGGGCATCGATGTGGGCTTCTTTGTCGCCGCCATCCGGCTCGTCGGGGGGCAGATCGGCGAAGACACGGGTACTTGTATGGTAATAGGTCTCCCCCTGCTCCCGATGCAGAGAGGCGGCGATATCCCACACATAGTCACCTTGGTAGCCGTTGTTCGGGAAGGGGATCTCTTCCCCGCATAGCTCCAGATAACGCAGCCACACGGAGGCCGCCAGAATATCCATCTGCCGACCGGCATCGTTGACGTAATACTCGCGATGGACCGCAAAGCCTACGGCGGCTAGCAGTTTCGCCACCACGGCACCGTAGGCGGCGCCGCGGCCATGACCGACATGCAAAGGTCCGGTGGGATTAGCGGAGACGAACTCGACCTGTACCCGCTTGCCGGCACCGATATGGCTACGTCCATAGGCCTTGCCGGCCGCCAAGATGTGGGGGACCACGGTGTGGTAGGCGGCCTGGGAGAGAAAGAGGTTGACGAAGCCGGGACCGGCGATCTCCGCCCGCTCGATCAGGGCGGATGGGGGCAGTGCCTCTACCAGACGTGTGGCTAGATCGCGCGGTTTGCTACGAGCCTGCTTGGCCAGGACCAACGCCGCATTGGAGGAGAAATCGCCATGGCTCGGATCCCGGGTGCGTTCGACTTGGATGTCCGGGAGACCGTCTTCCGGCAGCAGGCCGTTGGTGACGAGCCGCTGCAAGGCCGCGGCGACGAGGTCCTCAATCTGTTGTTTCATGGCTTCCGAAAGGGGTGGAAAAACGAGCGAAGGATACCAGGAAACACGGGTTCGGACAGGTTGGGCACCGATCGTTTCAGGGCTACCAAATGATAATTCGATAGAAAGCAACGGCTTGGCGATTTCAGACGCTTAGAAGCTGTCTGAAAATTTATTAATAATGAAAACTCAACGAACAGCCATTTTATAAGGTGTCTGATGATTACAGATTTGCCGGAGAAGCAAACGACTGGATGCGAAATAAACCTGTGTTTCGCTCGAAGTTGCTTTCCGTTCATAATCGTTACTCAATCGACGCCATCGACTCAGCCAAGCGGATGTTCTCTCGACCACCCAGCGGCGAAGTAAAACGTGGAAACCTCGTTGTCCTTTTTCTTTCTAACAGCTTCGAACTGGCACTCGAATTGGGTCAAGACCTACGGGAGGAGCACAGGAAAGCGAGGGAACGTAAGCGACGAGCGGAGTGCGCGCCGGGACGGACGCAGGACGAACGCGGGCCGCCGAAGGCCATGGCCGTCGCCTAATTTTGTGCACCCGAAATCGGACGGACCCCATTTCGGGTTCCGCGAAAAATGGCGACGCTCCGGGCGATCCATACCGCCCCGTGGAATCGAAAAGCTCCGTGGCTATGTTGACTGCACCGGCGGGGATTGCCAGGCGGCAGGCTGTGCCCATCGGAAAATATCGAGTAAGCCCAATGATGGGCACAGTTCATCCTATGGTCGACTGAGCCTTTGTCTCCGCGTCGTTTCAAAAGAGCCACCCCCATTGTTTTTTTGTGATGAGCCGATGGCTGTCGATTACCAGGGGGCAGCTCGTAGCTCTATGGCTTGCCGCACAGGTGTGCAGAGTGCGCGGGATACGAGGTTTTTCTGCCGGTTTCTGCCGGTGTACGAAGCAATCCCCGCCCAGGTCAGAACATTTCCTGAGGGTCTGCGTCCAGGGACCAACGTACGTTGGTGCCGCCTTTCAGTGCCCGCACCCGGGTCAGCCAAGTGGTCAGGAAGGCTTGCAGGGCCGGCCGTTGGTCCGATTGCACGAGCAAATGGGCATGGTAACGACCGCTACGCCGTTCCATGGGTGCCGGGACCGGACCCGAGATCGTCACCTTGCAGCCGGCGATGTCCGCGGCGGCACGCAAGGTCCGCTCCAGGAATTGCATAGCCGCCTGCTCGTTCCGTGATTCGGCACGCATCAGGGCCTGATGGGAAAAGGGGGGCAACGCGGCCTGCCGGCGTTCCTCGAGGGCGGCGGCGGCAAAGGCCGGGTAGCCCCAGCGTTGCAGGCTACGCAACAGAGGGTGTTCCGGGTGTCGCGTTTGGAGAATGACCCGCCCTGCGCGCTGGGCCCGGCCGGCCCGGCCGGCTACTTGGATGACCAACTGGGCCATGCGCTCGGGGGCGCGGAAGTCGGCACCATAGAGTCCCTGGTCTAGCTCCAGGATTCCCACCAGGGTGACGCTGGGGAAGTGGTGCCCCTTGGCCAGCATCTGGGTCCCCAGCAGCAGCGGGATTTCGCCCCGCCGGGCCGCCCCGAGCAGACGTTCCAGCTCGCCTTTGCGGCGGGTGCTGTCGCGGTCGATGCGGACCAAGGGTGTGTCCGGGAACAGGTCTCGCAGGTCGGTCTCCACACGCTCCGTCCCATGCCCCAACGGGTGTAGATCGCTCCCCTTGCAGTCGGGGCAGACCGCGGGCACGGAGCGGGTCCAGCCGCAATGGTGGCACCAGAGGCGATGGTCGGCACGGTGCAGGGTGAGCCGGGCATCACACTGGGGGCATTCGCCGATCCATCCGCATAGGTGACAGGTCAACACGGGGGCGAAGCCGCGCCGGTTGAGGAATAATAGGACCTGATTTCCGTTCTTCAGCTCTTCGTGCACCAAGCGCAGCAACACTGGTGACAGTCCGGCGTGCAAGGGTTGGGCACGGATATCCAAGGTGAGCAGCTCTGGCGGAACCGCACCTCCGGCACGTTGCGGTAGCTCGATCCGTGTGTAACGTCCGCGGCTGGCATTGTGCAATGTCTCCAGCGACGGTGTAGCGGTACCCAAGACCACCGGGCATCGGGCCTGTTGAGCTCGGCGCACGGCTAGGTCCCGTGCCGAATAACGGAATCCATCCTGCTGTTTGAAGGAGAGATCGTGTTCTTCATCCACCAGGATCAGCCCTAAGCGTGGCAGGGGCACGAAGACAGCCGAGCGGGTGCCCAACACCAGGGCGGCTTCACCGGTGGCCGCGCATCGCCAAGCCCGTTCCCGCTCGCCGGCGCTCAGGGCCGAGTGCAGTGTGACCATGGGGGCCCGGATCCGGGTGGTGAGGTGCCGCTGTAGCTGCGGTGTCAGACCGATTTCCGGTACTAGCAGCAGGGCTTGTCGCCCGTCGGCGAGCAGTGTTTGCAGCAACCGGATGTAGATTTCGGTCTTGCCGCTGCCGGTGACTCCCTCCAAGAGGAAGGGTCGGAAGTTCCCGAATGCCTCTCGGACCGCATCCAAGGCCAGACGCTGATGGGGGTTGAGCTCGGGGGCTGCGGTCGAGGCGTCCCTGCGGGTCCCTATCGAGGCTATGCGGCAGGGTTGGATCCAACCGCGGGAGGCAAGCGCACGCAGAGCGTGCTGGTAATTGCCGAGCTGCCGTTTAAGCTCAGTATTGCCGAGACCCGAGCGATTTGCCGCGAGTAGCCGGGCTACCTGGGCCTGCTTGGGGGCCCGCGCCAAGTTGGCCAAGCCAGCGTGTCCTTCCGGTGTGAGACGCCAGCCCGGCTCCCCACTCTCCAGCGGCGGGGAAGGTCGACGTAGACGGGCTGGCAAGGCGCTGAACAGGGCCTCTCCAGGGGGGTGGTGGTAGTAGCCGGCGGCCCACAGGATGAGCTCGAGATCCAAGGTACCGAGCAGCGGGGTCGGGTCGAGCAGGGCATCTACCGGCTTGAGTCGTTGCGGGTCTTGCTCGGTCCGCGCCGCTAGCTCCACGATCATACCCAGGCGGCGGCTGTGCCCGAAAGGCACCAGCACGCGCATGCCAAGTGTCGGGGTACCCCCGGTCTCATCGATGGCCGGCAGATAGTCGAATAGGATGGGAACGGGCGCATCTATGGCAACGCGCAGGATAGTGGGTGTGGCGGCGGGCATCGCGCGGGTCAAGCTTGTCTATGAGCCACAGCTCTCTCCTGGGTGCCTTGAAAATTCCGTCTTTGGAATTCTTCAGGTCTTGATACGAAAAGGATGCGGCTCTCACCAAACATCTCGTAAAACACTGTTTTAAAATCGAATTTATTCGTGCACGCCAAGCGGCCTCGCGGACTGCAAAACCGAGATGCCTGGCCTTCATAACCAGTGTCTGAACGGTCTCGGTTTCCCGCGGCCCCCTATCTTGCCACTTGCCACTTGCCACTTGTTTGCTGCGTGACAGCGCGCCACCTACCGGTGGGGTGGGTTCTCTTTTGAAACGATGCGGAGAAACCTGAAAACAAAGGCTCAGCCGACCAGAGGGTGGGTGGGCTGTGCCTACCCTTGCGCTTACTCGCGCTTACTCCGATATTCTCTTTTTTGCCGCAAATGAACGCAAATAGATGCCAATGAGCCGAAAAATACTCGGCTAAGGCAATTACCGGAAAATGATGTACCGGATTGGGCCAGATTTTCGTTCGTATTCAAGGCGCGGCAACCGGTGCCTACGTGGGCTATGTAACGGTTGCCGCGACACAGAAGACGGACAAAAAGACCAGCAAGATCACTAGTGTTCCAACGTTTAGTTGAATAAATTTAGTTGGTTATCGTGGTAGCGCTCGTCGGGATTGTAATGCTGGATCGATAATCGTTTGATCTCATTGAATTTGTTCGAAGATGATGAGGCTCAGAATCTGTAGAACTGTGTAGAAACTGACATCGATTTTCAGCCGCTTCTTGATAATGGCCACGAGCACATAGACGGAAATGGCGAGCTCGAGAAGACGAATATACCTGTGGACATGCGTCGTTGTTCTCAGCCCGCAATTTCGCGGGAGAGGCTGGCACCTTAGCGTACCGCAGCTCAAGTCGGTAACCTGCGTCCGTCCCGGCGCGCACTCCGCGCGGCACCAGGACTCCCACAATGACTGGACGCCGTGTCGCATGGCCGGGCCTTTCGCCTCCGCCGGTGCTCACGCGCCGCACTCCGACGAAACGCTCGGCCCTACGCTTACGGCTACGCGGGGGTCGTCGCACTCCGCTCGTCGCTTACGCTCCCTCGCTTTCCTGGGCTTCTCCTATGAAGGCCAGTAATTCCCGCCCTGATACGCTATCGGCAACTTGAGCGCGAACCGGTCCGCCGTGCTCTACCGCGCCGATGACTGGCGTTTTGCGCGTCCCGCGCCCCCGTGGATTCTTAACCTTTGCGGCCTCTTGGCTTTCCCCCGATGTAAGTCTCATCCGCCTCTACGATGCCTTGTAGTAATTCCATGCCTCCCTTGGTCGCCATTTCCGCTCAAATCCGTTGCATCATGTACCAAGCAGTCTTCTGCTTGATGTTCAGATCGCGGGCCAGTTGGCAGCTCGACAGGCTCTTTTTCGCGTTCACCATCAAGCCAATTGCAAGCAAACCATTTCTGCAATGGCACCTTGGTCTTTTAAAAGGTCGTGCAGGACAAGATGTTGAAGCTAGACTTGCAATCATGACAGTTCCAGCGCCCAATCCGGTGTCCATCGGCTTTCCGAGCTACGTTCGCGCTTTTACAATGTGGGCAGTAATCGCCATCTCGGAAGCGGATCTCCTCAAGATGCTCAATGCACGCCTCATGATCTGGGAATAGTGTGAAGGTTTGGAACACATTCATCAGCTTATTCTCCTTGATTGAAAGCCGATCCCAGATTCTGCCAGGACGTCAAGCCCGTAACTACTAATTCCTTTTTTTCGGTGGGCACAGCCTGCCCCCTACCAATCCCTGCAGGTGCGCCAAACCTAGCCACGGAGCTTTTCGATTCCACGGGGTGGCGTGGATCGCTAGGTCTCAGAGAACGAGTTGGCCTGATAGGGAGACGATGCGCAAGCTTCACAAGGTGTCCGAAAAACCAGTCGGGCATTTCTGTTCGGCACGGGCACTTCGGAATTTTCCAAGGTACCCTCCTGATGCTGTCAACCCCTTATCCGTTCGGGGTAAATTCCATCTGTGCACAGAGTTTGTGGATAACTTTGTGGAAATCCTCCTGAGATGGGCGTTCATAGGCCATGAATATTGAGCTTACATTGATTTGTTCAGGATTTTACCGGAAATATATTTACTAATTAGAACAATAGGATATAAATATTCGAAGATCTCATGTCAAGGTGGGAGCTTAGCATTTGTATGTCGGCTTGACAGGTTGGGGATGTTGTGAATTGTTGCGTATCACCTAGCATGGCTACGATGGTTTCTCGCCATCGCGTGCGGTTTCCTCGATCCCCGGATCGGACCAGGAAGCGTCATGCATGGATACCTTGGACGATTCCATCCTGGGAATTTTTCAAGACGCGAAGCCGACCGGATTTTTCAAGGTACCCTTATGCATCAGCCGACCGGAGGCGGAGTAGGGGCACCGACCCGAGACGGAGTGATCCATTATGAACGATTGGCAGGCAATTGCCGCGGCGATAAGCGATGCCACCGGACAAGGTTTCGATCCCGATACCCCGAGTGCGGTCGGTGGGGGCTGTATCAACGAGGCCTATAGCCTGGGCGATGGCGCACAGCGCTATTTCGTGAAGCTCAACAGCTCGGATCGGCACGCCATGTTCGAGGCCGAGGCCGCAGGGCTGTCGGAGATCGCGGGCACAGGCACTATTCGAGTCCCGCGCCCACTCTGCACAGGCACCACCGGCGGACGGTCCTATATTGTCATGGAGCATATCGAGTTCGGTGGGCACGCTGCTAATGGTACCGCTGAGGCGGGACGTCGGTTGGCCACGATGCACCTCAGCTCCCGCGCCGATTTTGGCTGGGATCGCGACAATACTATTGGCTCCACGCCCCAACCGAATTGTCCCGAGCCGGATTGGGTGACCTTCTGGGGCCGCCACCGGCTGGGGTTCCAGCTCGACTTGGCGGTCCACAAGGGTTACGGCCGTCAACTCCAGGATGCGGGCGAACGACTGCTCGCTGCGCTGCCTGCCCTGATCGATCATGCCCCTGCTCCTTCCTTGCTCCATGGCGATCTATGGGGGGGTAATATGAGCTTCGATAACAGTGGCCTCCCGGTGATCTTCGATCCGGCCGTCTACTATGGGGATCGCGAGGCGGATGTCGCCATGACCGAGCTCTTCGGTGGCTTCGGTGGGGATTTCTACGCCGTGTATAATGAGACCTGGGCCCTGGATCCAGGATACCGGACGCGCAAGGACCTCTATAATCTTTACCACATCCTCAATCACTTGAACCTATTCGGCACCGGCTACCTGGGGCAGGCGCAGGGGATGATGCGGCGTTTACTCGCCCAGGTTCGCTGAGAGGCTGCCTTGCTTGGATAGCCTCTAGTCCCCATCACGCCGCTTCGCTCTGAGACCCAGCAATCCACGCTGCCCCGTGGATTCGAAGTAACTATTCAGCTACTTCAATTGGGGCATTGAGGGTTGCCCTTGGAACGTCAGGACGAGCGAGTTGGAAAGATCGCCGGAGCGTTGCCATTGTTCGCGAAACCCGGAATGGGGTCCGTCCGATTTCGGGTGCAAAAAATTAGGAGACGGCCATGGCCTTCGGCGGCCCGCGTTCGTCCCAGCGCGCACTCCGCGCGGCACCAGGACTCCCGCAATGACTGGACGCCGTGTCGCATGGCCCGGCCTTTCGTCTCCGCCGGCGCTCACGCGCCGCACTCCGCTCGTTGCTTACGCTCCCTCGCTTTCCTGTGCTCCTCCGATGAGGGCAGCAGGCCGTAAGCCGGTTGGTGCTGAGTACGTGTAGCCGGTACAGGTTGCCGTTCACGCGCCGGCTGGTTTCATCGGCAATGGGCCACCGGCGCCGCGACGAGTGCGTCGCGAATCGCGGTGACTGGCGCCTCCGGGCGGGTGGCGGCCACCCGTACGGCGCACCGGAGGGTCCCCGGTGAGATCGTCAGGCCGGCCCACCTCGGCGGTGCGCTGGTAGGGCCGCAGCGGATATGGAGTCATGTACACCGCAAAGGCCGACCCGCCCGGTCCGTATTGCACCGGGGCCTCGATCCCCGCGGGAAACGTGCTGCGTTGCGCGCGCCCGCAGGCACAAGTCCCGCTGACAATGCGGTACTCGATCACCTCACGTTGGATCACCACCTCGACCACTTGGCGTCGCTCTGCGAGCCCCGTAGTGGCGATCCCGGTGCCGCCGCGCCGACCCGGTTGTCCACCGGGCTTGCGCCCGCCGGGTTGGCGCCGCGAACGTGGTGGTGGCTTCTTGAACGGTGAGTCCGAGGATGGTGGCCGGCTGGGGTTGTGGCTATCCTTAGCCAGACGTGCTTCGAGTTCCTGAATGCGCTCATGCATCTGCTCAATGGTCGCAGTTTGCCCCTCAATGATCGCAGCCTGCTCCGCCACCCGTTCACGCAGCCGCTTAAGCTCGTCGTCGGGGCTTTCCGGAGAATGGGTTAGAGCGTGCTGTTCAGGCATGGTTCCATGGGTACGCGCGTAGCCTGCTGCTTGGCAAGAGGTCCTGAATAGTTACCGCAAATGGACGCAAATAAAGGTTATAGAGACTGTCTGGGATCTCCCCTACGACATACGGCTTTATAAAAATTAACGCTTTGTTTCCAAAGGTTTTATCTGGAAAGAGCCTGTCTAAAAAGGCAGGCTCTAAGGGGCCAGGAAGCGTCGCTGATAGCGGGCCGATCTCGACCGATTTGCGTTGATTTGCGTTCATTGGTGGCAAAAAAGCTTCCGATTTACCTGCCAACAGATTGTTCCAGCAGTGATTATCATTCGGTAGCCCTGTTTCTTGGGCTGGGTGTCTGCCTGCGTCGCGGAGGTTGTGGTCTCTACCTCGCTGGATCAGGTGTTCTCCGAGCCGATTCTTCGGGAGTTCGAGGCCCGCGCAGGCGTTGAGGTCAAGGCGGTCTACAACGTGGAGGCATCCAAGACATGTCGGGCCTCTTGGTTATAGGCTAAACTGCTGACGACTACCGCTAGGCACTGCTTGCTGCCACACTGGTCGGTGAACGGAAAACGCACCAGCACGATCTGGCCGAACTCAAAGCTCGTCATATTCGGCATCGTCAGTGTTGTCCCTCACGGCATTCAAGGTTGGCTCTGAAGCGGCCATGGCCGCCTGGGTCAATTGCCGGTCACTATCGCCCTGGCTCAAAAAATCGATAAAGTCTTCCACTTCGTTAATCCGGTTCAGTGCCAACACCTGGAGCTTTTGTACCACCTGTTCAATCTGTGTGTATCTGTATGGTGGTTCCTCCCGTTACGCATGGGCCTGATAGGATTGGCGGGTTTTGGCATTGCGCACCAAGCTATGGGGGAATAGTGGGGAAATAGGGGGTGGACCACGGTTTAATCGCGGGGACTGCTTCAAATCCCCTCAATCCTTATAACCTCCGCGAACCACTCAAAATCCCGGACGTTATGGGTCAGCAGAGAAAGAATGTCATAGGCCAGCATGGTGGCTACGATATTGGTATCTTGCTTGCCCCCGATTTTGTAATCCCTCATTAGCCTCAATAAGTTGCCCAGTGACGGCGTCGGTATCGTCCGCCACCTGAAAGCGCTCAATAAACTGACCGACCTGTTCGAGCACCATGGTCCTGGGCAGGTTCTCAAAGGCCTGGGGTCGGGTCATGGTAACCGAGTATTCGCGGATGATCTGCCGGCTGATCTGGAGTATCCGGTCTGCCTGATGGGCAGCATTGATAGCGGCCAGCCTCTGTTCATGAAAAGGCGTTTCGATGACGTTGACGTAGACCAGGACGTTGGTACCGACGCACAGCGTTTTAGCGTCCATCGTCACCATACATATCCTTTCGGTGCAAACTTATACCCTCCGACCACTTTCCCACACTGATCACCGGAAAATCCAGCGGCTTGCGCCGGGTAGATCGATCGAGTTGCGCCCGTTGCTTCAGGAAATCCATAAACTCCTCCGCTTCTGCGATGCATTCGGCCGGGAGTGATTGAATCTTACTCACCAAGGTCTGCCTAGTCCGGGTGCTCATGGGAGGAGCCCAGGAAAGCGAGGGAGCGTAAGCGACGAGCGGAGTGCGACGACCCCCGCGTAGGCGTAGGGTCGGGCCTTTCGTCGGAGTGCGACGCGTGAGCGCCGGCAGCGCCGGCGGAGACGAAA
>Ga0209788_1000119_pt1 | contig 22282 bp, 11 predicted proteins | sample WorMetLIZISLAND1_2_FD_187415 | JGI IMG/M metagenome (GOLD analysis project Ga0209788, IMG submission 187415) | Marine gutless worms symbiont microbial communities from Max Planck institute for Marine Microbiology, Germany - Olavius clavatus LIZARD... ...
TCGGGTCGCCGTCGGAGCCCACCAGATTCAAGGTGACGCCCTCGATGCCGCCCTCGCCCGAATCCTGCACCCCGTCGCCGTCCCTGTCGTCCCAGACCAAGTCGCCGATCGTCGCCAGCCGCCGATAGCCGAAGTCGAAGCCCAACAACCCGGCCCCGCCGACCCTCACGTCCAACTCAACCGACGTCGAGGTGGAAGCCCGGTAGCGGGCCAACACGCCGGCGGTGTCGGTCACACGGACCGTCCAGATGCCCGGCGTCACCCTGATGGCGTAAGAGCCGTCAGCCTCGGTCGTGGCCGTGCGCACATCACCGTCGCCGTCGTCCGCCACCACGGTGACTCCCCCAATCCCGTCCTCGTCAGCGTCTCTCGCTCTGTCGCCGTTGCTGTCCTCCCACACCAGATCCCCGATCGTGACCAACGGCGCGTACCCGAAGTCGAAGTCCAAGGCGCCCGCCCCGCCCGCGTCGACGCGTTTGGTGACCGACTCCTCAGCGACGGCCTCATGCCCAGCCAGGACGTTCCCGGTGTCGGTCACCCGGACCGTCCACTCGCCCGGAGTCACATCAAACGAGTAGGCGCCCTGCCTGTTCGTCGTCGCCGTGTCGACCACGTCGTCGTCGGCATCGACCAGCTCCAACGTGACCCCCGTGAACAGCTTCTCGTCGGTGCCCTGCACACCGTCGTTGTCGACGTCCTCCCAGACATGATCCCCGATCACGACAACCTCGCCGGCCTCGTAAGCCCCGACATCGCACTTCGTGCCCTGCGGCCGGGCTGTGCCCCGCGCATCCCTAGCCTGACACTCCGTGTTGTCGCCCGCTCCGAACAAGGGGCTGGAAGCGTCGATCGCCATCGTCAACACCTTCTGTGAGCCGCCTTCCGGCCCGACGACGGCAGCGCCGCCGTTGTTGGCCGGCTCCCCCAAACCAAAGTCGTCCTCCACCAACCCAGAGCCGCAGGAGCTGTCCGACGACGCGTTGGCCGTGTTGGTCGTCGGGGCCAAACCGAAACTGCACTGCGCCCCGGAGTTGGCTGCGACCACCGAATTGACGACGGACGTCCCCACCCCGCTCGTCGTGCGCACCCCGCCGCCGAGCGCACTCGTGTTGCCGGCGATGGTGCTGTTCGCGATCGACAGCGTCGGAGCGGCAGCGCCGGACTTGGAGACGATCACCCCGCCGCCGAACAGCAGCGCCTCGTTGCCCGCGATGGTCGTGTTGACGATCTCCACGTCGGCAACAGTGGTACCCGCGGTGGCCTGCCGGCCGGAATAGTGAGCGTACACCCCGGCGGCGAAAGACCCCTCGTTCGCCGAGATGGCGCTGTCGACGACCCTGAGACGGCCGCAAGACGAATGGACGCCGTTGGAGCGGTTGCGTCGGATGATGCTGTTGGTGACCGTCAAAGACACGTCGCCCGGAGTCGGGTCACAAGCAGCCACCCAGACACCAACCGCGTTGCCGTCGACGGTCGAGTCCTTCACATGAACCCTCCCGGGTCGAGCCGACCCCGACGGCCTGGTCACCGAGACCGCTCGACCGGTCGAGTTACCGATGTCGAGGTTCTCCAAAGTGACGGAGTACGCAGTCGTGAGCGCCGTTCCCGCATGGTCGACGACGTCGACCCCCGGGCCGGACGCGCCAGTGACCGTCAAGTCGGCCAACGTCACCGCCGACGCCGCCGCGGTCGCGGGCGAAGCCCTCTCAGTGACGACCACGTCGAAACCGCCGCCGCCGCTGATGGTCGTGCCGCCCCTGTTGCCTTGCACGGTCACATCCGACGCCACCATGAAGCCGCCGTCCGGAGCGTCGATGCGGCCGGGGACCGAAATGTTGATTGTGTCATTCCCCGAGCCCGCCAAACACCCGTCAACCGCTGTGTCGGTCTTAGCAGCCTCCAAGGCCTCCGCCAACGAGCAGCGCCCATCGCGCGCCGCGCCGGCATGGGTGTTCACGTTGATCACACGATCCCCGGCGTCAGCCGCCGACTCAAAGCCAAAGTCGAAGGCGGAGGCCGTCGCCCCGCCTGCGCTCACCGGCAGGGTCAACGACGTCGGGGTCGTCGCCCGACGACCCGCCAAGGCGCCCCCGGTCTGAGTTACCTTCACCTTCCAGGTACCCGGCGTCGCCTCAAGATTGTACGAGCCCCTGGCATCGGTCGTGTCGCTCCCGATGACGTCACCGTCGTCGTCGACAAGACTCACAGCAACACCCGCTATCGGCTTCTCACCCGTATCCTGCACCCCGTCACCATCCGCATCCAGCCAGACGCGATCCCCAATCTCGACAACCTCAGCCTCATAAGCGCCGATGTCGCATCGAGAGCCCTGCGGCCGCGAGACGCCCCGCGCATCCCTCCCCAGACACGCATTGCTGTCGCCTCTCCCGAACAGCGGACTCGAAGCATCGATAGCCATCGTCGGCACATAACCCATGCTCCCGTTAGGCCCGATGGGCGTGGTCCCGCGGTTGTCGCGTGCAGGATCCAATCCTGGATCAGGGAACCAGTATCCGGCGCGACATCGGTCATCCTCCGTACTGCCGACCCCGCCAGCGAAACTACATTGCCGCCTTTCGCCATTATCCGCGACGATGCTGTTGATGTTCGACACTTCCAGCGCAACGCGAGTCTGGACTCCGTAGCCGCCGTTGCTCGCCACGGTGCTGTTGGTAATTGTCAACCTTGCCGAATGCTCACGATGCGAGTCGCGCAATCGAGAATCCGGGCCGTTGAAATCGATGCCGTTCGCCCCACTACCCGTGATTGTCGAATTGATGATCCAATGGCTGCTGCCGTCGTTTCCGAAGATCTGGACTCCGTGCCGGGAACTCCCGAGAATGGCGCTGCCATCGATCCTGATGTTGCCACAAAGGCGTCTTACGCCCGCATGATCGCCACCGTTGCGTATAAGAGAATTCGTGATCGAGATGGTAGTATTGCATGCGTTGGTGTAGATCGCCGGCTTGCCGGAAGTGGGTCCTGGTCTACCTTCAATAACGGAGTCTCTGACATATGTGTAGCCGGGGCGACCTCGCTCCCCGTTGCCGCCGGACCCGGAGTTGAACACGACTCCGGACATGACGTGAAGGTTCTCCAATGTAACCGTGTAGGGCACGGTAACGGTGTCTGAGGCGCCGTCGGAGATGGCAATCCCGATCCGGTCGTCGTCCACTGTCAGGTCGGCCAGGGTTACCGCCGTGGCGTTAACGACGCTCGGGGTTTCCAGATTGGTTACAACAGCCTCGAAGCTCGGGGCGCTGTCGTGCTGGCCGTTGATAGTCGTGCCCCGGGCGTTACCCTGGACGACAACATTCGAGGAGATCCCGAAGCCGCCACGAGGTGCGCGAATGGTGCCAGCTACGGCGATGTTGATTGTGTCGTCGCCGGAGCCCGCCGGGCAGGCGTCGACCGGAGAGTCAGTGTTGGCCGCCTCGATCGCCTCCGCCAATGAGCACTTCCCGTCGACCGCCTTGCCGGCCTTGGTGTTGACGGTGATCGTGGCGGCGGCCTGGGCCTGGCCCCCACCGACGATCAACAGCAGGCCAGCGGCGGCCAGGGCGGTCAGCAATAGCAGCGGTCGACAGGCGGGGGTGAGACGAGTGGACATGACGCTCCTCCTGATCTGGGGTCGGTGTGGCATCTGAGATTGCACCTTGGCGCCAGCCGCGCGGAGCCGTCAACTCGGGCCGCGCCGCGCCGCGGCCGGGCACGCCGACCAGCCGATCGTGAGCGACCGAGCGCCACAGCTCGGCGTGCGTGGGCGGTAGCGGACGGCTGTTCAGGCCCTGCGCGATCTTGTGGTCGGACCTCCCTCAGGGCCTCGGCCCGGTTGAGCGCCGGTCAGCGTTTGGGGAGGTACGCGTTCAGGGAGTCCAGCACCGTCTTGGAGACGGCGGCTTCACCGCCGAGCACCATGATCCGCAACGGCTTCAACCGCTTCAGCTCGTCGACCGTCGCCTTGGGGATCTTCGACTTCGACACGAGAAGCACCGGGCCGTCTCGGAACGCCCCGGCCGCCCCTCCCGCCAGAGCGTCGGGGAAGTTGGCGCCCGTCGCGACGTAGACCACGGCCACACCAGGCTTGAACACAGCCCTCGAGATCGCAGCCCCCGTCGAGTACCGGTCGGACCCGGCGAGACGAGTCACCTTCCCCGACGTGTAGGCGGCCAGGGCGTTCTCCACCGCCGCCGACACCACGCCGGTCCCTCCCAGGACCATGATGCTCTTCGGCTTCAGCCGCTTCAGCTCCGCGACCGTCGCCGCCGGGAGCTTGTCCTTCTGGGTGAGCAGGATCGGCCCGCCGAGCTGCGCCGCCGCCGGGCCCCCCGTCAACGCGTCGGGGAAGTCCTGACCGGTCGCCACATACGCCACCGCCGCCCCGGGGTCGAAGTGTTTGGCGGAGATCGACGCCGCCGTCGCGTACCGGTCGGGCCCCGCCTGACGAGACACCGACCCGTACGGCTTCAACGCCGCCTCGACCGCGGCCGACACCACGCCCGTCCCGCCCAAGACGATGATCCGCTTCGGCTTCAACCGCTTCAGCTCGTCGACCGTCGCCTTGGGAATCGAATCCCTCGTCACCAGAACGATGGGGCTGTTCCCCCCCGAGGCGGCCGAGCCCGCCAGAGCATCCGGGAAGTTCACACCCGTGGCCGCGTACACCACATCCACACCCGACGGGAACGTCTCCCTCGAGATCACAGCAGCCGTGGCGTAGCGGTCCTTGCCCGCCAGCCGGCCCACCTCCTCCTCCGCCCGACCCAGGTTGAACGTCACCGAGTCGAAAGCGGTCGCCGTCTTCCCGTCCGGCGCCTTCGCGGTGACCGTCGCCCTGTTGACGACCACACCCGCCTGGCTGTCAGCCGCAGTCGCCGTGTAGACGGCCGTGCACGTCGTCGAGGCCTCCGCCGCCAACGTCGTCTCCGGGCAAGCCACCTCGCCCGCCTTCGGGTCGCTCACCGACACGCCGGTCAACGGCACGTTCCCCGTGTTGGCCACGGTGAACGAGTAGGAGACCTTGCCGCCCACCCTCACCGGCGCCTTCCCAGCAGCCGACTTCAGCAACGTCACCGACGGCGCAGGCGGCACAGGCGGCGGTGGTGGAGGGGCGGGTTGATACAGGCCCGCATCCACCGACACGTCCGCATCGCCCGAAGCAAGGGTGAGCGTCGCGGTCCGACCCGACCTCGGGTCGGCGTCCGAGTCCGACCCGTCGTCGCCGACGTCCTTCAACGTGAACTTGTACCCCTCAGGCGCCGTGAACTCCACCTCGTACGCCCCGGGGACAATATCAGCCAGCATGTAAGCGCCGTCTTCGTTCGTCTCCACGGACTTCAACTCCGACTCGCCCCGACGCAGCCTCACCGCGACACCCTGAAGACCAGGCTCGCCTTCGTCCTTCACTCCATCACGATCGGAATCCACCCACACCAGATCACCAATCGACGCAGGCTGATACACACCCGCATCCCAGGAAGTCGGATTGTCGCCCGAACTCAGCCCGATCAGCGCGGTACGCCCAGAGCTCGGGTCGGCGTCCGAGTCCGACCCGACATCGGACTCCGGCCGGTTGTCGCCAACGTCCTTCGACGTGAACTTGTATCCGTCAGGTCGGACAAACTCGATCCGATAGCTCCCCGGCCTCAGATCCGAGAACGTGAAAACGCCGCCGGAGTCGGTCTTCTGATCTGAGCCGACCTGAGCCCCAGTCGAACTCAGCAGCTTCATCGTGGCCTCCGCCAACCCCGAATCGCCCTCATCCTTCTCGCCGTTGGCGTTCTTGTCCACCCACACCGAGCCGGTGACCGACGCCGCGGCGATCAGACCCGCATCCCAGTGAGTCGGATTGTCGTTCGAGGCCAACACGATCATCGCCCAACCCGAAACCGGGTCGACGTCCGAATCCGATCTATCGTCGCCGCCGACGGCCCGCGACGTGAACGCAAGGCCGGCAGGCCGTGCGAACTCGAGCCGGTAGCTCCCCGGCGGCAGACTTGAGAATGAGTACACGCCATTACGATCAGTGGGCTTCGTCTCCGGGTCGCGGCTCCCGCCCAGATCGCGCAGCGTCACGGCTACACCCGGACGAACAGGATCGTTGTCGCCCTTCACTCCGTTGGCGTCGGCGTCCATCCACACCCGGCCCGTCACCGACGCCGGCCGATACAAACCCGCATCCTGCCGTTTCTGCGGCGCCTCCACCGACAAACTGAACGCCGCGCCGACGCCGGCCGAGTCGACGTCGGAATCGACTGCGTCGTCGTCTCCGGCGTCCTTGGTCGTGAACGTGTACCCTTCGAGCGCATGGACCTTAACCTGATACTGCTTCTCCAGCTCCAAGTCGGGGAAGGTGTACGCGCCGGCCTCGGCTCTGACGTCAGGCGCCACTGGATTCCCGGCCTCATCCCCCTCGGCGTATAACAGGCTCACCCGCACGTTCTCGAGATCGTCGTCGCCCAAGCCTTTCACGCCGTTGCCGTCATTGTCATGCCAGACCGCGCCGATGACTTTACCAACCTGCAACTCAAAAGCGCCAACATCACAACGAGACCCCTGAGGCCGACTCACGCCCCGCGCGTCCGCTTCCTCACACGCGGTCTTATCGCCGCCATTCAGCAGCTCGCTGTTGACGCTAATCGCCATAGTCGGTATGTGGCTGATGCTCTCATCGGGCCCGATGGCGCCGCCCCCGTTATCGGCCAAGGGTCCGAGACCGGGGTCGACGTTCTCCCGACTGAAGCCACATTCGGCATCTGAGGATATGTTGCCTACGTTGTCTGTCCCTTCGTCCAGCTCTCTGGAGCAGTCGGCCCCTCGGCTCTTGATGACCGTGTTGCTGACACTCAAGCCCACCGACAAGTTGGCCGATATTCCGCCGGGGCGCCCGCTGCCGCCTACGTTTCCGGCGATGGTGCCGTGAACGACGGACAGCGTCGGCCTGTAGGCGTCCGACTGCTTGACCTCAATACCTCCGGCGCCGGACCCTGCCGTGTTGCCGGCCACCGTGGTGTTGACCAGCTTGGTGGCGGTGTCGGAGCGCTGGCTCAATCCGTCTACGGTCCGGGACAAGCCTTCCTCTGCGAGAACGCCGCCATATGGGCCGCTGTTCCCGCGAATGGTGCTGTCCTCGATCCTGAGGCTGCCGCAAGCGTTGGTCACACCTCCCGCCCGGCTTGCTGATTCTGCCTGGACCGAGTTGTTTCGAATGAGCGATTTGGTGATCGTCAAGGCCACGGGCTGAACGGCCGACGGGTCGCATGCCTTCATGTAGACGCCGCCCAGTTTATTGCCTTCGATGACCGACTCCCTGATCACAACGGATCTCTCCGAATGCCCTGTGCCGAACGCTCTCCGGTATTCCACCCCCGCGCCCTCGTTGTCCTGGATTCGCAGATTCTCCAGGGTCACGGCATCCTGCGAGGCGATGGCCGGGTGGCCGACAAGCACCGCAGCGTTCTTGGCGCCCGTTATCGCCATGTCAGCCAGAGTCACAGTCATCGGATCGGAACCGGACGCCGACATTATGTGGAACACGTGCTCACTGCGGAATGGGCCCTGAGTGGCGTCGATCGTCGTGCCGTTGCCCTGGATGGTCATACTTGAGCTGATCCGGAAATACTCCCTCGGCTTCGCGACTGCGAAGAACCCTCCGCCTAATGGAGGCGACGTGCGCGTGTAGATCACGCCCGGAACGGAGATGTTGATCGTGTCCTCGCCCTGGCCCGCCACGCAGCCGTCCACAACCGTGTCAGTGTTCGCGGCATCGACGGCTTCGGACAACGAGCACTTCCCCTCTTTGGCCTCTCGCGCCAGCGTGTTGACATTGATGGCGCGCACCCATGTCGCGGGACCGTATCCGAAGTCGAAATCGACACCCGCCGCGGAGGCCACGCTCACCGGCACCGTCAACGGATTCGGTGTCGTATTCCTGCGCCCTGCTATCACCCTTCCGTTGTCATCAGTGTTGAGCACCCTGACGGTCCAAGTGCCGGGCGCCAAATGCTTCTCGTAATCGCCGTTCGGATCGGTCGTCACCGTATGCCGGCCACTGCCTTGGCCGCCCTCTATCTGCAGTGTCACACCCGCAAGACCACTCTCGTTGGTGTCCTGCACGCTGTCGCCGTCGGCGTCGTCCCAGACACGGCCGCCGACCCGCACCGTAGACGAGTAGCCGAAGTTGAAGGGCTGACGACGCGCAGCGTCATCGAACTCGAACCTTCGCTTGACGGATACCAACCCAGTGGCCGTGAACCCGTCCAACACGTTGCCGTCGTCCGTCACGCTAACCTTGCCAAATCCGCCAAGCGGCACCCGAATGCTGAACCTGCCCCGGGAGTCCGTGCGACCGGCGTACTCCCACTCCTCGCCCTCGGCATCCTCAGCCTTGACGGTGACCGCATTGAACCGGTGCTGCTCATCGCGGCTCGGGCTCCCGTCGCCGTCGAGATCCTTCCAGATGGTCCCGGTGACGTCACCGTACACAACCTCGTAGGCGCCTATGTCACAAGGCCCCCTCGTTCCCGGCCGCGGCGCACCCCTTGCGTCACTGCTGTAGTGGCAATGGGCTGGGAGCGCCGATCCGTACAAACCGCTTTCGGAATCGATCGAGACGGTCTTGATGTATCCCTCGGTGCCGTTGGGCCCGATCAGAGTGGTTCCCCCATTGTCACGCAACTTCGCCATAGTCGACGTCGTTCTATCGCTAACGCCCCAGGGGCACGAGTCCGAGGAGTTGCCGCCAGCATCAAATAGGCGGCGGGGCTCCTCCCGTAGACACTGCCTCTGACTCGAGACCGCGCTGCCGTCCCCGTCAATCGAGACATTACCCCTTATCGCGGTGTTGACGACGTCAACCTCCCTGACGTGAGGGCCAAGATGAACGCCGCTTGCGTTTGGCTGATAAGCCCTGTTACGTGTGATCGTGGCGTGAGAGATTACGAGCCACACCGCAAACCCCGCTTTCCCGGAGACGTAGACTCCCCCACCGGTGTTGCCTTCGATGGTCGTGTTGACGACGACCGTCGTAGTACCGGCCTTCAACGGCGTAGTATCGGCGTCGGGGGTCGGGTCCTCCTGACCGGCTCCGGCCCAGATTGCGGCCTTGGCGCCATCATTGTTACTGACGGTGCTACGATCGATCCTGAAGTATCCGCAGTCGTTGGTAACACCGGCTGATCGAGAAGGCTGGTTCGAGGGACTCGTGTTGTCGCGGATGCTCAAGTTGGTGACTTCCATCATGGCGCCGTACAGATGCGGCTCCCTTCTTCTATCACACGCCCTCAAGTAAATAGCGCCAAGACCGTTCTTTTCGATCACAGAGTCCCTGACGTGAACCCGACCGGGCCGAAGAGAGTCGAAGTTCTTCAAGAACTTGATCCCCTCGTCGGTGTTGTCCTTAACAAGAAGATTCTCCAATGTCACGTTGTATCTGTCTGTGAGCGCAGCTCTGTCGGAATCGTCGTTCACTGTCACCCCCGCGCCGCTAGAGCCGGAGATCGTCAAGTCGGCCAGCTTCACCGCCGTCGCAGCCACCGTCTTGGGCGTCCCTTCCCTGGTCAGGACGATGTCGATACCGCCGCCGTCGCTGACAGTGGTACCGTCGGCGTGACCTTGGATCGTCACATTCGACTCGAGCTGGAAACCTCTGGCCGGCGCGGTGATCGTGCCCTCCAACCTGATCTTGATGGTGTCGTCGCCGTCTCCAGACAAACAGCCGTCCACCATGGTGTTCAAGTTGGCGGCTGCGACAGCTTCCGAAAGGGAGCACCGACCATCCTCGCGGGGGCCAGCTAGCGTGTTGACGTTGATCGTCCGCTCCCCTGCGTCGTCCAAAGGCTCGTAGCCGAAGTCATAGTTAGCGGCGATGCTGCTCCCCGGCCTCACCTCCAAAGCTATAGACGGCGCGGTCGTCGGCCGATAGCCGGTGAGGATGTCGTTCCCCCTGTCGCTCACCGTCACCCGCCAAATCCCAGGTGTCACGTCGAACGAGAAGTAACCCGTCCCAGCGGTTTTCGTTGACCTGATCGTTTCACCGGCGGCGTTAACCAAGTTCAAGGTGACATCCCGCAACGGTCCCTCATCAGCATCCTGGACACCGTCGCCGTCGTCGTCCACCCAGACATCTCCCCTGATCCGGACGACCTCTGCTTCATAGGCACCGACATCGCAATTGGAACCCTGCGGACGACGCATACCGCGCGCATCCGTCTTGCCCACGCACCACCTCCCTGCGATCTTTCCGAACAGCTTGCTTGAAGCGTCGATCGCAATCGTCTTGATGTTACCCATGGTGCCGTTCGGACCGATCAAAGCGACGCCGCCGTTGTCCGCCAGTGGCCCCAACTCGCCAGGCTCGGCATGCCCTTTGTTCCCCCGGCAAGCCGCTGAGTCAGTTGCATTTCCCGACGGCCACTTGTCTCTCACCGGAGGCCGCAATAGGCACTGCGTGCCGAGAGGGTCGGTTGCCTGATCACCAGGCCTATTGCCGACCAGCTTGTTGCCGGTTATGGCCAAACCCCTGATCAGCCCCCTCGCCTGGGAAGCCGCGTACAGTCCGCTGGCCGTCGCCTGGTCGCCCTCGTTACGTGTGATGGTGAGGTGGTATAGATCCACAATGGGGCCGAAGCCAATGGGGACGAAGCCCTCCATCCCGGCGACATGGACTCCCCCGCCATGGTTCTCTCTTTGCTTCGGTCTGACTATCCTGTTGCCTTCAATTGTGGTGTGGTAGACCCTCGTTACGGTGATGGCTCTTGGCGACTGTTCGTCGCTTGGGTCCCGCCATGCGCCGTAGCTGGCGAAGACAGCCGCAGCAGCACCCGTGTTTTCGGTAATGGTGCTGTACTCGATACTAAGGTTGCCGCAATGGTTGGTCGCACCGGCGGATCGATCGTGCAAATCAGCGCTACTTTCGTTCTTGCGGATGATGGAATTGGTCACTTGCAGCGAGGTCCAGTAGTCAGTGTCGCTGATACAGGCCTTTATGTAGACGCCGCCGAGGTCGTTCTCCTCGATGACGGAATGCTTGACATGAACCAGACCGGGGCGAACAGAGTCAAAGTTCTTCTCGAACTTGATCCCCTCGGCGGCGTTGCCTTTGACAAGGAGGTTCTCCAAGATCACGTCGTAACGGTCCGTCAGGGCGGCGGTGTCGGAGTCGTCGGTGACCGTCACCCCGGCGCCGGTGGCGCCGGCGATCGTCAGATCGGCCAGCGTCACCTCGGTGGCGCCCGCCGTGTCGGCCGCCCCGGCCGCCCCGACCTTGGTCACGACGATCTCAACACCGCCGCCGCCTTTGATGGTCGAGCCGTCGGCGTGACCCTGGATCGTCACGTTCGACGTGATCTGGAAGCCGCCAGCGGGGGCGGTGATCGTCACAGGCGTACTCCCCGTGGTGTCGTCGGAGACCGTGATGTTGATGATGTCGTCGCCCGAGCCCGCCGCACAATCGTCGTTGACCGCCCTGTCCTCGTTGGCGTTCTCGATCGCCTCCTCCAACGAGCAGTCGTCGTCGTCCTTGCCGCTCAGAGTGTTGACGACGATCGGAGAGTCACCGTCCGCGGGAGCTGCGCCCACCTCCGATGCGGCGAACAGCGCCGCCGCAGTCACCAATACCACCAACAGAACACGCGTGCGCGCGTGAGCAACGGACATTGCCCGCCTCCCTTTCTTGAAGTACCCTGAAGGAGTCACTATAGCATATGGGGGCGCCAAAGTCAACCCCCAAATCGCCAAATCGCGAAAAAAATCCTACCCGCGCGAATACGCGCGCATGGCCACTGTCGGTGCGCGAGGCGTGGATTGATGCGGCACACCAGGTTTCACCGACCCAAGCGCGACGGGCGCGAAGGGCGACCCGGGCGGCGGCGGGCCGGGGGGCCGCGGCGACACCCCCGCCCGGGAGGGGCGGCCGACCGCACGCCGGCCGGCTCGATTTGAGTTGACCCGGGGGGCTGCCGGAGACTGCGGGTCATGCAGCCGACAACACCTTCCACGACGAGCGACTTCGTCAGCCGGCTCCCCAAGGCCGAGCTGCACATCCACATCGAAGGCTCGCTGACCCCCGCCATGACGCTCGACCTCGCCCGACGCAACGGGGTCGACCTGCCCTTCACCGACATCGGCGCCCTCAAGGCGGCCTACGACTTCGACGACCTCCAGTCGTTCCTCGACCTCTACTACGCCGCGGCCCGGGCCCTCCGCACCCCCGAGAACTTCTACGACCTGATGACCGCCTACCTCGAGCGCGCCGCGGCCGACGGCGTGCGACGAGCCGAGATCTTCTTCGACCCGCAGACCCACACCCGGCGAGGGATCGGCTTCGACGCCCTCACCACGGGCCTCACCGAGGCGATCGCCGACGCCGAGAGACGCTGGGACATCTCCGCCGACCTCATCCTCTGCTTCCTCCGCCACCTGCCCCCCGAAGACGCCCTCCGCACGTTGCGAGAGGCGGAGGCTCACCTCGACCGGGTCATCGCGGTGGGCCTCGACTCCACCGAGGCGGGCAACCCGCCCGAGCTGTTCACCGAGGCGTTCGACCTGGCCCGCAGGCTCGGCCTGCGAGTCACGGCCCACGCCGGCGAGGAGGGCCCGCCCTCGTATGTCACCGGCGCCCTCGACGCTCTCGGGGCCGACCGGATCGACCACGGCGTGCGCAGCCTCGAAGACCCCGACCTCACGGCACGACTGAGGAGGGAGCAGGTCCCCCTCACCGTGTGCCCCTTCTCCAACGTCGCCCTGGGCGTAGTCGACAAGCTCTCCGGCCATCCCCTCCCCCGGATGGTCGAAGAAGGGCTCCTCGTGTCAATCCACTCCGACGACCCCGCCTACTTCGGCGGCTACGTCGGCGACAACTACGTCGGCGTCGCCGAAGAGCTCGGCTTCGACGAGGCCGCCCTCGCCGACCTCGCCCGCAACTCGATCAGGTCGTCGTTCCTCGACGAAGACGAGAAGGCGAAGCTGATCGACGAGATCCCTTGAGGCGGCCCTCCCCCGAGGGCCCGGCGGGCCGGAGACGGGTCAGGCACCCTCCACCATGTCGTTGAAAGCCTCGATCAACTCGTCGATCCGCTCGACCGTCGCCTGGATCGACGCCCAGTAGCCGCGGTCGTCCCACTGCGCCCGCAGCTCCCCCGGCGACTTCCCCTGCTGCTCGACCCAGGTGAAGTACTTGAGGTTGTGGATGCGCTTGCGGTCGTAGTGGCTCAGCTCATGCACATGGTCGATCCCGGCGCCGAGCAGATGCCGCTCGTGGGTGGCGGCGGCGCCTACGGAGGTCAGCTCGCCGCGCTCCTCGTCGAGCTCGGCCAAGCGGCTGCCGTACATGTCCATCGAGTCGGTCCCGACCGTGATCACCACGTCGGCAGGGCCCAGCTCGTGGTACTTGGCGACCTTGACCGCGGCCAACACGTTGCCCACGCCCGAGATCCCCAGCAACGGACCCTGCTCCACCACGTCGGGCTTGACACCCTGGTCGATCAGGTGTTCTGCCCCGGACGGCTCGTTGAGGAGGCGGATGAGGCTGATCGTCGCCTCGTCGTCGACTCCCACTACAAGGTCGGTGTTCCTCACGTTGTGTATCCAGGGGATGTGCTTGTCGCCGATCCCCTCGATGCGATGCTCGCCGAAGCCGTTGTAGGCCATCGTGGGGCACTGCAACGCCTCGGCCGCGGCGATCCTCGAACCCGGGTGGGCCTGCTTCAGGTAGTCGCCGCAGGCGAGGGTCCCGGCCGAGCCGGTGGCCAGGACCGCACCCCACAGCTCGTCGCCCGGCCCCATCGCCGTCTCCAACACCTCGGCCATAGCCGGGCCGGTGACGGCGTAGTGCCACAGGTAGTTGCCGAACTCGTCGAACTGGTTGAAAACGACGAGGTCCTCGCCGGACTCGCGCAACTCCCGGCACTTGTCGAAGATCTCCTTGACGTTCGACTCCGAGCCCGGAGTCTTGACCACCTCGCAGTCGAATCCCTCCAGCCACTCGAACCGCTCCCGGCTCATGCCCTCGGGGAGGACGGCGATCGACTCGCACCCGAGCAGGTTGGAGTCGTAGGCCCCGCCCCGGCAGTAGTTGCCGGTCGACGGCCACACCGCCTTCTGCGCGGCCGGGTCGAACCGACCGGTGACCAGGCGGGGCGCCAGGCAACCGAAGGCCGCCCCCACCTTGTGGGCGCCCGTCGGGAACCACTTGCCGATCAACACGATGATGCGGGCCTGCGTCCCGGTCAGCTCCGGCGGCAGCTCAATGTGGTTCACCGGGCCGAACCCGCCGCCGTGGGGGACCGGCTCGTTGTGCCATGTGATGCGATACAGGTTGAGCGGGTCGAGGTCCCACAGGCCGACGTCGCCCAGCCTCGCCCTCACACCCTCCGGGACAAGCCCGGGGTCGCGCATCTGCTTGAACGTCGGCATGCGGACCGACCGCTCCCGCGCCCGCCGGACGGCCGACCGCAGCGTCTTCGGGTCGACGGTCAGGTCGATCATCGGGTCTGCTCGCAATCGATCATCGGGCCCGCTCGGACATGGCCTGCCGCAACGACTCCAGGTTGGGCTCGACCCGCATCGGCGCCGTCCCGGCCGCGGCGACCGACCGCATCGCCGCCGCCGGGTCCTTCAGCCCGTTGCCCGAGGCGATCACCACCACCCGGTCCCAGGGGCCGACCAACCCCGCCTCCCTGGCGACGACCAGGCCGGCGTATGCGGCCGCCCCCGCCGGCTCGGCGAAGACCCCGGACCACCGGGCGAGAGCGGGGATGGCGGCCAGGATCTCGTCGTCGCCCACCCTCACGAAGGCGCCGTCGGTCTCCTTGACGGCGGCCATCGCCTTCAACCGGTCCCTGGGGAGGTCGGCGCTGATCGAGTCGGCGACGGTGCAAGCGGATATGGGCGGTTTCGTCAGGACGTCCTCGTCGGACTCGTAGGCCTGCACAAGGTAGTCGCTCCCCGCCGACTGCACCCCGAAGATGCGGGGGGCGGCGCTTATCCAGCCGAGGGCGAGAGCGTCCTTCACGCCTTTGTGGACCCCGCCGATGATCGAGCCGTCGCCCACGCTCACGAACACGGCGTCGGGCGCCCTCCAATGGAGCTGCTCAAGAATCTCAAGGGCCACCGTCTTCTTGCCCTCCGTCATGTGGGGGTTGAACCCGGTGTTGCGGTTGTACCAGCCATGCTCGGCGGCGGCCTCCATACACAGCTCGAAGGCGTCGCCGTAGGACCCGGCCACGAGGGCGACCGTCGACCCGTACGCCAGAAGCTGGGCGATCTTCGCCTCGGGGGCGGACTCCGGGACGAAGATGACGGTCGGCTGGCCGATGCTTGCGGCGATGCCCGCCAGGGCCGCCGCCGCGTTGCCGGTGCTGGCCGCGGCGATCACCTCGGCGGTCCGCTCGCGGGCCTTGACGACGGCCAACGCCGACGCCCGGTCCTTCAACGAGGCGGTCGGCTGCCGCCCCTCGTCTTTGACCCAGAGGTTCCCGACGCCCGCCGCCTCGGCGAGCCGGGGCGCCTCGTAGAGGGGGGTACCCCCCACGGTCAGAGGCGGGAGGCGAGCGTGGTACGCCATCGGCATCAAACCCCGGAACCGCCACATCGTGCGGTCCCGGTCCTCCCGCAACGAGCACTTCGTCAGCCGGGCCCCGACCGCCTCATAGTCGTAACGCACGTCGAGGATCCCCTCGTCGCCGTGGTCGGGGCACACATACCCGGCCTCGTCGGGATGCTGCGTCGCTCCGCAGATCATGCACACGAGGCCCGTGACGTGGTCGAGGCGGCTCACGGGACGATCCGGGTGCCCGTCTCGCCGGCCACGGCCCGCTCGATGCTCTCCGGGCTGGTCACCAGGGCGCAGCGGCCCCCCTGCTCAAGGAACCGGGCGACGGCCCTCATCTTCGGCGCCATCGACCCCTCGGCGAAGTGGCCGCCCTCGTCGAGCCGGAGCTTGACCTCGTCAAGGGTCATCTCGTCGACCCAACATTGGCCGGGCGACCCCCAGTTGAGCGCCACCTTCTCGACCGCGGTTGATATGAGCAACATGTCCGCGCCTATCTCGGCGGCCAGCATCGCCGCCGTCAGGTCCTTGTCGATCACGGCGGCGACGCCCTTCAGCTCGCCGTCCTCGCCGGCCGTCACCGGGATGCCGCCGCCCCCGGCGCAGATCACCACCACGCCGGAGTCGATGAGCCTGCTTATGACGTCGATCTCGACGATCCGCTTCGGCGGGGGCGAGGCGACCGCACGGCGCCAACCGCGGCCCGCGTCCTCGACGACGACCCACCCCTCCTCGTCGCGGCGCCGTCTCGCCTCGGCCTCGTCGAGGAACGAGCCGATCGGCTTCGACGGGTTGAGCATGGCCGGGTCGTCGGCGGCCACCTCGACCTGGGTGACGACGGTCGCCACCGGCCTGTGGGCGCCCAACGCCCTCAGCTCGTTGACCAGGTTCTGCTGGAGGGCGTAGCCGATGGCCCCCTGTGTGTCGGCCCCCGCCACGTCGAGGGGGATCTCGTGAAGCTCGCCTCTGGCCAGCTCCGACCGGCGCATTATGAACCCCACCTGCGGCCCGTTGCCGTGGGTGATGGCGGCGTCCCACCCGTCGGCGATCAACGGGGCGATGTGGTGGTCGGTCTCCGCGGCGGCGATGTGCTGATCCTCCACCGACTGGTGGTCCTTGTCCGCGATCAGGGAGTTGCCGCCGATGGCGACCACGACGCGAGGCACGGCTACTCCAAGGCCCCCAACTACTCCATGGCCCCCATCACGAGGGCGAGCAGCGCCATGCGCATCACGACGCCGTAGTAGGCCTCCTGCCAGTAGCGGGCGTGTTTGAGCCGGTCCACCTCGGGCGCCAGCTCGTCCATCCGGGGGAGCGAGTGGAGGACGACGGCGCCCCCTTTGGCCCTCGCCATGACCTCGGCGGTCACCTGGTAGGCGGCGGGTGTTGCGCTGAACAGGCCTTCTCCGCTCTCGTCCCGGCTCTTTGTGTAGTCGGGTTGCACCACGGGCTCCATATATACGACGTCGGCCTCCTCGATGACGTCGCTGATGTGGTCGACGATGCGGTAGGAGGTCCCCATCTCGTCGAGCTCGGCGAGGAACTCGTCGGTGGGCGACATCTCCTCGGGGCCGAGGATCACCATCTCGGCGTCGAACTGCGACAGGGCGTAGCCCATGGAGTGCATGGTCCTCATGCGGTGGTCGCCTATGCAGGCGAAGACTCGGCCGTCGACGCCGCCCGTCTCCCTGCGCACGGTGTAGAGGTCGGTGAGGACCTGGGTGGGGTGCTCGCCCCAGCCGTCTCCGGCGTTGATGACCGGGACCGAGGCCCACCGGGCGGCCTCTCCGGGGGCGCCCTCCCGGAAGTGGCGCATGACGATGGCGTCGCCGTAACACTCCAACATGCGGACGGTGTCTTTGACCGACTCCTGGTAGAAGTCGCCCGCCCGGGTCATCTTGGCGTCGGAGAACCCGGTGACATGGCCGCCGAGGCGGTGCATGGCGGCCTCGTGGGCGAGACGGGTCCGGGTGGACGGTTGGTAGAAGGCCGTCACCAGGGTCTTGTGGGAGAGGAGGTCGGTGTTGCGCCGCTCCCGGGCTATGGGCTCGAGGCGGTCGGCGACTTCGAAGATGTGGTCGAGCTCGCTCCTCTCGATCTCCTTCAGCGACAAGATGTCGCGGCCGGTGAAACTCCGCATCTGCTTCCTCCTTCGGGTTGGGCGATTTGCGTCGGAGTGTTGGTCATACAACCATGCGACCCGACGACTCTACCAGGATCACCGTCCGCCATGATCAGCCGAGGCCCCTCCCTCACCGAGCGGGTCCGCCGCCACATCAAGGAGGCCATCGCCGCCAAGCGGTTCGAGGGCGGCCGAATCCCCGCCGAGGCCGACCTGGCGGCCCAGCTCGGGGTCAGCCGCACGACCGTGCGCGACGCCCTGAGCAGGCTGGAGCACGAGAAGGCGATCACCCGTCGCCAGGGGGCGGGCACCTTCGTCAACCAACCCGGCCTCCGGATCAAGTCGAAGCTCGACGAGATCTGGTCGTATGAGGAGGCGCTCAAGGCCCACGGGTATGAGCCCTCGGTTCAAGTGCTCGACGTCCGCACCGAGGCCGCGGACGGGCCGACGGCCGAGACCCTGGGCCTCGCCGAGGGCGGCCCGGTGATCGTCACCGAGAAGCTCTTCCGCCAGGACGGCTCGCCGGTGATCCTCGCCCGGAACCGTGTCCCCAAGGCCCTCGTGGCGGGCGAGGTCGATGAGGCCGACGCCCGCGCCCCGATCTGGGACTTCATCGGCGCCCGCTGCGGTCGGGCCCTCTCCTACTATGTCTCGGAGCTGACGCCGGTGGCGCTCTCAGGGGCCGCGGCGAAGACGCTCGACGCGGCGGAGCGGGCGCCCGCGATCCGTTTCGATGAGGTCGGCTACGACAACGGCAATCAACCCATCCTGGCGGCCACCTCGTGGTTCCGGGACGAGTTGATCAGGTTCCGGCTGATCCGGAGGAGGACGGCGCCGTGACCGCCTGCGGCGCCGGGAGAGAGGCCGACCGACTGAGAAGAATGTGAGGAGGACAAGATGCAGACACATCTCCGCGGACGCGACATGATCACCACGCAGGAGTGGGCCAAGGACGAGCTTGACACCGTCATCGACGTTGCGTTCGACCTGAAACGGCGGCGGGCCCTCGGGGAGCCTCACGCCCTGCTCCGAGACAAGGTCCTCGCCATGCTCTTCTTCTTCGCCAGCACCCGGACCCGGGCCAGCTTCGAGGCGGGAATGGCCCAGCTCGGCGGGCACGCCATGTTCATCGACAGCGCCGTCACCCAGATAGGCCACGGCGACACCTGGAAGGAGATCGGCGAGATCCTGGGCCGTTACAACGACGGCGTGGCCGTCCGCCATGTCGATTGGGGCGTCGGCGCCCGTTACATCCGGGCCGTGGCCGAGGCCAGCCGGGTCCCCGTGCTCAACATGCAGTGCGACATGTACCACCCGTTCCAGGCGCTGGCCGACCTGCTCACGATCATCGAGGCCAAGGGCGACCCCTCGAAGCTGACCGTCAACATGAGTTACGCCTACGCCGCCAGCTACCAGAAGCCGATGAGCGTCCCCCACAGCGTGATCCTGTTGCTGACCCGTTACGGCGCCAACGTCCGCCTCACCCGCCCTCCCGAGATGAGGCTGGCGCCCGACATCACGGCCCAGGCCGAGGAGAACGCCAGGAAGGCCCGGGGCGGCTTCGAGGTCGTCGAGGACTTCGAGGAGGGCATGAAGGGCGCCGACGTGGTCTACGCCAAGGCGTGGGGCCCGATGCTCGCCGCCTCAGACCTCGACGAGTCGGCCCGCATCTCGGCGAAGTACGAGGACTGGGTGGTCGACGCCCGGCGAATGGAGATAGCCGACGAGGGCGCCGTCTACATGCACCCGCTCCCCGCCGACCGTGACATCGAGGTCGCCGACGAGGTCATCGACGGCAGGTGGAGCCGGGTGTTCGATCAGGCGGAGAACCGGTTGCACGCTCAGAAGGCGGTGATGGCCCTCACCATGTGAGCGTGTGCAGAAGTGCCGAGCGTGTGCAGAACCTGCGGACGAGAGCCGTGTTGTTGCACACGCATCTGTCAGCGTGTGCAGAACCTGCGGACGAGAGCCGTGTTGTTGCACACGCATCTGCCGGCGTGTGCAATACCTGCGGACGAGAGCCGTGTTGTTGCACACGCATCTGCCAGCGTGTGCAATACCTGCGGACGAGAGCCGCGTTTGGCGCACACGCATTTGTGTCACTTGCGTTGCTCCTGCCTCTTGCCGCGTTGCTCCTGCCTCTTGGTGTGTTGCCCCTGCCTCTTGCCGCGTTGTCCCTGCCTCTTGCCGCGTTGCCCCTGCCTCTTGCCGCGTTGTCCCTGCCTCTTACCGCGTTGCTCCTGCCTCTTATGCTCCCGCATCTTGGCGTACTCCTCCCGCCTCTTGTTGTGTTCCGCCCGCATCTTGGCGGCCCGGTCGATCTCCCGGAGCATGGCGGCCGACGGGATGATCTTGCCGCTCATGTAGGCGCCCAACCTCGCCGAGCTGATGCCCGCGGCGCGGGCGAGCTCGGCCTTGGTGCTCCCGGAGGCGATGCCCATGGCCCGAACCCGGGCCGCCACCTCGGCCTGCCTCTCCGCGTCGGCTTTGACCCGGGCGCGGTCGATGATCTCGGTGAACAGGATGCTCACGGCGTCCTGCTCGCGGTAGGTGAGGTAGTGGTCCAATCGGAGCGCGGTCTTCCCCCACGGCGACCGGCGCACCTCGGCGATGACCGGCTGCCAGTCGCCCACCAGCCCGCGGTCGATCACCTCGACCAGCCCCTCATACGGCCAGTCGCCGACGTCGTCGGACTGCGACCCGTCGACGTTGCGGAAGTCGACCGGCATCAGCCGACTTCAACCAACTGCGGCGCCAGCGTGCGGCAGATCTCGACGACAGCCTCCCACCGCCGATAGCGATCCTCCAGCCCCTTGTATCTGATCATCTCGTCGATCACGTCGATGTCCCGCGGCTTCGGGTCGGCCAGCGCTATCAGCAGCGAAGTGAGGACCGACCCGTCCTCACCCGACCGGTCCTTGTAGTAGGAGTCGATGTCGAGCAGGGTCTCGACCGCTTCGTCGAGCCCCAGGGCCTCGGCCAGGGCCACCAGGTCGATGAAGTCGCGGACCAGCTTCCGCTGGATGACGAGGTAGGCCGCTATGCGCAGCGTCTCCGCCAAGGTGGGCGCCGTCACCTCATGCTCATCCTCGTCGCCGACCTTGACCTTGGCGGTCTCAAGCGGCCGGGACCGCCGCAACTGACGCAGGCCGGCCTCCACGCCCCCGAGACGGCCCATGATCGTGAAGGGCGGCTCCGACGCCCGGACCGACGTCGCCCACCCCTCCGTCTCCTCCACGGCCTCCAAGACAGTCTCGTACCGATCCACCAAGTCGGCGAGGAGGTGCTCGTGGCTGTGTGTGACGCGGTGACGGCCGTGCAGGGCCATAGCCGAGTCGCCCGCCAGCACCGCGTCGGGCACCACCTCTTGAAGCCGGGCGGCCGACGCCAACACTCGCTTCAGTTTCGGACTCACGTCTGCCGCCAAACCTATCACACCCACGGCCCGGGCCCGGACCCCCCGAACCGGTTCCCTGATGTTCTGGAGTCGATTGCCGCAGTATGTGCATTGAGAATCGGACCCGCAGGCGGAGGACCGCCCCAACCCGGTTCACCAATTCGGCGACGGAGCGCTAGCGGCTCTCCTCCGGCAGGGAGCGCCGGGAGGCGGCGGCGATCCTCCCGCCCCGGTACATCGGGCTGAGGCCGCCCCGAGGCTTCGCGTCCTCAGCCGACTCGTCACCGAAGACCGACCACCCGCGACGGGCGTGGCGAGCGAACATCTCGAGGTAGGGGCCGGGTGAGCAAGCCTCGACCACGTCGTACAGCTCGTCGGGCTTGCGCGAGTGCTCCCGTTTCCGAGTCTCGATGATGTTCGCTTGGCGCCGCCCGGGGGCGAGAGTCCGCATCGAGCCCTTCACCCCGAACAGGATCAACTCGGTTGTGTTGCGGAAGTAGAAGCCGACGCCCCTGCCGTCGGGGCCGCCGTCCCTGCGCCGCTTCGCCCAGACGAGGTTCGTCTTGTAGGTGAAGCCCCACGCCTCCATGACCTGCAACCCTTCGGCGATTAGGGCGTTGGGGGCCCACAGGTAGAGATGCGCCGTCTCGGCGAGCAGCTCGGACACGGGGAGTGCGCAGATCTGCGGGACGGTCATGGTGTCGTAGCGGGAGAGGCGGCGGTGCTCCGGCGCAACCTTCCCCGTCCGGTTCTTGAACCGCCAGGGCGGGTCGGCGAGAACCGTCGAGAACGGGCCGCCGGGCGTTGAGAGGAGGTGATCGCCTGAGCCCATTCCGCACAACGTAACACGCGGGTCGGGGCTGCCCCGCGGCCCCGCCGCCGACCGATGCGTGTGCAGTTTCGCGGCTCTCATCGGCACTACTGCACACGCTCAGCGATGCGTGTGCAGAATTGCGGCTCTCGTCTGGGTTACTGCACACGCTCAGCGATGCGTGTGCAGTTTCGCGGCTCTCGTCTGGGTTACTGCACACGCTGGGGCGGTCTACCCCTCGTAGCCCGGAGGCGGGATGAATGTGGCGGCCGCTCCTTCGGGGTGCGGCGACGGCAGATGAGGCATCGAGGCGAGCAGCCCCTCCCGGAGCTTGAACATCACAGCGGCCGGCTCAAGGGAGATCGCCTCGCCAGGCGCCGCCGCCCCAACCGCCGCCTCCCCAAC
>Ga0209788_1000120_pt1 | contig 21817 bp, 23 predicted proteins | sample WorMetLIZISLAND1_2_FD_187415 | JGI IMG/M metagenome (GOLD analysis project Ga0209788, IMG submission 187415) | Marine gutless worms symbiont microbial communities from Max Planck institute for Marine Microbiology, Germany - Olavius clavatus LIZARD... ...
AAGCCGAGAAGCGCCGCAGCGTCCTCGTCGCCATCCCTCATCACTTGAGGCCTCCTGTTCTCGGTGATGTCGCCGAAATCGCGAGGCCTCAAGCCCAAGGACCCGACAACGCCCCGCCCCCGATCAACCTCCCCCACGCTTCATCGCGTAGACCCCTATAGGTGCGCTCAACTGACGAGGGCGAGGCGCCTCCTCCAGCACGTTCTAGTGGTGTGTCGTACAAATCGCTAAGCGGTGTCTCCGAGGTCAGTTTGTCATCTGGCAAGGAGACAAACGCAGTCGCACCCATAGGTGCGGCGAGGCTTGACGACGCAGCCAGGGGCGCACCTGGGCCGGAGAGACCGCCCAAGGACTTGAGCGACGCACCACTAGTTACTCGAGAACCACCTCGCTCTCTGGGCGCCGCCCTCGGCCGAGCACGGCCGTACCCGGAGCCAGGCAGTACGCAGGCCCTTCCGGCTCAGACCCGTCTTCTGCTGTGACGCGACGCGGGCCCGCCGAAGCCGTCGGCGGCGATCAGGGTGGCGTCGACAGCCGGCCGGCAACGGTGAGCGACCGACGTCGAGAGCAGCGAGGACGATCACAGGACGCATCGCAAGGTCGACGCCTGCGGCCGTGGGAGGGCGGCGCCGAGTGCAGCCGCGGCCCGGCGGCCGACCCCTCAGCCACGCGACGACCCGTTTCTCGGTCGAATCGCCCAGATCGAGTGGTCGTTCGTGTGTTGATGTGCTACACACACCCGGTGACTCACGCGACCGCACCGCCTGAGGGACCCTTCGTCGGCGAATCCCGCAGGCCATAGCTGGAAATACGCCCCGATCAAGACCGTGCCGGCGAAACACCCAGACACCTGCGGCCCTGCCGCGGCCATGCCATCCGACGACCTCAGCAGCACTCCCACGCGGCTGGAGGGAATCCACCTCAAGACCTGGGAGGAGCTTCCCCGCGGCGCCCGAGCCGCGTTGATCCTGGCCGCGCTCCGAGCGTCCGCGCCGCCCGACGCGGGTCCCGGGCCCGCCGACCGTTCGTGGGACACGACCGCGCTCCTCGAGACGCTGGGCGCCGAGAACCTCTCCGGGGACCTCACCACGTTGGGCCACGCGGGCGCCGAATCCGCCCGCGAAGCCCACGGCGCCATCGCCGAGCTGCTCGCCGCCCCGGGAAGGCCCGCCGACGGAGCACAACTCCGCCGAGCGCAACTCCTGTGGGCGCTCCACCGAGAGGGGCTCATAGGAGCAGACCTCCACGACTACGCCCAGCCTCTGACACAGGCGTGCAGGATCATCATCACAGCCATGAGCGCCACGCCTGGAGACCTGGAACACAAGGTCGTCATGGCGTCGGAGGCGACCGACCTCCACGTCGAGGTCCTGGGACCCGACCATCCCGACACTCTCATCGCCCGCGGCATCCTCGCCCGGTGGCTCAGCGAGAGCGGAAGATTGGACGAGGCGATAGACCAGTCCCAGCGACTGCTCGAGGACCGGGAGCGCATCTTCGGGCCGAACCATCCCGACACTCTCAAGGCGCGCAACAACCTGGCCCTCAACCTCGGCAAGAAGGGAAGGCTCGACGAGTCCGTGGACCAGTTCCGGACGCTCCTCATGGATCGCACCCGCGTCTTGGGGCCTGACCATCCCGACACCCTCATCACCCGCGCCAACCTCACCGCCGGGCTCAACGTGAGCGGGAGGGTCGACGAGGCCGCCGAGCAGTGCCAATACCTGCTTGAAGACACCGAACGCTTCCTCGGCCCCGACGACCCGCGCACGCTGGCCACCCGCAACAACGTCGCCCACACGCTCGCCGAGGCCGGTGAAGTGGACGAGGCCATCGACCGGTTCCGGCGACTGCTCGCCGATCAAACCCGCATTCTCGGACCCGACCACCCCGACACCCTCAAGACCCGAGCCAACCTGGCCTCGTGGCTAGTGGTGCGTCGCCCAAATCCTTAACCGGTCTCTCCGCCGCCGCCCCCCGGCTACTCCCCTTCGCTCGCCCCTTCGTTCGTGGCGGCGCTCTCGGCCAGACGGGCCGCAGCCTCCGAGGCGGCTTCTCGGCCCTCGGCGACCTCGGCGCGGTCGGTGATCAGAGTCACCTGGTTGTTGAGCACCTGCAGGAACCCGCCGTGCACGCCGATCACGGAACGCTCACCCGACTCGGCCTCGATCTCCACCGGGCCGGTCGCCAAGGCGCCCATCAACGGCTCATGGTCGGCCATGATCCCCAACTCCCCCTCGGGGGTGCGGGCGATCACGATCGTCGCCGGGCCGCTCCAGACGGTCGCCTCCGGCGAGACCACATCAACGTTCATCGTCTTCGCCATAACCTGAGCCTATGCGGCTGAGCTCTCCATCTCGGCGGCCTTACGCTCGACGTCCTCACGGCCGCCGACCATGTAGAAAGCCTGCTCCGGGTACCGGTCCATCTCACCTTCGATCACGGCCCTGAACGAGGCGATCGTCTCCTCACGCGTCGTGTAGACGCCCGCCTGACCGGTGAACTGCTCGGCCACGAACATCGGCTGCGCCAAGAAACGCTGGATGCGGCGGGCCCGGCCCACCACCAGCTTGTCCTCCTCCGACAACTCGTCGATGCCGAGGATGGCGATGATGTCCTGAAGGTCCTTGTACCGCTGGAGGATCCTCTGCACCTCGGTCGCCGTGGAGTAGTGCTCCTCCCCGACGATCTTCGGGTCGAGAGCGCGGCTCGTCGAGTCGAGCGGGTCCACCGCCGGGTAAATGCCCAGGGCGGTGAGCGGGCGGGACAACACAGTGGTTGCGTCCAAGTGGGCGAACGCCGTGTGCGGCGCCGGGTCGGTGATGTCGTCGGCGGGCACGTAAATCGCCTGAAGCGAGGTGATCGACCGGCCCTTCAACGAGGTGATGCGCTCCTGGAGGAAACCCATCTCGTCGGCCAGGTTCGGCTGGTAACCCACCTCCGACGGCATCCGCCCCAGAAGCGTCGACACCTCAGAGCCCGCCTGGGTGAAACGGAAGATGTTGTCGATGAAGAGCAACACGTCCTGCTGCTGCACATCGCGGAAGTACTCCGCCATCGTCAACGCCGACAGGGCGACCCGGAGGCGAACCCCCGGCGGCTCATCCATCTGGCCGAAGGTCAGAGCGGCCTTGTCGATGACGCCGGACTCCTGCATCTCCAAGAACAGGTCGTTGCCCTCGCGAGTGCGCTCGCCGACGCCTGCGAACACCGACACGCCGCCGTGCTGAGTGGCGACCCGGTTGATCATCTCCTGGATGAGCACCGTCTTACCCACGCCTGCCCCGCCGAACAGGCCGATCTTCCCGCCCTGAAGGTAGGGGGAGATCAGGTCGAGGACCTTGATCCCCGTCTCGAAGACCGTCTTCTGCGGCGCCACGTCCTCAAAGGCGGGCGGCGCCCGGTGGATCGGCCAGCGGGGCTCGGAGAAGTCCTCGTCGGGGGCGTCGAGCGAGTCGCCCCAGACGTTGAAGATGTGGCCGAGGGTCTGATCGCCCACGGGGACGCTGATCGGGCCGCCGGTGTCCGCCGCCTCGGCCCCCCGGGTCATCCCGTCCGTGGGGGCGAGCGCCACCGCGCGCACCGTCGCCCCGCCCAGGTGCTGGGCGACCTCGGCGATCACCTTCTTCTCCTCGCCGCCGAGTGCGAAGCGGATCTCCACCGCGTTGAGGATCTCGGGCAGGGCGTCCGGCGGGAACTCGACGTCCACCACCGGCCCCGCCACTTTCACGATCCGCCCCACCGCTCTCGCCTCAGTCATTTGCTCGCTCCATGTTCATCTGTTCTCCGTGTTCTCTTCAGAGGCCTCATCACGCCGACAAGGCCTCGGCCCCGCCGACGATCTCGGTGATGGCCGTTGTGATCTCCGCCTGACGGGCCCGGTTGCGTTGGATGCTCAACACGCGGATCAGCTCCTCGGCGTTGTCCGTGGCCGCCTTCATGGCGCGACGGCGGGCGCTGTGCTCCGACGCCGACGCCTCCAACAACATGTTGAAGACGGCGGCCTCGACGTACCGGGGCAGGAGGCGATCGAGGATCTCCTCGGGCGAAGGCTCAAACTCGTAGGAGACGCTCGTCTCGGCCTCGCCCTCCTCCCGCTCCGGCGGGGAGATCGGGAGGATCTCCAAATGTGTCGGGGCCTGGGTCATCGCCGACTGGAACCGCGTGTAGAAGGCCTCGACGACATCGACCCGCTCGCGGGCGTAGTCCTCCATCACCCTGTTGGCCAAGGCGCGGGCGTCGCCGTACCCGGGCGTGTCGGTGACCCCCAGGTAGGACTGCTCGATGTGATGATCCCGGTACCGGAAGTAGGCCTGAGCCTTCCTCCCGACGACGTACATGACGACGTCTTGATCCGCCTTCTGAAGCTCGTGGACCCTGGCCTCGGCCATGCGGATGATGTTGGAGGCGTAGGCGCCCGCCAACCCCCGGTCGGAGGAGACGACGACGGCGCCGACGGTCCTGCGGTCGCGGCGCTCCAAGAGCCGATGCCCGCCCGCGCCCGCTGCGCCGACGTTCTCGATCACCTCGATGAGCTTCTGTGTGTAGGGCTGCGAGCCCTGGACCCGGGCTTGGGCCTTGGGGATGCGGCTGGCGGCGATCAACTCCATGGCGCGCGTGATCTTCTTCGTCGCCTCGACGCTCCTGATCCGGCGCTCCGTGTCGCGGAGCTGGGCCGACGCCACCTACTCCTCCGTCCCCTCGAAGGTCTCCTTGAAGACAGCGATCCCGTTCTCAAGCTCGCCGCCTTCAGGCAACTTGCCGGTGTCGGCGATCGCCTCCAGCACGTCGCCGCGACGGCGCTTGAAGTGCTCGCGCAACCCGGCCTCGAAACGAGGGATGTCCTCGACGCTCACGTCGTCCATGAGGCCCTCGGTCACGGCGAAGAGGGAGAGCACCTGCTCCTCGACCGGGACCGGCTGGAACTGGGGCTGTTTGAGCACCTCGACCACTCGGCGGCCGCGCTCAAGCTGCGCCAGCGACGCGGCGTCCAACTCCGAGCCGAACTCGGCGAACGCCGCCAGCTCGCGGAACTGGGCCAGGTTGAGACGCAGCGGCCCGGCGATCTTCCTCATGGCGCCGACCTGGGCGGCGCCGCCGACGCGGGACACCGAGACACCGGCGTCGATCGCCGGGCGGACACCCTGGAAGAAGAGGTCGGTCTTGAGGAAGCACTGCCCGTCGGTGATCGAGATCACGTTGGTCGGGATGTACGCCGAGATGTCGTCGGCCTTGGTCTCGATGACGGGGAGGCCGGTGAGGCTGCCCCCGCCGAGATCGTCCGACAGCTTGGCGCAACGCTCAAGAAGACGGCTGTGCAGGTAGAAGACGTCGCCGGGGTAGGCCTCTCGGCCGGGCGGGCGGCGCAGCAGCAACGAGATCTCGCGATAGGCGACGGCCTGCTTGGAGAGGTCGTCGAACATGACAAGGGCGTGCTCGCCTTTGTACATCCAGTGCTGGCCGATGGCCGACCCGGCGTAAGGGGCGTACATCTGCAGGGCCGGGGCGTCGGAGGCGGCGGCGTTGACGACCACCGTGTACTCCATGGCGCCGTGCTCCTCGAGGGTCGACACCACCTCCGCGACGGTGGACGCCTTCTGGCCGATGGCCACGTAGATGCACTTCACGGCCTTGTCGCCGCCCCAGTTCCGTCTCTGGTTGATGATGGTGTCGACCAGCAGGGCGGTCTTGCCGGTCTGGCGGTCGCCGATGATGAGCTGACGCTGGCCGCGACCGATGGGGGTCATCGAGTCGATGGCCTTCACCCCGGTCTGAAGAGGCTCGTTGACGGGTTGCCTCTGCACGACGGACGGGGCCTGCGTCTCCAACAGGCGGCGCTCCGTGAACTCGATGGGGCCTTTGCCGTCGATCGGGGCGCCCAACGAGTTGACGACCCGGCCGAGGAGGCCGTCCCCCACCGGGACCGAGAGCACGTCGCCGGTCTGCTTGACCGGGTCGCCCTCTTCGACGTGTGTGTACTCGCCGAGGAAGACGACGCCGAGGTCGTCTTCGTCGATGTTCAACGCGACGCCGACGAGACCCCCGGGGAACTCCAGCAACTCAGACGCCATGACAGCGGGGAGTCCCTCCACGCGGGCCACGCCGTCGGCGATGGCGGTCACATGGCCGACGGTCTCCTTGCCGACTTCCGGCGCCCAGCCTGCGAGGCGGGCGCGCAGCGACTCGGTGATCTGATCGGCGGTGATGGTCAACTCAGACATGGTTTCCTCCGGGACTCGCTTGACATTCTCTTCAACACCTTCAACTCACGGCCTGACGGGCCGACTCGACCCGCCGGGCGAGCGAGCCGTCGATGACCGTGTCGCCCACCCGGGCGACGAGGCCCCCGATGACCGACGGGTCGACGATCACCTTCACCTCAACGCTCTTCCCGGTGGCCGCGTTGAGGCCGGCGGAGAGCCGCTTCACGGTCTCGCCGTCCAACGGGACCGCTGAGCGGACTTCGGCGACCGCCTTGTCCCGGGAGGCGGCGGCCGTCTCGACGACGGCCTTGGCGACGGCGGGAAGCTCGGAGACGCGGCCCCGGCTCACCATGAGCCGGACCAGGCTCGCCGTGAGCGACGAGGCCCGCTCGCCGACGAGGTCGTCGAGGATCGCCTGCTTCCTCTCAAGGGGCAGTTGCGGGTCGGTCAGAGTCAGGCGGAGGTCGGTCGAGCTCTCGACGGCCTGGGCCACGGCGAGCAGCTCGTCCTCCACGCGCTCCAGCTCGCCTTCGGCTTTCGCCAGCTCGAAGGCCCCCTTGGCCCACCCTGCGATCCGGTCGCTCATCTACAGCCTCTCGAGGTCGGCGAGGTACCGGTCGATGAGGGCCTGGTGGGCGTCGGCGTCGAGCGACTCGCCGACGATCCTCCCGGCGAGGTCGACGGAGATGTCGCCCACCTGCGTCTTGGCCTCGGCGAGGGCGCGGCCCTTCTCGGCCGCCGCCTCCTCGCGCGCCTTGGCCCGGATCTGATCGGCCTCCGCTTCGGCTTTGGCCGTCATGTCCGCCTTCATCCGGTCGGCGGCCTCGCGGGCCTCCTCGACGATCCGGGCGCCTTCGGCCTTCGACTCGGCAAGCTGTGCCTTGTAGTCGGCGAGCAGGCTCTCGGCCTCGGCTTTGGCCGCCTCGGCCCCTTCTATCTCGCCGGCGACGGCCGCCTGCCGTTGCTCAAGCCCGCGGTTGATGGCGGGCACCGCCCACAGGTAGATGAAGAAGAAGACGATGGCGAAGGCTATGACCCCGGCGATCAGCTCGTCCCTGGGCGGGAGGAGCATCTCGAGGCCGCCCGAGCCGGCGCCCTCCTCTTCGGCGGCGATCAGGGCGATCTGGGCGAAGACCATCATCAACCGAGGAAGAAGAGCACGAAGCCGATGAGGGCGAGCGCCTCGGTGAAGGCGATGCCCAGGAACATCGTGGTGCGGAGCATCCCGGCCACCTCCGGCTGACGGGCCATTGCCTGCACGGCGTTGCCCGCCACGATGCCGACGCCGATGCCCGGGCCGATGGCCGCCAGGCCGTACCCGACGACGTTCAGGCTCCCGGTGACGCCGGCCTCCTGCGCGAGGACCGCCACAACTGCGAGAACTGCGTCCATTTGTTTTCTTTTCCTTTCCCTCTCGTGGGTCTTCTACGAGATCTTGTCTGTCAGTGCTCCGGGTGGACCGAAGTCTGGATGTACACGGCGCTGAGAAGAGTGAAGATGTAGGCCTGAAGCACCGCCACCATGATCTCGAAGAGGAAGATGGCGAGGCCCAGGGCGAACCAGGCGATGCCGAAGACGCCCTTGACGCCCAGCTCTCCGATGTTCCAGACGAACACCACCCCGGTCACCAAGAGGATCGACAGCATCACATGGCCGGCGACCATGTTGGCGAAGAGCCGGACGGCCAGGGAGAACGGCCTGATCAGGAAGATCGAGAACAGCTCGATGACACCGACCAGCCACCGCAGGCCGACGGGCACCGACTTGGGCCAGATGATGTCGCGGAAGTAGGCGCCCCCGTTCTTGACGAAGCCGACGATCACGAAGATGACCCAGGTGACGATGGCGAGGAACGCCGGGATGGCCATGCGGGACGTGATGGGGAAGTTGATGAACGGCGTGATCTCGAAGAGGTTGCCGACGAGGACGAAGAGGAAGACCGACAGCAGGTAGGGGAAGTACTTGACCCCCTCGGGCCCGATGATGCCGACGGCCACGTCGTCTCGCACAAAGCCGGTCAGGCTGTCCATCATCGCCCCGAACTTGGTGGGGACCGGGCTCGGCTTGCGGTAGGCGAAGTAGAGGAGGGCGACGACGACCAGGGCGGCGAGGCCCATGAGGAAGATGGTCCGGGTGATCGGGGTGCTCCACAGGGTGTCGGTGTACACGAACAACTCCGACACGTCGTGCGGCGCGCACACCGGTTGCGTCAAGTCGCACTCGCCCGAGGCGAGGATCATCCGGTCCAATCCAAACTCCTTTCTCGTCCCCTGGAGACGGCCACGGCCTCCCACGTCAGCAGGCCCAGGTAGGCCGCCACCGCGCTGATCCCGAAGGCGGGCCGGTTGATCGGGGCCAGCCGCGCGATGAGCGCCACCGCCAAGACCATCAGGCCCAACCGCAGGAAGAAGCCGAACAGGGCGGCGGCATGATAGGCGGCGAGGCTGATCCTGGCCGAAATCGAGAGGATCGCCCCGGCGAGGAGGAAGTTGACCGCCACGACGGCGACGCCCAGGGCCGAGCTCCAAGCGCCCGCCCAACCGTCGGTCAGGGCGAAGATCCCGATGAGGACCGGACCCGCGTAGACCGCCCGCGCCGCCGTGTGACGGGCGAGGGCGCTCTCCACGGCGACCGTCTCGGGCTCGGCGGTCAAGGGACTCATCTCAGGCTCGGCGGTCAGGGGTCTCATCGTTCAGCTTCTTGGTGTACCGCCACATGGAGACGAATCCCGAGTAGGCGCCGAGCGCGACGCCCGAGACCACCAGCCAGGGGTCGGTCCCCAGCCACCGATCAAGCAGGTACCCGAGGAAGGTCCCGGCGAGGATTGAGCTGACAAACGAGCCGCCCTGAACCCACCCTTCGTCGACCGCGGAGTGAATCTGACTGGTGGTGGTCTGCCGTCTCATGGAATCGCCTCCCCGAGGGAGGCCAGCGAGAGGGTATTGGCGGGGGCCCGCTATGCCAAAACGGGGGGCCGCCCGCCCTCAGGCATGGCCGGAGAAGCCCGTCGGATAGGGGGTGTGGCAGGCCGCCAACTCGGACACCCGCCCTCTCACCTCGGCCAGGGCGGTCTCATCGCCCCGCCTCTTGAGGGCGCGGGCCATCAAGGAGGCGACCTCGGAGGCTTCCCGCTCCCTCATGCCCTGGGTGGTCATCGCCGGGGCGCCGACGCGCAACCCGGTGGCCCGGTACGGGGGCCGGGGGTCGTTGGGGATGGTGTTGAAGTTGAGGGTGATCCCGACCGAGTCGAGCATCCTCGCCGCGTCCCTGCCGGTCAGGTCGTCGGACACCGAGCGGAGGTCGATCAGGAACAGGTGGTTGTCGGTGCCGCCGGAGACGACTCGAAGCCCCTCGCCCCCGATCGTCTCGGCCATGGCGGCGGCGTTGGCCACGACCTGGTCGGTGTACTCGCCGAACTCGGGCCTCATCGCCTCGCCGAAGCAGACCGCCTTGGCGCAGATCTGGCTCTCGATCGGGCCGCCCTGGGCGTTGGGGAACACCGCCTTGTCTATGGCTCGCCCGTACTCCTCCCTGGCCAGGACGAGACCGCCTCGGGGGCCGCGCAGGGCCTTGTGGGTGGTGCCGGTGACCACGTCGGCGAACGGGACGGGGGAGGGGTGAGACCCGCCGGCGACCAACCCGATGAAGTGGGCGGCGTCCACCATGAGCACGGCCCCCGCCTCGTCGGCGATCTCCGCGAACCCGGCGAAATCGATCACCCGGGAGTAGGCGGAGTAGCCGGCGAGGACGATCTTCGGCTTGTGCTCCTTCGCCTTGGCCCGGACGTCGCTCATGTCGATGAGCTCGGTCTCGGGGTCGACGCCGTAGGCGACGAAGTTGTAGTAGAGGCCGGAGAAGTTGACCGGGGAGCCATGAGTGAGGTGTCCGCCGTGGTCGAGGCGCATGCCGAGGACCGTGTCGCCCGGCGACAGGAGCGAGAAGTAGACGGCCATGTTGGCCTGGGCGCCGGAGTGAGCCTGGACGTTGGCGTGCTCCGCGCCGAACAGCTCCTTGGCCCGGTCGATGGCGAGCTGCTCCATCTCGTCGACGACGCGGCAACCCTCGTAGTAGCGGCGGCCCGGGTAACCCTCCGCGTACTTGTTGGTGAAGACCGAGCCGGACGCGGCCATCACCGCGGGCGAAGCGAAGTTCTCCGAGGCGATCAGGTTGATGTGGGAGTTCTGGCGCTCGAGGTCTTTGCGGATGAGAGCGGCGACGGCGGGGTCGACCTGCTCGATGGGCTCCATTGGGATCACGGGGCGAGCGTAACCGTCAGATCTTGATCGGTCCCGCCCGCAGCACCTTCGGGCGGGGGCCGGTGGCGTCCACCACCGTCGAGGCGGCGCCGCCCGGGCACACACCCTCCAGGTACACCGCCACCTCGTCGCCGAAGGCCGCTCTCGCCTCGACGTCGCTCATGGCCTCCGGGCCGCCCGACTTGTTCGCCGAGGTGACCGCCAGAGGCCCGGTGCGCCCAAGGAGGTCGAGCGCCGTCGGGTGATCCGGCACGCGGACGCCGACCGTCTCGCTCTGAGCGTCGCCCACCCAGTCGGCCATCACGACGCGGGGCCTCACCACAAGCGTCATGGCGCCGGGCCAGTGCTCCGCGGCGAGCTCGGCCGCCCGGCCCTCGACAAGCCCGACAACGGACGCCTGCTGCGCGTTCGCGACCAAGAGGCCGATCGGCTTGTGCTCAGGTCGGCCTTTCAGCTCGAAGAGCCGGGCGACGGCGGCGGCGTTGAGCGGGTCGGCGCCCACCCCGTAGACGGTGTCGGTGGGGATTCCGACAACCAGGCCCGACTCAACGGCGGCGGCGGCTTCGACCCAGCTCGTCACCGGGCCTTGCGGCGGCGGCGGCGGCCTCGACGGCCTCGACTCAGATCGTCCTCGTCGCTGGGCTTGACGGCGACGACGTAACGATCCCGTCCCGTGTGATCCTGCCGGACTTCGGCGGGGAGGTCGAGGAAGGCGTTGCGCGCCGCGTCGCCCTGCGTCTCCCCTATCTCGCAGATGACCGCTCCGCCGGGGTTCAGCCAGCCGGCGACGGTGGCCCCGATCCGCTGAATCACCTCCAGCCCCGTGGGGCCGGCGACCAGAGCTTCCCGCGGCTCGCGCTTGACGTCCTCGGGCAGGTCGTCGTACTCCGACTCCGCTATGTAGGGAGGGTTGGCGACGATCAGATCCGTGTCCCGATAGAGGTAAGCAGGCAACGGGTCCCACAGGTCGCCGATGGCGACGTAGATGTGGAGGTCGGTGGCCCACCGATTGGCGAGGGCCACGTCGGCGGCGTCCTGGGAGATGTCGGCGGTGAACACAGGGGCCTTGGGGAACTCGCCCTTGAGGGCCAAGCCGAGGGCCCCCGACCCGGTGCACAGGTCGATGATCGCGTTCGGCGAGGTCGCAACCTCGCGCGCAATGGTGACGATGCCCTCCGTCTCCGGTCTCGGGATGAAGACGCGGCTGTCGACTTTCAGCTTCAACGTGCAGAACGCGGCGACGCCTTCGATGTACTGGAGGGGCTCGCCGCTCAGGCGCCTCTCTATCAGGGTCTCCAACGGCTCTTCGAGCGTTGCTGCGGCCTTGAGTCGGTCAAGCTCATGGGGGGGAAGTGTGCTCATGTCACCCAGTGTGGCGCCCCACAGCTCGGCATGGCCGGCTTTCCGCGAAGGAGCCCGCGGGGCGGCCCACGGGGCGCCTCGCGAACCCAAGTCAGACACCGCATCCGCTGTCGAGGACCTGGGAGAACCCGTCGTCGGTGAGCTCGTAGATGCTCACGCCGGCCCATTCCCACTCCGACCATGAGACCACCAGCTCCATCACGCCGTCGCCGCTGATGTCGGCCACAGCCCCGACGCGGAAGACCGTGTATGTCCCCTCGTCCCGCGGGAGTGTGACATCCTTCGCGACGACCTCCGGATCGGACCCCGCCCTGACCACAAAGATCATCCCATAGGCGTCGGACACCACAAGGCCGCGCTCGCCCCTGTTCACAGCCGCGATCGTCTCAACGGCGCCGTCGCCGTCGAGATCGGCGTCGATGGCTTGGACGATCTCAACAGCGTCGGCCTCGTAGCCTTCCGCGGCGAGAAGCTTGATCGCCGCCTTCTCCAGACCCTCGCGGCTCGCCCCGACGCTCACAGGTCTGGGCTGAAGCCGCCAAGGCGCCGACACCACGACCCCGGAGATGAAGCCCTCATATGTCCAGGACCCGAGCGCCAGGTCGTCGGCGAACACGGGGCCGGTCCTCCCCGGGAAGCAGTATGGGATGAAGTCCTCATTGGTTTCCATCCCTCGGGTGGTCACGGCGCCCGAACGCCCGAGCTTGGCTATCTGGAAGGTCTCGTCGCCCTCCATCGGGATCTCGGCGGCCTCCTCAGGAGACACCCACCCGCTCCCGTCCCACCATCCGATGACCCCGGGCAGGCCCTCGACCGCGATCACCGGTTTTGCCGCCCAATCACCCTCGATGAGATCCGGCCCGGGCGCGGCCGTCGTCGTCGGAGGGAGGGTCGTGGTCGGAGCGAGGGTCGTGGTCGGTGCGAGGGTCGTCGTCGGAGCGACGGACGTGGTAGGTGCGAGGGTCGTAGACGGGGCGCCGGACGTGGTAAGTGCGAGGGTCGTAGACGGGGCGCCGGACGTGGTAAGTGCGAGGGTCGTAGACGGGGCGCCGGACGGAGCGGTCGCCGGGCCGGCGCCGCATGCCGCAGCAGCCAGCGCCGCCAGCGCCGCAAACGTTGTGACTCTTCTCATGGGGCCGACAACGCCGGCCCCGCCCGAAAGGTTCCCCGGCCTACCCGTCGGCCAACCGCCGGGCCTGCTCATCGGCGGCGAGAGCCTCCACCAGCTCGCCGAGGGCGCCTTCGAGGACCTGGTCGAGACGGTGGAGCGTCAACCCGATGCGGTGGTCGGTGACCCGGTTCTCCTTGAAGTTGTAGGTCCGTATCTTCTCGGACCGCCCACCCGTGCCCACCTGGCTCTTCCGCTCGCCCGCCAGCTCGGCCTGCGCTTTCTCCTGCTCCATCTGGAGCAGACGGGCGCGGAGCACCCGAAACGCCTTGTCCTTGTTCTGGAATTGGCTCTTCTCGTCCTGCATCGAGATGACCACGCCGGTCGGGATGTGGGTCAGCCGGACCGCCGAGTCGGTGGTGTTGACGGACTGCCCGCCGGGGCCGGTCGAACGGTAGGTGTCGACCTTCACGTCGCCGGGGTCGATGTCGACGTCCACTTCCTCGGCCTCCGGCAGCACCGCCACAGTCGCCGTCGACGTGTGCACCCTCCCCTGCGACTCGGTCCGGGGGACGCGCTGAACCCGGTGCACGCCGCCCTCGTGTTTCAGCTTCGAGTAGGCGCCCCGCCCCTTGATCGAGATCACGGCCTTGTCGTACCCGCCGGCGGCGGAGGGCGACGCGTCCATGGTCTCCATCCTGAGGCCCAAACGCTCCGCGTACCGCTCGTACATGCGCAGCAGGTCGCCCGCCCAGATCGACGCCTCGTCGCCGCCCGCCGCGGAGCGGATCTCCATGATGACGTCCTTTTCGTCGTAGGGGTCGACCGGGACGAGGGCCGCCTTGATGCGCTCGACCAGCTCCCCGATCTCGGTCTCGAGGTCGCCGGCCAAGGCGGCCATGTCCGGGTCCTCGCTCATCTCCCGAGCGGCGGCGAAGTCGGCGACGGTGCCCCGCCAACTGCGGATGTCGGCGACGACATCTCTCAGGTCCGAGTGACGTTTCCCGAGCTCGGCGAGTCGGCCGGGGTCGGCGAGGACCTCGGGATCGGTCAGCTTCGCCTCGACGTCGGCGAAGACCTCTTCGATCTCCGCCAGCCGGGCCTCAAACTCCGTCGCCATCACTCCCTTTCGCCGCCTCGCGAGTCGCCAACGCAACCGGGGGGACGCCGCCCCTGCCCAAGACGTCATCCATCGCCTCGTCGTCGAGCGCCGTCACGAGGCTCGATATCGCAACCTCGATCTGACCCCCGTCGGGAACCGCGGTGGTGAGGGCCTGCAACCACATGCCGGGGGCGGCGAGTGCGCCGGCGAGTCTCCCGCCGGCCCGGGCGGCAGACCAGCGGAGCAACTCGTAGGCGAGCCCGGCGATGACCGGGATGCCGATCAACCTCGACGCGACCAGCGAGACGATCCCCTCCGGGACGCCGAGGAACGTGAAGAGGACGATCGAGCCCACCACGACGATCAACAGGAAGCTGGTCCCGCAACGGGGATGCTCGGGCCTGCGACGGCCGACCGACTCGACGCTCAGGGGCTCGCCCGCCTCGAAAGCGTGGATCGACATGTGCTCGGCGCCGTGATACTCGAAGACCCTGGCGATCTCCTGCGAGCGGCCGATGACCCAGATGTACCCGACGAAGAGAGCCAACCTGACGGCGCCTTCGACCGCGTTGAAGACGACCCCGGACTCAGACGACACGAGCCCGGCGGCGAAAGCCGGGAGGAGGATGAAGAACGCAGCGAAGAAGGCGAGGGCCAACGCCATGCTCCAGCCGATCTGGGCGCCGGAGAGGGGGGTCTCATCCTCGTCGGTCGCCGCTTGCGCCGACCACGCCAAGGCCCGATAGCCGAGGGAAAGCGACTCGCCGAGGACGAAGACGCCGCGCAGAAGGGGCACTCGGGCCAAACGGCGCCTCTCGCTCAGCCTGGCCAGCTCCTCGCGTTTGGCGGTTATCTCGCCGTCGGGCCTACGGACCGCCACGGACCAAGCGCCGGGTGCCCGGATCATCACACCTTCGAGGACGGCTTGCCCGCCGACCGTCTTGGCCGGGTCGAAGCGCGCCGGCTCGGCGGGAGATGCGCCGGCGGGACCCGCGCCCCGACGACCGGCCCGGGGCCGCCCCCCCGCGGCGGAGGGCTCAACCCGAGGCAGGGGCCTCTGCCTCGTCGCCCTGCTCACCGGCCTTGGTGAACGTGCTCTTGCCGTAACGCTTCTGGAAACGCTCGACGCGCCCGCCGCTGTCGACCAGCTTCTGCTTCCCGGTGTAGAAGGGGTGGCACTCGTTGCAGAGCTCGATGTGCATCTCGCCCGGTTTCGTGCTCCGGGTGGTGAAGGCGGCGCCGCACGAGCAGGTGACGTGTGTGACGTCGTATTTCGGGTGGATGTCGGTTTTCACGACTGTCTCCTGTCAGCCGCTGCTCTTCGCCACCTCGGCGAGGAACTCGGCGTTGGACTTTGTTGTCTTCAAACGGTCGATGAGCAACTCGATCGCCGCTCCCGGCTCAAGGGCCAGCAGCACTCTACGGAGTTTCCAGACCTGGGCCAGCTCCGTGCGGTCGAACAGCAGCTCCTCCTTCCTCGTGCCCGACATCTCGATGTTGACCGCCGGGTAGATCCGCTTGTCCGCGAGCTTGCGGTCGAGGTGCAGCTCCATGTTGCCGGTGCCCTTGAACTCCTCGAAAATGACCTCGTCCATCTTCGACCCGGTCTCGACGAGGGCGGTGCCGAGGATGGTGAGCGACCCTCCTTCCTCGATGTTGCGGGCGGCGCCGTAGAACCGCTTCGGCGGGTAGAGGGCCTGAGAGTCGACTCCGCCGGAGAGAATCCGCCCCGACGCCGGCGTCGCCAGGTTGTGGGCGCGGGCGAGGCGGGTGATCGAGTCGAGGACGATGACCACGTCGACGCCCGTCTCCACGAGGCGCTTGGCGCGCTCGATGGCCAGCTCGGACACCTGGGTGTGCTCCTCGGCGGGGCGGTCGAAAGTCGAGTAGATGACCTCGCCCTTGACCGTGCGCTGCATGTCGGTGACCTCTTCGGGTCGCTCATCCACGAGGACGACCATGAGGTAACACTCGGGGTTGTTGGCCGTGATCGACTGGGCGATCTCCTGGAGGACGGTGGTCTTCCCCGCCTTGGGAGGCGAGACGATCAAGCCGCGTTGACCCTTGCCGATGGGGGCGATGAGGTCGATGATCCTGGTGAGGACGTCGCCCGACTTCCCCGCGACCTCGAGGCGGAGGCGCTCGTCGGGGAACAGGGGCGTCAGCTTCTCGAACTTGGGCCGGCTCGCCGCCTCGTCGGGGCTGACGCCGTTGACGGCGACGACCCGGACGACGGCCGGGAACTTCTCCTTGGAGCGGGGCGGGCGGATCGGGCCGCTGACCACGTCGCCCTTGCGGAGGCGGTGCTTGCGGACCTGGTTGGCGGGGACGTAAGCGTCCTTGTCGCCGGACACGTACCCGGTGACGCGCAGGAAACCGTAACCCTCGGGGAGGATGTCGAGCAGACCCTCGCGAACCTCAAGCTCGCTCTCGGGGATCTGCTCCTCCTCGCGGCGGCGGCGGTTGCGGCTGCGGCCGCGTTGGCCGCCGTCGCGGCGCGAGTGGCCGTCGCGCCTGCCCTGGCCGCCGTCCCTCGGGCCTTTGCCGCCGTCCCTCTGGCCTTTGCCTGCCGGTTCGGCGCCGCCCCCGGCCTCGGGCCTCTCCGAGCGGGGCGTCGCCCTGGGAAGGTCGACCTCCTCAACCGGGGCGGCGACGGGGGTCTTCCCGGACGCCATCAACGCCGAGATCAGCTTGGACTTCTGAAGCCCGTCGGTCTCGATCCCGGCCGACGCGGCGAGGGCCCTCAGCTCGTCGATCGACTTGCTCTGAAGTTGGGCTCGTATGGTCATTGGATCCTTCGTGTCGTCCCTCGGAGGGGTGAGTTGGATCGGAGCTCCCGTCACGCACGCAGACAAGGGACTCGCCCTGGGAAGGCGCCGTGGTTGGGGCGGCTGCACGGTCAAACGCCGTACAGCTCGGGCAACCGTAACAGCTACGCGGCGGAGCGCAAAGCGACGGCCCCCGGGAGCCTCGCGCCGGTTATCGGATCAGGCGCGCCAATGCTGAAGGGTCGTTGTCGATCTTGACCACTCGCTCAGGCGATTCCATGACCCGCCGGAAACCCTCGGGGATGTCCGGGGCGGCGCCGGCGGCCTCGCCGACCGCCTCCCTGAACTTGGCCGGGTGGGCCGTGGCGACCACAAGCTGAGGGCGGTCGGTCCGGGTCTCCGCCCCGGCCCGCCATGCGGTGGCGGTGTGGGTGTCGATCACATGCCCGTGAGCTGAGTGGACCTCGGCGATGGTCTCTCTGATCTCATCGTCGGTCGACCACCCGGCCTGGAACTCGACCGTCGGGTCGCCCCCGAAGCGCTCAAGGTTGGACGGGGCGGCGATGTCCATGGCTGGGGCGATCGTCGCTTTGACCTCGTCGGGCCGCATCACCCCTTCCCGGACCAAGCGGGCAAGCGCGTGGTTGGCGTTGTTGGCGATGGTGATCGTCTCGATGGGCGCCCCCATTTTCTTGGCCGTCCAGCAGGAGTAGACGTTCCCGAAGTTCCCGGTGGGGACGGCGACGTCGAAAGGCTCGCCGATCTGGGCGGCGGCGTGCAGGTAGTAGCCGACCTGGGCGGCGATTCGGGCCCAGTTGATCGAGTTGATCGCCAGGAGGTCGTCACGGGTCTTGAACGCCCCCTTGACCAGGGCCTGGCAGTCGTCGAAGTTGCCCCTCACGGCCGCGGCGGTCACGTTGGCGTCGGAGACGGTGGTCATCTGACGGCGCTGGAACTCGGACACCATGCCGTCGGGGAAGAGGATCACCACTTTGAGGTGACGGGACTCCCGGCACGCCTCGATCGCGGCCGACCCGGTGTCGCCGCTCGTGGCGCCGAGGATCGTCCCGCGTTCGGTCTCGCGGTCCAACAGCCGGGCGACGACCTGGAGGGCGTGGTCCTTGAAGGAGAGCGTCGGGCCCCAGAACAGCTCCATGACCAGACGGTCCCCGACTTCGATGATCGGCGCTATCTGAGGGTGGTCGAATCGGGCCGCGGCGCCCAGGACCGGCCCGGCCGGGTCGTCGGCGCCGAACAAGTTGAGTGATCCAGCGACGGCGTGCTGATAGCTCCAGTCGGACCAGCCGTCGGGCAGCGACGGGACTGCCTCGGGCACATAGAGCCCGCCGTCGGGGGCCGGCCCGGTGAGCATCGCCGTCGTGAAGTCGACCGCCGCCGCGCCGCCGCGGGTGGAGACGTATCTCACCACGCAACATTGGCACAAGCGCCCGCCTTCTCCCAGGCGGGGGCGGATGACGCGGGGCAGCGCCCGCAACGGCGTAGCATCGGGCCGATCCCCGCCCCCGTAGCTCAGGGGATAGAGCATCGGTCTCCGGAACCGGGTGCGCAGGTTCGAGTCCTGCCGGGGGCGCGGGCGCCGTGAGCCGGGCGCGGGGCGGGCCTCCGCCCTGCCGGGGGCGCGGGCGTAGACTCGGCCCCATGCCGAGAGCCATCTGGAAGGGGGCGATCAACTTCGGGTTGGTCACCATCCCCGTGGGCCTGTACACGGCCACCGACAACAGGACCCCGAAGTTCAAGCAGCTCCGGAAGACCGATCACTCCGCCGTCCGCTACAAGCGGGTGGCCGAGGCCGACGGCGAGGAGGTCGTCTGGGACGACATCGTCAAGGGCTACGAGCTGGAGAAGGACCGCTACGTCGTCTTCACCGACGAGGAGCTGGCCTCGGCCAACCCCGACGGCGGCAAGCTGGTCGACGTGGTCCAGTTCGTCGCCGAGGACGAGATCGACCCGATGATGTACAAGTCGTCCTACTACCTGGCCCCGGAGAAGACGGGGGTCAAGGCGTACCGCGTGCTTCAGGAGGCGCTGGCCGAGAAGGGGCGCGTCGGCATCGCCAAGGTGTCGATCAGGGAGAAGCGGCAGCTCGCGTGTCTCCGCTCACATGACGGGGTGATCGTCATGGAGACCATGTTCTGGCCCGACGAGCTGCGCGGCGCCGGGTTCGAGGAGCTGGAGGCCGAGATCGAGATCCGCCCCGAGGAAGTCGAGATGGCGGCTTCGATCATCGACAACCTCACCCGCCCCTTCGACGCCTCAGAGTATGTCGACGAGACCCGGGAGACGATCGAGGGGCTTGCGGCCAAGAAGGCGGCCGGGGAGGAGATCGTCGCCCCGTCGTCGCCCGAGCCGACCAAGGTCGTCGACCTGCTCGAAGCGCTCAAGGCCTCCGTCGAGGCGACCAGAGAGCGCAAAGCGGGATAGGCCCCTCCCCCCTCCGGCGCCGGGCCCCACCCGCACCCTGGGCCTCCGTTGAGGCGGCCCGGGAGGCGAAGGCGGGTCAGGCCAACGCCCTCCTGACCACCAGCGGCGCCTCGGAGACGACTGCGAAACCCTCGCTCTCATAGAGGCCGAGCGAGCCGACGAACGCAACCGCCGCGTTCTCCGGGTCTCTGATCGGGTAGGCCTCGGCGTGCTCGCAGCCGGCTTCGGTCAGCATGGCGACGGCGCCGCGAAGCATCGCTCTCGCCACCCCGCGGCCCCGGAAGGGCGGGGCGACCACGAAGCACACGATCGAGCCGACCCCCGCATCCGACTCGCCCTTTGACCTTGTGGCGAAGCGCTCGCGGGCGCCAGCGTTGCAGAACCCCGCAAGAACCCCGTCGACATAAGCGACGACGCCGGTGGAGGCGCCCGCATCGATGCGGTCCGACAGGTCCGAGCGATTCTGTCGCCAAGACCTGTGCGGCCACTCGCCGTCGGGGCCTCCGCCCACATGGTGATACATGCAGTAGCAGGCGCTCCACGCCAGGTTGTCGGCGAAGGCGCGACGGTCGAAGAACTCCAAGATGTCGTCGCGGGTCTCGCTCGACACCGGCTTGATCTCGACCTCGCCGATCGAGTCGAGCCGATCGACTGGGCCGTCGACCCGTCTCTCACCCTCCAGGTAGTTGCGAATCGACGGCTCGGGTAGCCCCATCTCCGGGTGCGCCGAGCCGAAGTGGCCCACCCCCGCGACGACCAAGGCGTCCATGTCCTCGCCTGCGAGCTTCTCCCCACAGAAACACGAGCTATCCAACATGAGCCGACACTAGCGGCGGTGTGAGCCTCGGAGCTCCCTCAGTCTGAGGGCCGCGCTCAGCTCGAAGTCGGTTTCGCGGCGGGTGTAGCCGACGGCGGCGGCGATCTCGTCCAAGGCGCGCTCGTTGGGGCGGGCGCCGCGTTCGGTTGTGTCGGAGGACACCCGAGAGGCGGCTTCGGCTATCGCTTCGAACATCCCGGCCCGGTAGTGGGCGACCTGACGTTGCTGAGCGCGGAGGACCGCCATCACGTCCTCGCTCGGCAACCTGCTCAGATCCACCATGTGGAGGAACAAGCCGAGGGCCGGGCCCGGAGGCGTCTCGTCCAGGTCCTGGGGAAGGAACTCCGCCTCGCCCCGCCCGTGGGGGGTCTTCGCCTCGTCGGTGAACAGCTTGCCCGACGGATATGCCTGTGTGTCAACCATGCCCCGCAAGGTATTTGGGGAGTGGGACAGATTCGGGGTCTTCGCGGAAGACGGTGGGTGAAGGTGGCTGAGTCCGTTGGCGACGTCCCAGGCTGATGCTCGGATCATCGAAGTCCCCGCGTCATCGCTTCCGGCGGCACCGCCGCTCAGAGGGTCAGGATCAGACACGGCCGCAAAGTCGCGGTCGTCGGCCGGGACGGGGGTCTCGCCCGTCAACACAACCCGCAGGGTTCGACCCCGGGGGTGTGGCGGGTCCGTTGGGCGCCGAGGAACCCGAATCTGTCACTGCCTCCAGATACGTTGGCGGGAATGGCGAAACTGAGGTCACATGAGCTGTTCCTGGGCGAGACGACGACGCGTCGGCTGAGCGCACGGCGGGCTTCTTCGGGAATCTTCGGGGCGGGGACCCGGCGAACCCGAATCTGTCACTCGCCCCAGATAGGTTGAGGATCATGTTCGATCCACAGTCACATCCGTCGGGCGAGCCGTCTCTCGACGGCATGGCCGGCGATGAGGCGGGTGCCCGCGCGAATCTGTCCCTGCCTCCGGATACGTTGGTGACCATGGCGAAATCAAAGTCGCATCAGTCGGGCGAGCCGTCAGCCGGCGACATCGTCAGCGATGAGGCGGGGACCTACGCGAATCTGTCAGACCCTCTGGATACGTTGGCGGGTATGACGAATCCGAGGTCGCAGCAGCCGGGCGAGCCGCGCGTCGACGACATCGTCGACGACGAGGCGGGGACCCGCCGGAGCCCGTGGCTCGCCCTGGACAGGTTGAGGAGCACGCTCGACTTCGACTCCGATCCCGACGTGAGGCTGCTCCCGGTCGTGACCTCCCCGGACGCGGCGGCCCACTGGGACGAGGCCTACCCGGCCGGGAGGCCGGCCCGTCAGCTCCTGCCCGACGACTTGGAGCGGACGCCTCCCGGCCCGACGCTCGCCGAGGCCTTGTCGAAGGTCGACTTGACGCGGCTCAACGGACACGACGTGGTCCGTTACATGCAGTCGGCCGCCCGCATGGAATCTCACTACGCGGCGATGCGCTTGGCGGCGGTCGCCGAGGTCACGCTCTGCCCGGGAGGAAGCCCCGACGACGACGCCTCCCGCATGATCCACGACAAGTGCTTCGCCTCCTCGGAGGTGGCCGCGGCGTTGAGCCTGACCGAGAGAGCCGCCGACAACATGGTGTGCCACGCCGTCGGCCTCGCGGAACGAGTCCCCGCGGTCCGCGGAGCCCTGCACGCCGGGCTGATCGACTCCCGCCGGGCGCTGGTGATGCACCACGAGACGATGAACGTCGGAGCCGACACGGCCCGGGCGGTCGTCGACGAGGT
>Ga0209788_1000122_pt1 | contig 21573 bp, 12 predicted proteins | sample WorMetLIZISLAND1_2_FD_187415 | JGI IMG/M metagenome (GOLD analysis project Ga0209788, IMG submission 187415) | Marine gutless worms symbiont microbial communities from Max Planck institute for Marine Microbiology, Germany - Olavius clavatus LIZARD... ...
CCCGCGTTGGTAGCCGCCCTCGCCGCCCGCACCGCCGCCGCCCTGGCCGTTCCCGGCACTATCGACGCTCTCGCCGCCGCAGCCTCCGACTCCGCTCTCCACGCCGCCACCGCGGCCTTCGTCGACTCCGCCCTCGCTCTCCCCAACGCCGCTTCCGCCGCCCTCACCGCCGACGCGACCCCCGTCGCTCTCGCCGCCCGTACCGCCCTCACCGCTCTTCCAGCCGAAGCACCCGCCGCCGTCCTTGACGTCGCCGCCCTCGACGCCGACTCTCCGGCCGCCTCCACCCACGGCTCAGGGTTAGGCGGCTCGAAAGTCAAAACCTCAAGACCCAGCTCCGAGACGAATCTTATTGGCATGTAGACCATGTCCAACCTACCCGGGACGTGCTCAACCGGCGTGCTGCCCGATACTATCCCAATAGCGTCGTTTCGAGAAAACACTGGTCCCCCCGAGTCGCTGACGTCGCCCATTCTGCCGCCCTCGGATTCGCGTACGCGCATGAACGTGAACCTGCAGTCCTCCACATAGTGCGGACAATCGCCTAACTCGACGACATTGCCGCATGTTCTCCCCGTAGTCAACCCCCATTTGCACACATAATCACCCTCAGCGTTCTCCATGTTGGGGTTGGCTGGTTCCGCGCGGCGGACACCCGTGATCCTCCGGTGAATCCCGGCACCAGGGCCGGGGAAACGAGTTGAAGGCACATACTCGATCTCGTTGGTGATGTGGCGGCCAGGGACCGTGTGCCATTGCACCTCCAAACTGCCGTCTTGCCGCCCCTCCTGAAAAGGAGCGGCGCTCCCGTTGATCGTGACGTTGTCGTCCCGAGCGGTGCCAGCGCGGGCGCAGTGGGCCGCCGTGATGACACCCAAGGCCCCGTCGCTGATTCGTCTCACCGAGAACCCGGTCGTGCATGTAAGTCCGCCCATCGACAGTCCGCCGTGAACATGGGAAGAGGGCTGAGAGAGCTGTCCGACCGTCTCGACGACCAACTCGGAGCGGACCAGCTCAGAGCGCGCCGCCAAACCCGCAGCCGCTAGCGCGTCATCGAGAAGCCGCCGGTTCTCAACCCCAGCCACATAGACCTTCGCGCCGTTCTCGGACGAGCTGAGGCCCGTGTCGACCGGCACCGGCGACACCTCCCGCACCTTCGCCGCCGCAGCACGCAGATCCTCAAGCGAGTACCCAACCTCAACAACCTCCGCCTCGCCGGCGAACGGCTCGACCCCCAGAAGCGGAGCCACTCGCGGGACGTCCGTGGCAAGCGCCCCCGCGAATATCCGATACTCAGGCTCGTGTTGGATCCAGACACCCGCATAGTCGTCCCCCAACTCCTCAGAAAGCTTCCCTCGGAACGCTCTGACCGCATCCTCAACGGCGAAGCGCCGCTCCGCCTCCTCGAACGTAACCGACAAGGCGTCCGCGTAGTACTCGATGTCGTCCCGCGGCCCATCGTCGACGGCGTTGGGGTGCCTCCCCTCATCGACCGGCGCGTCGTCGCGGGCGACGCCCGCACCCGGCGCCAACACCAACAGCACCCCCGCAGCGAGGAGCACAACCAGACAGCGAAGAACCAACGGAGACCAGCGTTCGCCGCGCCTGAGAGACCCCAGTGAGCCAGCATGCAAGGCCATGCCTGGGAGTCCAGTGGTTCGTCCCGGATGTAGTGATACGGTCGGGGGTTGCTCGGCCGGAGGCGAAAGGGGTCGATGATCTCGCGCCAGCTCCTGAAGCTCTGGTGAGACAACGACGCTCATGCTGTCCGAGCGTACACGACTCGCAAAAGGAGAACGCACATCCAGCCCCGCCCGGGGGCACCGAGGGCCGGGTTGGCGGTTTCAGCGTCCTCGGCGACGTGTATGCCCCAGTGGTGTGTCGCGGATGTAGTGATACGGTCGAGGGTTGCTCGGCCGGAGGCGAGAGGGGTCGATGAGGTTGAGCCAGGAAGAGCCGGCCGGCGTGAGGCGCCGGCGACTGCCCTCCGCTAGCGTGTGCAGTATTGCCGCTCCTGGCTGGGTTTCTGCACACGCTGACCGATGCGTGTGCAATATTGCGGCTCTGGGCTGGGTTTCTGCACACGCTGACCGATGCGTGTGCAATATTGCGGCTCTGGGCTGGGTTTCTGCACACGCTCAGCAATTCTGCACACGCTCGGCGGCGCCGGGACGGGCGCTTAGCCCGCGGCGGGCGCCGGGCCCGTCGTGTCCCTCTCGATCAGCTCGTGCCGGAGAGTGCGCACCCCCGTCCTCCGGGTCCCGTCCACGGCCTCCAACAGCGCCTGCGTCGCCGTCTCCCCCAGCTCGACGACCGGTTGCCTCACGGTGGTGATGCCCATAGCCGCGGCGAAGTCGTGGTCGTCGAAACCCATGACAGCCAGCTCGTCGGGCACCGACACCCCGGCTTCCCGAGTCGCCTGGACGGCGCCCGCCGCCATCTCGTCGGAGAGGGCGAACACAGCGGTCGGGGGGCGGGCGAGACGCAACAGCTCGTGAACGGCGTCGGCGCCGCCCCGGATGGAGAAGTTGGCGTTGAGCACCATCGACTCGTCGACCTCCAGGCCCGCGCCGCCCATCGCCCCGCGGAACCCGGCCTCCCGCTCCGAGGGGATCGACAGCTTGCCGCGGCCCCGGGGGACTCCACCGAGAAGGGCTATCCGCCGGTGGCCTCGGGCGATCAGGTGATCGGTCGCCTCACGCGCCGCCTCGAAGTTGTTGATGCCCACCGTGAACACGCCGTCGATCCGCTCGCCGACCCCCACCATCAACACGCCGCGGTCCAGTAGCGCCTGCAGGTCGCGCCCCTCGATCGGGATGCCGGCCAGGATGGCCCCGTCGACCCGACGCGACTGGAGAAGCACGTCCTCAATGAAGTGTTTGCGTTGCAGGTCGTCGCCGACCACATGGAGGTTGATGTTGAGCCCGGCGTCCGAAGCCACCGCCTCGGCGCCCGCCACGACCTGGGCGTAGTACCACTGGCCCGGCAGGGGCACGGCCACGATGATGGCGTGGCCCCGCTTCGACGCCAGCCGCGCCGCGTACGGGTCGGGCACATACTCCAGGTCGGCGGCGATCGCCTCGACCTTCTCCCTGGTGGCGGGGGCCACCGAGGGCAGGCCGCGCAACGCCCGGCTCACCGTCGCCGCCGAGACGCCCGCCGCCCGGGCGACCTCCCTGATCGTCACGCCGTTGTTGGTCACGGGGCCTTCATCAGGATCACGCCGGAGCGCTCCCCGAGACGGACGGCGCCGTCCACCTGGCGGACGGCGCCGCCGCCCAAGCGCCCGCCGTTGGTGGCGTAGGCCGGCGCCCAGGCGCCTGCCGCCTCAACCTCGACCTCGACCTCGACCGGCTCGTCGGTGAGGTTGGCGAGGTGGGCGACGCCGTCGCGGGCGTAGGCGACCACACCTTCGGGCGCGTCGAGCCAACGCACCGGGCCGACCCGGCCCGAGACGGTCTCCCGACGGGCCGCCAGGAGCGCTCGCATCGACTTCAACGGCGAGTCGGCGGCCGCCTCCTGGAACTCGACTGTCTCATGGTCCGGGCGCCGCCGGGACAGGAGCCAAGGCGAAGCCCCGTCAGTGAACCCATGCGTCTCGCCCGAGATCGTCCAAGGCATCGGGGTCCGGCACGGGTCCCGCCCTTCGGAGGGCTCCCGAAGGCCCACCGGGTCAAGCACGTTCTCGGCGGCGACCGCTCCGTTCTCCAAACCCAGCTCCTCCCCCTGATAGAGGAAAGGCGTGCCGGGGAGGCCCATCATCGCCGTCCACAGGGCGAGTGAGCGTTGCACGCCCTTCGGCCCGCCGCCGTGCCTGGTGACCGCCCGATGCTCGTCGTGCGAGCCCTGGACCCAGCCCCACCCGGCGGGGACGACCTCGACCGCCCGCCTGATCCGCCGAACGATCTCGGGAGGGTCCCACTCGAGGGCGTTGAGGCCGAAGAAGAAAGACTGGTGCAGCGCCCCGCCCGTCACATACTTACGCACCTTCTCCGGCTCGCCCAGGTAGACCTCGCCGACCAGGTAGACGTCGGGGCCCACCGCCCGCCTCCACTCGCGAAAGATCTCGGGCACGCCGGGCTGGTCGAGGTCGTAGAGGTGCTCCAAATGGCCGAAATGACGGGGCGCCGCCCCCGGCCTCAGCTTGGCGGAGAGAGGGTTGTCCGGGTAGTCGGGGTGCTCAAGAAGCGAATGGGCCACATCGACCCGGAAACCGTCGGCCCCCCGGGCTGCCCAGAACCGGAGGATGTCGACGAACTCCTCGCGGACCTCCGGGCTCGCCCAGTTGAAGTCGGGTTGGGCGGGCAGGAACAGGTGCATGTAGTACTTGCCGTGCTCGGGCATATACGTCCAAGCGGGGCCGCCGAAGATGGAGAGCCAGTTGTTGGGCGGCCCGCCGCCCGGCGCCGCGTCACGCCACACATAACGATCCCAGTAGGTCGAGCCGGGACCGTCCCGCAACGCCGCCTTGAAGAACGGGTGCTCCGACGAGCTGTGGTTGGGCACGATGTCGAGCACCACCTTCAGCCCCAGCCGATGGGCCTCGCTCACAAACGCGTCGAAGTCGTCGAGCGACCCGTAGACGGGGTCGACGCCTCGGTAGTCGGCCACGTCGTAGCCGAAGTCCGCCTGAGGCGACGGGTAGAAGGGGGTCACCCACACGGCGTCGACCCCGATCGAGGCGATGTGGCCCAGCTTCCCGATGAGGCCGGCGAAGTCGCCGACGCCGTCCCCGTCGCCGTCGGCGAAGGAGCGCAGGTAGACCTCGTAACCGACGGCCGTCTCCCACCAGCTCATCTCGCCCCCCGGGCGGCCGCCGCCGCCGAGAGGACGCGCCTCGGGGCGGCGCCGCAGATGCGACGCTGGCCGTGCACCGGTCAGCCTTTGACGCCGCCGACGGTCAACCCGGAGACGATCCACCTCTGCAGGCCGAAGAAGAGGAGGATCACCGGGAGCGACATCAGCACGGACATCGCCGAGAAGTCAGACCACGGCGTGGTGAATTGGCCCTGCATCCCCCGGAGGGCCATGGCCAGCGTGAACCGGCCGGGGTCGTCGAGGAACAACCAGGCGAGGATGAACTCGGTCCACCCCGCCATGAACGCGAAGAGCACGGTCACCGCCAGGGCCGGGGTGGAGAGGGGGAGGACGATCCTGACGAAGACCCTGAGCGGGGAGGCGCCGTCGACGAGAGCCGCCTCCTCCAAGTCGATGGGCACGGTGTCGAAGTAGCCTTTCAGGTTCCAGATGGCGAACGGCAGGGCCACCGCCGTGTAGGCGACGGAGAGGCCGATCAGCGTCTTGCGCAGCGGCTCATCCCCGATCCTGATGGTGTTGAGGAGCACGAACAGCGGGGCGAGGACGCCGGTGGACGGCATCATGATCAGGGCGATGAAGCTGAGCAGGCCGATCTTGCGCCCCCAGAACCGGAACCGGCTGAACGCGTAGGCCGCCGAGGCGCCCAACACGACCGCCAGGACCGAGGTCCCCAGGGCGACGATGAGGGAGTTGGTCAGGAGCCTGGTGAAGGTCATGCAGGTTGAGATGTCCGACGAGTCGGGGCACAGGTTGGTGAAGGGGTCGATGAGGACCCGGCGGAAGGCCTCCAGCGACACCCCGTCCGGGGGGATCAAGGCCAACGAGTCGGGCTTTGAGATGTCGCGAGAGTCGAGGGCGAGGGACAACACCCACACAACCGGGAACATCACCACGGCCAAGACGACCAGGAGGGCGAGCTGCGTCCAGATCTGGCTGACGACATCCTCCCTCGTCCACGGCTTCTTGCCTTTCGCGCGCCTCCCCTTCGACGGCGCCGAAGGCGGCGAGGGGCCGGGCCGGGCGGGGGCGGGGGCTGCGGAGTCGGCCGGGGAGCCGGACATGGGGGAGTCGGACACGGGGGAGTCGGACACGGGGAAGTCGGCCGGGGAGTCAGGCATGGGCGCTCTCCGTGGCTCGGGTGACCCGGTTCTGGATCAAGGTGATGATCAGCAAGATGATGAACACGACGACGGCGAAGGCCGACGCCGCCCCGTAGAGCCGGTTGTCGGCGACGAGTTTGTAGGCCTGGGTCACCAGGATCTCGGTCATGCCGAGAGGCCCGCCCTCGGAGATGAAGAAGATGACGTTGAACTGGTTGAAGGTCCAGATGAACCCGATCATCACCGCGGGGACCATCGCCGGGCGCAGCAGGGGGAGTGTCACCCGCCTGAAGCGTTGCCGGCGGGACGCCCCGTCGATGTCCGCCGCCTCGTACAACTCCTTGGGGATGGACTGGAGGGCGCCGGTGGCGACGACCATCATGAACGGCCACCCGAGCCAGGTGTTGGCGATCAACACGGCGAAGAAGGCGAGGGGCAGCCAGGAGAGGCCCGCCACGTCGAAGGGCGGGGCCTGATCGGTGAGCCAGCCGGTCTCCAACCCGAGGAGTTGGTTGACGGCACCGAACGTCGGGTCGTACATGTTGCGCCAGGTGAGGGCGGAGATGTAGGCCGGGAGGGCCCACGGGATGATGTAGAGGGCGCGGTAGATCCTGCGGCCGATCACACGCTCTCGGTTGAGGATCATGGCTATCCCGATGCCGAGGGAGACGTGGAGGGCGACGTTCACCGCGGCCCAGACGAAGGTGAAGAGGAGGAGCCTGGTGAAGTTGTAGTTGGGGATGTTCAGGTCGGACTCGATGATCCGGACGTAGTTGTCGAGGCCGACCGCCTCGGGGGTGTAACGCTCCCAGGTCTCGGAGTCGAAGATGTTGAAGCGGAGATGCTCGGCGCGGAAGTCGGTGAACGACATCCAGAGCTGGAACACCTGGGGGAAGACCGAGATGAGCAGCATCACCAGCCCGGCGGGGAGGATGTAGGCGTAGGCCCGCGCCGTCTCCTTGGCCTTCTCCCGGAACCGGCTCCTCGGTTTCGGTTGTTTGTCGGTCGATCGGCCGGCGACCCTCACTCCAGCTCCTTCCCTCCGCCCGCTTGAGGCCGCCGCTCGGGGGCGGGAGGAGATCCCACCCCCGGAGCCGGGGCGGCTAAAGACTCGGCCTAGGGGCACTCACCAGCTTCGACCGCGGAGTTGATGGTCTCCGCCGCCTCGGCCAGGGCGTCCTCGGCTGAGGAGGTCCCGCCGAAGTAGGCCTGGAGGGCCGTGTCCATGTTGGCCCAGTAGCAGCCGCCGTGTCGGGGCTGGGCGATGCCGCCGCTCTGGAAGGCGGCGAGAGCCTGGGCCTGGATGTCGCCCTCGACTTCGAGTCCGTCGACCGCCGGGATGTGCCCGGCCTTGTCGGGGTTGGCGAGGATGGCCTGGGCTTCGGGGGAGAGGAAGTACTCCACGAAGGCGACGGCGGCGTAGAGCTTCTCGTCGAACGTGTTGGCGCCGATGTAGATCGACTCGGTCTGGATGACGCCGGAGAGGGCGCCCGACTCGGTCATCGGCCACGGGTCGATGGCCAGGTTCTCGGGGCCGATCGCCTCGGCGAGGCCGGAGGCGTTCCATGTGCCGTCGATGATGACCGAGGTCTTGCCCTGTTTGAAGGTGTCGACGTCGTTGTCGTTGTTGTACTCGCCCTCGACCCCGGGGAAGGAGTCGATCAGCTCCAGCCAGCACACGCCTTCGGGCGTGTTGAAGGCGGCGGTCCCGTCGGCGTTGGCGATCATGCCGCCGCAGGCCTCCGAGAGGTGGGCCATGACGAAGAAGTAGCCGCGCTCCAAGTTGGCGTCGCCTGCGTCGATGATGTCGTCGAGCGACGCGGGCGGGTCGGCCATGAGGGCCTTGTTGCGGAACATGACGACACCCTTGAGGGTCTGGGGCAGCCCGACCAACGCGCCGTCGTAGGTGACGGCGTCCACGGCCGTGTCGACCAGCCCGTCGATGACGGCCTGGGAGATGAAGCCGTTCATGTCGTGGATCAGGTCGGCTTCGAGGTAGCTGGGCCCGCGGTCGCTGGCGTCGATGAGGATGTCCGGCCCCTCGCCGGCGCCCAACTCGGTCGTGGCCTTGTTCTGAATGTCCTCGTGGGGGATGAACAGGGTCTCAACGGTCACTTCGGGGTGCAGGGCGTTGAATCCGGCGAGCACCTCGTTGAGGCTCTCGATCTCCAGGTCCTTCCACGAGTGCCACAGGGTGATGGTGGCGGGCTCCGCCATGGGCTCGGTGGGCTCGGTGCCCTCGGGGGCGGGGGCCTCCGTGGTCGTCGGCGACGGTTCGCCCTCCGTCGTGTCGGCGGGCTCTTCCTCCGCCGACCCGCAGGCGGCGACCGCCAGAGCCGCGACGAGCGCCGCGCTCAGCAGACGTGTTCTTCCCAGTTTTCGCACTTGAGTCTTCTCCTTGAGGTCGTTGGGGCCGGCCTTCCGACGACCGGCTTCGATGAGTCGAATGTAGCGGCCTTCGCCGAGGCGATGCAAACGGTTTCATCAACACCGGGCCGAGAGATGGGTCGCCGCCGATTTGCCGATCCACCCGCCAACCCCCAACCGGTTTCCTGATGCTCTGGATTCGCCTGTGCCGTGGTTTGTACATTGGGAAACGGTCCCGCAAAGGCCGCGGCCGGCTGAGGGCCGCCCAATCCGGGCTGCCATTTCGACGACGCGCCGTCACGCGCCGATGCCTCGGCAGCGGGGAATGTGATCCGCAGCAGCTCCGTCGCCAACGCTGAGCGTGTTGCGCCGGCGGCCTCAGCGGGCTTTGCGGGAACGGTCGTGCTGCGGTTAGGGGTGCGGGGGTCAGCGGGCCTGGTAGCGGGCCAGCGCCGCCCGGACCTTCGGCGGGACGACCGCCTCGCCGCCGGCGACGACGACCTTGCCCGGCTTCAGGCGGGCCAGCTCCCGGGCGGTCGCCGCCGGGACGCCGGTTCGGGCGACGAGGAGGACGGGGCCGGCTTTGGCGGCGCCCGCGGCGGCGGCGGCGAGGGCGTCGGGCCAGTCGGCCCCGGTGGCGATGTATGCCGGGTCGCCCGGCTTGAACACGATCGCGGAGAGAGCCGCGGCGGTGGCGTACCGGTCGTCGCGGCCGTACCGCCGCGACCGGCTAGTCGCGTACCGGCCCAGCGCGCCGACCACTCGGTCGGAGACCGCCCCGGGGCCGCCGATCACGGTGATCGTCCGCGGCTTCAGCCGGGTCAGCTCCCGGGCGGTCGCCGCGGGGAGCCGGTCTCTCGCCGTCAACAAGATGGGCGTGTCCCATTGCGCCGCGACCGGGCCGGCGGCGAGGGCGTCGGGGTAGTCCTCCCCGGTGGCGACGTAAACCTCGTCGACGCCGGGGCCGAAATGGGCCGCCGAGGCGGCGGCCGCGGTGGCGTACCTGTCGGCCCCGGCGATCCGGGTCACCTTCGACGCGTATCTCAGCAGGGAGGACTCCACCGCGGAGGACACCGCCCCCGGCCCGCCCAACACGACGATCTTCCCCGGTCTCAGCCGTCTCAGCTCCGCCGCGGTGACCGGGGGGATCGACGCCCGGGTCACCAGGAGCAGCGGCCCCCACCCGGCCCTCGCCGCGTTGGCCGCGGCCAAGGCGTCGGCGAAGCCCTCCCCGGCGGCGATGTAGGCGACTTGCGCGCCGGGGTCGAAGGAGGCCTGCGACAGCCCGGCGGCGGTGGCGTACCTGTCCGTGGCCGGGATCGGGGCGGGCCGAGAGGGCAGGGCGGGCGAGCCAGCCGGCTCGCAGGCTTCGGGGCCTTCGTCGTCGAAGTCGCCCGACACCGCGAAGCGGGCGGGCTCCCCGGGGATCAGGGCGACGCCCCACCCAGCCCCGCATTTCGAGCCGTGCAGTATCCAGTAGCGGTGCGGCGGGGAGCCCATGAGGCTCTCGAGTATCCGCTCGCATGTGTCCGCCGCGGTCGCCACTGATGTGACGGCCGAGTCGTGGTGGCCGTCGTCGCCCGCCGCGTTCAGGTCGGCGGACCGTTGCGCCGTCTCCCGGGCCGAGGCCGATTCCACGGTGCCGAGGCCGGCTTCCGCTCGGATCGCCTTGGTGAGGGTCGTCAGCCGCTCGGGGAGGCAGTTCGGGTTGATGTCGGCGGCGGCGGCGGGCGGCGGCGGGGGGAGCAGGGTCAGCGCGGCGCACGCGGTGGCCGTCGCCGCGGTCAGGGCGAGGGCGGTGCGGGCGGCGTGTCGTCTCGTTGCCGTTCCTCCTGTTCGGGCCCGGCGGCGGCACGCCGCCGGGCGGCGCTTCACTTCTTGTGCTCTACTTACCGTACCGCGCCTACCGCGCCGCGGGCCGCCGGGGCGTCAAGTGCGCCGCCCTCGGCCCGCTACTTGACTATCGGGCGTGTGTGTGCCACAGTGGCCCCATGCGACACCTGAAGCAGTCCTGGTTCAGAGGCGACGAGCTGCGCCGGTTGCGGCACCTCGCCGGACTCAGTCAGGAGGAGGCCGCCAAACGGGTGCAGGTGGGCCCCGGCTCTTGGCGGCAGTGGGAGATCGGCGATCAGTCGCCCCACCCCGCGCGATTGGCCGCGTTGGCGGCGCTGCTGGAGTGCCGGGTCACCGACCTCGTCAGCGTTCCCGAGACCCTCGCCGGATATCGCATCCTGGCGGGCCTCACCCAGCCGATGGTGGCGACCAAGTTGGGGGTCAGCCGACAGGCGGTGTCTCAGTGGGAGGCGGGGCGGATGGGGATCGCGGACCAACACATCGGGTCTCTCGCCGAGGCGCTCGGCGTCGACCCGGCCAACCTCCCGCCGCCCGAGCCGCGGTCCGAAGGCTCAAGCGCCTGACCCGGCCCGGGCGAGGTCGGTTGATCGGCTCAAGGCGCCCCGCCGACCGCCGATCAAGTCGCTTCCGCCCATACCCGATAGCCTGGGCGCCCGCATGAGCCGCCGCCTCTTCCCCCAGAACGTGATCGCCATGATCTGGGACTTCGACAAGACGTTGATCCCCGAGAACATGCAGGGCCCGCTGTTCCGGCACTTCGACATCGACGAAGCCGACTTCTGGGAGGAGGTCAACGGCCTCGAGGGTTTCTACCGCGCCCACGGGTCGGACCTGATCCAGAGCGACCACCTCTACCTGCACCACATTCTCAGCTATGTGCGGGAAGGGCGGATGCCCGGCCTGACCAACGCCCTGCTCAGGGAGGTCGGCGCAGGGCTCGGCTTCTGCACCGGCATACCCGACTTCTTGGAGTCGGTCCGCAAGACCGTGCCCGCCGAGCCCCGGTTCGCCGAGCACCAGATCACGCTTGAGCACTACATCGTGTCCACGGGGCTGCGCCAGATGATCCTCGGGTCGGCGGTGGCGCCGTTCGTCGACGGCGTGTGGGCCTGCGAGTACACCGAGCTGACGGCGCCGCCCGGCTACACCGGCGAGCAGGACCGCCTGTTCCCCCCCGAGGGGTGCATCCAGCAGCTCATCTACACCATCGACAACACGTCGAAGACCCGGGCGGTGTTCGAGATCAACAAGGGGGCCAACACCAGCCCGTCGATCGACGTCAACGCCAAGATCGCCCACGCCGACCGCCGGATCCCCTTCCAGAACATGATCTACGTCGCCGACGGGCCGTCAGACGTGCCGGTGTTCTCCGTCGTGCAGGCCAACGGCGGCCGCACCTACGCCGTCTACCGCCCCGGGTCGCCCAACGAGTTGGGCCAGGCGGCGCGGCTCCAGGAACAGGGGCGAGTCGACGCCTTCGGCGAGGCCGACTACTCGGACGGGTCGCACACCGCGATGTGGCTCACACACGCCGTCGAGACGATCGCCGAGCGGATCGTGCGAGATCGGGCCGAGGCCCTCAGCGACCGCATGGGCCCGCCGCCGCGTCACGTCGACTAGCAGGCGCTCCTCGGGGGTTCCGGGGGCGACGCCGCCCGCCGGCGGCGCCTGTTTGCGGCGGCCGGGCCGGTCTCCTATAGTCTCCCCGATCACCCGACGCGGGGTGGAGCAGTCTGGTAGCTCGTCGGGCTCATAACCCGAAGGTCGGAGGTTCAAATCCTCCCCCCGCTACCACATCACACCGGCCGTGCCCCTGGGCTGGTCGACGGTACCCGGTTCGGCAAGCCGCGGCCGGGGCGAGCGAAGCGAGGATGAACAGATGACCCATCGGGCCGACGAACCGAGCCGCGCCGGGCTCGGCGCAACCCCCTTCCCCTGCGCGCCCCCGTCCTGCATACTGGAAACGCACTTCCCCGCTCCTCGGGAGGGGAAGACGGTTTGCTTCGCTCGGGTGTCGGTTTCGACGCCTCTCATTGGCGGCTCCGGCCTGTGAACGCCGCCGAGCTTCTGGAGTTGCTCGTCGCCGAGGGCGTCGCCCGCGAGACCAAAGCCCATGCCGGCGCGGCGCGGGCGGTCAGGGTCGCCGGAGTCGAGCTGGCGGTGGCCAAGCAGGCCCACGACCTCCGAGCCCAGTGGAGAGAGCGGGTGGGGAGCACAGGCGTCACTTACCTACTCGTCGCCGACCACCCGGAAGGGGACGGCTTGGTGGCGGCTCTCGGCCCCAACCGGCACAACTCGCCGATCAGGTTGCTGAGCGCCGAGTCCCTTCTCCCGGTCATGGAGCGCGCCGCTGAACTCGACTCCCTTGACGCGGTCCGTCACGTCGACGGCGAGATCAGCAGGCTCGACCAGTCGGGCATCGCCGGGCTGAAGGTCAGAGGCCTGCTCACGATGCACACGTTGGACGTCCGCCTGAGGGGCGACAGCGGCCGTTGGGGAGCGGCGGCGGCCCGGGTCGAGTCGATTGTGTCGCCCGACTACTGGCGCGAGGTGCTCACCGATCTTGGATATGAGGTGGGGCCACTCCAGCGCCGCGGATGGCTGGCCCGACACGAGAACCGGCCCGTCGCCGTCATCCACCCGAAGGCGAGCCATGATGAGTTCGCCACGCTCGGCGCCGACGGCCGCCCGCCGGAGGGTTTGCTCATCAGGGATTGTCGCGCCGAAGGCGCCCGGTACGGCCTCATCACCCACCGAGGCCGGTTCCGGTTGTTCGACCGCGACGGGTCGACTTCCGAGTGGTTGGACATCGACGTCAAGCTGTTGTCCGACGACGACCGTCCGTTCTTGGCGTTGCTGGCGCCGGAGTACCTGGCGGGGGGCGGGCTGGCGAAGCTCCAAGCCGAGGCTCAGGCCTTCGGCGCCGAGCTGCGCACGCGCCTCGACCGGACCATCCGCCAAGAGGCCCTGCCTGCCCTCGCCGCGGGCGTCGACCGGTGGGCGGCGCAACAAGGCATCGACACGGCGGACGACAACAAGCGGTTGGAGCTTGAGCGCGCCTCGCTGACGCTCCTGTTCAGGCTCCTGTTCATCCTCTACGCCGAGAGCTCGGGGTTCCTCCCCATGGGCAACCACGACTATCACCGGGGGTCGTTGTCGTCGCTGGTTGACGAGGCGGAGCGAAACATGAGCAAGCTGACCGCGGCGGGGACCGGCCTGTGGGGGAGTTTCGTTGTGCTTGTTAAGAAGATGCGAGTGGGCGATCCGGCTTGGGAGGTCCCGGCATACAACGGCGCCCTCTTCGCCGACCGCGATTTCGACGGCGCCGAGACCTTGGAGCGCCTCGAGCTCGACGACCCCGACTTCGCCCGCGTCCTCACCGCGGTCGGCCACGACCCCGAGACCGGTCGCGGCATCGACTACTCAACTCTTGAGATCGGCCATCTCGGCCACATCTACGAGGCTCTGCTCAGCCTTCGGCTCTCCGTCGCCGACAGACCGCTCCGCTACGACGCCGCCGCCGATCGGTACCGGTCGACGGAGACCGACGGGAGTCGGCCGACGGAGACCGAGCCCGACATCGAGACCGGGGAGTTGTTGTGGTTGACCAACGAGGGGGGGCGCAAGTCGGGCGGGGTCTACTACACCCGCTCTGAGCTGGTCAAACACATCGTCGACCGCTCGGTGCTCCGGTCCTTCGAGCGGCATCTCGAACAAGTCGCCAAGACGGCCGACGACGACCCCAGGGAGGCCGCCGCCCAGCTTCTCGGTTTTGCGGTGCTCGACCCGGCGTGCGGAAGCGCCCACTTCCTCGTCCAAGTGGTGGAGGCGCTGGCGAATCGCACTGTCCTGTTCTTGGCGGAGACGCCGCTCCCTGAGATCACCAAACGGATCGACGATCTTCGCCGCGGGGCCGCCCCAGGCGTGGCCATCGACGACGTGTCGCTCCTCCGTCGGTTGCTCCTGAAACACTGTGTCTTCGGCGTCGACGTGAGCCCGATGGGCGCTGAGGTCGCCGCCATGTCGCTCTGGCTCGGTTCGTTTGTCCCGGGTCTGTCGTTGGCCTACCTGGCCAGAAACGTCATCGTCGGAAACTCGCTCATCGGCGTGGCCGACCCCGCCGCAGTGGGCGACATCGGAGGTTTCCTCGAGGCCAAGCTCCGCGCGGCTCTGGCCGACGCCACCCGGGCCGTCGCCGAGTTGGCCGACATCCACGACCGGACACCGGACGAGTACGCGGAGAGCGAGAAGGCCGACACCGAGGCCCGGGCCGCCGTCGAGGGATTGAGTCGGCTCTTCGACCTTTGGACCGCCGAGGGATTCGGCCTCGTTGGGGCGCGTCAGGCGGTCGAGCTTCACGGGTCGAACGTCATCGACGGTACCGCCGAAGCCGACACCGCGTTGCTGGTCGAGGAGGCCGAGAAGCTGGGAGCGAACCATCGTTTCCTCCACTGGCCGTTGGTGTTCCCCCAGGTGTTCTCCGGCGAGCGGCCGGGTTTCGACGTGGTGGTGGGTAACCCTCCGTGGGAGCAAGTCGTAGTCGAGCGACTCCCCTTCTTGGCGCTTCACCAACCCGGGTTGCGAAGTCTTCCCGAAACCGAGCGAGAAAGGGCGATTGCCGACCTCCTGGCTCGCAGGCCTGAGCTCGACGACCTACTTGAGGAGAGTCGCGAGCGGTCGCGTCTGGAACGCGAGTCTCTGAAGACCGGCGAGTACGAGTCGATGCCTGGGGACCCCGACCTCTACAAGTACTTCTGTCAACGTTACGCCCGTCTCGTCAGCGAAGGAGGCGGTCTCGGTGTTGTGTTGCCGAGAACGGCGTTTGTCAATCGAGGCTCGGAGGGTTTCCGCGAGTGGCTGTTTGTGACGATCACCACCCACCGGGTCGACTTCTTGGTGAACACGAGAGGATGGGCGTTTGACTCGGCACCGAAGTACACGGTGGCGCTGGTCGAAGCGGAACGGACCGCCCCTCAGGACAGCCACACGGTGGAAGTGGCGGGCACGGCAACCTCACTCGAGGAGTGGGGTCGGCAATCGGCTCGCGACGGTCTTCGCCTCCCCCGGCGGGCCTTCGGGCCGGGGTGGATCACACCGCTGCTCAGGTCCCAAGCCGAGGCCGACGTGCTCACCAAGACACGGGTCGGGTCGCCGTTCCCCAACGGGCCGGGCGGCCGTTGGCGGTGTTTCCCGGTGCGAGAACTCGACGAGACAAACGACAGGCGCCTCTGGCGAGGAGGCGAAGAGGGCCGCCCCCTGTGGAAAGGGGAGAGCTTCGACCAGTACCACCCCCACGGCGCGGCAGCCCGCTTGTGCCCCGAGTCTGACGAGGTGCTGCGCAAGGTCAACAAGCCGAGGCCGGGATCGGGTTCGATGCTGGCAGGCCAGACCTCGGTTGGGGAGCGTCGTAAGGCCGTTGCCGTCGAGCTGGAACGGGCGAGAATCGTGTTCCGTAAGGTGAGTCGCGGCACGGACAGCAGAACCGTCATCGCCTGCCTAACCCCGCCCAGGGTCTACCTCGTCGACCCGGCGCACTACCTCACCTTCGTCGAAGGCGACGAGCGGGCACAGGCTGCCTGTCTTGCACTTCTGAACAGCCTCCCCTTCGACTGGCAGGCGCGGCGTTTCGTCGAGATCAATCTCAACTTCTTCCTGCTCGAAGGGCTGGTTGTGCCCGACCTCGACGACGACGACTACCGTGTGATCGCCAAGGCGGCGGGGCGGCTCTCCGTCGTCGACGAGCGCTACGACGACTTCGCCCGAGCCGTCGGCGTCGAGATCGGCCCGCTCGACGACGCCGAGCGAACAAGGCTGCGAATCGAGATCGACGCTCGCGTCGCCCGGAGCTGGCGCCTGAGCGCCGACGACCTCCGAGTCATGTTCTCCGACTTCACGACCAACGCCGTGCCGGAGGCCTACCGTTCCGCTCTCGTCGCCAGACTCGAGGAGCTTCGCTGATGCCCGGCCGTCCCTACCTGCTCGACAATCTTCGAGACGACACCCGCCACGACGAGGGACTGGCCTACCTTATCGGAGACAACCCGCCAGGCCACGACCTCTCGGTCGCCGTCGGCTACGTCAACCTCGACGGGTTGCATCACCTTGCTCTGGCGGTCGAAGACGAACGAAGAGTGCGTCTCCTGCTCGGGGCCGAGCCCCACCCGGGTCTGGGCGCCCAGCTCCCGACACCGCTGTTCGATCGGGCAATCGCGGGACTGGCGGAGGATCGGGATCTCTCCCGTTTCCCGCCCAGCAGAGCCGCGGAAGGCCTTGCGGCGGTTGAGTCATGGCTGAAGCGGCCCCGAGTGGAGGTTCGCCGATATGTTGACCGGTTCCTCCACGGCAAAGCCTACCTGTTCGGCGACGGCGACGACGCTCGGGCCGCGCTCGTCACATCCGCCAACCTGACCAGGGCCGGGTTGTCGGCCAATCTCGAGCTCGGCCTCGTCCACTACGACCCGGTGCCGGCGGACCTCGCCGTCGCCTGGTTCGACGAGTTGTGGGAGCAGGCTGAGGAGTACAAGGAAGACCTGTTGGGGTTCCTCTTCCCCGACCCGGGTCTGATCGACCCCCACACCGTCTACATGAGGGCTCTGCTCGAGCTCTTCGGCGACCAGATCGGTCAGCCCGTGGAGCGATCGCTCCACCATGTGGAGCTTGCCGATTTCCAGCGCGACGGGCTCAACCGGGCGTTGAGCATCGTCGAAAACCACAGCGGGGTGATCTACGCCGACGGGGTGGGGACCGGCAAGACCGAGATCGGCCTCGCCTTCATCGAGCACGCCCTTCAACGAGGGAACCACGCTCTGGTTGTCGTCCCGGCGCAGCTCGCAGAATACTGGAGCGAGCGGATCCACCAGACGCGCCTCCCAGCCCAGGTGGTCAGCTACCAGCAGCTCGCCTCCGACGAGCAGTTGGCGCCCGACGCGAAGCGTCGTGGCCGACACCTCAGCAACGACAAGGACGCCTATCGGCTGGTTGTCGTCGACGAAGGCCACACCCTCCGCAACCCCGACACAACCTGGCACAAGGCCATGTCACGGCTTCTCGGCGGCGAGCACAAAGACCTTGTGCTTCTCACCGCCACCCCCATCAACAACGGCTTGTGGGATCTCTACCACTTGGTGATGACTTTCGCCCGCCACGATCGGGCGTTCGCCCAGCACGGCGTCCCGTCGCTGCGCGACCTGTTCATCAAGGCAGGCGCCAACGAGCGCGACCCCGAGAACCTCAGCCCCGATGTCCTGTTCCCACTCGCCGACCAGGTGAGCGTGCGCCGAGACCGCAGGTTCATCGAGGAGAACTACCCGAGGGCGACCTTCCCCGACGGCACACCCGTCAGTTTCCCCGAACCCGTCATGCGGACGGAGCGTTACGACCTCGACAGGGCGTTCCCCGGCGTGGTGTCGGACATCGCAGGCGCCATCTCCGAGCTCAAGATGGCGCGCTACCGACCGAGCGCATACATGCTCGCCGGGGAGAAGAGCGTCAGCGAGGAGACCCTTGGCGGGCTGGTCCAATCGGGAGTCCTGAAACGATTCGAGTCATGTTGGGAGGCGTGCCTACACACAGTGACGCGTATGCTCCGCGCCCACAACGCGTTCCTCGAAGCGTGGGACCAGGGAAAGGTGCCCGGCCCAGAGGCGCTCAGAGAGGCGGCCCAGACCGAGGTCGACGACGCCGGTCTGGCTGAGTGGGTCTTGGAGACCCTTGAGGACGACGACTCGCTCACGGTGGACATGTTCGATCCGTCGTATCGCGACGATGTCTCTTCTGACCGAAACCTGCTCCTGAAGGTAGAGAGCCGGCTGAGGACCCTCAACCCCGACGGCGACCCCAAACTCGCTCTGCTCCGTCGCCTCATTGAGGAGTCGCCGTCCAAAAAGATTGCGATCTTCTCAACGTTCGCCGACACCGTTCGTTACCTCGATGAGCACCTGCCGACCGTTGTGGGCGGTCGAGAGCGAGTGACCGTCGTCGGCGCCGACACCAACCCGGACGAACGGACCGAGTTGCTGGCCCGCTTCTGTCCCGAGACGGTTGTCCGCCCCGGCTACGAGCCGCCGGACGGCGAAGTCGACCTGCTGCTGACCAACGACGTGTTGTCCGAAGGCCAGAACCTTCAACAGGCGGCGGCGGTGATCAGCTACGACATGCCCTGGAACCCGCAACGAGTGGTGCAACGCAACGGCCGGGTCATCCGCTTGAAGAGCCACCACAAGAAGGTCTACCTCACCACAATGCTCCCCGCGCCTGGCGACCTCGAGGCGATCCTCCAACTCGAGGTGACCGCCAGACGGAAGATCGTCTCCGCCCGCCCCTACGGGATGGAGAACGATGTGATCGAGGGGATCGACGAGGAGATCAGGTCGTACACGCGCAGGCTGGCCGACGGAGACGCCTCACTGCTCGACGAGACCGACCCCGCCGACGACCTGCACGCCTTCAGCGGTGAGACGCCGCGAGACATCCTGAGCCGGGCCGCCAGAGAAGGCGAGATCAAACGGCTGCAACAGCTCCCGTGGGGGATAGGCGCCGCCTTCGAGCCGGCCGACGGTGTCCCGTCCGTCGGGCCGCCCGGGATCTTCTTCGCCTGCCGGACCAAAACCGGCGAGGTGTACTGGCGACATGTGGTCGACGAGTCGCACCGGCGAGAAGGCGACGACGGCTTGGTGGCCGAGCCGGCGACCATCCTCCGCGTGATCAACCCCGGCGAGGCGCGCGGAGTGGAGCAACCCCCGATCGACCTGGACCAAGCCTGGGAGGTCGCCGTGCGGTCGATCTGCGAGGAGCACAACAACCTTGTGGAGTCGCAATCCTCCGACGAGCCGGTTGGGCCGATCCAACGCTGGGCGCTCAACGTGCTTCGGGACGAGACCGTCCCGCTCCCGGACGGCGGCGTGGAAGCTGAGGAGGCGCTGCGGTCTGCCCGAAGCGGGGCTGTGAGACGGGCGTTGGGCCAGATCAGAACCGAGACCGAAGGCGGGTCAACGACCCGGGCGGCGGCGGCGATCAAGATCGTCGAGGTGGTCGAGTCGTACGGGCTCCGTCGCGTCGAACCTCCCCCGGCTCTCGAGCCGATCACAAGCGACGACGTCGGGGTCGTGTGCTGGATGGCCGTCCTGCCGGCGCCGCAAGACTGATCACGCAGCCTGGACCAAGGACCTGCGGGTGGCGACGGCCGGGGAGGAGAGCGCCAGAGCGTGTCACGCCGACGCCGCGACCGGCAGGCTCGCTCAGGCCGGGCCCGACGAGTCGCCGATCTCCAATCTCATGAACGGGCGCTTCTCGCTGCGCCGGGCCGCCTCCTCAAAGCCGCACGACCGGAACATCGAGGCGAACCCCATCCACGACCAGAAGTCGGGGGCCCTGCCGTCGCGCGGCTCAACCGGGTAGCCCTCAACAAGCTGGGCGCCCTGCTCCCCGGCGTACTCGACGGCCGCCTGAAGAAGCTCGCCGGCGACCCCCTGACGGCGGTGCTCCTTCGGGACGACGAAACACGTGACGCCCCACGCCCGCCGGTCGTCGAGCGGCTTGGTGACTCGGGAGCGGTTGAGCCGCCCGTACTGCTCTCGTGGGCCCACCTGGACCCATCCGACGGGAACGCCGTCGCGGTAGCCGATCAACCCGGGAGGCGGGCCGGCGTCGATGATCTCCTTCATCATCGCCTGGCGCTCCTCGCCCTCGCTCTCGCCGAACTCGCTGCTCTTCAGGCGATACCACATGCACCAGCAGCCGGCGTCTCCCCCTCTCGGGTCCATCACCGCGAGGAAATCCTCCCAGGTCTCGGGCGTCACCGGCCTCCAATGCACGGGCCCGAGCCTAGGCGGGCCTCCTCCCACCCTGGGCCAAACCCGAGATCCGGTTTCCTAATGCTCTGGATTCGCCTATACCGAAGTTTGTGCATTGCGAATCGGCCCGGTTCGTGCGCGACCGCCTACGCTGCGTCGTCCGCCACACAAGGACAGATGACACTCATCGACCGCGCCGTCGAAGCCCTCCGCCGCTCGGACCGGATCATGGTCTTCAGCGGGGCGGGCCTGGGCACCGAGTCGGGAATCCCCGACTTCCGCGGCCCCGACGGCGTCTGGACCAAGGTCGACCCCGCCGAGTTCACCATCGACCGTTACATGTCGAGCCGGAGCACCCGGGCGCGGCGATGGCGCATGCACCTCGAAGGCGCCCTGTGGGGCGCCCGGTCGGGGGCGCAGCCGAACTCCGGCCACGACGCCGTCGCCCGGCTCGGCCGCGCCGGGAGGCTGGCCGGCGTCGTCACCCAGAACGTCGACGGGTTGCACCGGGCCTCCGGCCTCGACGACCGTCTCGTCGCCGAGCTCCACGGCAACGCCCGCAACGCCCACTGCATGTCATGTGAAAACCGATGGGCCATCGACGCCGTGCTCGAGCGGGTCGAAGCCGGGGACGACGACCCCCGCTGCCCCGCGTGCGGCGGCATCATCAAGACCGACACGATCATGTTCGGCGAGATGCTGCCCGAAGCGGAGGTCAGCAAGGCAGGCGTCTTCCTGGCGATGTGCGACTCGGTGCTGGTGCTCGGCTCCACCGTCTCCGTGTGGCCCGCCGCCGACGTGGTCCTCCGCGCCGCCCATCAAGGCAAACCCATCGTCATCATCAACAAGGGACCCACCGACGCCGACGACATCGCCGCGGTGAAGATCGACTCGGGCATTGGTGACGTCCTTCCCGAGATCGTCGACCGGGTGCTTGACGTCTAGCCGCCGTCGCTGATTTGTTAAGCCGGTTGGGGCGGGACGGCCGCCTGCGGGCGGTTTCTCAATGCACGAACCACGGGATAGGCGAGCCCAGAGCGTCATGAGACCGGTTCCGGCCTCAGCGGATGTGGGCTTTGAGGGCGCCGCTCACCGAGTCGGAGACCGCCGCCGTCCCGCCGGCGATGATGACCCGCTCGGGCTTGAGGCGGCGCAGCTCCCTCGCCGTCGCCTCGGGGACCGCCGCGCTCGACACGAGCAGCAGCGGCCCGTCCAAAGCGGCCGCGGCCGCCCCTGCGGCGAGGGCGTCGGGGAAGTCGCCGCCCGACGCCACATAGACGAGAGGGACCTCCACCCCGTAGGCGCTCATCGACAGCTTCACGGCGGTCCCGTGCCGGTCGCCGCCCGCCTCACGGGTCACCTCCCCCGACGTGTGCTCCTTCAGGGCCGACTCGACGTCGGTTGACACCGCGCCCGTCCCGCCGACGACGACGACCTGTCTCGGGGCCAGCCGCCTCAACTCGGTAGCCGTTGCCGACGGCAGCCTGTCCCTCGTCGTCAGCAGGATCGGGGAGTCGGTCTTGACGGCCGCCTGCGCCGCGGCGAGGCCGTCGGGGAAGTCCTCTCCGGTGGCCACATAGGCCCTCCTCACCCCAGGCTGGAAGCGAGCCGCGGAGACGGCCGCCGCGGTGGCGTACCGGTCT
>Ga0209788_1000123_pt1 | contig 21559 bp, 14 predicted proteins | sample WorMetLIZISLAND1_2_FD_187415 | JGI IMG/M metagenome (GOLD analysis project Ga0209788, IMG submission 187415) | Marine gutless worms symbiont microbial communities from Max Planck institute for Marine Microbiology, Germany - Olavius clavatus LIZARD... ...
GGCGGAAAGGACATGAAACACAAAAGGCGGAAGCCGGACATCACCGAGACACATCCCGACGTCGCCGCTGAGTGGGATCACGAGAGGAACGAGACAGGGCCGACCGACGTCACCTATGGCAGCGGAATCGTGGTATGGTGGCGATGCTCCGTCCAGGGCTGCGGACACAGGTGGCTGGCGAGAGTGGGCGACAGGACTCGCGGCAAAGGCTGCCCGGAGTGTCGTCGGCACCGGAAACCCGCCTCCGGCCAGAGCCTCGCCGACAGGCGTCCTGAATTGATCGTCGAATGGGATCATGAAAGGAACGAGATGGAGCCGACCGACGTCACCTGTGGCAGCAGGATCAGAGCATGGTGGCGATGCTCTGTCCGGGGCTGCGGACACAGGTGGCAGGCGAGAGTGAGCAACAGGACTCGCGGCAGCGGCTGCCCGAAATGCCGTTGGAGACCCGCCTCCGGACAGAGCCTCGCCGACAAGCATCCCGAGTTGATCGTCGAATGGGTTGGCGAGTGGAACCCGACGGCGCCCCACGATGTGACGCCCGGGAGCGCGAAGAAGGTATGGTGGCGATGCTCCGTCCGGCACTGCGGACACACGTGGCAAGCCAGAGTGGCCAGCAGGACGGCCGGCAGCGGCTGCCCGAATTGCGCCTACCGCCGCCGGCGCCGCACAGGACAAGACACAGACCGGAAGCCCGACAGCAAGACGACTACCGCACGCGGCGCCGCAGAGGGACGGTGAGAACGTGAAACGCAGAAACCCGAAGCCGGACATCACCGAGACACATCCCGACGTCGCCGCTGAGTGGGATCACGAGAGGAACGAGACAGGGCCGACCGGCATCACCCGTGGCGCCAGGCTCAGAGCATGGTGGCGATGCTCCGTCCAGGGCTGCGGACACAGGTGGCAGACGAGCGTGAACAACAGGACTCGCGGCAGAGGCTGCCCGGAGTGTCGTCGGTACCCGAAACCCCCTCCCGGGCGGAGCCTCGCCGACGAGCATCCCGAGATAGCCGCGCAATGGGATGATGAGAATGGCCCGATGACGCCCCAAGACGTGACGGCCGGGAGTCAGAAGAAGGTGTGGTGGCGATGCCTCGCCGAGGGATGCGGGCATAGGTGGCAAACCAGAGTGTCCGTCAGGACGGCCGGCAGCGGCTGCCCGGAATGCAGTCGGTATCCGAAACCCGCCTCCGGGCAGAGCGTCGCCGACAAGCATCCCGAGTTGCTTGTCGAATGGGATGACGAGAGGAACCCGATGACGCCCAAAGATATGACACCCGGGAGCCAGAGGAAGGTGTGGTGGCGATGCCTCGCCGAGGAATGTGGGCACAGGTGGCAAACCAGAGTGTCCACCAGGGCGGCCGGCAGCGGCTGCCCGGAATGCAGTCGGTATCCGAAACCCGCCCCCGGGCGGAGCCTCGCCGACGAGCATCCCGAGTTGCTTTTTGAATGGGATGACGAGAGGAACCCGATGACGCCTCAGGATGTGACGACCGGGAGCAAGAGGAAGGTCTGGTGGCGATGCTCCTCCTGCGATCATAGGTGGCGGGCTACTGTGGCCCACAGGACGAACGGCCGGGGCTGCCCGGCGTGCGCCGGGAAGACGGTCACGGCGACCAACAACCTCGCCGCGATACGTCCCGACTTGGCCGCACAATGGGACCACGACCGCAATCAGGTCTTGACGCCCGATGCCGTAACGGCCGGAAGCTCCAGAAAGGTCTGGTGGCGGTGCCCTGAGCCCGGCTGCGGGCACATCTGGGAGACGACGGTGAGGGCCCGGACGAGCGGCAGAGGCTGCCTGAAGTGCTACCGCCGTCGCCGCCTCACAAGACAAGACACAACCGGAAGCCCGGCAACAAGCCGACCACAAGACGCGGCGCCGCTCAGAGACGGCGGGTACATGAGACGCAGAAGCCGGAAGCCGAACATCACTGAGACACATCCACGGATAGCCGCCGAGTGGGATTACAAGAGGAACAAGACAGAGCCGACCGCCTTCACCTATGGCAGCGGGATCATGGTATGGTGGCGATGCTCCAGATGCGATCATAGGTGGCAGACTTCAGTGATTAGCAGGACGAGGGGCCGGGGTTGCCCGGCATGCGCCGGGACGACGGTCACAACGACCAACAGCCTCGCCGCCAAGCGCCCGGACTTGGTTGCGCAATGGGATCAAGAGGCGAACGGCAGGTTCAAACCCGAAGACGTCACTGCTGGAAGCCAGAAGAAGGCGTGGTGGCGATGCCCCACATGCGATCACAAGTGGCAGGTTGCAGTGTGTGCCAGGACGAGCGGCCGGGGTTGCCCGGCGTGCGCCGGGACGACGGTCACAGCGACCAACAGCCTCGCCGCCAAGCGTCCGGACTTGGCCGCGCAATGGGATCACGAGGCGAACGGGGAGCTCAAACCTGAAGACGTCACTGCTGGAAGTCAGAAGAGGGCGTGGTGGCGATGCCCCGTCTCCGATTGTGGGCACAGGTGGCAAGCCCCAGTGGCTAGGAGGACGCACGGCGGAGGCTGCCCGGGATGTAGTCGGAACCGGAAACCCGCGCCTGGGGAGAGCCTCGCCGACAAATTTCCCGAGATAGCCGCCCAATGGGATGACGACCGGAATCAGATGACGCCCCAAGATGTGACACCCGGAAGCACAAGGACGGCGTGGTGGCGATGCCCCGCCGAGGATTGCAGACATAGGTGGCAGGCGAGAGTGGGCAACCGGGCTCGCGGCGGAGGCTGCCCGAAGTGCAATAGGAACCGGAAACCCGCGCCTGGGCAGAGCCTCGCCGACAGGTTTCCCGAGATAGCCGCCCAATGGGATGATGACCGGAATAAGATGAAGCCCCAAGATGTGACATTCGGAAGCGCAAGGACGGCGTGGTGGCGATGCTCCATATGCGATCATAGGTGGCAGGCTAGAGTGGCCGCCAGGACGGCTGGCGGCGGCTGCCCGGAATGCAGTCGGAAACCCGCCCCTGGGAAGAGTGTCGCCGACAAGCATCCCGACTTGATCGTCGAATGGGATGACGAGAGAAACCCGACGACGCCCCACGACGTGACACCCGGGAGCCACAGGAAGGTCTGGTGGCGATGCTCCATATGCGATCATAGGTGGCAGGCTGTAGTGGGCAACAGGACGAGGGGCCGAGGCTGCCCGGCGTGCGCCGGGACGACGGCCACAGCGACCAACAACCTCGCCGCCAAGCGTCCCGACGTGGCCGCGCAATGGGATCACAAGGCGAACGGCGAGTTGAGGCCCGAAGACGTCACTGTCGGAACCAGACGGAGGGTGTGGTGGCGATGCCCCGTCTCCGATTGTCGGCACAGGTGGCAAACCACAGTGGTCAGCAGGACGAACGGCAGCGGCTGCCCGAACTGTCGGCGCCGCAATAGACTCGCCAAGGGGCAGAGCCTCGCCGACAAGCATCCCGAGTTGATCGTCGAATGGGATGACGAGAGAAACCCGACGACGCCCCAAGATGTGACGGCGAACAGTCGCACGGAGGCATGGTGGCGGTGCTCCACTTGCGATTATCGGTGGAGAACGACAATAGGACAGAAGGTCAGCTACGGCTGCCCAGAATGCGCTCACCACGGCCGACGCCCCGCGAGGCAGGACACAGACCAGACGCCCGACAGCAAGGCGACAACCAGACGCAGCGCCGCAGGGGGGCGGTGAGTACATGAGCCGCAGAAGCCGGAAGCCGGACATCACTGAGACACATCCACGGGTTGCCGCAGAATGGGATCACGAGAGGAACGAGATAGCGCCGACCGACGCGACGCACGGCCGCGACATCAAAGTATGGTGGCGATGCTCCACATGCGATCACAGGTGGCCGGAGCGAGTGAGCAACAGGACGCGCGGCAGCGGCTGCCCGAAATGCCGCTGGAGACCCGCCTCCGGGCAGAGCCTCGCCGACAAGTTTCCCGAGATAGCCGCGCAATGGGATGAGGAGAGAAACCCGATGACTCCCCAAGATGTGACGCCTGGGAGCGCGAGGAAGGTCTGGTGGCGATGCCCCACCGAGGGATGCGGGCATAGGTGGCAAACCAAAGTGGGCAGCAGGACGCGGGGTGCCGGCTGCCCGAAATGCAGTCGGAATCGGAAACCCGCCCCTGGGGAGAGTCTCGTCGACTTGCATCCCGAGTTGCTTATCGACTGGGATGACGAGAGGAACCCGATGCCGCCCGAAGATGTGGCGCTCTGGAGTCGGAGGAAGGTTTGGTGGCGATGCTCCACATGCGATCATAGGTGGCGGGCCGAAATGGGCAACAGAACGAGGGGCCGGGGCTGCCCGGCATGCGCCGGGAAGACGGTCACTGCGACCAACAGCCTCGCGGCGAAGCGACCAGACGTGGCCGCGCAATGGGATCACGGGGCGAACGGCAAGTTCAGGCCCGAGGACGTCACTCCTGGAAGCTCAAAGAAAGCGTGGTGGCGATGCCCCGTCTCCGATTGCGGGCACAGGTGGCAAGCCGCAGTGGGCAGCAGGACGCGGGGCAGCGGCTGCCCGGAGTGTCGTCGCCGCCCGAAATTCCCGTCTGGGCAGAGCCTCGCCGACAGGCATCCCGAGCTGCTTGTCGAATGGGATGATGAGCGGAACTCGACGCCGCCCGAAGATGTGACGGCGGGCAGCCGCACGAAGGCATGGTGGCGGTGCTCCGCCGACGGCTGCGGCTACAGATGGCTGGCGAGGGTCAACGACAGGACGCGCGGCAGCGGCTGCCCTGCCTGCGCATGGGGTATGGACGCAGCCGCTGAGAATCTGGCGGCCATGCACCCGGAGCATGTCGAGGAATGGGACGACGAGCGGAACGGTCTCACACAACCCGGGGACATCCTTCGGGGAAGCCAAAGAAGAATCTGGTGGCGATGCTCCACTTGCGACTATCGGTGGAGAGCGACTGCGAAACAGAAGGTAGGCTACGGCTGCCCGAGATGCGCCTATCGCGGTCGGCGCCTCACAGGACAAGACACAGACCAGAAACCCGACAGCAAGCCGACTACCAGACGCGGCGCCGCAGAGGTACGGTGAGTACATGAAACACAGCAGCCGGAAACCGGACATCACCGAGACGCACCCCGACGTCGCCGCGGAATGGGATCGCGAGAGGAACGAGACAGGACCGACCGACGTCACCCGCGGCAGCGACAGCAAAGTGTGGTGGCGGTGCTCCGTCGAGCGCTGCGGACACAGGTGGCAGGCGAGAGTGGGCGACAGGGCTCGCGGCAAAGGCTGCCCGGAGTGTCGTCGGCACCGGAAACCCGCCTCCGGACAGAGCCTCGCCGACAAGCATCCCGAGTTGATCGTCGAATGGGTTGGCGAGTGGAACCCGACGGCGCCCCAAGATGTGACGCCCAGAAGCACAAGGAAGGTTTGGTGGCGATGCCCCGCTGAGGGCTGCGAACACAGGTGGCAAACCACAGTGGCCAACAGGGCGAGGGGAAGCCGCTGCCCCGAATGTCGCCGGTATCCGAAACCCGCTCCCGGGCCTCGCCTACCGGCATCCCGAGTTGCTTGTAGAATGCGATGACGAGAGGAATAAGATGACACCCCAAGACGTGACACTCTGGAGCCAGAGGAAGGTTTGGTGGCGATGCTCCACATGCGACCATAGGTGGCGAGCGGTAGTGGCCAACAGGACGTCGGGCCGGGGCTGCCCGGCGTGCACAGGCAAGACGGCCACAGCGACCAGCAGCCTCGCGGCGAAGCGACCGGACGTGGCCGCGCAATGGGATGATGAGAGAAACTCGACGACCCCTGAGGATGTGACGCCCGGGAGCCAGAAGAAGGCGTGGTGGCGATGCCCCGTCTCCGATTGTGGGCACAGGTGGCAGGCCACAGTGGCGAGCAGGACGGGCGGCAGCGGCTGCCCTGCCTGCGCACGAGGTCTGAACGCGGCCGCCAAGAATCTGGCGGTCATGCACCCCGAGCATGTTGAGGACTGGGACGACGAGCGGAACGGCCTCGCACAACCCGGGGACATCCTTTGGGGAAGCCAACGGAAATTCTGGTGGCGATGCTCCACTTGCGACCATAGATGGAGGCGGACAGCGAAACAGAAAGTCGACTTCGGCTGCCCGAAGTGCGGTTGCCGCCGCCCCCGCCTCACAAGACGAGACACAAACCTGAACCCCAACAGCAAGCCGACGACCAGACGCGGCGCCGCACAGGGACGGTGAGAACGTGAGACACAGAAGCCGGAAGCCGGGCATCACCGAGACACACCCCGACGTCGCCGCGGAATGGGATCACGAGAGGAACAAGACAGGACCGGCCGACGTCACCCGCGGCAGCGACAGCAAAGTATGGTGGCGATGCTCCGTCGAGCACTGCGGTCACAGGTGGCAGGCAACAGTGAACAACAGAACGCGCGGCAGCGGCTGCCCGGCTTGCCATCGGAGACCCGCCTCCGGCCAAAGCCTCGCCGACACGCATCCCGAGATAGCCGCCCAATGGGATGATGACAGGAATCAGATGACGCCCCAAGATGTGACGCCCGGAAGCACAAGGACGGTTTGGTGGCGATGCCCCGCCGAGGGCTGCGAACACAGGTGGCAAACCACAGTGGCCAACAGGGCGAGCGGCAGCCGCTGCCCGGAGTGTCGTCGGTATCCGAAACCCGCCCCCGGGCAGAGCCTCGCCTACTGGCATCCCGAGTTGCTTGTCGAATGGGATGACGCGAGGAATCAGATGACGCCCCAAGACGTGACACTCCGGAGCCAAAGGAAGGTTTGGTGGCGATGCTCCACATGCGACCATAGGTGGCGAGCGGTAGTGGCCAACAGGACGTTGGGCCGGGGCTGCCCGGCATGCGCAGGCAAGACGGCCACGACGACCAACAACCTTGCTGTGAGACGACCTGACGTGGCCGCCGAATGGGATCACGAAAGGAACGAGAAAGCGCCGGAGGACGTCACGCACGGCACCACACACATAGCATGGTGGCGATGCTCCGCGCAAGATTGCGGCTATAGGTGGCAGGCTGCAGTGCACAACAGAACGCGCGGCGCCGGCTGCCCTGCCTGTGCATGGGGTTTGGACGCAACCGCTGAGAATCTGGCGGTCATGCACCCGGAGCATGTTGAAGATTGGGACAACGAGCGGAACGGCCTCACACAGCCCGCGGAGATCCTTCGAGGGAGCCAAAGGAGAATCTGGTGGCGATGCTCCGCATGCGATCATAGGTGGAGAGCGACAACGAAACAGAAGGTAGGCTACGGCTGCCCAAGATGCGCCTACCGCCGCCGCCTCACAAGACAGACACAAACCGGAAGCCCGACAACAAGTCGACTACCAGGCGCGGCGCCGCACGGAGACGGTGAGTACATGGAACACAGTACTCGGAAGCCTGACATCACCGAGACTCATCCGCGGATAGCCGCCGACTGGGATCACGAGAGGAATGGGACAGGGCCGACCGACGTCACCCATGGTAGCAGGATCAGAGTATGGTGGCGTTGCTCTGTTCAGGATTGCGGACACAGGTGGCAGACGACAGTGGCCAACAGGGCGCGCGGCAGCGGTTGCCCGGAGTGCCGCCGCAAACCCGCCCCTGGGCAGAGCGTCGCCGACAGACATCCCGAGTTGATCGTCGAATGGGATGACGAGAGAAACCCGATGACGGCCCAAGATGTCACACACGGGAGCCACAAGAAAGTGTGGTGGCGGTGCCCCGCCTCCGATTGTGGGCACAGATGGCGGGCTCTGGTGAGCAACAGGACGAGGGGCGCCGGCTGCCCGGCGTGCGCCGGGAAGACGGCCACAGCGACCAACAACCTTGCTGTGAGGCGTCCTGACTTGGCCGCCCAATGGGATCACGAGGCGAACGGCGAGTTGAAGCCCGAGGACGTCACTCCCGGAAGCTCGAAGAAAGCGTGGTGGCGATGCCCCGTCCCCGATTGCGGGCATAGGTGGCAGACGGCTGTGTCCAGCAAGACGAAGGGCACCACATGCCCGGAGTGTCGTCGCCGCCGCAAACTCGCCTTCGGGCGGTGCCTCGCCGACAAACATCCCGAGATAGCCGCCCAATGGGATGATGAGCGGAACTCGATGACGCCCGAGGATGTGACGGCGGGCAGTCGCACTAAGGCATGGTGGCGGTGCCCCGCCGAAGGCTGCGGCCATAGGTGGCTGGCGACGGTCAACGACAGGACGCGCGGCAGCGGCTGCCCTGCCTGCGCATGGGGTATGGACGCAGCCGCTGAGAATCTGGCCGTCATGCACCCGGAGCATGTCGAGGAGTGGGACGACGAGCGGAACGGTCTCACCCAACCCGGGGACATCCTTGGGCGAAGCCAAAGGAGAATCTGGTGGCGATGCTCCACATGCGATTATAGGTGGAGAGCGACTGCGAAACGGAAGATAGGCTACGGCTGCCCGGCATGCGCCCAGAGACAACAGGAGACAGACCCAACACCAAGATGAGGCGCCCCAGGGGTCCGTCGCATAACTCCGTTCAGGTTGAGACGGTCCTCCGCTTGGAGGCCCGTTTCCCAATGCACAAACTGCGGTACAGGCGAAGATGCGAGCATCAGGAACCAGTGGGGGTGCGGCTGGGACACACCGCCGGGGGGGACTTACGCAGGCATCACTTGAGGAGGACGAGGTGGAGGTGTCTCGGCCCGTGCACACCCAGGTTCAACTGCTGCTCAATGTCCCCGGTCCGGCTCGGCCCTGTGACGATCACCAGGTTCGCCGTCTCCGTCGCGGCCTCCGGCCGGCCGGCCGCCCAGTGGGCGAGCGTCGGGGCGATGGTCGTCACATCCACCAACGCCACATGGGTCTCCGCTATCAGGCTCGCCATCCGGGGCCGTCCCGGGCCGTGGCTCAACACGATGCTCCCGCTCTCGGCCAACCCGGCCAGGGCCCCGGTGACCCCCATGTCGAGGTCGCGGTAGCCGGACTGATGATCGACTCGGCCCTCGGCGGGGACCATGTGATCGACCCGCCGCAGGCCTGAGGCCAAGAGCGCCGAGTCGACGCCGGGCGCCGTCAGGTCGTCCCAGGCCATGAACGTCTCGGCGTCGTGTCCCGCCGCCACACCCGCCACGACCTTGGCCGCGCCGTGCCGGCTCACCGGCCCGTGAGCCACTGCGTTGACGTCGAGGGCCCGCCGCCGAAAAAGAGCGACAAGATCGTCCCGGCCCGGCCTGGGGGCGCCAGACGGCTCCGCCGGATCAGGCCCTGCGACGTCGGGCGGCTCGGGCAAGGCCGAACTCATCGCCGCCTTTCCCACCCGGGCAAGGAAAGCGTCACGATCCACGGGACCGCCTCCACCACTCGGCGAACGACTCCTTGGCCGGCCGGGGCATGTCCCTCGAGGCCGTCCACCGCCGGCCCGGCCCCGGCAGGCGCCTCACCCAACCTTCCGACGAAAGCGGGGCGCTCAGCCGCGACGCCCACTTCCTGCCCCGCGACCATCTCGCCGGGTCGGTCGCCGTCTTGGCGTACAACCCCAACGGAGCTGTCAGCCGCCGCGGCAGCCGCCCCTCCGCCGCCGCCCGCCGCCGCAGCCGGAGGAGCATGGTCGGGATGCGGATGCGGACGGGGCACACCTCCTCACAGGCGCCGCAGAGGGTCGACGCGTAGGGGAGGTCCCACCACTGATCCATGCCCGCCAGCCCGGGGGTCACGACCGACCCGACCGGGCCCGAGTAGACGGCGCCGTAGGCGTGGCCTCCAACCGCCCGGAACACGGGGCACACGTTGAGGCAGGCGCCGCAACGGATGCAGGCGAGTATCTCGGCGGTGTCGCCGGACAGGATCGCCGACCGGCCGTTGTCGACGATCACGACGTGAAACTCGTCCGGACCGTCGGGGTCGCCCTCGCGCCGCGGGCCGGTGACGATGTTGGTGTACACCGACAGCCTCTGCCCGGTGGCCGACCGGGCCAAGACCTCGAGGACGACCGCGGCGTCCTCCCACCGGGAGACGACCCGCTCCATCCCCATCAGCGCGACGTGCACCCTGGGGGCCGTGGCGACGAGCCGCCCGTTGCCCTCGTTGGTGACCAGGGCGATCGAGCCGGTCTCGGCGACCGCCAGGTTGACCCCGGAGACGCCCGCGTCGGCGCGGAGGAAGATCCGCCGCAGATGCTCTCGGGCGATCCGGTTCAGCTCCGTCGGCGCCTCCGTGTAGCCGACTCCCAGCTCATCGGCGAAGATCCGCCCCACCTGCCGGCGAGTGAGGTGGAGCACAGGGGCGATGATGTGGCTCGGGGTGTCGTCGGCGAGCTGGGCGATGAACTCGCCCAAGTCGGTCTCGACGACCTCGACGCCCTCGCTCTCGAGGTGGTCGTTCAGCTCGATCTCCTCGGAGACCATCGACTTGGACTTGACCGCCAAGCGGGCGCCGGCGTCCCGGAGGACACGGGCGACGATCTCGTTGGCCTCGGCCGCGTCGGCGGCGAAATGGGCCCGCCCGCCCACCTCCTCGACTTTGTCGACGAACTGGCCGAGCAGGCGGTCGAGGTGGTTGAGGGCGTGCAGGCGAGCGACCCGGGCCCGGTCGCGCAGCTCGTCCATGGCCTTGAACTCGAGCCCGGCCGCCTCGCGGGCCTCGGCGAAGACGCGGGCGCCTCTCCCGACGGCCGCCGCCTCGTCGGAGCCGAGAAGCGCCTCCGCCCTGCCCAGGAAGCCCGCGGGCCCGCTCACTCTTCCTCTCCGGCGAGCGGCCCGGCGCCGCCGGCCGCCTCGGTCCCGGCGGTCGGCTCGGTCCCGGCGGTCGGCTCGGTCCCGGCGGTCGGCTCGGTCCCGGCGATGAGCTCGGCGATGTGTTTGACCTCGATGGTCGAGCCGCGCCGTCGCAACCCGCCCGCCATGTGGATGAGGCAGGAGACGTCCCCGCCGACGAGAGTGTCGGCGCCCGACGCCTCAACGCGATCAAGCTTCTCATCCATGACGGCGGCCGACAACGAAGGCATCTCAATCGAGAAGAGCCCCCCGAAACCGCAACACTCCCTGTCGCCCTCGAGCTCGACCCGGTCGACCCCTTCGAGCAGGCGATCGGCCTGAGCGCCCAAGCCGAGGCCGCGCAGGCCGTGACAGGAGTGGTGGTAGGCGACCCGTCGGCCGTCGGCCTCCGCGGTGAGGCCGGCCTCGATCTCGTCGACGAGGAACCGGGTCAGCTCCATGACGCGGCCGGCCACGCGCCTCGCCTGCTCGGCCCGGTCGGTCCCCTCGAACAGCTCCGGGTAGTGGTTGACGATCATGTCGGCGCACGACCCGGAGGGGATCACGATCATCTGTTCGGTCTCGTCGAGGACGTCCAGGGTGTGGGCGGCCATCCGCGCCGCCGGACCGGTCAAGCCGACGTTGAAGGCGGGTTGACCGCAGCAGATCTGGCCGTCGGGGAAGGCCACGTCGCAACCCGCCTTCTCGAGGGCGGCCAAGGCCGCCCGGCCCACCTGCGGCGCCACGGCGTCGACAAGGCAAGTCACCACCAACTGAACCATCGGTTTCCTGATGCTCACACCTTCGCCTGTACCGTAGTTCGCGCATTGAGAAACGGCCCGCGGCGATTCTCGACTTGAGAACGGCCCCGCGGCGAGGCCCGGCGCCGATCGCCCGGCGCCGATCGCCCGGCCCGATCGCCCGGCCCGATCGCCCGGCCCAATCACCGTAGGATCGGTTCGCCGAAGGAGAAGGGCAATGCACGCACCGGACGGACTTCTCAACGCCGCCGCGTCGACGGGCGCGGGCGCCGTCAGCCTCGGGGCGATCGCCGCGGCCCTCAAGCAGTGCAAACGCGAGCTGGGGGAGAAGGCGGTCCCCTTGGCGGGCATCACCGCGGCCTTCGTCTTCGCCGCCCAGATGTTCAACTTCCCGATCGCCGCAGGCGCCTCCGGGCACCTCATGGGCGGAGCTTTGGCGGCCGTGCTGCTCGGGCCGTCGGCGGGCGCCGTGGTCGTGACGGTGGTCGTGACGGTGCAGGCTTTCGCCTTCGCCGACGGCGGGCTGACAGCCCTCGGCGCCAACGTCCTGAACATGGCTGTCGTCCCCGCATACGGCGGGTACGCCGCCTTCAGGCTCTTCCGCCGCCGGCTCCCCCGCTCGACCGGAGGGGTCGTCGCCGCGGCGGGCCTCGCCGCGTGGTCGTCCGTCGTCCTCGCCGCCGCCGCCTTCTCGCTGGAGTGGCTGTTCGGCGCCACGGCGCCGGTCGCCTTCGACACCGTCTTCGGCGCGATGGTCGGCGCCCACGCGCTGATCGGCGTCGGCGAAGGCCTCATCAGCGCCGTCGCTCTCGGGGCCGTCATGGCGAGCAGACCCGACCTCGTGCGCGGGGCGAGCGACCTGACCCGGGAGGAGATCAGCGACAGACGGCCCGTCAAGATGAGGACATTCGTCATCGGCGCCCTGATCGCCTCCGTCGTCGTCGCCGCCGTCGTCAGCCAACTCGCCTCCGACGCTCCCGACGGGCTGGAGAAGACGGCCGTCGAGACCGGCATCGCCCCTGGCGCTGAGGAGCACGCTCTCGCCGGCTCTCCCTTCGCCGGTTACGCGACGGAGGGAATAGAGGACAAACGGACGAGCCTCGCGGTGGCCGGGGTAGCCGGCGCCCTGATCGCCCTCTCGGTCGGGGCGGGAATGGCGGCGGGGCTGAGAGGCCGGGACCCCGAGAGACCCGCCCGGAGGCTCTGACATGGGGGCCGGCCACACCCACGCGCTCTACATCCACGACCACACAGCGATCCACCGCATGCCCGCCGAGGTCAAGATCGTCGCCGCCGCCCTGTTCGTCGCGGCCACGGCGTCGACGCCCCGCCAAGCCGTCTGGGCCTTCGGGGCCCACGCGCTGATCCTGGGCGCGGCCCTGGTCGTCGGCCGGGCGCCGCCGAGGTTTGTGGCGGCGCGGCTCCTCACCGTGCTCCCCTTCGTCCTGTTCGCGTTGCTCATCCCGTTCACAGCCTCCGGCGAGCGGATCGACGTCCTCGGGGCCGCAGTGTCGCGGGAGGGTGTGTGGGGGGCGTGGAACATCATCGCCAAGGCCGTGCTCGGAGCCGGGTCGGCGATCCTCTTGGCGGCCACGACGGAGGCGCCCGACATCCTGAGGGGCATGGCGAGGCTCAGGGCGCCCGCCGCCCTCACGGCGATCGCAGGTTTCATGATCCGCTACCTCGAGGTCATAGCCGGCGAGCTGACCAGGATGCGCACCGCCATGACGGCCCGGGCCTACAACCCGCGCCTGCTCTGGCAGGCGAAGCCGATCGCCGCCTCGGCCGGGACGCTCTTCATGAGGTCGTACGAGCGGGGCGAGCGGGCCTACGCCGCAATGTTGGCCCGCGGCTACACAGGCGCCATGCCGGACCTCGGCCATCGGGGCGCGGCGCGGGCCGACTGGCTCAGGGCGCTCCCCCTGCCGGCGCTCGCCGCGGCGGCGTCGGTCGCGGCGCGGGTGATGTCGTGAGCGAGCCCGTGAGCGAGCCCGTCGTCGAGCCCGTGAGCGAGCCGGTCGGCGACGCCCTCATCGACGCCCGGGGGCTGAGGTTCGCCTACCCCGACGGCCGGGAGGCGTTGAAGGGCCTCGACCTGCGCGTCCGAGAAGGCGAGCGCGTGGCGGTCCTCGGCCCCAACGGCGCCGGCAAGACCACCCTGGCCCTCCACCTCAACGGCATCCACACACCCGACTCGGGCGCCGTCCACATCGCCGGGCTTCCCGTGACCGAGCCGCACCTCATGGAGGTCAGGCGACGGGTCGGGCTCGTCTTCCAAGACCCCAACGACCAGCTCTTCATGCCGTCGGTGGGCGAGGACGTCGCTTTCGGGCCGGCCAACCTCGGGCTGCGGGGCGAAGAGCTTGAGGACCGGGTCGCCGAGGCGTTGGCCGCGGTGCAGGCGACCGACCTCAAGTCGCGGCCGCCCCACCACCTCAGCAGCGGCGAGAAGAGGCGAGCCGCCGTGGCCGCGGTCCTCGCCATGCGGCCCGACGCGCTCGTGCTCGACGAGCCCACCTCCGGCCTCGACCCGGCGGGGCGCCGGGAGCTGACCGACACTCTCAGGGCGCTCGACATGACCATGCTGGTCATCACCCACGACCTGACGCTCGCCGCGAGGCTCTGCGAGCGCTCGGTGATCGTCGACGCCGGCCGCGTGACGGCGGACAGCCCGACGGCCGACCTCCTCGCCGACGCCGAGACGCTGACGAGGCACCGCCTCGAGCCGCCCGCCCCCCTCGGGCCCCACCTTTAGCGGTCCGTCGCGGATGTAGTGACACGGTCGAGGGTCGCCCGGCCGATGCGTGTGCAGTTTCGCGGCTCTCATCGGCACTACTGCACACGCTCAACGATGCGTGTGCAGTTTCGCGGCTCTCATCGGTACTACTGCACACGCATCCGACATCCGACCGCCCGCCCCGGTCGGGCCCGAGGGGGGCCCACCCGCGAAAACCCAAACACGGCTGGACTCGCCCCCGGCGCCGAAGCCCGCCTATGCTCCCCCCCGAGCGCACCCCGATGCGCCCACTTCCCCGCCGGCTCACGGCGTTTCCCGCCGCCCGGCGCGTCCTCGGGGACCGGTTGACCGGCGACATGCGTGTAATTACACTGTTGCAGTCCACGCTGGATGCAGGTGGACGCTTCCCCTGCACGCCACAACATCTGCTTGTGGGAGCCGAGAAGAACGCGACCCCCCGGCCCCGGGCCGGAACGTGCGGAGGAGGTGCACACAAATGAGCGAAGGCCTGCGGATCACCCGTCGCTTCACCAAGGCCGGAGAAGACCCCTACAGCCAGTTTCGGTGGTCGAGGCGAGACTCGAGGATCACCAACCCCGACGGGAGCGTCGTCTTCGAGATGAAAGGGGCCGAGGTCCCGGCCCAGTGGAGCCAGGTCGCCTCCGACATCATGGTCTCCAAGTACTTCCGCAAGGCGGGCGTGCCCCAACTCGACGAGCGGGGCGGCACGATCCTCGACGACGACGGTCAGCCGGTCACCGGGCCCGAGCGCTCGTCGAAGCAGGTCTTCGACCGACTCGCCGGGACCTGGCGGCTCTGGGGCGAGAAGGAGGGCTACTTCGCCTCCGCCGAGGACGCCGACGCCTTCGAGGACGAGCTTCGCCACATGCTCGCCGACCAAGCGGCGGCCCCGAACTCCCCGCAGTGGTTCAACACGGGGCTGCACCACGCCTACGGGCTGACCGGGCCCGCCCAGGGCTTCTGGTATGTCGACGGCGCCGACGGCGAGGCGAAACCCTCCCCCGACTCGTACTCGCGCCCCTCCCCGCACGCCTGTTTCATCCTCTCGGTCGACGACGACCTCGTCAGCCCCGGCGGGATCATGGACCTCTGGGTCCGCGAGGCCCGGATCTTCAAGTTCGGCTCCGGCGCCGGCTCGAACTTCTCGTCGATCCGAGCCGAGAACGAGAAACTCTCGGGCGGCGGCAAGTCGTCCGGCGTCATGTCCTTCCTGAAGATCGGCGACCGCGCCGCCGGGGCCATCAAGTCGGGCGGCACCACCCGCCGCGCCGCCAAGATGGTCATCCTCGACGCCGACCACCCCGACATCGAGACCTTCACCGACTGGAAGAAGGTCGAGGAGGAGAAGGCGAAGCTGCTCATCGGCAAAGGCGGCTTCCCCGCCGACTTCAACGGCGAGGCCTACGCCACGGTCTCCGGGCAGAACTCCAACAACTCGGTCCGGGTGACCAACGACTTCATCCGGGCGACGGAGCGCGACGGCGACTGGGACCTGATCGGTCGCACCGACGGCGCCGTCCGCAAGACGATCAAGGCCCGCGACCTGTGGGCCCGCATCGCCGAGGCGGCCTGGGCCTGCGCCGACCCCGGCATCCAGTTCGACTCCACCATCAACGAGTGGCACACCAGCCCGGCCGGGGGCCGCATCAGGGCATCCAACCCCTGCTCGGAGTACATGTTCCTCGACGACACCGCCTGCAACCTGGCGTCGATCAACCTGGTCAAGTTCTACGACGACGAGACCCAGACGTTCGACATCGAGGGCTACAAACACGCCATCCGCCTGTGGACGATCGTGCTCGAGATCTCCGTCGCCATGGCCCACTTTCCGTCGAAGGAGATCGCCCAAGGCTCCTACGACTACCGGACGCTCGGCCTCGGCTTCGCCAACCTCGGCTCGCTGCTGATGCGTCAGGGGATCGCCTACGACTCCGAGGAGGGCAGGGCCGCGGCGGGCGCCCTCACCGCGATCCTCACCGGGCACGCCTACGCCACCTCCGCCGAGATGGCGGCCGTCGTCGGCCCGTTCCCCCGTTTCGAGGAGAACAGGGAGTCGATGCTCCGGGTCATCGGCAACCACCGGGTCGCCGCCTACGACGGCGACGACTTCGACAGCGTCACCGCGTCGGTGACGGGCCTCGACGAGGACGCCTGCGCGGCGGGCCTGCGGGCGGCGGCCGTCGAGTCGTGGGATCTGGCGCTCCGGCTCGGCAAGGAGCACGGCTACCGCAACGCCCAGGCGACGGTCCTGGCCCCCACCGGGACGATCGGCCTCCTGATGGACTGCGACACCACCGGCGTCGAGCCCGACTTCGCCCTGGTGAAGTTCAAGAAGCTGGCGGGCGGCGGCTACTTCAAGATCGTGAACCAGTCGGTGGCCCCGGCGTTGACTCGGCTCGGCTACCACCTCGACGAGATCAACGGCATCGTCCAGCACATCGTCGGGACCAGCTCAATCGAGGGCGCCCCGCACATCAACAACGACACCCTCGCGGCGAAGGGCCTCTCCGCCGACGACCTGGGGCGGGTCGAGGCGATGTTGCCCTCAGTCTTCGAGTTGCGGCACGCCTTCAACGCCTTCACGCTCGGCGCGGAGACGATGCGCCGCCTCGGCTTCAGCGTCGAGGAGCACACCTCCCGGGGCTTCGACCTGCTCCGCTCGCTCGGCTTCACCAACTCGCAGATCGACGAGGCGAACGACCACATCTGCGGCCGGTGGGCCATCGAAGGGGCCCCCCATCTCAAGGAGGAGCACCTCCGGGTGTTCGACACCGCCAACCGGAACGGCAGGCGGGGGCGGCGGTTCATCCACCACAACGGTCACATCAAGATGATGGCGGCGGCTCAACCTTTCATCTCGGGGGCGATCTCCAAGACGATCAACATGCCCGCCGACGTGACCGTCAACGAGATCGAGGAGGCCTACCGCCTCTCGTGGAAGCTGGGCCTGAAGGCGATCGCCCTCTACCGGGACGGCTCCAAGGCCGCCCAACCGCTCAACAGCACAGCCGACGAAGGCGAGGGGAACGAAGACGAGGCCGAGGCGATCACGGCGGCGGTCGAGAAGGAGAAGGCGATCAGGTGGGGGAGCCTCCCCGCCGGGTTGTCCCCCACCGAGGCGTACCACCAGGGCATCAAACCCCCGCGCTTCCGGCTCCCGGCTCGGCGCAAAGGCCATCTCCAAGAGGCTCGCGTCGGCGGGCACAAGGTCTACCTGCGCACCGGCGAGTATGAGGACGGGACCCTCGGCGAGATCTTCATCGACCTGGCCAAGGAGGGCGCCACCCTCAAGGGCATCCTGAGCTGCTTCGCCATCGCCGTCTCCAAGGGGCTGCAGTACGGGGTGCCGTTGGAGGAGTATGTGGACACCTTCACGTTCCAGACCTTCGAGCCTCGGGGCATGGTCGAGGGTCACGCCAACATCAGGATCGCCCACTCGATAATCGACTATGTGTTCCGGGCGTTGGGCGTCGAGTACCTCCATCGCGACGACCTGGCCCAGGTGCCCCCGGAGCGGGCCGCCGAGTTGGCTGCGCCGCCCCAGGGCCTGGCCGCCCACACCGGCCTCCAACTCGGCCTGGCCGACGCCGCGGCCGAAGAAGACGTCGCCGCGGTGAGGAGGGCCGCCGAGTTCGTCGAGTCGCCCGGCGGCGGCGTCCCGACGCCCGTCGGGGAGAGAGCGGCGGCGGCAGTGGCGGCGGGCGACCAGGCCGGCGGGCCCGACAGGGTGTTGTCGGAGAACATGGGCGACGCCCCGGTGTGCTCCAACTGCGGGCACATGACCATCAGAAACGGGAGTTGTTACGTCTGCCTGACCTGCGGGGACAGCACCGGCTGCAGCTAACCCCTGAGGCGACACCCGTCTCTCCGCTGGTCGTTGCCTCGCCCACAATGGTGACCCGGCCTTTGCGTGTGCAATAACGCGGCTCCTGTCGGCAATATTGCACACGCTCAGCGATTCGTGTGAGAGAACTCAGCCCTGCCGACTCGTCATTTCGGCGACACGGACCGCGGGGCGGCGGTCCCGCTCCCTCAACCGGGTTACCGGAGGTAGGCGCCGAGGGCCTGCCTCACCGATCGGGGCGCCACTGAGGGGCCGCCGAGCACGATGATCTTCTTCGGCTTCAACCTGCGCAGCTCGTTCTTGGTCGCTTCGGGGATGGTGCCCCCCGACACGAGGAGGACGGGGCCGTCTCGGAAGGCGCCCGCCGCCCCTCCCGCCAAGGCGTCGGGGAAGTTCGCCCCCGTGGCGACGTAGGCGACGGGCGCGCCGGGGCCGAAGGCGGCCTTCGAGATGGCGGCCCCCGTGGAGTACCGGTGGGACCCGGCGAGACGGGACACCTTGCCCGAGGTCTGCGACTTCAACGCCGTCTGGACCGACCCGGAGACGACCCCGGTCCCTCCCAACACGACGATGCTCTTGGGTTTCAGCCGCTTCAACTCGGCGATCGTCGCCGGCGGCAGCTTGTCCTTCCGGGTGAGGAGGATCGGCCCGCCGAGTTTGGCGGCGGCCGGGCCCCCGGTGAGAGCGTCGGGGTAATCCTCGCCTGTGGCCACATACGCCACCGGCAAGCGGGGGTCGAAGTGCGCAGCCGAGATCTCGGCGGCGGTCGCATACCGGTCGGGTCCCGCCTGACGGGTGGTCCTCGCATAGGCGGACAGCTTCACCTTGACCGTCGTCGACACCACACCCTCGCCGCCCAACACCACGATCCGCCTCGGCTTCAGCCGCCTCAACTCGTTGAGCGTCCCGCCGGGGATCGAGTCCCTCGTCACCAAGAGGATCGGGCCGTCTCCCCCCGAGGCCGCCGAGCCGGCCAGAGCGTCGGGGAAGTTGACGCCGGTGGCGATGTACACCGTGGCCACCTTCGGGGCGAACGTCGCCCTCGAGATCTCGACCGCCGTCGAGTACCGGTCCTTGCCCGCCAGCCGATCAGCGATGACCTTGCCAGTCCTCGGCGAGAACGACACCGAGTCGGAAGCGGCGACCGTCCTGCCGTTCGGCGCCTTGACGACGGCCCTTGCCGAGTTCTCGATCAGATCCGCCTTGATGTCGGCCGAAGTCGCCGTGTAGACGGCGGTGCACGTCGTCGTCGCCTTCGGGGCCAGCTTCGTCTCCGGGCAGGTCGTCTTCCCAGTCTTCGGGTCGGAGACCGACAGCCCTGTCAACGTCACGTTCCCCGTGTTGGTCACCAGATACGAGTAGGAGACCTTGCCGCCCGCCTTCACCGGGGGTTTCGCCGAAGCCGACTTGGCCAACGTCGCCGCAGGCGCCGCCGCCAAGACCGCCTTCCCGGCGGCTGTGTCGGTCACCTGCGCTCCCCGCGACGGGGACGCCTTCGCCGTCGCCGCGACGGCGAGCTCGCCGGCGTCGACCTGAGCCTGGCTCAACACAACTGCCGCCGCGGCGCACGTCGTCGTCGCCTTCGGGGCCAAAGTCGTCTTCGGGCAGGTCACCTGCCCCGCCTTCGGGGCTTCCACCGACACCCGGCTCAACGTGACGTTCCCGGTGTTGGTCACGGTGAACGAGTAGGTGACCCGGTCGCCCGCGTCCACCCGGCCGGAAGGCGGCGCCGCGGCGTCGTCCACCACCGGCTTCTCCGCGACGACCGTCATCGACGGCGCAGCGGCCGCCGTGGCCGCGTTCGCAGAGACCATCGCCGTCGGCCTGTGGTCCGCCTCCCCGGTGGCGTCGTCCCCGGTCACGGTCGCCATCTGGACAACGGACCCCCGGTCAACATCGGCCTGCTCCACCGTGTGCTCCGCGGTGCACACGATCTTGTGGTCGTCGTCGGCCTCCGACCCCGGGTCGTCGGCTCTCAGCACCGTGTCCGACGTCACCTCCGCGCCCTTCTCCGTCCGGCACGAGAAGGCGGTTCCGGCCCCATCGGACAGGACGATGTTCTTGAGACTCGCCGACCCCTTCTCGTCGACGCCATCCGTCTTCTTGTCGTCGACGCTATCCGGTTTCGCATTGGTCGCCGTGAAGCTGAAGCGAGCGACGTCGCCCACACTGCCGTCCCCGTCTCCGTCGAAACCGTCGAAGCTCGCTGCGATGGCGAGCCTGCACGTCAGCTTGAGTCTGATCTCATCGAATTCGCCGTCCGACAAGCTGCCGCCCGATTTGAGCCGCAGCACGGTGGCGGTCTCGTCGTCCGCCGCCACATGTGTGCCGGTGAACGTCTTCCAATGGTCGGTTGCAGTCAGAAGCACCTCGTCGCCGCCGATGATGAGCCTGTCCGTGTTGGCGTTGTTGTCGCCGCCCTTCCTGTGCTGAACCTCCCAGACGATACGGTCCCCGGGAAGAGTGGCGATCGACTGTCTCATGTCGCCGGACGCCGCGGCGCCGTCTACACCAAGGTGCTGTTGGCGCCCGCCGGGCGCTCCGCCGTTCCGATATATGAGGTAGGAGTTGGATTCGGGGCTCTCGGGGAAATACCAATGCGGCGGCGGCGCCGACCTGTTCACCCTCTGCGAGGGCCTATCGGGAACCACGGGCAGCTCGAAACCGAGGTTCTCGCCCCGGGAACAGTCCACCTCCGCCCCCACAACGGGGGCCGCCTCCGCGGCCTCAGCGGCCGGGCCGTCCCCGGTCGGGTCGCCGAGCCCGGCGGCGAGCAGGGCGACAACAAGAAAGCCGCCCCCGGTTAACCGGCGGTCGCGGCTCTTGCTCATGCTGATCTCCATGGGGTCGCGCTCAACGACACACCCTACTCAGATCCCCCCCGATCGGCAGGAGGGGGCCTTCGGGGCTTGGGGAGCGTCTGGGTGTTGAGCGTCGTCGCTGTCGCCCGCTCCGAGGGCTGGGGGCTTCGTGGGCGCCGATGTCGCAGCCGACGCCTCCCGTCGGCGGGGTTGCCCGCGGGCGTCGGTGGCCTGGCAGCTCGCCGCGTGGCCTGCGTCGTGGAGGGGGCTGGTGGCGTCGATGGCCATGGTGTGCACGTTCCCGTTCCCGCCGTTCGGCCCGATCCTCGCCTATAGCGGCGTGCAAGGCATGTCGAAGGCAGTCCCGTAGTCGACGCCGGGACTCAGCTCCCTCGTGATCGGCGCCGGCGCATGGGCCCCGTGCCCGGCGAACCTTGTCGGGTCGGTCGGGCGGACCGTCCACGTCCCGGGCGTGACGTGAATCGTGTAGACCCCCTGGGAGTCGGTCGAGCCGGCGCCCCCCAGAGCGCCGTTGGCGTCGACCGCCCTGATTTCCTCTCCCACGATCACCGGTTCACCACTATGGCTCCCGTCGCCGTTGTCGTCTCTCCAGACCTTGCCCGTGATCGTGACGATCTCAGCTTCGTAGGCGCCGATGTCGCACTTCGGGCCTTGCGGGCGGGCTGTGCCCCGGGCATCGGTCTTGCCGGCACA
>Ga0209788_1000124_pt1 | contig 21532 bp, 25 predicted proteins | sample WorMetLIZISLAND1_2_FD_187415 | JGI IMG/M metagenome (GOLD analysis project Ga0209788, IMG submission 187415) | Marine gutless worms symbiont microbial communities from Max Planck institute for Marine Microbiology, Germany - Olavius clavatus LIZARD... ...
CACCCGTTCATGCAGCCGCTTAAGCTCGTCGTCGGGGCTTTCCGGAGAATGGGTTAGGGCATGCTGTTCAGGCATGGTTCCATGGGTACGCGCGTAGCCTGCTGCTTGGCAAGAGGTCCTGAATAGTTACAAACCTAGCTCATAAAGGTAGACAGCTCGTGCATCTGGTTCACCTGTGTAATCTCGTGCTCGATAGTGTATATTATCCGGTAATCGATATTAAAGAGCATGTAAAAGGCGCTCAAGTACCATGAGGGGTAGCTCATATTCTTGTGCTCGATTCTTCCCTGAAGACTGGTAAAAAATATATTATAATGATGCCTCCCGCCCACTCTATTGTAAAGGCAACAAGCTATTTTTATATGGTCTTCTGGCAATTGATGGCCTGATGCCGGAAGGTAACGTACTGACTTTCAGTGATGCCGGTAAAAAGGTAGTCATCAGTGAAATGGAGACAAACGATTTCCCGGTGCAGATTCCACCGCAATAGCATCGAAGTTCGGTTTGTGCTTGTTGCTCCTCGCGCCCCTCACCTTGTCAGATATCGGCTAACCGACTATGTACCCCATACGACAGGCGCTGATCAGCGTATCCGATAAGATCGGAGCTCCGGAGTTCGCCCGCGGTTTGGTGGCACAAGGTATCCGGCTTCTATCCACCGGCGGTACCGCCCGTCTCCTGACCGAGCAGGCGATTCCGGTACGGGAGGTATCCGACTACACGGGATTTCCGGAGCTGATGGCCGGGCGTGTCAAGACCCTGCATCCGCGTATCCACGGCGGTATCTTAGGCCGTCGGGGTATCGACGAGGCCGAGATGCGGGAACACGGCATCGAGCCTATCGATCTGGTAGTGGTCAATCTCTATCTCTTCGAGCGAACCGTGGCCGATCCGGACTGCGACCTAGCTACCGCAATCGAGAATATTGATATTGGCGGTCCGCCTCTACTCCGCGCCGCGGCTAAGAATCATAAGGCGGTGACCGTGATTGTGGACCCGGCCGACTACCCGCGGGTCGCAGCTGAGATGGAGGCGACCGGCGGTACCTTGAGTGATGCCACACGCTTCGATCTGGCGGTCAAGGCCTTCGAGCATACGGCCCGCTACGAGGGTGCCATCGCCAACTACTTGGGGCGGTTGGCTGGGACAACGGATACTGCAAGCTTTCCACGCACCTTGAACCTGCAATTCCAGCGCAGGCAGGCCATGCGCTACGGCGAAAACCCACACCAGCCGGCGGCCTTCTTTGTCGAGCGGGACCCGAGCGGGGCGAGCGTCGCGACGGCGCGCCAACTCCAGGGCAAGGCACTGTCCTACAACAATATCGCCGATACGGACGCGGCCCTGGAGTGTGTCAAGCAGTTTGACGAGCGGCCGGCTTGTGTCATCGTCAAGCACGCTAACCCCTGCGGGGTCGCCCTGGGGACCAGTCTGTCGGAGGCCTACGAATGGGCCTTTGCCACGGATCCGGAATCCGCGTTCGGGGGTATCATCGCCTGTAACCGGGAGTTGGACGAGGCGACGGCCCGGATTATCCTGGAGCGCCAGTTCGTCGAAGTCATCATCGCACCGGGCGTAACGGCCGCTGCCGCGGCAGCCATCGCGACCAAAAAGAACCTGCGCCTTCTCAGCTGTGAACCCTGGACCGGCACGGTAAGCCGACGCACCGAATTTAAAGGTGTCAACGGCGGACTCCTGGTCCAGGAAGCCGACCAGGCCCTGACCCGCGAGCTTAAGGTGGTCACCCGGCGCCCACCCACGGATCAGGAGTTCGAAGACCTGATCTTCACTTGGCGCGTTGCCAAATACGTGAAATCCAATGCCATCGTCTACGGACGCGGGGGGCGGACCATCGGCGTCGGGGCGGGGCAGATGAGTCGTGTCAACTCAGCCCGTATCGCCACCATCAAGGCCGAGCAGGTGGGCCTCGAAGTGGCCGGCTCGGTGATGGCCTCCGACGCCTTCTTTCCCTTCCGTGACGGCATCGACCAAGCCGCAGCCACACGGATAACCGCCGTCATTCAGCCCGGCGGCTCCATGCGCGACCCGGAGGTCATCGCTGCCGCGGACGAGCACGATATGGCCATGGTTTTTACCGGCATGCGCCATTTCCGGCACTGACCGGCAGCGGCCGATACCTGCGGTACGGGGCCTGTGGCAGACCTCCTGGGGCAATCTACGGACAGACGGCTGGCGGATCGATGAGTATCCATACTACGGCGATCGTCGAGCCCGGTGCCCGACTCCACCCCTCGGTACGGGTAGGGCCTTACAGCATCATCGAGAGCGGGGCCGACATCGGGCCGGACTGCATTATCGAGAGCTGCGTGCGCATCTATGGTGGCACCCGCATGGGTCGCGCCAACCGCATCGGCCACGGTGCTACTATCGGCGCGGAGCCCCAGGACATCGGGTATAGGCCGGAAGCGGGCAAGCCCCTCACCGTAGGGAACTACAACCACTTCAAGGAAGGTGTCACCATCAGCCGCGGGACCAAGACCGAACAGGGTACGTGTATTGGAGACCATAACTACCTGATGGCCGATGCCCACGTGGGGCATGATTGTACCGTCGGCGACCACAATGTTTTTGCCAATGCGGCGATCGTGGCTGGCCATGTGGAGGTAGATGATCGGGTATTCCTGTCCGGCCATACTGCTATCCATCAGTTCTGCCGCATCGGTGCCATCGCCATGGTCGGCGGCCTCACCGGCGTAACTCAGGATGTGCCCCCCTTCGTGATGGCCGACGGCCATCGGGCCAGGATTATCGGTCTGAATCTGGTCGGCTTACGCCGCAACGGATATACCCAGGAGCAACGGAGCGCCATCAAGGCTGTTTATCGGACCATCCTGCGCTCGGGTCTTCCGCGGGCCAAGGCTCTGGTGCGGGTCGAGCAGGACTATCCTTCCCCACAGACACGACAAATCGTGCACTTCGTCGAGTCCAGCCGCCGGGGGGTGATCTCATTTGACCTATGATCATCCCGGTACCCGATGACGCCGGTGAGAAGGTCAACCGGAGCGTCGCCATTGTTCGCGAAACCCGAAATGGGGTCCGTCCGATGTTGGGTGCGAAAAATTAGGCGACGGCCATGGCCTTCGGCGGCCCGCGTTCGCCCTGCGTCCGTCCCGGCGCGCACTCCGCGTGGTGCCGGGACTCCCACAATGACTGGACGCCGTGTCGCATGGCTTGGCCTTTCGTCTCCGCCGGCGCTCACGCGCCGCACTCTGACGAAACGCTCGGCCCTACGCCTACGGCTACGCGGGGGGTCGTCGCACTCCGCTCGTCGCTTACGCTCCCTCGCTTTCCTGGGCTCCTCCGTAGCAAGGGACGAAACGCAAATTCTGGTATATTGAGCCGAAACCTGAAGAAAGAACCGAACGGTTTATGGCTCTTCAAGGAAGGGCGTCCGGGAACCGGTGAAAACTGAGCGGAGAAGGTTGCTTGCGAGATTTGCGCGTTGCTCGATATTCCTCATGCCCATTATGAATTCGCCACTTGGCAAGGACGCGAAGGCGTTGTTTGTCACCGAGTCTTTTCTGCTACGGACTGTGACTATGTAATGGCGAACGCCATTCTGTCCAAGCTGGAGCCGGCGTACCAGGTCAAAGGCGCTACCAAACCCGGCAACATACGGTGCGCGTCTTCTTGACCCTCGGCGCGAACGCGGCGGCCGAGCTTCCGATGGGGTATGCGGCACCTGCGGCTATTGGACAGGCCGATAACCTGATGGTCGGGTACCTGATGCTCGATGCCCTGATCGGCGATCAGGACCGACACGGTGAGAATTGGGGTTTCGTTACCTGCGTTGGGCCTCCTAACACGCATCATGTTAGCCCCGACCTTCGACCATGCTTCGAGTCTCGGGCGGAGCGAAACCGATGCGAATCGGAGCAAACGACTGATAACCCAGGATCGCGGCGGTTCGGTTGAAGCCTATGTCGCGCGGGCGCGCTCCGGGTTTTTCGAGACCCCCGCGGCACACCGAACCATGACCACCTTGGAGACGTTCATGGCGACTGCCAGGGTACGTCCGCAAGCTTCCCGATACTGGATCGAGGCCCTATTCGGTCTAAGCTCATCGGATTTCGCCATGCGGGTGTTGGAGGCCAATAGAGAGCGATTACTGAAGGTCGTATCAGAGGGATAACGATGAAAACGCTGGAGGAGCCCAGGAAAGCGGGGGAGCGTAAGCGACGAGCGGAGTGCGACGACCCCCGCGTAGCCGTAGGCGTAGGGCCGAGCGTTTCGTCGGAGTGCGGCGCGTGAGCGCCGGCGGAGACGAAAGGCCAGGCCATGCGACACGGCGTCCAGTCATTGCGGAGTCCTGGTGTCGCGCGGAGTGCGCGCCGGGACAGACGCAGGACGAACGCGGACCGCCGAAGGCCATGGCCGTCGCCTAGTTTTTTGCACCCGACATCGGACGGACCCCATTTCGGGTTTCGCGAACAATGGCGACGCTCCGGCGATATATGCCTCCGGTAAGCCACTGACGGATCGAGGACCTCAGCCCCGGAGAACAGCTCTATCTGATGCGGGATATCCAAAATCCGTTCGATGACGATGCAATGCTGATGCGTACGGATGGTCCCATCTCCAACCTAGGATATTATGCGAAATCCTATTCCGCGGAGTTCACCGAGATCCTCGACTTGGTCGGTAAAGACCGCGTCCGGGTGGCCGTTGTCGCGGTGAATGTGGATGCGCCCCTGCAATTTTGGCTGCGCTGCCGTTTGGCCGCCCCCTGGCCTGCTGGTTTCAGTGCTTGCTGGCAGGGAAGCGTTTGAACTGCTGGCGGCCGATACGTCAGGACCGATCTGAGGGTATCTCGAAAGCGCGGGATGGTGACAAAGCACCTAATCAGGTAGAGGACTGCTCCGACATGAATGTTTTGATCATCGGTAGCGGCGGGCGCGAGCACGCCCTAGCCTGGAAGATCGCCCAATCGCCCCGGGTGCGAAAGGTCTTGGTGGCTCCCGGAAACGGCGGTACCGCCACCGAGCCGGGGGTGGGAAATCGGAACGTCCCGGTGGACGATACTGAAGCCCTCGTCACACTCGCTCGGAAAAACGAGATCGGACTCACCATCGTGGGACCGGAGGCACCGCTGGTGGCCGGAATCGTCGACCGCTTCCAGGCCGCCGACCTAGCCTGCTTCGGGCCTACCGCAAAGGCCGCCCGGATCGAAGGCTCCAAGACCTTCGCCAAGGACTTTCTCGCCCGCCACGGTATCCCGACCGCGGCCTATCGGGCCTTCACGGAGCCGGAGCCCGCCCTTGCCTATCTGCGGGAGCTGGGTGCACCCATTGTGGTCAAGGCGGATGGGCTTGCCGCGGGTAAAGGCGTGATCCTCGCCGAGGACCTTGCCACCGCGGAGCAGGCAGTGCGGGATATGTTGAGCGGCGAGCGTTTCGGCGCAGCGGGCCGCCGTGTTGTCATCGAAGAATACCTGAAGGGCGAAGAGGCCAGCTTCATCGCCATCGTCGGTGGCGGTGGAATACTTCCCCTGGCGAGCTCCCAAGATCACAAAGCCCGGGACGCCGGAGACCGGGGCCCCAATACCGGAGGCATGGGGGCCTATTCCCCCGCGTCCGTGGCGACTCCCGAGATTCATGCCCGGATCATGGCCGAGGTGATCCGCCCCACCGTTGCGGGACTTGCAGCCGAAGGACGGCCTTACACCGGGTTTCTGTACGCGGGGCTGATGATCGAGTCCGACGGTACTCCCAAGGTGCTGGAATACAACTGTCGTCTCGGTGACCCCGAGGCCCAGCCCATTCTCATGCGGCTACGCACCGACCTAGTGGACCTGTGCCTCGCGGCCCTTGGGGGACGGCTCGACCGGATCGCGGCGAGCTGGGACCCACGGCCGGCATTGGGTGTCGTCATGGCGGCCGGCGGTTACCCGGATGCCTACGAGCAGGGACATCCAATCAAGGGTCTAGATACAACGGCGGAACACCCCGACCGTAAGCTGTTCCATGCCGGCACGCGTCTGGTCGAAGATACGGTGGTCACCGACGGTGGCCGCGTGCTCTGCGCAACCGCCCTCGGCGATGGGATTGGCATGGCCCAATCCAATGCCTATGCCTTGGTACGAAAGATCGGCTGGCCGGATGCCTATTACCGCAGCGACATCGGCTATCGGGCCATTGCCAGGGAGTGCACTTAGAAGCTATCTCGAGGTGCCCCTCGATGGAGCAATTGCACGATCACCCCTCAATAATCGGCCATTTGCGCTAGCCGGTGATCCATGATCTGATGCGCCACCACTGCGGTTGACACACCGAACTCATCCGACCATTCATCGACTTCATCAGGACCGACCCAAGTACCGGAAATTCGCTTACGTATCCAATCCTCGGGGGCCAGAAGCTCGGCGGTGAAGGCTCGGTTGCGCTTTTGTCGATCGGTTCTCGCAATGGTGACAAGCGCCGAAGGGGTCTTGGCTGCTGCCGGGTACTTGAACAAAGCCTGACAGCAGGCGAATCGAGTCTGTTCGGGGTGCTGTTTGGTCGTCAGGAAGCCAGGGCTCTCGCCTTCCTCGCCATCTACCATGGCATCGAACAGATTCCTTGCGGCGGCCAAGTCCGCTAGCGGGAATCCGTCCGCACTTGCGATGCCGCGCGCGTCGGCCAAAGTGGCATCGTTGTTCAGTGGGTCGACGTCCAAAGCCGATTTGGTGTCGCAGCTTCCTAGCTACCGCATAACCTTAGCTCCCACGGCGTACCTTCGGAGTCGATCTTCTCCACACGTTGCCGTAGCTCCGCAATGGCCGTGAAACGGTCCGACGTACGGTGCGCCAGTCCTCGCGCGTTTTCGACCAGACGGGTCTGGCCGATCAGGTCTCGAGAATCGGCGACGGCGAAAAAGTCGTCTTGCCATTGAGCAGGCATTTCTCTCGTTGAAGCGCATCTATTCATTCCTCTCTACCTCCTTGCCGAGTGGTTGGTAGCTTGCTAGTGGCCCCTCCTCTACAAGGCCGAGGTCCCGGGACGTGAAGAGTACGAGCTTCGCCACAGCCTACGCTTCGGCCGTGAAGGCTTCGCACTTCCGGAGCTACTCATCAAGCCGGTGGGGAAACAGGCGCTGATCGAACTGAAGCTCGGATCGGCTTTCTCGGTAGCGGTACCAAGACCTTGGATCTTGGATCTCGCGAGCGTCCGGCATACGCTGACCGACTTGATCGATACCGTTGTGGTCCGTCTCGACCAGCAAAAAGTGACGGATACCTTTTTGCATCGGGAGTGTGGAAGAATATTCAAGCTGCCAATGAGGAAGATGAGGCCTTCTGCGCCGCCGCTGCGAGATTGGGGCGACCCTTACGGGTTTGGACGATCCCTTGGCCGAGGCGATTCTTGCTTCAGCGTAACTATTCAGCTACTCCAATTGGGGCATTGGGGGTTGCCCCTGGAAGGTTAGGACGAGCGAGTTAAAAATATCGTCGGACTGTTTGCGGCGGGTCGAAAGGTAGGAGCGGAGGATGGCAAAGGCATCTCCGCCGGTATCGGAGCGGAAACAACCGGAGACTTTCTGCTTGAGTTTGGACATTCGCAGGTCGCATTCGGCCGGGTTGTTGTCGCCGGGAACGCGCAGGTCGGTGAGGAAGCGCAGGACCTCGTTGCGGTGCTCGCGCAGTCGCCGAATGAGGTTGCCGGCCGGGGATTGTTTGATCCGCCCGCGGGTGCCGGGACGGCAGGGACGGGGAGGATTGCCGGCTTCGGCTTCGGTGAGGATGGTGTCGTAGCGGGTCCGCAAGCGCTCGACGTTACCGGTGGGCAATGCCTTGAGGTTCTGGGCCTCGCCGACCAGGGCATTCGGTTGCCCACGGCTGGCTTGGGGACCTCTCAGCGATAGCGGTTAGCTCACGTAGATGATGGGCATTGCAGAAGGCCTGCCAACATGAGTAGCGCTGGCAGGCTGACCCATGATCATGCATGAGTACGCCAGCGAACGGCGCCAACAAGCCGAACGCATCCGGGGCCTCGGCACTATGTTTAGGATGAGGGCAGCAGGTCGTTAAGCCGGTCGGTGCTGAGTACGTGTAGCCGGTACAGGTTGCCGTTCACGCGCCGGCTGGTTTCATTGGTATGGGCCACCGGCGCCGCGACGAGTGCGTCGCGAATCGCGGTGACGGCGCCTCCAGGCGGGTGGCGGCCATCCGTACGGTGCGCTGGAGGGTGCCCGGTGAGGTCCCAAGGCCGGCCCGCTCATTGAGCACCTCGGCGGTGCGCTGGTAGGGCAACAACTGGTATTGGGTCATGTAGACCGCAAAGGCCAATACGCCCGGTCCGTATTGCACCGGGGCCTCAATCCCTGCAGGAAACGTGCTGCGTTGCGCGCGCCCACAGGCACCGGTTCCGCCGACAATGCGGTACTCAATGACCTTACGCTGGATTACCACCTCGACCACTTGGCGTCGCTCCGCGAGCACTGTAGCCGCGATCCCGGTGCCGCAACGTCCGCAGGCGCAGGTCCCCGTCAACGGGATGATCCCGCACTGGTCGGGGTGATCAACCAGGGAGCGAGTGACATCGCGTCGGCTCGGTTTGTCCACCGGGCTTGCGCCCGCTGGGTTGGCGTTGCGAGCGTGGTGGCGGCTTCTTGAACGGTGAGTTCGAGGATGGCGGCCGGCTGGAGTTGTGGCTATCCTTGGCCAAGCGCGCTGGGTTCACAAGACGAGCCTCGTAGACGATTTTCCCCCGTTTGTACTAGGCACAGCGTGGAAACTCGCCTTCCCGCGGACTACCAACAATCCCCTTCCGACTGCCTCTCGCAGCCATCCGGTTATTTCATCTTGGCTATTGGCCAATGAGCGGTCACACAAGGTAGCATCGGGCCTTGGGCGAGAGGGTGAGCCCGCAAAAGAGGGCGTATCCTTATGCTCGACGCTTCCTACATATTGCACGGACAAGCCGATATAGTGCAGATGATCGGTGTCGTGCGGTGTGCAAATGGTACGTTTGAGAGGACGGCGACGTTTGGTAGCTCTTATTGGCTCCCGTGAATCTCACGGGTAGATGGGTACATCGAAGGGAGATCTTGGAGAGGTTGCATCCCTATAATTTTTCAAGTCTCATGCGAAAGCATTTCGTTCCGCTCCCATTTTTTAAGCGCTTACGTGCTTGAAAAACAGAAAAATATACTCCCTCTACGGATACCATGAACCTTTGGTCGTGTTCGATTCGTAGTTGATCTTGCGATTGCCTCATTGGAATTCCGAAGGGTGCGGCTCTTTTGGAACGACACCGGGCGTCGAAAATTCGAGAGTCGAGGCCGGTTTATCGGATACCTTGTAGAGTTTGCGCACCACCCATATCATGTCGCCTCGCCCTGAGACCTAGCGATCCACGCCGATCCGTGGAATCGAAAAGCTCCGTGGCTCTGTTGACCACACTGGCGGGGGTTGCCTAGGCGGCGGGCTATGCCTATCGGAAAATATCGAGTAAGGGCTGCGGGGAGAAAATTCAGCCGCAAATAAACGCCAATGAACGCAAATGTATTCAAGACGAAGTCGACGAGGATGACCCCACCTCTCGGCGTGTTCTCGGGCGTACATTTGCAGTCGGCAAAGTCTTAGGTCCTGGGTTTTTGGAGTTCGTATACGAGAAGGCTTTGTGCGTCGAGCTGGCCGAACGCGGACCTTAGCCGAGTGTTTTTCGGCTCATTTGCATCCATTCGCGTTCATTTGTGGCAAAAAAGAAAATATCGAGTAAGCGCAATGGTAGGCACAACTCATTCCTATGGTTGGCTGAGCCTTTGTTTCCAAGTTCCTCCGCGTCGTTTCAAAAGAACCGCACCCAATTCCGAAGACCAAAAAACCCTTTTCCCTCTGAAAGAGGGGTTCAGGCATCGAGAGCTATTCTCCGATAGGTTTTGGCCTTGACCCGCTCGCGCTCTTCGTCGGTCAGCTTGCCGATGTCGGTCTGCTCCAAGGTCGCCAAGAACCCGGTGTCTATGCGACGGGCGAGTCCCTTGACCCCATCAACTCTAGCTAGATCGTCGGACGGTGGCAAGTCTGCGATAAGCTGGTGTAGGGAGCAAATAAACTATCCGGACTTGTAGCCCGTGATGTGTCCGGTTTCATTGGATGCCGAGGAGGTGTCCAATGAGCCGAACGAACTTGCTGCAGGAGATTCGGAAGATGAGATTTGAAGAGGCGTATGGGGGTGGCAAGCAGGCCGCCTGAGACAGGAGGAGGCCCGGCTGCTCGGGGTATGCGAGCGGACCTTTCGGCGCTATGTTGACCGCTACGAGGACGAGGGTCTGCACGGGTTGATCGACAAGCGCCTGGAGCAGGTCTCGCACCGGCGGGCGTCAGTGGGATGAGGTCATGGCGCTGGTGGAGCGCTACCGTCGACGACATGCGGGCTGGAACGTCAAGCCTTTCCAGCTTGGTACCAACGCGACGGGGGCAAGCACAGCTACACCTGGGTAAGAACCGACTGCAAGAGGCCGGTGTGGTACAGAAGGCACCTGGGCGAGGCAAGCACCGCAAGCGGCGCACCCGCGCGGCTTGGCTGAGCATGATGCTGCACCAGGACACGAGCACCCACGACTGGGTACCGGGAGTGAAGTGGGATTGGGTCGTAACCATCGGACGCCCACGAAAACGTGATCTTCGCGAACTCCTAAATGCCATTTTTTATTTGAATAAAACAGGTTGTCCCTGGCGGTATCTGCCAAAAGACTTCCCTCCCTACAAGCTCGTTAATTACTACTATACTAAGTGGACAGATAATCGTTGGCCAGAGAAAGTCACTACGGTGCTTCGTCAGCGGTTACGCCAAAAAAAGACCGAAAGCCAGATCCAACGGGAGCAATTATTGATAGTCAAAGTGTCAAGGGAACCCCGGAATCCTATGTGGAATCGGGATGTGACGGGGGCCAACTCGTTACGGGCAGAAAACGTCCTGTCGTTGTCGATACAATCGGTTGCGTGCTTGTCGTCCGGGTACACGCCGCCGATATGTTTGACGGTAAAGCCGCTCGTCAAGTCATTACGAACTTGTTTTCGAGCCTCCATACCGTCAAAAAAATCCGGGGCGATCGTGCCTATTCCGGTGCGGACCTATTGCACACAGGTTATTGGCCGTGGAGCCACAGACGGAACTTACCCCAGGATGCCGCCAGGGCGGGCCGTGACGCCTGACCGCCATGGGGCTCGGAGACGAATTAGTTCATCGGGAACCACCCTTCAGGTGCTGATCGAGAGCTTCGATTCCACTCGAGCTGCGGACCTCTCGGCGAGTAACGCGCCCGGCGGCAATCCATTGGTTGACGAGCTTCATGGGTACTTCATTCCAAGCAACCGGATGACCGTGCCACTTGCCCGGCGCATGTTCATGGCCCTTGAATGCCATGCCGTCACGGACACTATAATAAGACGATCCGGTCACGTCACTCCCTTCGAGTGATCTCCTGAACGATGTCCCAAGTCCAACGGAGACATAGGGTTCCACTCTTTCCGTGGTGCCAAGGCTCTTTGTGCTTCGGGTTGGGCTCGTAGATCAGTTTGACTGCCATTCGGTTCTTCTCAATGATGGGGAATGCCAATCTAATCTCGGATGGTGGGACGAATTGCAATTCGTGGGGTCCTGATGAGGACGTTTTGGAAAATAGGGGTGGAACGAAAACCAAGTTTTCACTCTGCGACTTGAGAAATTGCAAGGATGTAATTCTTCAAGGTTTCTGCAAATGTATAAGGTTCCCGCAAGTATATAGTGCCTCCGCACATGGAGCCTAAAAAAAACTGGCTTTCTTACGTTTGGTGTGGGAGGAAAAAGAAACCACCGCGTAGCGGTTGCATCCTTGACAGGCTGGATGGGCGCAACACAATGCGGGCAAGAGGGGATCGCGCACCCGGCGGATCAAGCCTAATGTCCTGTTGTTGCTGAGTTCGCCGTGATGCGTGGCCTCGCGGCCAAAACGCCCCGATCCCCTCTTGCAGACCCATCTTCTGCGCCTATCCAGCCTGCCTGCCTGCCTGTCTGTCAAAGATGGTTTTCTTTTCCATTCTACCCACACAATCCGTAAGAGAGCCAAAAAACTCACAGGATCCGGCCCAGGTATTTCCAATGCCGGACCTGCCGACTCATAGCCGGCTTCAACCGCTCCGGTGGACCCGGCCACCTACCTTGCCCATGACTCGCCCATGACTTGAGGTCCTTCACCCATCCTCGTAGGTGGTCAACCGCTCCAAGGTCTCGATGTCTTCCAGCGGTGTTTCGCATCGGGTCCCGAGACAGCGGTAAGCCCGGGTCCTGGCCCTGGGCACCATGGCCTCCAGGTTGCCCGGAAGTCCCTGCTCGGTGGCTGGGATGGCGAGCACTAGGCGTTGCGGGGCATAGGTGCGTTGGGCGATTCCGGCCCAGTGTGCCAGCTCGTCGCCTTCTCCGCGGATGACGAGGGTCTCCGGGGGATCCAGATATTCCTCCAGAGCGGCGAGCAAGCTGGCGTGGGCGTAGGGCAGGTGGCGCATGGACTCGGCGGCCAGGGCGAGGGTCCCCTGAGCGGCATCGAGGTAACGGGACTCACCCACCAAGTGGCCGAGTCGCTGTAGAACCCGGGCGGCTACCCCGTTGCCGGCGGGTAACGATTCGTCCCCCAGTGGCTTGGGCCGCTGGATAAGCGGCTCATGGTCGCTTGCGGTAAAGAAGAAGCCCCCCTGCCGAGGATCGGCGAAATGGTCGAGCAGGACCTCGGCGAGCGTTACGGCCAGATCTAGATCCGCACGCCGCCAACGGGTCTGCAAGATTTCCAGCAAGGCGTCGATCAGGTAGGCATAGTCGTCGAGATAGGCGTTGAGATGGGCCTTGCCATCCTTGTAGGTGGCGAGCAGGTGTCCATCTCGCCATAGCCGAGTCCGGATGAAGTCGAGGGCCTGCTCGGCGGATGCTAGGTAATCGGCCCGCGCCAATATTCGTGCGGCTCGGGCCATGCCCTTGATCATCAAGCCATTCCAGGCCGTGAGCACCTTCTCGTCACGGCCCGGACGGACCCGTTCTTCCCTGGCGGCAAAGAGCTTGCGTCTGGCGCTCTCCAGCAGATCGGCGATCACTGCCGGCGGCAGATCCAGTTCTCGGGCGACCTCGGCTGGGGTGCGGTAGCCGTGCAGGTGCCACCGACCTTCGAAGTTCGGCGCGCGATCCAGGCCATAGACGGCAGCGAACGGGGCATACTCCTCATCCGTGAGCCAGTGTGCGATTTCCTCCCGGTCCCAGACATGGAATTTGCCTTCCTCGCCTTCGCTGTCCGCGTCCAGAGTCGCGTAGTAGCCGCCTTCCGGTGACTGCATCTCGCGTATCGCCCAATCGGCAGTGGAGACAGCGGCGTCCCGAAAGATCGGGTCATCCGTGATCTGCCAGGCATCGCAGCACAGGGCGAGCAGGGGGCCGTTGTCATAGAGCATCTTCTCGAAGTGGGGGATCATCCAAGCATCGTCCACCGAGTAGCGACAGAAGCCCCCGCCGAGTTGGTCGGTCAATCCGCCCCGGATCACGCGCTCCAGGGTGAAGATAGCTATGTGCCGGGCCTCCCGGTCCGGCTTGCCGTCCGCGCAGCTAGCCGCATAGCGGCGCAGCAGCAGCTCCAGGTCGGTGGCGTGAGGGAACTTGGGGTTCGATCCGAAGCCACCTCGCTTGGCGTCGAAGCTGTCGGCAAGCTGACGACGGGCCGCTGCCAGGGGTGTTGCGTCTGGAACCTCTCCACCCCCGTCGGGGGTAAGCCGGGCCAAGGCCTCCAGCAGGGTGCGGTTCTGCTCCCGAATGGCGCTCCCTTGCTCGCGGTAGGCCGCTGCGATGCCCTCGAGTAGCTGAGGAAACCCTGGCAGCCCATGCTTGGGCTCCGGCGGGAAATAGGTTCCGGCGAAGAAGGGGCATCGATCGTCCGGAGTCAAAAAGACGGTCAGGGGCCAACCGCCCGGACGTTTGGCCAGGAGCTGATGGGCGCTTTGGTAGCCCTTGTCCAGGTCTGGACGTTCTTCCCGGTCGACCTTGATGTTGACGAAGAGCCGGTTCATGATCTCGGCCATTCGGGTGTCCTCGAAGGACTCGTGGGCCATCACGTGGCACCAATGACAAGCGGAGTAGCCGATGGAAAGCAGGATCGGCCGATCCTGGTCGCGGGCTAGGGCTAGGGCCTCGGCGCACCAGGGCCACCAGTCCACGGGGTTTTCGGCATGTTGCCGGAGATAGGGGCTGGTGGTGTCCGCGAGGTGGTTGCCAGGGGTGATCGAGTCCGACATATCGGCTGTCCTTATGGTCGTAGTGGGTAGGTCGTGTGGCGGCTAACGGTAAGGACACCTTGAAAAATCCAAAGTACCCATTCGAGTGTGGAGCAATATGAGGTAATCGAGCATGGAAAATAAGGACCGTCTGGGTGAATGTCGTTCGGTAACCATCACCTGTATTTCGGAAATCGGCTGGCACGATACCGACCGCCTGCTGGCGGATATCCGGGGCAGTGGGGGTCCCGACGCCAGCCAGTGGGACAAGGCTTGGCGGGCGGACAACGCTGCAGGCAGCTCCAGCCTGATCGAGATCGAACAGCTGGACGGAACCAAGCATAAATTCCTCCTTGATTGTGGGTGGGATCCGGCCTACATGCAATGCTGTTTCGAAGCAACCGGTGTCGATAGCATGCTGGCGCGCGGCGAGATCGAGTTCCTGTTTCTATCTCATGAGCACCTGGACCACCTGTGGGGGCTGCAGGCAGTTCTGCGTCATTGTCCCGACATTCCCCTGCGGGTGCCGCCTAACTTCACCGATAAGGCACTGGCCTTTATTCACGGCGAGCGCCCGACAACCACCGGTGCGACCCCGATCCGCCACACCGGCCAAATCCTAGTCACATCCTCGGATACGCCGACTGTCCTTTATCCCGGCTGTGTAGCGGTGGCCTTCGATCTGCCGATCCTACTCGGCATCCGGGGCGAGCAGTCCCTGTACTTCCGAATTCGAGACCGGGGGACCGTATGTGCTACCGGCTGTTGCCATCAAACCGTGACGACCCTGGCCGATTACGCACTCGCCCACATCGCGGACGAAGAGACTCTGTATGGTCTTTACGGGGGGCTCCATATCGCTCCTTTCGATCCGACGCTATCTCCCGAACAAGAGGGGATAATCGCCGATCTCCAACGCTTCGGCTTCCGCAAGATCGCCGCCAATCACTGCACTGGCGCACCAGCCGTGGAGAGGATGATCGCACTCGGCTACCCTGTGGTACGCGGCGCCGGTCGGCGGGATTCTTCGAGCTCACCGCTGCTCGGCAACGGTGAGCAAGTAGTTTTCGATTGAGGCGGTCTTTCGAGCCGCAGGGTACTCTGAAGGGACCTTGGATTTTTCAAGGTTCCCTGAATCCACGCGGTGGGTTCGGAAGGGAGATCGACGGTCGATGGCGAGGAATCGGGAACACCTCGAGGATCCCCTGCAGAATTCCGCCCTTGGGATTATCCAAAGTGCCCTCGAGATACCCTTTAAATGGCTTTGTCTCGCGAGGCTGCAGGGGTAGCCAGGGGTTGTGTCGGCTTCCGATCGGTCGGAGGTAGATTTGCATTGGAAGTCTCCAGGCCCAGTGCATCACCGATAGCCCGGTGGCAGTATTCGGAGATATCCCGACGCGTCAGCCTATAACCATCCAGAGGCGGCAAGAACTGAATCCGTACCTCCAAGCCCGGATGGTGCGTCAACCGCAGCAGATGGAACAATAGGATATCGTTACCGACGAACGGGGCTACCGGGTCCGGGACCGCGTTGGACCCGTAGCGCAGAGCCACCGGCTGGACCAACACCCCGGTGAGCTGAGCGGCGCCGAACAACCGGGGATGAAAGTGCCGGAGCCGGGAGCCGTCGGTGGTCGTGCCCTCGGGAAAGATCGCTACCCACCTACCCTGACTTAGCCGCTCACCGATCTGTGAGATCAGGATGCCTGTTTGGTGAGCACCGCGGGCGATAAAAAAGGTACCGGCTATCTCGGCCATCCAACCGATCAAGGGCCAGTTCCTGACTTCCGCTTTGGACAGAAAATCGATCCGACCTTGGGCACCCAGGACCGGAATATCCAGCCAGGAGATATGATTGGCGACCAACAGCGCGTTGGGAGCTGGTTCACCTATCACCTGCACGTGCAGGTCGAGCGCATGGCACAAGCGTCCGTACCACCAACGCGCTAGGTCCGGAAACCGAGCTGTTCGTAATCCACAGCGCCGCCCGACGGCGGTGCCCAGGATCAGTATCGAACCCGTCAGTAGATACCCGACGATGCACAGAAAACGCCACCAGACCACTAGTGTCCTAACGTTATGACCGGCAATTATAGGGTCACCTATACATTGGAAAAGAAATATTTGGAATTATGCCGGTTACCGACCTGAGCTGCGGTACGCTAAGATGACAGCCTCTCCCGCGGAATTGCAAGCTGAGAACCCGGAGCGTCGCCATTGTTCGCGAAACCCGAAATAGGGTTCATCCGATTTCGGGTTTTGCGAACAATGGTGATGCTCCGGATCTTCAAATAAATTCAATGAAGTCAAAATATTATCTATAAGACATACGCTCCCGACGAGCGCGAACACGATAACCAACTGAATTCATTCACTAAACATCAGGACACTGGTGCCACCAGACCGTAACTATTCAGCTACTCCAATTGAGACATTGGGAGGCGGCCCTGAAGGTCAGGACGAGCGAGTTGAACATATCGTCGGTGTTTGCGGAGAGTTGAGAGGTAGGAACGGATGATGGCAAAGTCCCCGGCTCTGGTATCGGAGCGGAAGCAGCCAGAGACTTTCTGCTCGAGCTTGGGCATGCGAAGGTCGCGTTCGGCATGGTTGTTGTCGAAGGGAACGCAGGTCGGTGAGGAAGCGCAGGACCTCGTTGCGGCGCTCGCGTAGCCGCCGCATGAGGTGGCCGGCCGGGGATTGTGTGACGCGCCCGCGGGTGCCGGGACGGCGGGGACGGGGAGGATTTCCGGCTTCGGCTGTGCTGAGGATGGTGTCGTAGCGAGTCCGCAAGTGCTCGCCGTTGCCGGCGGGCAGCGTCTCAAGGTCCTGGTCCTGGACCTCGCCGACAGGGCATTGGCTTGGCCTAACAGCGTGATCATATCGGTTGCCCACGGCCGGCTCGGGGACCTCTCAGCGATGGCGATCAGCTGGCGCAGATGATGGACCTTGCAGAAGGCATGCAGACATTGGTAGCGCTCGTAGGCTGACCGGTGGTGATGCCCCAGTATGCCCACGAATTGGGACAAAAGGCCGAACGCATCCAGGGCCTCGGCCCCGCGTTTGGGATGAGGGCAGCAGGCCGTAAGCCGGTTGGTGCTGAGTACGTGTAGCCGGTACAGGTTGCCGTTCACGCGCCGGCCGGTTTCATCGGCATGGGCCACCGGCGCGGCGACGAGTGCGTCGCGAATCGCGGTGACTGGTGCCTCCGGGCGAGCGGCGGCCACCCGTACGGTGCGCTGGAGGGTGCCCGGTGAGATCGCCAGGCCGGCCCGCTCATTGAGCACCTCGGCGGTGCGCTGGTAGGGCCGCAGCGGATATGGAGTCATGTACACCGCAAAGGCCGACCCGCCCGGTCCGTATTGCACCGGGGCCTCGATCCCCGCGGGAAACGTGCTGCGTTGCGCGCGCCCGCACAGGTCCCCGGCAGCGGGATGATCACGTACTGATCGGGGGCCTCGACCAGGGAGCGGGTGACGCCGCGCCGACCCGGTTGTCCACCGGGCTTCCACCAGGCTTGCGCCCGCCGGGTTGGCGCCGCGAACGTGGTGGTGGCTTCTTGAACGGACAGTCTGAGGATGGTGGCCGGCTGGAGTTGTGGCTATCCTTAGCCAGACGTGCTTCGAGTTCCTGAATGCGCTCATGCATCTGCTCAATGGTCGCAGTTTGCCCCTCAATGATCGCAGCCTGCTCCGCCACCCGTTCACGCAGCCGCTTAAGCTCGTCGTCAGGGCTTTCCGGAGAATGGGTTAGGGCGTGCTGTTCAGGCATGGTTCCATGGGTACGCGCGTAGCCTGCTGCTTGGCAAGAGGTCCTGAATAGTTACACTAGGCCTTAGGATTCGGCATATATCGTCAAGATCGGCCACTGCGTTTCATGAAGTGACGCGAATAGGCAGGGTCGAGCTGATCCATGTTCAACAGCATCAACACATCGGCGACACCGAAATTGGCATCGCGACAAGGCTCGCCGCACACTTTGGCACCCAACCGTACGTAGGCCCTGATGAGTGCGGGCAGGGGGGCGTCCAACACATCCTCCGACACCTGGGAGGCGTGCAGCGGTACCCGGGGAGTCACTCGGATCTCGGGTGCCACCATGGCTTGATGGCGCAGGCGGTTCATGATCGCCGCCGCCTGGATATCCTGTTTTCCAAGCGGCAGGCTGGCGCAACCGAACAAATAATCGTACCCCTGCAAGTTGACGAAGCTGGCCAAGCCGGACCAGAGCACCGCGATTGCGGCACCCTGGCGGTACCCGGCGGCGATACAGGTGCGGCCCACCTCCAGCATCCGGCCCGGCAAGGCCAGGATGGCCTGTAGATCGAACTCGCTCTCCGAATAGAAACCCCCGATGTGGGCCGCGTTCCGGTCGGTGAGAATGCGCGTACAGCCGACTACCTGCCCGGTAGTGGATTCGCGCACCAGCAGGTGCCGGCAATAGGGATCGAAGTCATCGATATCCAAGCCGGCTTCGCCACCCTTCAAGGTTGCGCCCATCTCTTCGCCGAAGACTTGGTAGCGCAGGGCTTGGGCCGCTTGCACATCCTCCGCATCGCGGGCCAGCTCCACGAAGAGACGGTTACCGGATTTGACGGACAACGCCGATGCTTGCGCAACCATGTCGTATCCTCGGAAAAAGCCATAAGATTATCGAAGGATACTGGCATCTTGTTGCGAATTTGTGTCCGGGCAATGAGAGAAAGATGACGCGAGATCTGCAGCCTCCACAACTCCGAGGAACAACCGCTGCCTCAGACGACATGTTTTCGGTCTCTTAGGGGCTGGTTGAAGATAGCGGTGCGTCCTCGCACCTATTCGAGAAGACCTCGGAAAATTCCGTCCCTGCAATTTCTCAAAGTCGCAAAGTGGAAAGGTTTCACTTTAGCTCTTAGAGGCCGCCCAGAAATTAACACATTGATTTTAAAAAAATATGCACATTTTGTGGTTTTATGCGATGTAATCCCGGAGGTTTCTATGACTGAAGAAAAGATTCAGTCGGCTGTCAGGTACCCGAGTGACCTCACCGACGAAGAAGGGAAAATCTTGAGCCCATCATCAACGAATTGGAATCCTATACCACCGGAGCGTCGCCATTGTTCGCGAAACCCAAAATGGGGTCCGTCCGATGTCGGGTGCGAAAAATTAGGCGACGGCCATGGCCTTCGGCGGCCCGCGTTCGTCCTGCGTCCGTCCCGGCGCGCACTCCGCGCGGCGCCAGGACTCCCGCAATGACTGGACGCCGTGTCGCATGACCTGGCCTTTCGTCTCCGCCGGCGCTCACGCGCCGCACTCCGACGAAAGGCTCGGCCCTACGCCTATACGCGGGGGTCGTCGCACTCCGCTCGTCGCTTACGCTCCCTCGCCTTCCTGTGCTCCTCCTCGGACACCCACGAAAAAGTAACCTTCGCGAGTAACTATTCAGGCCCTCTTGCCAAGCAGCAGGCTACGCGCGTACCCATGGAACCATGCCTGAATAGAACGCCCTAACCCATTCTCCGGAAAGCCCCGACGACGAGCTTAAGCGGCTGCATGAACGGGTGGCGGAGCAGGCTGTGATCATGGAGGGGCAAACTGCGACCATATGAGCAGATGCATGAGCGCATTGCAGGAACTCGAAGCACGTCTGGCTAAGGAGCCACAACTCCAGCCGGCCACCATCCTCGGACTCTCTGTTCAAGAAGCCACCACCACGTTCGCGGCGCCAACCCGGCGGGCGCAAGCCCGGTGGACAACCGGGTCGACGCGGCGTCACCCGCTCCCTGGTCGATGACCCCGACCAGTGCGTGATCCTCCCGCTGCCGGGGACCTGTGCGGGCCGGCGCGGCGGCACCGGGATCGCCACTACGGGGCTCGCAGAGCGACGCCAAGTGGTCGAGGTGGTGATCCAACGTGAGGTCATCGAGTACCGCATTGTCAGCGGGACTTGTGCCTGCGGGCGCGCGCAACGCAGCACGTTTCCCGCGGGGATCGAGGCCCCGGTGCAATACGGACCGGGCGGGTCGGCCTTTGCGGTGTACATGACTCCATATCCGCTGCGGCCCTACCAGCGCACCGCCGAGGTGCTCAATGAGCGGGCCGGCCTGGCGATCTCACCGGGCACCCTCCAGCGCACCGTACGGGTGGCCGCCGCTCGCCCGGAGGCACCAGTCACCGCGATTCGCGACGCACTCGTCGCCGCGCCAGTGGCCCATGCCGATGAAACCGGCCGGCGCGTGAACGGCAACCTGTACCGGCTACACGTACTCAGCACCAACCGGCTTACGGCCTGCTGCCCTCATCCCAAACGCGGGGCCGAGGCCCTGGATGCATTCGGCCTTTTGTCCCAATTCGTGGGCATACTGGGGCATCACCACCGGTCAGCCTACGAGCGCTACCAATGTCTGCATGCCTTCTGCAAGGTCCATTATCTGCGCCAGCTGATCGCCATCGCTGAGAGGTCCCCGAGCCGGCCGTAGGCAACCGATATGATCACGCTGTTAGGCCAAGCCAATGCCCTGTCGGCGAGGTCCAGGACCAGGACCTTGAGACGCTGCCCGCCGGCAACGGCGAGCACTTGCGGGACCGCTACGACACCATCCTCAGCACAGCCGAAGCCGGCAATCCTCCCCGTCCCCGCCGTCCCGGCACCCGCGGGCGGGTCACACAATCCCCGGCCGGCAACCTCATGCGGCGGCTACGCGAGCGCCGCAACGAGGTCCTGCGCTTCCTCACCGACCTGCGTTCCCTTCGACAACAACCATGCCGAACGTGACCTTCGCATGCCCAAGCTCGAGCAGAAAGTCTCTGGCTGCTTCCGCTCCGATACCAGAGCCGGGGACTTTGCCATCATCCGCTCCTACCTCTCAACTCTCCGCAAACAGTCCGACGATGGAGGAGCACAGGGAGCGCAAGCGACGAGCAGAGTGCGACGACCCCCGCGTAGGCGTAGGGTCGTGCGTTTCGTTGGAGTGCGGCGCGTGAGCACCGGCGGAGACGCAAGGCCAGGCCATGCGACACGGCGTCCAGTCCTTGTGGGAGTCCTGGTGCCGCGCGGAGTGCGCGCCGGGACGGACGCAGGACGAACGCAGGCCGCCGAAGGCCATGGCCGTCGCCTAATTTTTTTGCACCCGAAATCGGACGGACCCCATTTCGGGTTTCGCGAACAATGGCGGCGCTCCGGACTAAGTAGACAGATAATCGTTGGCTAGAGAACGTCAATACGATGCTTCGTCAGCGGTTACGCCAAAAAAAGACCGAAAGCCAGATCCAACGGGAGCAATTATTGATAGTCAAAGTGTCAAGGGAACCCCGGAATCCTATGTAGAAT
>Ga0209788_1000127_pt1 | contig 20997 bp, 17 predicted proteins | sample WorMetLIZISLAND1_2_FD_187415 | JGI IMG/M metagenome (GOLD analysis project Ga0209788, IMG submission 187415) | Marine gutless worms symbiont microbial communities from Max Planck institute for Marine Microbiology, Germany - Olavius clavatus LIZARD... ...
CTTGTGATTGCCGTTATAGCGCTGCACACATTGGCGGAAGGTGTGCATTGGTATGTGGTCGATGATTTGGGAGAAGACAAGCTTGCCTGTGTACATGTGCCGTTAACCTCAACCCGCAAATTTGCGGGCGAGGCTGCAACCATCGCGCATCGAAGTTCAAGAATGTTGGGACACTAGTGCAGCAAGATGGTATTTCATTTGACAGAAATCGCCTTAGCAGTGCCTTATTGATGGGTTGGCTCGTTGTGTTCTCAGCTTCCAGACAACGCATCCTGACGGCTATCGGCTCGATAGAGCGATTTGCCCGAGTTGCAAGCTCACCCCGAAGCTACCGATTTCCACATCATTCGAAAAGTCTTCAGGGCAGGGGAGCTTGAGAAGTTCCAAGTCTGGAATTTTCAAGCTTCCCTGTAAGCATTTAACCCCCACTCCGTCATTCCGGTAGGGATAGCCGAAAGCCACCGTTGTTGGAGATGGTAAAGACAATGAGGAGCGGCTTAAGGGCACCTTGAAAAATTCGGTGTGTCCGACTGAAGGAGTTGATCGTGCGATTGCTCCCTTGAAGAACACAGGTCCGGCAGGAAGAAAGTCCACCATTCGGATCGGAATTTCAGTTGCCGAAAAGCCCGGATCCTTATCTCCCGGCTCCAAAACATCTAGTGGAGTCCATTGATCGAGAAGGCATATTTCAGCAATAGAAGCCGCTTTCATGACAGAAACCGCGTTGGATTTCAAGCAGATCTGGCAGTTGTTCCAGGAGACGGACCGCAAGTTCCAGGAGGCGGATAAGAAGATAAAGGCCTTGCAAAACCTCTTCGAAGGCTAGTGGGGCAAGCTGATGGAGAGCTTGGTCGAAGGGGATTTGGTGCGCCTGTTGAGGCGGCAAAATGTCCAGATCAATGATACCTCGACCTGGCGCAAGGGCAGCCGAGATGGAAAATCCTACGAGTTCGATATCATCGCGCACAATGGCGAGGAGATCGTCATCGTCGAGGTGAAGACGACCTTGGGGGTTGGGTTGGTCGATAAATTTATCAAGCAGCTCCACCGGGCCAAGCGCTATATGCCCGAATACGGTGGCCATACTGTGCTCGGTGCGGTGGCCTATCTGCGCGCGGAGGAGGCGAGCGACCGGTATGTGCAGAGTCAAGGGTTATTCGTGATTCGAGCCACGGGCGATAGCGCCGTTATTGTTAATACCGAGGACTTCCGGCCCCGGAAATTCGGATAGAACCGAGCCTCTCTCACATGAACGACAAGACCGAAACGGGAATCGATCGGCTTCGCGCCGATGCCCTGGAGCAGATCACCGCCGCGCCGGACCTCGGGACTCTCGATCAAATACGGGTCCGCTATCTGGGCAAGAGTGGCCGGTTGACCGCAGAGCTCAAGCAGCTTGGGACGCGGCCGAAAGAAGAACGTCCACGGGCCGGACAGGCGATCAACCAAGCCAAGGTGCAGGTTCGGGAGGCCATCGAGGCCCGCAAACAAGGGCTGGAGCAGGCCGCCCTAGCTGACCGATTGGCTACCGAACGCATTGATGTCAGCTTACCGGGCCGAGGTCAAAGTCCTGGTAGTCTGCACCCCATTACCCGGACCTTGCAACGTATCGAACGGCTGTTCGCCAACGCTGGATTCGATGTCGCCGAGGGACCGGAGGTCGAGGACGACTACCACAATTTCGAAGCCCTCAACATCCCGCCCCAACATCCGGCACGGGCCATGCACGACACCTTTTACTTCGACGAGCACCGGCTCCTGCGCACCCACACCTCGCCGGTGCAGATTCGGGTCATGGAAACACAAGGCCCACCCTTGCGCATCATCGCCCCCGGACGGGTCTATCGTTGCGATTCCGACCTCACTCATACCCCCATGTTCCACCAGGTAGAGGGATTTCTGGTGGACGAGCAGGCGACCTTCGCCGACCTCAAGGGGGTGCTATACGACTTCCTGCGCAACTTCTTCGAACGGGACCTCGACCTGCGCTTCCGCCCGTCCTACTTCCCTTTCACCGAGCCCTCCGCGGAAGTGGACATCCGGTGTGTCATGTGCGAAGGGCCGGGCTGCCGGGTATGCAAACAGACCGGCTGGCTGGAGGTATTGGGCTGCGGGATGATCCATCCCGAGGTATTCCGCCATGTTGAGATCGATGCCAGCCGCTATCTCGGCTATGCCTTCGGCATGGGGGTAGAGCGCCTAGCGATGCTGCGCTACGGTATCGATGATATCCGGCTCTATTTCGAGAATGACCTGCGGTTTCTCAGGCAATTTGCTTGAATATAGCCCCGGTTCAGGTAGATATGGAATATCAGCAGGAATGAAAAATCAGATCACCAATGGCAGATTTCTCGACATTAGTCGTCCACCAGCTATCTATTATGGAAACAAAGCGAAATGTTTTCGTTTCGCGACTTGAAAGAGTTTAAGTCCCCGCAGGGGATTTGAAAACATGCTTCATATAGACAAAAATGGCTATATCATCGACAACAATGTCAAGCTTGAAATAAGCCTTCCCATCCAAAAAAACCTAATGACTGAGATCTCGGGGATCATAATCCATCAGACAGGTGGCTCCACTGCACAGTCAGCCTTTAACAGTTATAAAGCCGGGGCATCCGGTGCTCATTTTCTCATTGATAAAGATAGAACGATTGACCAGACAGCATCCCTGAGCTACCAGACATGGCATGTTGGGAAGTTGGAAGCTCGATGCCTCGTAAATATGACGTGCACTCCTTCGGAACTTGAATTGCTTAGGAAATTCAATCCAACCGGAGAGCATCGAAGAGAAGTCATCAAAAAAGTTCTGAATCGTTATCCGGTGAATCAAGATAGCATAGGTGTAGAGCTCGTCGGGGATGCGTTGCCAAAAACCGTTCCTGAAGAAAAACGGATATACGAAACTGCTACGAAAGAACAAAACGCATCACTTAAATGGTTGATTGGTAAGCTAAGGCTAGCTTACCGTATTCCACTCACGGAAGTTTTTCGCCATCCGGTTGTTTCCAGAAAAAACCTACTGAAGCAGCAACAGCCGACTGGAAATAGAAGGATGAAACCTATAATTAAATATCCATTGCTTGGTTTGATGATATCCTCATGCTTACTTGCCGACCCCGATTCCGGTGTGGATCCTGGTGTCTATCCCCTTGATGTTGGAAAGATCATGGATATTGAAATCAGTAAGTCAGGACTGACGTCCACGGCCGTTGAGGCATCACAATATGATTCCGGAGCGTCGCCATTGTTCGCGCAACCCGAAATGGGGTCCGTCCGATGTCGGGTGCACAAAATGAGGCGACGGCCATGGCCTTCGGCGGCCCGCGTTCGTTCTGCGTCCGTCCCGGCGCGCACTCTGCGCGGCACCAGGACTCCCGCAATGACTGGATGCCGTGTCGCATGGCCTGGCCTTTCGTCTCCACCGGCGCTCACGCGCCGCACTCTGACGAAAGGCTCGGCCCTACGGCTACGCGGGGGTCGTCGCACTCCGCTCGTCGCTTACGCTCCCTCGCTTTCCTGTGCTCCTCCGTAGTCGTTTTGTTTTGACTAAAGCTGAGGTTAACGAATTTTTCAGAAATACCATGACAGTCCATGAAAATGATTACGGGCATATTCACCATGTTATATCGAAGGGAGTTTAATGCTGTCAGATGGTACTTCCGCCAGCTGGGCTATACATAGACTCAAAGCCGGATCTATCGTTTTAAGCGACGGGAAAACTATCTATCTGTATTGCCCCCGATGTAGTGGTAAGACTTTCATTTCGCCGTAGCTTCCAGGGAACCTTGAAAAAATCCGTCCCTGGAGCTTTTCAAGCCACAAAGCGCAAATTTGGTTTTAGCTTCGCTCCATTTCTCAAGCAGTTACCTGCTTGAAAGCTCGTCCGGTGAAGAGAAGCTTTCCACATGACCATTTAACCGAATTCAAGCTTCGACAAATGCGATTCAGTGAGTCATGGCTGCGGGAGTGGGTGAATCCCGATGTGGATACCCGAACCCTGGCCGATCAATTGACCATGGCGGGGCTCGAGGTGGACGCGGTGGAGCCAGCGGCCCCTGAGTTCAGCGGTATTCTGGTCGGCCAAGTGCAAGCCCTCGAGGCCCATCCCAACGCCGAAAAGCTGCGTGTGTGCCGAGTCGATACCGGACCCGGGGAGGTCTTGCCGATCATCTGCGGTGCCGCTAACGTGGCCGCGGGCATGAGGGTTCCGGTTGCCATGATCGGGGCCCACCTGCCGGGTGGTCTCGAAATCGAGCGGACCAAGCTGCGTGGCATCGAGTCCTTGGGCATGATCTGCTCGGCGGCCGAGCTCGGGCTCGCCGAGGCCTCGGACGGCATCCTGTCACTGCCGGAGGTGGCCCCGGTGGGAGAGGACCTGCGTACCTGGCTGGACCTGGACGACCCCTGCATCGAGCTCGACCTGACCCCCGACCGCGCCGATTGTTTGAGCCTCGCTGGGGTGGCCCGAGAGGTCGGGGTCATCAATCGGTGCCCTGTTCAAGGGCCAACCATCGCGTCCATCCCGGCCCGCAACGACGATCGCTTCTCGGTACATGTGGAGGCCCCCGCGGCCTGTCCTAGCTATGTCTGCCGGGTCATCCGCAACATCGAGCCCGATACCACGACTCCCTTGTGGATGCAAGAACGCCTGCGCCGTGGGGGTCTGCGGAGCATCGGCCCGGTGGTCGATGTTACCAATTATGTCCTCCTGGAACTCGGTCAGCCGCTGCATGGATTCGATCTCGACCGCTTGGAGGGAGAGATCCGGGTGCGCTTGGCGGCAGCCGGCGAATGCATCCGCTTGCTCAACGGTGAGGAACTCCTGCTACGGGACGATACCCTGGTGATCGCCGATCGCCATCGGCCCGTAGCCTTGGCAGGCATCATGGGTGGGGTCGAGACAGGCGTGAACTTCCATACCCGTCACATCCTGCTGGAAAGCGCCTTCTTCGCCCCCGGCGCCATCAGCGGCAAGGCGCGCGGCTACGGGCTGCATACCGACTCCTCCCACAGATTCGAGCGCGGGGTCGACCCACAACTTCAGGTCCGAGCCCTGGAACGGGCGACGGCACTGCTGCTGGACATCGTGGGCGGTGAGCCAGGGCCGGTCGTGATCCGGCAATCCAAGCAACATCTACCCAGGCAGCAACAGCGGCACCTACGCCGCGAGCAGATCGGCCGTCTACTCGGAGTACAGCCGACCGACGAAGCCGTCGTGGACATTCTCACTCGGCTGGGCATTCGGGTCGCGCCGGTCGCCGACGGTTGGCACCTAGTATCGCCTAGCTGTCGCTTCGACTTACAGCTAGAGGTGGACCTGATCGCCGAGATCGGCCGTATCCATGGTTACGCCCGGATCCCCGTTACCCAGGCCAGCTCCGTGGCGGCCACCCAGGCGCATCCCGAGACGGCTTTCGATCCGGATCGGGCCAAGTTGGCACTGGTCGCTCGGGGCTATCACGAGGTCATCACCTACAGCTTCGTGAGCCCGGAGCTACAGCGACGGGTCGATCCGGGATCGGAGGCAGAGGTCCTAACCCTGTCCAATCCGCTCTCCGCGGACCTGTCCGTCATGCGCACCAGCCTATGGCCGGGACTCCTACAAACAGCACGGCAGAACCAAGCCCGGCAGCAGGAACGGGTGCGCATCTTCGAGAGTGGCCAGTGTTTTCTCCACACCGGGACCGAGCTGAAGCAGAAGGCCCGGCTCGCCGGCCTAGTAGTCGGGTCTTCAGTCCCCGAGCAGTGGGGTCTATCAGCCCGCGCCGTGGATTTCTACGGTGCCAAGACGGACCTGGAGGCCGTGCTCGGCCTGACCGGCGACCTGGACCGATTCCAATTCGTACCGGCCGAACACCCAGCCTTGCATCCGGGCCAAACTGCCGCCATCGAGCACCGAGACCGCAGGATCGGCTTGCTCGGGATGCTCCATCCCGCCCTGGCGGTGGAACTCGACATCGATGGCAACCTCTTTCTATTCGAGCTCACCCTTTCCGAGCTGCCCCCGGGCCGACTACCGGTATTTGAGCCACTATCCAAATTCCCGGCAATCCGGCGCGACTTGGCGCTCGTCGTCGCGGCCGACGTAACCTACGACCAAGTACGTGCCTGCGCGATGAGCGCCGCCCCCAACCTATTGCGGGACCTGATCTTATTCGATGTCTATCAGGGGCCGAACATTGATCCGGGAAAAAAAAGCCTTGCTTTCGGATTGATTTTACAGGCATCTTCTCAGACACTTACGGATCAGAAAGTCACCGAGGCAATTTCCCGCGTGGTGGCGCGACTCACAAACGAGCTCGAAGCAAAACTGAGGGATTGACATCATGGCACTGACCAAAGCCGATATGGCAGAGCACCTTTTCGAACAGCTGGGCCTGAACAAGCGGGAAGCCAAAGACATCGTCGAGGGATTCTTCGAGCACATCCGCGCCGCATTGGAAAAAGGTGAGTCGGTAAAGCTGTCCAGATTCGGGAACTTCGACCTTCGAGACAAACCGCAGCGCCCGGGGAGAAACCCGAAAACAGGAGAAGAAACCCCCATAACCGCCCGTAGAGTAGTTACCTTTCGTCCTGGACAAAAATTGAAATTACGGGTGGAAGCCCATGCCGGAAGTGAACAATAGCCACCACGAGCTACCGCCCATACCAAGCAAACGCTACTTCACCATCGGCGAAGTCGGCGAGCTGTGCGGAGTCAAACCGCATGTTTTGCGCTACTGGGAGCAAGAATTCCCTCAGCTCAAACCGGCGAAGCGACGGGGCAACCGCCGCTACTATCAACACCATGACGTGCTCATGATACGCCAAATCCGCAGCCTGCTTTACGAGCAGGGATTCACCATCGGTGGTGCGCGCCAGCAGCTCACGGGCAAGACCGGACAGCAAGACACCTCGCAAAGCTATCAGATCGTCCACCAGCTACGCCAAGAGCTCGAAGATATCCTGCACCTTCTCAATGCTTGAGAGCTGGCGGGGCATCCCCACCCAAGGTCGCCTAAAGCACCAGCCAGGGTCCGGGAAAATCCTGCCCGGCCAGCACCGACCTTTGGTCCAGATCGGCGGACACTTGGCGCAGAGCCTCACGCACGCAGTGGGGGTGGTTGTTTTTCTCGCTGATATGGGCCACCAATAGGTGACTCAACCTTGCCCAGGGGAGACTAGCAAGTAGCTCCGCGGTCTGCTGGTTGCTGAGGTGGCCGTATCGACCGCCCACCCGTGCCCGTAGCGAAGGAGGATAAGGCCCCCGGCTCAACATGTCGGTGTCGTAGTTGCACTCGACCATCAAGGCATCGCACTCCCGCAACAGATCCCGCGCGTGGGTAGTGACGTAACCCGTATCCGTCAGCATACCTAACCTCGAGCCCGCGGACTCCAAGATGAACTGACAAGGCTCACGGGCGTCGTGGGGTACCGGATATGGCATCACCCGAACATCGCCGATTCGAAAGCCGCCTTGACGCCCGGAAAATAACTTTAGTCCGGGTAGCTCGCCGCCGCCGGCCTGACGCCAAGTGCCGGGGGTGCTCCAAATCCGGATACCGAAGCGCGTCGCAAGGGTCCTCACCCCCCGCACATGGTCGCCATGCTCGTGGGTAACCAGGATCGCGTCCAGGCCTTGGGTTGTAACGCCGACCTGCTGCAACCGCTGCTGTACCTCCCGGGCTCCGAAACCACAATCCACCAACAGCCGGGTCCCGCCGGTTTCTACCAAGGTGGCATTTCCCTTGCTGCCACTACCTAGGGAGACAAAACGCATGGATCCGGTACAACGCGCTCGAGACCACCTTGAAAAAGTCCATCCTTGGAATTCTGCAAGGTGCCCTGACCAAAGCGATCCGTTGTCGGTCGGTAGCCAGCGACCGGTCGCTGGAAATCAAGGCATTTGCTCGTTTAGCAGCCCCAAGATGCGATCCGCAACGGCGGGCGGAGCGGGCCGACCGGCTTGGTCATGCACGACGATCCGTGTCCGGTCACCGTCGCCCATGAGCTTGACTTGGTACTGAGTGGCGACTTTTTTGTCCTCGCCACGCCGCCAGAACGCGAGCTTCGATGCCAAGCCCTCGTTGCCGCCGCCCTGGGTCGGATCGTCGTATCGGACATAGTAGACCCCGCGTGTACGGTCGCGATCCTCCACCGCGAAACCGACCCGATCCAGAGCGACTCCGGTCAAACGCCAAGCCCGCCGATACTCGTCGGCAATGGTCAGCAGACGCCCGCCATCGGGACCGATGGCGAGTCGTGATTTGGTGCGGTCGGCCGTGGCCGACGTCGACTTGTGCGCAACCGACGTACTCACCTGCTGTTCGGAGGCCCCCAGATGGAGCATGATCCGACGCAACATGGTTGCCTCTTTGCCCGGATCCACCGGGGCCGGCACCCAGATGAGAGAGGAATCCTCACCCACCCCATCGTTGCGTAGACGCTCTTCCATGGCGCGGTGCGTCAGGTACAGGTCGGTGGTCCCAGCCGTCGAGCCCGGCTCGATACGGATCCGATACTGATCACGCAAGGAGGTGGAATAAAGACCGTCTACCACGTTGCGGAGCAGATTGGTCACGAAATCCTGTTCAATATCCGCCCGATTCTCCAACCAAGCGGTCTTCATAACACCGGTGGCCGGGTCTTGCGCCTTCAGTAGGATACCCTGGGTATGCCAGAAGCCGATGATTTTCGGCCAGACCTGTTGGGGCGAGTCCCGGATCTCGAGCCAGCGAGTATTCCCATCGCGGCGCAGCTCGACACCCTTCACCTCCGGCAGAACAGCCCCGTTGCCCCCGATTCGATGCCATACCGACCGCTTGTCCTTATACTCGGAAAGGGTAGTAGCCCCACCGAGTGGTGGAATCTTCAGGGCATCGTCGAAGTGACCGGCAGTCAGGTCCGGCGGAATCTCCAAATTCTCCGCCGCCTCCCGCTGCTTTTTGTATTGCAGGCGTTGATCGGGTAATACCCCGTCCGAATCGGAAGTGCTGCTGCAAGCCGGCAACAGCAGCACTCCAAGCATGAGAGCCGCACGCATTCGAGTCGTTTTCATCTCTTCAAGAATATATTCGGATAGTGATACTCGATTCGCAGAGGGCGGGGGGCCAACTCAGGTACAGGCTCGAGGTCTCAAGGTGGAGCGGCTTCCCAGGTACCCTCCATTGACAGAAATCGCCTTACTAAGGCGATTTCTGTCAAATGAAATACCATCTTGGTGATCTTTGGAGGAGCCCAGGAAAGCGAGGGAGCGTAAGCGACGAGCGGAGTGGACAACCCCCGCGTAGGTGTAGGGTCGGGCGTTTCGTCGGAGTGCGGCGCGTGAGCGCCGGCGGAGACGAAAGGCTCGGCCATGCGACACGGCGTCCAGTCATTGCGGGAGTCCTGGTGCCGCGCGGAGTGCGCGCCGGGACGGACGCAGGACGAACGCGGACCGCCGAAGGCCATGGCCGTCGCCTAATTTTTCGCACCCGAAATCGGACGGACCCCATTTCGGGTTTCGCGAACAATGGTGACGCTCCGGTCGTTCGTCTTCTGTGTTGCACCAACCGTTACATAGTCCACTATGCGCCGGTTATCGCGCCTTGAATACAAACGAAAATTCGGCCCAATCCGGTACATCATTTTCCGGCAATCGCCTAAACGGTCGGAACCAAGCTCGCCTGCTGCATTGCGGCGCGCACGATCGCTTGCGCGTCCTCGGTCAACCAAGTCAGAGGCAAGCGGATCCCCCGCGCGGACAGTCCCAACTCCGCTACCGCCCATTTTACGGGGATCGGATTGGACTCCACGAACAAATCACGGTGCAGGACTGCGAGATCAGCATTGATCCCGCGGGCCTCATCCCGGCGACCGGCTAGGGCCGCGGAGCACATCTGATGCATCCGCCGCGGGGCGACATTGGCGGTCACCGAAATGTCTCCATGACCACCCTGGAGGATGAACTCACAGGCCGTCCCATCGTGGCCGCTCAACAGGTCGAAACCCTCCCTGCACAAGGACTGCAAACGGGCTAGTCGGTCCAGGTCCCCGGTGGCCTCTTTGATGCCCACGATATTGGCGAGCCCGGACAGCCGCTCCACGGTCTCGGGTAGCAGGTCACAGGCCGTACGGCTCGGCACATTATACAAAATCTGCGGAATCGCCACGGCCTCAGCGATGGCCTCGAAGTGCCGATACAAGCCTTCCTGGGTCGGCTTGTTGTAATAGGGTGTGACCAACAGGGCCGCAGCCGCTCCGGCCTGTTGGGCGTATTCGGTCAAGCGAATGGCCTTGGTGGTGGAGTTGGCACCAGTGCCTACGATCACCGGGATACGACCGGCGGCGAACTCGATACTGCGCTGCACGAGCCTGGAATGCTCCTGCTCATTCAGAGTTGCGGATTCCCCCGTCGTCCCAGCGACGACGATTGCCGAGGTACCACCCTCCACATGGAAATTAATCAGATGTCGGAGGGAATCTTCATCGATCCGTTCGTCTTCATACATAGGGGTAATCAGGGCAACGATGCTGCCACGAAACATAGGGTGAGCTCCGGAATGTGAACGGAAAAATCCAAGGTACCTGTGTGGGGCAGGGTTGTCCCGCCATTTTCAATCGGGTAACCGATTGAAAATAGCATGAAATCGAAATTGCATTTTGATTTCGTGCCTCGAAAATTCCAGGGATGGAGTTTTTCAAGGTTCCCAGCATATCAGCTTGCGGTAATCGATCAACGCGAGGACACCTTGAATTTTTGGTGGTGTTTTAATCCGGAGCGTCGCCATTTTTCACGAAACCCGAAATCGGACGAACCCCATTTCGGGTTTCGTGAAAAATGGCGACGCTCCAGAAATCTTCTTTTCACACCGAGCATCTGCCGATGAATCTGGATCGCTGATTTTCCTTTCAGGTACCCGACAACCATCGCAACACTGAACTTCGGGGGAATCCTCAATATCATATGGATGTGGTCAGGCATCGTATGTCCTTCGAAAATCTCCACTCCTTTTTGCCGACACAATTGCTGCAAAATTCTCCCAATTTGCGGGCGTGTTCGGCCATACAGTACCTTCCGACGGTATTTAGGAACAAACACAAGATGATACTTACACTCCCATCTCACGTGGGCTAAGCTCTGCCATTCTTTCATGGTTACCTCCTGAGTCAGGCCCCGGGGCTTTCCTCAGGAGGCTTTTTACCGAAGGAACGGCAGAGCCTTTTCTAGTCGTACCGGCAAAGCCGGTGGTTTACTAAAATTCTAATTTAATGCCCTGAGAGTTTTGTTCCTCGCATGCCACAAGCCGAAACCAAAGCTCCAGCCATAACACGAGCCAAAGACGGGTGGCATGGTTTTCGCCATTGCGATGGGCATGCAAACACTGTTCAACCAGACCGTTTTGGATCCAGCCCTCCCCGACCGCGACGCTATCCTGCAATAAGTTCTCCAATACCCCCCCCAACTTGCCGCGAAACCAACCCGCCAACGGCATGCCGAAGCCCATCTTGGGTCGATATACGACTTCCGGAGGTACCCAGCGCGCTGCAATACGCTTGAGCAGCCATTTGCGCCTTCCCCAGCTTAACTTCATGGCATCAGGTAACCCCCAAGCCGATTCGATTACCCGCTGATCGAGAAAGGGTGCCCGCACTTCTAAGGACGCCGCCATGCTGGCCGCATCTACCTTGGTGAGGTAGGCATTCGGCAGCTGCACCTGGAAGTCATCGTAGAGCAACCGCTGAACAATGCTGGCCTCGGGATATTTCGATGCCTGCCCTACGCGCAACGCGGCAAGATTCGTCGCCAGCGCGGGGCGCAGTTTCGGCCCGGAAAATTCAGGGAGCCGCACGAACCAGCTCTCCGCGTTTGTATAGCCTGCACCCGGTGGCATTAATGATAGCTCGTTCATAGCCGCCCACCGTCTTCCTATACCACCGAATCGACCGGCAATCCGTGGAATCCATTTTTCGCGGATACTGCGTGGGATCATCGCGCCATACCGTGCTGCATAAACGCCCGACTGCATGCGCCAGTAGCCACCGAACGACTCGTCGCCGCCGTCGCCGCTCAGACAAACCTTAACGTGCCGCCGGGCCAAGCGTGCCACCAAGTAGGAGGGTACTGCCGAGGCATCGCCGAAGGGCTGACCATACTGCACTACAAGATGCGGGAGGCAAGCAAGCACATCGTCGACGCCGATCTCGGTAGTATGGTGCTCGAGTCCCAAGTGCTCCGCAACGCGCCGGGCGTGGGGTAGCTCGCTGTATTCTGCCTCCGCGAATCCGAGGGAAAAGGCCGGAATACTCGGTCGGTGGCGCGCCGCGAGCGCTGCAACCAGGGATGAATCCACTCCGCCACTTAGAAAAACGCCGACGGGCACATCGGCATCCAGGCAGCGTGCCACGCTGTCATCGAGCACAGCTTCCACGGCTGCTTCCCATTTCCGCGAGGGTGCGCGGCTTGGGCCGATGCGGGGAAAATCCCAGTACCGGGTCACCACCACAGTATGACTTGGTTTTACGCTGAGCAGGTGGGCGGGCGGCAATACTTCGACGCCCATCCATGCCGTATGGTTGCTCGGGATGAAGCTGTGCGCCAGATGGCAGGCAATCGCCACCGGATTGATCTGAGGCTTGCTCAGCACACGTTTCAAGCCCACTAGGGTCGAAGAAAAAGCCAGGAAATCCGACGTGGCAAGATAGAACAGCGGCTTCTCACCGGAACGGTCCCGAGCCAATAGCAGGCAATCCCTCATTGTATCCCAGATGGCCAAGGCAAACATACCCCTCAGGCGTGGTATCAAGCCTTCTCCCCAAGCTCGGTATCCCTGAACGATCACCTCCGTATCGGATTGACTGCTGAAGCTAAGCCCTGTGTCTTCCAATTCACCGCGCAGCTCCCGCCAATTGTAGAGTTCGCCGTTGAAAATCACCTGCGTGCTACCGTCATCGGAAGACATCGGACAATGCCCGGCAAGGCTCAAATCCCGAATACTCAGACGCCGATGAACCAAGCCAATGTGCGGAGCAGAGTATTCTCCTTCGTCATCCGGCCCTCGATAACTCATGACCTGTGCCATGAAGCGCAGATCTTCCTGAGCGGGTATTTCGCTTCGATGCAGCAACAGTCCCGCAATTCCGCACATCAGGATGCTCCCCGGACACTTGTCACATCATCAATCAAGTCACGGTAGAGGGACTCGTGCCGTTCAGCGATGTAATCGATCGAATATCGATCTTCGATGACCGATCGAGCCGCACGCCCCATCCATTTCCGTTGCTCCGGGTCAGCAGCCAAATCGCAAAGTGCCTTTGCGAATTGCTCCATATCACCGATGTCCACAAGGGTTCCGGCGCCGGTGTCCTCCAACAGCTCCGTGGCTCCCGATACCCGGGTCGAGACGACTGGCAAACCGGTGGCCATCGCCTCCAGCATCGTATTCGCGAGACCTTCGTTACGTGAAGTCAGCACAAAGACATCCGCCGCCGCCGTCCATGCCTCAACATTGCTTCGATAACCAGCGAGGCTTACGCTGGATGTAATACCTTCCGCTTCGACGGACGCTGCCAACCGTTCGTGCAGAGGGCCATCGCCCACCAGCACCAGCCTCCAGCCTTCCGGCAAATGTGGGAGCGCCATTTGCCAAGCATGCAGCAGACCATCCGGATTCTTTTCTTCCGCTAGGCGCCCAACGAATACCACTACCCAGGAAGCTACAATACCAAGTCCCCTACGTAGGCAAGCGCGTTGCGCATCGCTTCGCGGCTTGAATACCTGTGTATCTACGCCATTCCCAATGATATGCACCCGCGACTCGGGAACACCGAAGGCCAAAGCCTCGGTCCGTGTCTCTCGACTTGTGCAGATAAGCGCGTCGACCTTTCGCAACCGACCAGCGACAATGCCGGCAAATGGTAAATTCTGGATCGCACGATGTATGCCTTGATCTTTCGAGCTTGTCGATTTCAGCACCACGGGCCGTCGCAACAATTTGCCGAGTGCCACGGCCAGTGCTGCGTGCAATCCATACTGATGGACATGCCAGACTTGAAACTGTCGCCCTCGGGTCAAAAGAAAAACGGCAAATGTCAGCAAGGAAGTCGCCACATGTAGGTGAGGCCGATACCGGCACCACAGGCGTTCAATCCGTACCCCACCCTTATTCTCCCTGGTAGGCCAAGTCGAATCTCGGCGCTCGGCGATAACCGTTACTCGATGACCCCGAGCTACCAGCGCGATCGACAAACGCTCCGCGGCCTGTTCATAGCCACCGACAAGCGGGCGGTATTGGGGGCAGAGCATGAGGATACTCAAGAGCGATGGCGCGAGCTTTTCCGTCATACAAGCGCAGTTCTAAGGGTCGCGCACGTGATAGTATATTAGAGAGGATAGAGCAACACGACAGCAATCATCCTAATAACCACAACACCTGTCTACGGAATATTGGTGGTCGCGTGCATTGCCATCCTACTAGGGCCATGACGGCGATGACCAGCGTATCCGAAGTACGGTAGCGCGTCGTATCTGCGACCTTCCAGGATATTGCTACATAGGAAAAAATAAACAGAACCAAGGTGCCCCAAGGCGTTGCGACTAGCTGAGAATCCCGCCAGCGAAAACGCCGATGTAAGAAACCGCGCGCGGGATACGCATAACCCAAACCATGCCTAGAAAGAAAAATAGCATAACCACTAGTATCCAAGATAACATCAACAGCCCATGCAGCCAATCCGGATCGAGCGTTGCCCACGTCTTCGGGACCAATGCCTTCGTATCGCTGAAAAAGTAGAATATAGGAAATACGATAGGACTCATCTCGGTTTTTGAACCTACCCGGGACACAACACCTTCCATTCCTTCGGAAGTCAAAAGGCGATGTTCTGCATAGATACCGATGCTCATCATCAGATCGGGATCGCTGCCAATAACAAGCATGCCTGCAACGACCATCCAGCCCACAATCTGTGCCGGAATCATTCTCTTACCGCGGCGGGAAAAGAAAGCCAAGAGCAGCGAGCCAATCAATACTGCCGATGATTGCAACACGAGCGGCGTGCGAAACAGAAGCACTGCGAAAGGGGTACAGTCCGGAGCGTCGCCATTGTTCGCGAAACCCGAAATGGGGTCCGTCCGATTTTGGGTGCACAAAATGAGGCGACGGCCATGGCCTTCGGCGGCCCGCGTTCGTCCTGCGTCCGTCCCGGCACGCACTCCACGCGGCACCGGGACTCCCACAATGACTTGACGCCGTGTCGCATGGCCTGGCCTTTCGTCTCCGCCGGCGCTCACGCGCCGCACTCCGACGAAAGGCTCGGCCCTACGCCTTCGCGGGGGTCGTCGCTCTCCGCTCGTCGCTTACGCTCCCTCGCTTTCCTGTGCTCCTCCCAAGAAAAGGCTGTACGCAATTGAAGCAAATTCTTCAATCTCTAAAGATCGGTGTTACCGAAGTTGCCGAAGTGCCATGCCCGACGGTCAAACGCGGGCATCTCTTGATCCGCACCCAGCGGACTCTGGTCTCCGCGGGAACTGAGCGCATGCTGATCGAGTTCGGCAAGGCCGGGTGGATCGAGAAGGCCCGCCAGCAGCCGGACAAGGTCCGGATGGTGCTGGATAAGCTCAAGACCGATGGTCTGGCACCGACGCTGGAGGCGGTGCTCAACAAGCTGGACCAACCGCTGCCACTCGGTTACTGCAACCTGGGCAGAGTGCTGGAGGTGGGGGCCGGGGTTTCGGGGTTCGCGGTGGGCGATCGGGTGGTGTCCAACGGCAAGCATGCCGAAGTGGTGAGCGTGCCGGTGAATCTGTGCGCCAAGGTGCCGGACGAGGTCCCCGACGAGGCAGCGGCCTTCACTGTACTAGGTGCTATTGCGTTGCAGGGTATCCGACTGGTGGCACCGACCCTGGGCGAGGCGGTGGTGGTGACCGGCCTAGGCCTGATCGGACTGATGACGGTCCAGTTACTGCGGGCTCAGGGCTGTCGAGTGCTGGGCATCGACCTGGATGCTGGAAAGTTGGCACTGGCGCAGCGTTTTGGGGCTGAGGTGGCCAATCCGGCGGCCGGTAAGGACCCGCTGGCAGTCGCCGAGACATTTTCACGCGGACACGGGGTGGATGCGGTGATCATCACTGCCTCTACCCGCAGCAGCGAGCCGGTACACCAAGCGGCGCTGATATGCCGCAAACGTGGGCGCATCGTGTTAATAGGGGTGACAGGGCTGGAGCTGTCGCGGGCGGATTTCTACGAGAAAGAGCTAACCTTTCAGGTGTCCTGCTCCTACGGACCGGGTCGCTACGATCCGAATTACGAGGAGAAGGGACAGGATTATCCCTTGGCCTTCGTGCGCTGGACCGAACAGCGTAACCTCGAGGCGGTGCTGGATATGATGGCCCGCGGCGCCCTGGATGTGGAGCCCTTGATTTCGCACCGCTTTGCCCTGAAGCAGGCGGAGCAGGCCTATGCCGTGGTGGCAGGGAGTGAACCCTCGCTCGGCATCCTGCTGGAGTACCCCGGCCCCGAGGTACAGTCGGATCAGGCGTTGCGGGCGGCTACTGTGCGGCTGAATCCAGCACCGGTTGCAACGGGCACGGATCAAGGACCATCGGTAGGCTTCGTGGGCTCCGGCAGCTATGCGACGGCGGTCCTGATCCCGGCCTTCAAGGCCGCGGGGGCACAGCTGATCTCGGTCGCCTCCAGCGGGGGGGTGAGTGGTGTGCATGCGGGCCGCAAGTTCGGCTTTGCGGAGACCACCACCGATACCGATCGCCTCTTTACGGATGAGGATCTTGACGCGGTGGTCATCAGCACCCGCCACGACAGCCATGCCCGTTTCGTGCTCCAGGCGCTTGATGCCGGTAAGCATGTGTTCGTGGAAAAGCCGCTGTGTCTTACGCTGGAGGAGCTGGCGCGAATCGCACAGGCACTTGAAGCTTCAGCGGACCGCAAACAGGTGCTGCACCTCATGGTCGGCTTTAACCGGCGCTTCTCGCCGCTAGTCCGGACCATGAAGCAACTGCTTGCGGGAGCGACCGGACCTAAGGCCCTGGTGATGACGGTGAATGCCGGGGCAATCCCTTCGGATCATTGGACCCAGGACCCGGACGTTGGTGGCGGGCGCATCCTGGGCGAGGCCTGTCACTTTATCGATCTACTGCGCTACTTGGCCGCGGCGCCCATCCGCGAGTACTCCCGATCGGTGATGTCCGGCCCGACCGGGGATACCGTGACCCTGCAGCTCGGCTTCTACGACGGATCCATCGGAAATACCCACTATTTCGCTAACGGCTCCAAGACCTTTCCCAAGGAGCGGCTGGAGGTCTTCGCCGCCGGTCGGGTGCTGCAGCTGGACAACTTTCGAACCCTTACCGGCTTCGGCTGGCCATCCTTCCAGCGGCAGCGCCTGCGGCGACAGGACAAGGGCCAGAAGGCCTGCGCCGCGGCCTTCGTGGCTGCCCTGCGGGAAGGCGGTCCCACACCGATTCCTGTCACGGAGCTACTGGAGGTAAGCCGGGTAAGTATCGAGTTGGCTAGACCTTAGCCTTGGGCGGCCTAGCGCGTGGGTTGCGTTGGCTCCATACAGTGCGGCATCTGCGGCCTGTCCAGGTTGTTGGCCGTCTTTGGTTCCATGCTCACCAACCAACACCCGACTTGTCACCGGCTCCGAAGATCCGGGTTGTTGGGGGACCTTGGCAACCCCCAGCTCGGCGTCTTCCTTCCCTACTGAGCCAGAATTCTTTCTGTTTTCTGAATCAAGGGCACGCCATTGAGACCCCTTCCGGCTGGAATCATCCCGACTGGGATAAGCTCTGGCTTTACAATCTCCACTACTTCGACGACCTGAACGCCGAGAGTACAGAGGACCGAACGAGTTGGCACCGTGCGCTGATCGAGCGCTGGCGGATGGAAAATCCACCGGCGGTGGGGGTTGGCTGGGAGCCCTACCCCATCTCCATGCGCTTGGTAAACTGGATCAAGTGGGTGCTGGCAGGCAATGCTCTCGATCCGGCCTGGGTGCGAAGCCTTGCGGTCCAGGCACGCTATCTGCGCCGGCGCCTAGAGTATCATCTCCTAGGCAATCATATCTTTGCCAATGCAAAGGCATTGGTGTTCGTCGGGCTGTTCTTCCAGGGGGACGAGGCGCAGCACTGGTTAAAAAAAGGCCTAGCCCTGTTGGACTGGGAGCTGAACGAGCAGATTCTACCGGACGGGGGTCATTTCGAGCTTAGCCCCATGTATCACAGTGTGATCCTGGAGGACCTGCTTGATCTACTCAATCTGCTGCGAGCCTACCCGGATGCCGGAGTAGACCCCGCCTGGGAGGCTCGCTTGTGCGGGCTGATCGCGGCGATGCGCCAGTGGCTCGCCGTGATGTGTCATCCCGATGGTGAGATTGCCTTGTTCAACGACGCGGCTTTCAATATTGCCTGCCCACCCGCGGAACTGGAGACCTATGCCACGCGCCTGGATCTGCCGGCCTGTGCCTCAGCGTCCCACCCTATCCACCACTTGGCCGAGACCGGCTATATCCGCTTGAACCATGGAGCCACATGCGTTTTGCTGGATGTAGCAAGGATCGGGCCCGATTACATCCCTGGACATGCCCATGCGGATACCTTGTCGTTCGAGCTTTCCTTGTTTGGCCGGCGAGTGCTTGTGAGTTCGGGGACATCTCGCTATGGGACCAGCCCGGAGCGTGAACGGCAGCGTGGGACCGCTGCTCATAATACGGTGGTCGTTAACCGGCAGGATTCCAGTGAGGTGTGGTCCGGTTTCAGGGTTGCACGCCGGGCACGGCCCGAAGGCCTGAGGGTCGAGCAAACGCAGGATGGTATTCAAGTGCGCTGTGCCCATGATGGCTATCGGCATTTACCGGGAAGGCCGCGACACAAACGTCGTTGGAAGCTCGGTCAGGGATACCTCTCGGTACGGGATGAAATCGAGGGGTCCTTTGCCCAGGCACAGGCCCACTTTCACTTCCACCCCGATCTGTCCGTCGAGATTCATGATGGTTGCTCATGGGGCCGATTACGTATGCCCGGCGGTCAGGCCGTTCGTGTGGAGATCAGGTCAGGGAGGGGAGTACTCAAGAAAACGACCTATCATCCGCGTTTCGGCGTCAGCGAGCCGAATATCTGCCTCCGCGTCAATCTTGTGGGGCGGGTGAGTGAGATCGAGCTTCAGTGGGACTGATATGCACGTTCTGTTCGTGACGGACAACTTTCCGCCGGAGACCAACGCCCCGGCCTCCAGGACCTATGAGCACGCCAGGGAATGGGTACGGGCGGGGGAGCAGGTAACGGTGCTCACCTGTGCGCCGAATTTTCCCTTCGGTAAGGTCTATGCGGGTTATCGCAATGCTTTGCTTCAGACCGAGATCATGGACGGTATCGAGGTTTACCGCGTATGGACCTATATGACCGCTAACCAGGGCTTTTTTCGGCGGACCATAGATTTCGCGAGCTTCATGGTCTCGGCTGTTCTCGGGTCATTCCGGATCGAATCACCGGATGTCGTGGTAGCCACCTCGCCCCAGTTCCTCGCAGGTTTGGGCGGTTACATCATTTCCAAGCTCAAGCGACGTCCTTTCGTCTTCGAGGTCCGTGACCTTTGGCCGGAGCAGATTGAAGTCGTCGGTTTGATGCGGAAGGGTCCCTTCATGCGTCTGTTGAGCAACATGGCCCGATACCTTTACCATCATTGCGATCGACTGGTAGCCGTCGGCGAAGGCTACAAGGCGCAGATTCAAGACAAGTACGATGTACCGGAGAACAAGATCGCCGTGGTGCCCAACGGGGTGTTGTTCGAGATCTTTTCGAGGCAGGGTCATCGGGATCAGTACCGTGAGGAGTTTGGCTGGGGTGATAAGTTCGTTGTAGCCTATGTGGGGACTCACGGAATGAGTCAGAAGTTGGAGACGCTGCTCGAGGCCGCGCAGCGTATTGCCGATCAGAGCATCCTCTTTACCTTCATCGGTGACGGGGCGGAAAAGGAAAAGCTGGTAAGACTGAAGGATCGGATGGACCTCCAGAATTGCATTTTCTACCCGGTTCAACCCAGGGAACGGGTACCGAGCTTCTACGAGGCGGCGGATGCCTGCATAGTGGTGTTGCGAAAGAGTGAACTCTTCAAGGGTAATTATCCGTCGAAGATGTTCGAGGCGCTGAGCATGGCCTGTCCCGTGATCCTCTCCGGTGAGGGACGGAGCGCGGAGATCCTGATGGCCTCCGGGGGAGGAATTGTCGTGCCGCCCGAGACGCCGGATACCTTGGCCAAACAGGTGTTGCATCTACGTAAGCATCCTGCCGAGGTCACTGCGATGGGTGAGCGTGGGCGTCGTTATGTGTGGGGCCACTACTCCCGGCGCGTGTGGACGCAGCGATATTTGGAGCTGCTGAGACAGGTAGGTAGCCGGGGGTGAATCCTGTTACCGGCTTTAGGCTGGTTTCCCCCCGGAATTCGGCTTATTTGCGGCCGCGAGCCCGCGTGGTTACTGACTTTCTAGCCTTTTTCTTTTTTCATAATGTAGCCGTAACTATTCAGGACCTTTTGCCAAGCAGCAGGCTACGCGCGTACCCATGGAACCATGCCTGAACAGAATGCCCTAACCCATTCTCCGGAAAGCCCCGACGATGAGCTTAAGCGGCTGCATGAACGGGTGGCGGAGCAGGCTGCGATCATTGAGGGGCAAACTGCGACCATTGAGCAGATGCATGAGCGCATTCAGGAACTCGAAGCACGTCTGGCTAAGGATAGCCACAACTCCAGCCGGCCACCATCCTCGGACTCTCTGTTCAAGAAGCCACCACCACGTTCGCGGCGCCAACCCGGCGGGTGCAAGCCCGGTGGACAACCGGGTCGGCGCGGGCGGCACCGGGATCGCCACTACGGGGCTCGCAGAGCGACGCCAAATGGTCGAGGTGGTGATCCAACGTGAGGTCATCGAGTACCGCATTGTCAGCGGGACTTGTGCCTGCGGGCGCGCGCAACGCAGCACGTTTCCCGCGGGGATCGAGGCCCCGGTGCAATACGGACCGGG
>Ga0209788_1000128_pt1 | contig 20928 bp, 15 predicted proteins | sample WorMetLIZISLAND1_2_FD_187415 | JGI IMG/M metagenome (GOLD analysis project Ga0209788, IMG submission 187415) | Marine gutless worms symbiont microbial communities from Max Planck institute for Marine Microbiology, Germany - Olavius clavatus LIZARD... ...
GGGGCACCTTGGCGTGGATGGAGGCTTGGAATTGAAAGCAGTTCAGGTGACGCCAGTCGCGCTCGAGCGTGTCGTGGACCGGCGGGTGTTCCGCCCCACACTGGGGACAAGAACATCGTGTCCCCGGGGCGAAGGCGCGGTGGAAATCGATCCGGCCCGATTGAGGATCGAAGGCCACGTCAACGACCTCCCAGGGAGCCGGAAGGCCGAGCGCAAGGGTAAACAACGACAACGGGTCCATGATGAAAACCGCCGACGTTTGGCCTGGCGGCGGGTCCGAGCCTACAGGCGAAGAGAAGGGCACAGAGTAGGCTTGGAGCGGGCTACCCTACGCGATGGGGAAAATGGCCCTACCCACACCGAACGCAAGAGAGCCCATTGAACTCCCTGAATTTATTCACCGGTATCCTGATGGTATTCGCTTCTCGGAACTCTACAGTCTTATTGCCAATATTGGACCTTAAGGGTGGTCACAGGAAAAAAACAATTCGAAGGAGGAGCACAGGAAAGCGAGGGAGCGTAAGCGACGAGCGGAGTGCGACGACCCCCGCGTAGCCGTAGGGCCGAGCCTTTCGTCGGAGTGCGGCGCGTGAGCGCCGGCGGAGACGCAAGGCTCGGCCATGCGACACGGCGTCCAGTCATCGCGGGAGTCCTGGTACCGCGCGGAGTGCGCGCCGGGACGGACGCAGGACGAACGCGGGCCGCCGAAGGCCATGGCCCGTCGCCTCATTTTGTGCACCCGAAATCAGACGGACCCCATTTCGGGTTTCGCAAAAAATGGCGACGCTCCGGTAATAGATAAAGATATTCTGCGGCCACCTCGTCAGAAAATTTTTACATTCGACCATCCCGATGCATAATTTCAACCTATCCTTCCTTACCAACCGATAGGCTTTATACTGGTTCTATCTTGATGTCTTTATGAAGATTCAACGAAAAGCCGTCGCCTTGGTCTCGGGGGGGTTGGACTCCATGCTTGCGGTGCGGGTCGTTCAGAACCAGGGTATTCAGGTCGAGGGCTTGAACTTCTTTACCGGCTTCTGTGTGGAAGGCCATACCCGGGCCATCCGCAAATCCACCGGACCTAGGCGCAATAATGCACTCTGGGTAGCCGAGCGTCTAGGTATCAAGCTACATTTCGTCGACGTTGTCGAGGATTACCGTACCCTGGTCTTGAATCCCAAGTACGGCTACGGGGCTCATCTCAATCCGTGTCTCGACTGCAAGATCTTCATGGTGCGGCGGGCCCATGAGTGGATGCACGAGCACGGATTCGATTTTATCATTACCGGCGAAGTCGTCGGGCAGCGACCTAAGTCTCAGCGTAAGGACACGATGCCACTGGTGCAGTGCGACTCGGGGGCCGGGGATCGGTTGCTGCGGCCACTATGTGCTAAGCGCTTATTGCCGACCCTTCCGGAGCAAATGGGTTGGGTGGAACGCGAACACCTGCTCGATTTCTCCGGGCGCAGCAGGAAGCCGCAGATGGCATTGGCGCAGAGGTATGGGCTCGATGATTACGCCCAGCCGTCCGGCGGCTGTTGCTTTTTGACCGATCCCCAATACTCGGCACGGCTGCAGGACCTCTGGAGTAGCCGCGGCGAGCGGCTCTATGACCTGGACGACATCATGCTGCTGAAGGTGGGGCGCCATATCCGGCCAGGACCTAACTTCAAAGTCATCATTGCCCGCGAGGAGGGAGAAGGACGCTTCCTCAGTGGATTCCGTAAGCGTTTCGTCTGTATCCGGACCCTGAGCCACCGGGGACCCGAGGCCCTGATCGATGGCCGGGTGGATAACGAGGACATCGAATTGGCGGCACGGTTGGTGGCACGCTATGGGCAAGGACGCGACTGTCGATCCGTCCGCATCGGGGTCGAGGACTTGGCGGGCTCCGCACGTGAGCTCGTCGTACGTCCCTTCACCCCGAGGGAGATCCCCAGGGAATGGATGCTGGAGACGGGGTAATCCTGGATTGCCGAGGGTTGCTGTGCCCACTTCCGATGATTCGAGTTCAGGATCGGGTTGCGGACCTAGCACCGGGGACCCGGTTGGAGGCGATCTGCACCGATCCGGGGGCACTGCAAGACCTCCCCGCATGGTGCCGTGTCAATGGTCACACAGTCCTTGCAACCAGCAGCCGGGACAACGAATACTTCGTGGTCATGCACGTCGGCCATACCTGCGAGTAACCAAATCTTGCCTGAGAATTCTCAAGCCCAACGTGTCGGGACCATTTCGAGAGCGGCCGTAATCGGCGGTGCCACCAATCTGGCTCTATCGGGGATCAAGGTCGGTGCCGGACTCTTGTGGCATTCTCAAGCACTGGTTGCGGACGGCATCCATTCCTTCTCGGATATGCTGTCCGATGGCTTGGTATGGTGGGCGGGGCGTCACGCCGCCCAGGTCCCGGATCGAGAACATCCTTACGGATATGGTCGCTATGAGACCCTGGCAACCCTGCTCTTGGGCCTCTTTCTACTGATCATTGCGATCGGTATCGGATGGGATGCCGGTAAGCGCTTATTCGTTCCCGAGCAGCTCTTACAGCCACAGCTGCTGGCACTGGTCGCGATCATGATATCCATTCTGGTCAAGGAATGGCTCTATCGATGGACGCTCGGTTACGCGCACCGAATCGGCTCGGACCTGTTGTACGCCAATGCCTGGCATCACCGCTCCGATGCCATTTCCTCGGTGGTGGTCTTGGTGGGTATCGGCGGTACCTTCATGGGTTTGCCTTACCTGGATGCGGTAGCAGCGATCATCGTCGCCGTGATGATCGCGCATATTGCCTGGAAGCTCGGCTGGCAATCGATCCAGGAGCTGATGGATACTGGGTTGGATCCGGAGCGTCTCACCTTGATCGAGGAGACTATCGGTGCCGTCAATGGTGTGCGGGCCATCCACATGCTGCGTACGAGAAAATGTGGTTGGCAGGCCGCGGTGGATGTCCATATCTTGGTCGACCCTCGGATCAGCGTCTCGGAGGGTCACATGATCGCCGCGCTGGCGGAGAATCGGCTCAAGTCGCAGGTTTCCGAGGTCAACGATGTTACCGTCCATGTGGACCTGGAAGACGACGAGGCGGAAGCAACTTCGGTCGAGCTACCCACACGTGCCGAGGCCCTGACACAGCTCGGGCAGCTCTGGGGAGGGATCGCCGAAGCCACTCGGCGTCAGCGAACCATCCTACACTACCTGAACGGGCGTATCGATGTAGAGGTATATTTTCCCCTCGATATCTGTGCCGGAGAGGTATCTCGAGCGGGGCACATTCGAGATAAGCTTCAGGCCACACTCGCATCGGATCCGACCTTCGATCGGGTCTTCATCTACTTCGAATGAAGGGTACCTTGAAAATTCGGTGGTGCTCGGCACGGAGGTGCCCATAGGTTGCTCCGGTGCCGTGACCGATCCAAATGTCCTAATCATAATGCGCTTGCTTGCGGCTCATGTTTGGTAGGATCATCGCTCGACTTTCGGGTACCGAACGCAGACTTCTCCTGTCCCGTAAAGCCCTAGTGCCAAGTAGCTCCCCTCCGGTCGTAATGAGGGTTGGCACGATTCGTGCTCGAAGAACCGAGGGTACCCCGAAAAATCCGAGGTCCCCGTAGGGGACCAGGATGCCCGCTGGTTCTCAATGATTGAAAATCAAGAGCAAAGTGAAATGTTTTCGCTTTGCGACTTGGAAAATTCCCAGGACGGAGCTTTTCAAGGTCCCATCGCGTCACAACGTCAAAATGGGATTTCGATTCGGCTCCGTTTCCGATCGGTTATTCGGTCGAACATGGTGGGGCTTACGGACATGTCGAATCTTTATCGGGATCCCTTCGAGAACGACAACAATCGGAGATCGGATATGTCATCCAAGGTTATGAAGCTGATTGAAGAAGAGGAAGTGAAGTTCATCGATCTTCGCTTCACCGACACGCGTGGCAAGGAGCAACATGTCACCCTGCCAGCCGGCGTTATCAACGACGACTTCTTCACGGAAGGGAAAATGTTTGACGGCTCCTCGATCGCTGGTTGGAAAGGGATTCAGGAGTCGGATATGGTGCTGATGCCGGATGAGGACACGGCGATCATGGATCCCTTCTCGGATGAGAACCAATTGATCATCCGCTGCGATATCCTCGAGCCTTCCACCATGCAAGGCTACATACGTGATCCTCGTTCCCTGGCCAAGCGTGCCGAAACCTACCTCGAATCCACCGGCGTGGCCGATGCCGCCTATTTCGGTCCTGAGCCCGAATTCTTCGTGCTGGATGACGTGCGTTGGGGTGCCAACATGAGCGGTGCCTTCTATAAGATCGACTCCGAAGAGGCCGACTGGAACTCCGAGCGGGTCTATCAGGATGGAAATATCGGCCACCGTCCGGGGATCAAGGGTGGCTACTTCCCGGTACCGCCGGTGGACTCCTTGAGCGACCTGCGTTCCGCCATGTGCTTGGCCATGGAAGAAATGGGCGTCATCGCCGAGGTCCACCATCACGAGGTGGCCACCGCCGGTCAGTGTGAGATCGGTACCAAATTCACCACCCTGGTCCAGCGTGCGGACTGGAACCAGATCCTGAAATATGCCGTCTGGAATGTGGTCCACGCCTATGGCAAGACCGCTACCTTCATGCCCAAACCTCTGGTCGGTGACAATGGGAATGGCATGCATGTGCATCAGTCCCTGAGCAAGAACGGACAGAATGTTTTCTCCGGGGACAAGTACAGCGGTCTCTCCGAGACGGCGCTCTACTATATCGGCGGCGTCATCAAGCACGCCCGGACCCTCAACGCCTTCACCAACGCCTCCACCAACTCCTATAAGCGTCTCGTACCCGGCTTCGAAGCACCGGTCATGCTGGCCTACTCGGCGCGCAACCGCTCGGCCGCAATTCGCATACCCCATGTGGCCAATCCCAAGGCACGCCGCATCGAGGTCCGATTCCCGGATTCCACCGGCAACCCCTACCTCGCCTTCTCCGCGATGATGATGGCCGGTCTGGATGGAATCATGAACAAGATCCATCCCGGCGACCCCATGGACAAGGACCTCTATGATCTGCCTTCTGAAGAGGAAAGAGGGATCGAACAGGTCTGCTATGCGTTGGATCAGGCCCTGGAAGAGCTGGACAAGGATCGGGACTTTCTCACCGCGGGAGGGGTGTTCAGCGACGACCTCATCGACAGCTATATCGGCTTGAAGCAGGAAGAGGTCACCATGTTGCACATGACCACCCATCCGCTCGAGTTCGATATGTACTACAGTCTATGAGCTCGAGGGCACCTTGAACGATTCAGGGTGCCCATGCGGGACAGGGATACCCTACCGGTTGTGACCTGAGCAATTGCAGGGATGCGGTTTTTCAGACGTCCCCGAAAGCCTCTTTCCCTCTATTCGGGAAAGGGGCTTTCGACTCTGGGGAGCCATGAAAAATTTAGTAATTCAATAGTACTCGACAGGGAGTGATCGCGTGATCGGTAGGTGCGTAATACTCGGTGATCATACGATCGACCCATCGGAAAACACAAAACACCATGACTCAAGTAAAGATCGAGCAAGCCGTCGAGTCGGTCCGGAGCATCGCCATTGTTCGCGAAACCCGAAATGGGGTCCGTCCGATGTCGGGTGCGAAAAATTAGGCGACGGCCATGGCCTTCGGCGGCCCGCGTTCGTCCTGCGTCCGTCCCGGCGCGCACTCCGCACGGCACCAGCATTCCCACAATGACTGGACGCCGTGTCGCATGGCCCGGCCTTTCGTCTCTGCCGGCGCTCACGCGCCAGACTCCGACGAAAGGCTCGGCCCTACGCCTACGCGGGGGTCGTCGCACTCCGCTCGTCGCTTACGCTCCCTCGCTTTCCTGTGCTCCTCCTTGGGCTTTATTCTGAGAAACCGACCGGCAATTCAGAGAGTCCGACCGGCGTCTGGACCAGCGCATCGAAGAGACCGATCGGTGTTTGGACCGACGCATCGAGCTCCAAATCGATACGGGTAGCGGAGAATCTGTTTACCAGCCAGTGGAGTCGTTTGATGGAAGCCCTGGTGAAGCTGGGGTGGCGAGTCTGTTTCAGGCCTGGTGGGGGATCACGGTCAGTCAAACCCTGCAACGGCTGGAAGCACACCGGGGCGGGGAGGAGATGGAGATCGATCTGCTCTTGGTGGACGGTGAAACCATCGTGGTGGTAGATGTCAAGAGTACCCTACGGGTAAAGGATGTACGGGATCTCCTCAATGATCTGAAGCGGTTCATGGAATTCTTTCCCCAGTACCTGAGGTCATCGCCTGCTCGGGGCGGTTGCTGCTCTGTCTATCGCAGGGGAAGCGGATCGTTATGCTTACCGTCAAGGACTATTTGTTCTAACCCTGGGTCGCGAAGGGCTCGTTACCTTGCGTAACGATGATAAATTCCAGCCAAAGGATTTCGCTACCCTTCCCGGAAGCTGATGAGGACGGAGAAAAGCTCTCCCTTTCCACCGGCGTGGAGTCCGATTCTCCATGACGAAATTTGTGGTCCACCGGCTTTCGAACGCGCAGGTGATTGAACACCGGGAGCGAAAAGACGACCTCCCTGAAGTTTTTCACGGTACTTGCCACACCAGATACAACAAAGTTAAAATCCTATTGGATTTTCAACAGCCATCATACTCCCGAAGAACAATACACAGGGCTCGGCTCACAGGTGTTCGAAATAGGGGACCTTGAAAAGTTTCCTTCCTGTTTCTTTGAGTTATCTCAATAAATATCGACCAGATGCCTGCCAAACCGACCTCGCAAGAGGCTGTCTAAAAGTTTTAATAATGAAAACTCAACGAACAACCATATTATAGGGTGTCTGATGATTACAGATTTTCCGGAGAAGCAAACGACTGGATATGAAATAAACCTGTGCTTCGCTCGAAGTTGGTTTCCGTTCATAATCGTTACTCAATCGACGCCATCGACTTAGCCAAGCGAATGTTCTCTCGACCACCCAGCGGCGAGGTAAAACGTGGAAACCTCGCAGTCCTTCTTTCTAACAACTTCGAGCTGGCACTCGAATGGGGTCAAGGCCCGGTTAGATTAGGTCCGCACCGGAATAGGCATGATCGCCCGGGATTTTTTTGATGGTATGGAGGCTCGAAAACAAGTTTATAATGACTTGACGAGCAGCTTTAACGTCAAACACATTGGCGACGTGTACCCGGACGATGAGCACGCAACCGATTGTATCGACAACGATAGAACGTTTTTTGCCCTTAACGAGTTTGCCCCCGTCAAATCCCGATTTGTAACTATTCAGCTACTCCAATTGGGGCATTGGGGGTTGCCCCTGAAAGGTTAGGACGAGCGAGTTGAAAATATCGTCGGACTGTTTGCGGCGAGTCGAAAGGCAGGAGTGGAGGATGGCAAAGGCCTCTCCGTCGGTATCGGAGCGGAAACAATCGGAGACTTTCTGTTGGAGTTTGGGCATTCGCAGGTCGCGTTCGGCCGGGTTGTTGTCGCCGGGAACGCGCAGGTCGGTGAGGAAGCGCAGGACCTCGTTGCGGTGCTCGCGCAGTCGCCGAATGAGGTTGCCGGCCGGGGATTGTTTGATCCGCCCGCGGGTGCCGGGACGGCGGGGACGGGGAGGATTGCCGGCTTCGGCTTCGGTGAGGATGGTGTCGTAACGGGTCCGCAAGCGCTCGACGTCGCCGGTGGGCAATGCCTTGAGGTTCTGTGCCTCGCCGACCAGGGCATTGGCCTGGCACAACAGCGCGATCATATCGGTTGCCCACGGCTGGCTTGGGGACCTTTCAGCGATAGCGGTTAGCTCACGTAGATGATGGGCCTTGCAGAAGGCCTGCCAACATGAGTAGCGCTGGCAGGCTGATCAGTGATCATGCACGAGTACGCCAGCGAACGGCGCCAACAAGCCGAACGCATCCGGGGCCTCGGCCCCACGTTTGGGATGAGGGAAGCAGGTCGTTAAGCCGGTCGGTGCTGAGTACGTGTAGCCGGTATAGGTTGCCGTTCACGCGCCGGCCGGTTTCGTTGGCATGGGCCACTGGCGCGGCGACGAGTGCGCGGCGAATCGCGGTGACTGGTGCCTCCGGGCGGGTGGCGGCCACCCGTACGGCGCGCTGGAGGGTGCCCGGTGAGGTCCCAAGGCCGGCCCGCTCATTGAGCACCTCGGCGGTGCGCTGGTAGGGCAACAACTGGTATTGGGTCATGTAGACCGCAAAGGCCGATACGCCCGGTCCGTATTGCACCGGGGCCTCAATCCCTGCAGGAAACGTGCTGCGTTGCGCGCGCCCACAGGCACCGGTTCCGCCGACAATGCGGTACTCGATGACCTTACGCTGGATCACCACCTCGACCACTTGGTGGAGATCCGCGAGCACTGTAGCCGCGATCCCGGTGCCGCAACGTCCGCAGGCGCAGGTCCCCGTCAACGGGATGATCCCGCACTGGTCGGGGTGATCGACCAGGGAGCGAGTGACACCGCGTCGGCCCGGTTGTCCACCTGGTTTGCGCCCGCTGGGTTGGCGTTGCGAGCATGGTGGCGGCTTCTTGAACGGAGAGTCCGAGGATAGCGGCCGGCTGGAGTTGTGGCTATCCTTGGCTAGGCGCGCTTCCAACTCCCGGATGCGCTCGCGCAGCTGCGCAATGAGCGCCGTCTGCTCCGCAACCCGTTCACGCAACCGCTTAAGCTCGTCGTCAGGGTTTTCCGGAGAATGGGTCAGGGTGGGTTATTCCAGTATAGGAATAGATTACGTGTATAGCCTACCGCCCGGCAAGAGGTCCTGAATAGTTACACTTGGTCTTGCTCTACGACCCACAGCCGCATCCGCTTTTGTGCGTTGGGGAGCCCGAGAACTAGCTTTATCCGAAGCTACTCTGGGAATTGGCCGAGGAGTTCCGGGATTATGCGAACCGGGGTGGTCAGGTATTCGTCTCGACCCATTCACCGGACTTCCTCAATGCGGTCGACATCGATGGGGTCTTTGGGTTAGTCAAAAAGGACGGATACACTCGGGTAAAGCGGGCCTGGGACGATCCTTAGCTCGTTGCATTCATCGCGGAGGGCGATCAGATGGGCTTCCTGTGGACGGAGGGCCTTATCAAAGGAATCCACCCGCGGTGGGCCGGCTAGTGATATTCGTGGAAGAGCCGTCGGCGGAAGATATGTTGAAGGGGCTTCTACCGCGCATCCGAGAAAGCTCCAGGGTTGGCAGGACCCCGACACGCTGTTTGTCGTGCTGAGAGATAAAGACAACGGCGATTGCCTCCAAATCAAAAACAAGGGAGGAGCACAGGAAAGCGAGGGAGCGTAAGCGACGAGCGGAGTGCGACGACCCCCGCGTAGGCTCGGCCATGCGATACGGCGTCCAGTCCTTGTGGGAATCCTGGCGCCGCGCGGAGTGCGCGCCGGGACGGACGCAGAACGAACGCGGTCCGCCGAAGGCCATGGCTGTCGCCTAATTTTTCGCACCCGAAATCGGACCGACCCCATTTCGGGTTTCGCGAACAATGGCGACGCTCCGGCTGGCTGGAATCTGCCGCGATGCGGGAAAACCGGAAACCCTGATACGGATTGCCTGCCACGAGCTGGAGAGCTGATATCTTGGGGACCTCTCCGCCGTTGAACGGGCCTTGGGTATCGATGGTCTGGCGAGGCAGCAAACGAAGGAAAAGTACAGAACCCCGCTCGGCTCGCCAACCCTGTCCAAGAGTTCCGACGATTAACCAACAATCGATATCAAAAGGTTGCGGGATCTCGGAATATAGGGCCCTACTTGATCTCTTACCGCCAACACGTCGCATAGCTTCTCGGTCTTCTTGTCCGGGATTCGAAAAGCATCGGGGGTTGATTGGCCGGTTTAGCTCATACCCCGTTTCACCTTAATTCACTTCCGGATTTGCCCCCACCGGATTTCGCTGTGACTGAAGATAAAGATTCGGAGACAGTCTTTTTAGATAACATCTAAAAATCCCCTCAAGTGATCGAAAAGCTCAGAAATATCGCCATCGTCGCCCATGTGGATCATGGTAAGACGACCTTGGTGGATCGGTTGCTCCAGCAGTCCGGGACCCTGGGAGAACGCTTTGGCCCGGTAGAGCGGGTGATGGATTCCGACGATCTGGAGAAGGAACGCGGCATCACTATCCTCTCCAAGAACACGGCCATCCGCTGGAACCACTACCGGATCAATATCGTCGATACGCCGGGGCACGCGGACTTCGGCGGCGAGGTGGAACGGATCCTCTCCATGGTGGACTCGGTGTTGCTGCTGGTGGACGCCCAGGAAGGCCCCATGCCCCAGACCCGATTCGTGACCCGCAAGGCCTTTGCCCACGGGCTGCGGCCGATCCTGGTAGTCAACAAGATCGATAAGTCCGGGGCGCGTCCCGATTGGGTGATCGATCAGGTCTTCGAGCTCTTCGACCGCCTCGGCGCCAGCGACGAGCAGCTGGACTTCCCCATCGTCTACGCCTCGGCCACCGGGGGCTACGCGGGGCCGGACAGCGGGGTCTGTTCCGGCGACATGACCCCTCTGTTCGAAACCATCGTCACCCATTGCCCGGCCCCGGAGGTGGACCCGCGGGGCTCCTTCCAAATGCAGGTCTCGACCCTGGATTACAGCTCCTTTGTCGGCGCCATCGCCGTGGGCCGGATTCGGCGCGGTCACGTCAGGCTCAATCAACCGGTTCTGGTGGTCAAATCGGATGGGCAGCGGCAGCGGGCCAAAGTCGCCCTAGTCTATGGCTATTTGGGACTCGAACGCCACCCGGTATCCTCCGCCCAGGCCGGGGATATCGTGGCCCTGACTGGGATCGAGGCCCCGAACGTCTCCGACACCCTGTGCGACCCGGAGCATGTGGAGGCCCTGCCGCCGCTGATGGTGGACGAGCCCACGATAACCATGACCTTCCAGGTCAACACCTCGCCCTTCGCCGGTCGGGCAGGTAAGTACCTGACCTCACGTCAGCTCAAGGAGCGCCTCGAACGGGAGCTGATCCACAATGTGGCCCTGCGGGTGGAAGGCGGCAAGGATCCGGAGAAATTCCGGGTCTCCGGCCGCGGCGAGCTGCACCTGTCGATCCTGCTGGAAAACATGCGCCGCGAGGGCTACGAGCTTGCGGTCTCCCGGCCCGAGGTCATCTTCCGTGAGATCGACGGTCGGTATTGCGAGCCCTATGAGCTACTCACCGTGGAACTGGACGAGTCGACTCAGGGGACCGTGATGCAGGCCCTGGGCGCGCGGCGCGGGGAGCTCAAGGATATGGTGCCGGACGGCAAGGGTCGGGTGCGTCTGGATTATGAGATCCCTTCACGCGGGCTGATCGGCTTTCAGACCGAATTCATGAGCCTGACCTCCGGCACCGGCCTCAAGTACCATGTCTTCGACCACTATGCCCCCACCGACCGCAAGGGGGAGATCGCTCCGCGCCGCCATGGCGTCTTGATCGCCAACGGTCAGGGCAAGGCCCTGGGTTATGCCCTGTTCAACTTGCAGGAACGCGGCCGTATGCTGATCTCCCCGGGAGAGGAGGTCTACGAGGGCCAAGTGGTAGGCATCCATTCCCGGGACAACGACCTCACCGTCAATCCCCTCAAGGCCAAACAGTTCACCAATATCCGCGCGGCGGGGTCCGACGAGAACACCCTGCTCACCCGACCCATACGCTTTAGCCTGGAGCAAGCCCTGGAATTCATCGAGGACGACGAGCTGGTGGAAGTCACCCCGAACGCCATCCGCATCCGCAAACGCTACCTCCAAGAACATGCGCGCAAGCGGGCGGGACGAGACGGTTGAGGACCTTTCGTAGGGGTGGTGTTATGATTTCGTTGTTTCCGGTGTGTAGGGAACATATAGGGGCGATTCATGAATCGCCCCTATATGATCGGCTATTCCGCGGTCATTAGGGACAACCCTTGTGATTGCCCATTCTCGGCAACAACAAGATCAGAACACCACCCTCGTAGGGACCTTGAAAAATTCGTAACTATTCAGGACCTCTTGCCAAGTGGTAGGCTACACACGTAATCTATTCCCATGCTAGAATAACTCACCCTAACCCATTCTCCGGAAAACCCTGACGACGAGCTTAAGCGGTTGCGTGAACGGGTTGCGGAGCAGACGGTGCTCATTGAGCATCTGCGCGAACGCATCCGGGAGTTAGCACACTTGGCCAAGGATAGCCACAACTCCAGCCGGCCGCCATCCTCGGACTCACCGTTCAAGGAGCCGCCACCACGCTCGCAACGCCAACCCAGCGGGCGCAAACCGGTAGACAAAGCCGCCGACTACATCGACAACAACCAGGAACGACTCCAATACGATCAAGCCCTGGCATATGGGCTGCCGGTCGCGACCGGGATTATCGAAGGTACCTGCCGTTACTTGGTCAAGGATCGGCCGGAGCGTCGCCATTTTTCGCGAAACTCGAAATGGGGTCCGTCCGATTTCGGGTGCACAAAATGAGGCGACGGCCATGGCCTTCAGCGGCCCGCGTTCGTCCTGCGTCCGTCCCGGCGCGCACTCCGCGCGGCACCAGGACTCCCACAATGACTGGACGCCGTATCGCATGGCCAAGCCTTTCATCTCCGCCGGCACTCACGCGCCGCACTCCGACGAAACGCTCGGCCCTACGCCTTCGCGGGGGTCGTCGCACTCCGCTCGTCGCTTACGTTCCCTCGCTTTCCTGTGCTCCTCCATGGATATTACCGGTACGCGTGGGGTCTGGAGCGGGCTGAGGCCATCCTCAAACTATGCTCGCTGAAGGTCAGTGGCGACTTGACCGCCTACCGGGCGTTTCATTTCGAACAGGAGCATTAAACGCCATTACCCCGGACCGCCGATCCTGCTGGCCGAGCGCGAGGCGGCTTGAAATGGATAGTGTGCCAGCTCCACAACGGGACCGAAATACCGATCTGAACTCTCGGATTGTTGGACGCCCGGCGTCGTTTCAAAAGAGCCGCACCCGTCCCGTATAGACATCTTGAATTCTTCAGAGCATTCTGTGATTCGATTGCCCGGCTACGGAGCTTGCATAGCATCCATATTTTCCCAATCGAAAGTCATCATGCTCAGTAAGCTGACAGACCTCTACTACCATTTTGTCCTCAACCGACCGGTGCTCACCTTGCTCTGGGTTGCTCTGCTCCTAGCAGCAGCGGTCTACTTTGCCCAAGGATTCGAGTTGGACGCCTCCGCCGATTCCCTGATCTTGGAGGATGATAAGGATCTACGCTACTACCGTGGTGTACGTGCCCGTTACGGCTCGAACGATTTCCTCGTGGTGACCTATGGTCCTCGGGAAGACCTGATGTCCAATGCTGTACTCTCGGATATCGGCAAGCTACGTGATGAGCTGGCCGCGCTGGAGCGGGTCGAGTCCGTGACCACCCTGCTCGACGTGCCTCTCATGGACAGCCCCCGAGCCACCCTCGATGAGATTCGAGACGCACCACGTACCCTCGAGACCCCGGATACGGACCCTGAGCTGGCACGCCGAGAGCTGACCCAAAGCCCCTGGTATCGAAATCTGATCGTCAGCCCGGACGGACGCACGACCGCACTACAGGTAAGTCTCCGCCGGGATGAACACTACCAAGCCTTGCTTGCCAAGCGTGAGGCCCTGCGCCTGGAGCAATCCCAACGGGATCTCGATCCTGAGGAGCGCACCGAGCTCCAAGCCGTATCCGAGGCTTTCAAGGTCCACAATACCCGGCTTCAGGAGCAGATGCGGCAGGATATCGCCTCTATACGTAACATTCTGCATCGATATCGGGACCGGGCGGAGATCCACCTAGGGGGACTCCCCATGATTGCCTCCGACATGATCGATTACGTGCGTAACGATATCCGAGTGTTTGGTATCGGCATCACTCTGCTTCTGGTCGGTCTGTTGGCGGTGATCTTCAGACAGCTACGCTGGATCTTGATCCCGATGCTAATCTGTACCATCTCCGTCGTCGGCATGGTGGGCTTCTTGGGCTGGACGGATTGGCGGGTAACCGTAGTCTCCTCCAACTTCATCTCTCTGATGCTGATCATGGCCTTGGCCTTGACCGTACATATCATGGTGCGCTACCTGGAGCTACGGACACAGCACCCCGGGGATGGACAGCGGGCCCTGGTCGCGGAGACTATCCGTTCCAAATTCCTACCGTCTCTCTATACGGTATTAACCACACAGGTCGCCTTCGCCTCCCTGCTCGTCAGTGGTATTCGCCCAGTCATCAACTTCGGCTGGATGATGGTAGTAGGTGTAGGTCTAGCGTTCGTCTCCTGCTTCCTGCTATTTCCGACAATCACCGTGCAGTTGGCTCCGGGTCGGCCGAGCTTCCGTCACCAGGACACGACTGCCTCCCTCACCCGCTCTTTGGCCCGTACCATACAGCACTTTCGGTCTTCCATCCTGTTGATCTATGTCCTACTCATGGCTTTAGGTATCGTCGGTCTGGGAAAGCTTACGGTCGAGAACCGTTTCATCGATTATTTTGATGAGGACACCGAGATCCATCAGGGAATGGTCCTTATCGACTGTCAGTTGGGGGGAACTACGCCTTTGGATGTGATTATCGATCCGGATCGGGCCTTCCTGGAGATGACCGCGGAGGAGACGGCTGCAGGGGCGGGAGCCTTCGAGGAAGACCCTCTGTATCAGGATATGCTGTCCGCGGAGGAGAGCGCTGGAATTAGTGGGGATAGCTACTGGTTCAACATGTTCCAGCTCGCGGTTGCGGATCGAATACATGCCTACTTGGAAGGTCTTCCGGAGACCGGCAAGGTACTCTCGATCTCCACTACCATGGCCCTGGTAACCCTCCTCAACCAAGGTGAGCCCCTGGACAACTTCAGCCTAGCCATCCTGTACAAGCGGCTCCCGGAGAGCCTTCGCGACACCCTATTCACGCCCTATATGTCTGACGACGGTAACCAACTACGCTTCTCCGCGCGGATTATCGACTCCGACCCGAACCTGCAACGCGATAAGCTGATACGAGGTATCCGCAAGGACCTAGTTACCGAGCTGGGGTTGGAGGAAGAGCAGGTGCGCCTTTCGAGTATGCTGGTGCTCTACAATAATGTGCTCCAAAGCCTATTTCGCTCCCAGATCCTTACTCTGGTCGTGGTTTTCCTGGCTATCGGTGCCATGCTGTTGGTTCTGTTCCGAAGCTGGAAGCTCGCTGCCATCGGTGTCGTACCAACCCTAGTGGCCGCAACCCTGATACTCGGGGCGATGGGTTGGATCGGTATTCCATTGGACATAATGACCATTACCATCGCCGCGATCTCCATCGGCATCGGGGTGGACAACACCATTCACTACATACATCGGATACGTACGGAGTTTGCGGTCGACGGTAGATACTGGGCCGCTGTCAGGCGTAGCCATGCTAGTGTCGGAAGGGCCATCTATTACACCTCCATAACCGTAACCCTGGGCTTCTCCATTCTGGCCCTGTCGAACTTCATCCCGACCATCTATTTCGGACTGCTCACTGGCATGGCGATGGTAATCGCATTGGTTGCCAACTTGACGTTACTGCCGTTACTGATCGTTCGGTTCCAGCCGCTAGGTTCCAGGAGCATTCCGAGGTAGGGGATATTCGATCGGGCCGTAGACGCAAGCTTGTCCGCGTTTCTTTGTCGTGTGCAGGATTCGATAGGAAAAATACCCTACCTTTGATTGGATCGGTTGATCCACCGAAAGCTCTTCTTTACCACCAATGAACGCAATTGACGCAAATCAGTCGAGATCGGCCCGCCATCAGCGACGCTTTCTGGCCCCTTAACCTTGATTTGCGGCCATTTGCGTTCATTGGCGGTTGAAATTTCCATAACAATCCTGCTCGCTCGAGGTTACCGGTAATCCGTACTAATAACGGGAAACTGATAGCGGCTATTTCAGTCCCTCGGCGTGCTTAAGCATCTGAAATCACCAAGTCGTTGCTTTCTATTGAATTATCATTCGGTAGCCCTAGGAAAGTTCAGGACCTAAAGGACAGGCGCCTCCCTTTTCGATACTATTCCCGGTTTCCAACTGCAATACCGATGGACAACACTATGATCGAGCGTATCGACGTAGGCGGCCTACAGGTCGCCCAGCCCCTTTACGAGCTGGTAAAGGATGAAATCGCCCCTGGTACCGGGGTCGATCCGGACGCATTCTGGACTTCTTTCGGGGAGATTGTTCGCGATCTCATGCCACGCAACCAGGAGCTGTTGACCAAACGTGATGCACTTCAGGCCCGTATCGACCAGTGGCACAAGCAAACCCCGGGGCCTGCTGCGGATCCTGCGGCCTATCGAGCCTTTCTGGAAGAGATCGGCTATTTGGTCCCCGAGGGTGAGGATTTCGCGATCACTACCGATCGGGTGGATGCAGAAATCGCCCGTATCGCCGGGCCACAGCTGGTGGTCCCCGTAAGCATCTCGCGGTACGCACTGAACGCCGCCAATGCCCGCTGGGGCAGCCTGTACGATGCCCTCTATGGCACCGATGTCTTACCCGAAGACGGGGGAGCCGAGCGTGGTACGACCTATAACCCGGTGCGTGGGGCCAAAGTCGTCGAGTACGCCAACGATTTTCTCGACCGAGCGGTTCCCTTGACCAAAGGGAGCTATGCACAGGTTACCGGCTACCGAGTAACCGATGGCCGCCTCGTCATTACCCTAGCCGAAGGTGACGAGACCTCCCCCGCGGACGCCGGTGCCTTCGCCGGATATCGCTCGGGACCCGAGGGCCTCGAGTCGGTCCTATTGGTTCACAATGGTCTGCACATCGAGATCCGGATCGACCCGAAACACCCGGTAGGCAAAGAGAGTCCGGCGGGGGTGAAGGATGTGATCCTGGAGGCGGCGGTGACCACCATCCAGGATTGCGAAGATTCGGTTGCCGCGGTGGATACCCGGGACAAGGTCGCGGTCTACCGCAATTGGCTCGGTCTCATGCAGGGCAAGCTCGAGGTGAGCTTCCCGAAAGGGGACAAACTTGTATCCCGGACCCTCAGGGCGGACCGCACCTTCACGACGCCGAATGGCTCCGTGCTCACCTTGCCTGGGCGCAGTCTGATGCTGATACGCAATGTGGGCCACCTCATGACCAATGAAGCGGTGCTTACGGCCACCGGCGAAGAGGTGTTCGAGGGCATGCTCGACGCCATGGTAACCGTCCTGGCGGCCATGCACGACCTACGAGGGCTGGGTACCTACAAGAATTCGCGGACTGGCAGCATCTACATCGTTAAGCCCAAGATGCACGGCCCCGAAGAGGTCGCCCTGACGGTGGACCTCTTCTCCCGCGTCGAAGATGCCTTGGGTCTTACCCGCAACACCGTCAAAATCGGCATCATGGACGAGGAACGACGTACCACGGTCAACCTCAAGGAGTGTATCCGGGCTGCCGCCGAGCGTGTCATTTTCATCAACACGGGCTTCTTGGACCGCACCGGTGACGAGATCCACACCGCCATGGAGGCGGGTCCCGTGCTGCGTAAGGGAGATATGAAGACCAGCCCCTGGCTGCTGGCCTATGAGGATTGGAATGTGGATATCGGCTTGGCTTGCGGCTTGCGTGGGAAAGCCCAGATCGGCAAGGGCATGTGGACCATGCCAGATGAGATGAGCACCATGGTCCGGACCAAGCAGATTCATCCCGAGGCGGGTGCGAGCTGTGCCTGGGTGCCCTCCCCCACGGCGGCGACCCTACATGCCATGCACTACCATCAGGTCGATGTAGCGGCACGCCAAACGGAGCTGGCGGCTGGTGGTCGTCGCGCCGAGCTGGATACCATCCTCCGATTCCCAGTCGCCGCCGCCCCGAGCTGGACACCGGAAGAGATCTGGCAGGAGTTGGACAACAACTGCCAGGGCATCCTGGGCTATGTGGTGCGCTGGATCGACCAGGGTATAGGCTGCTCCAAGGTGCCGGATATCAGGGACATCGGTCTCATGGAAGACCGCGCTACCCTGCGCATCTCCAGCCAGCATGTGGCCAACTGGCTGCACCATGGCATCGTGGACAAGGCCCAGGTCGAGGAGACCCTGCGGCGTATGGCTAAGGTGGTGGATGCTCAAAACGCGACCGATCCCGAGTATCGACCCATGGCTCCAAACTTCGACGGTGTGGCCTTTCAGGCAGCCAAAGACCTGATCTTCAAGGGCCTGAAGGTCCAAAATGGCTACACTGAGCCCACGCTCCATGCCCACCGGCAAGTACTCAAGGCAACCATCGGAGCCCAGTAACCGGAGAGAGACCTACCGATTACTTCCCGCTCGTCCCCAAGACCCGGACGGCGGGTAAGTATCGGGGATAGGAAACTCCCTAAAGGGTACCTTGAGATTTTTTAAGGTACCCTAAGAAGCCATCTAAAAACTAACTAACCTGCAGGGTAATTATGATTTAAAATCAATAAATTATTTATTATGCGGCCTCTAAGGTGCTCAGTAGAGGACTTTCTGTGGGACCTTCGTTCTTCAATGGTAAGAACAGCGGTCAGTCGCTACTCCCAGCTTTCAAGCACATGAGTGCTTGAAAGCCGGTGGGGCATCCCTGCTCCGCACGGGTACCTCGAGCTTTTCAAGGTCCCCGGAAGGGATGCCCCAAAGCTCTCTAACCATCCGCCGGTAGCTTACCGATCCGCATCCGCCATTCCTCCGGACCCGTCTTGTGTACCGACTCACCACGGGAATCCACGGCAACGGTCACCGGCATATCCCGGACCTCGAACTCGCGGATCGCCTCCATACCCAGGTCCTCAAAGGCGATCATGCGTGAGTCCTTGATTGCCTTGGCCACCAGATAGGCGGCCCCGCCGATGGCCATCAGGTAGGCCGCCTTGTGCTTCTTGATGGCCTCGATGGCAACGGGTCCACGCTCGGCCTTGCCCACCATGCCGATAAGTCCGGTCTCGGCCAACATCTGCTCAGTAAATTTGTCCATGCGCGTAGCGGTGGTAGGACCGGCAGGGCCGACAACCTCGTCTCGCACCGGGTCCACCGGGCCCACGTAATAGATAAAGCGGTTGGTGAAATCGACCCCCTCGGGGAGAGATTCACCCCGGGCCAGCAGATCGATAATGCGCTGGTGGGCCACATCGCGTCCGGTTAGCAGCTTGCCGGAAAGTAGGATGCGATCGCCAGGCTTCCAGGCGGCGATCTCTTGCGGCGTGATCCGGTCCAGATCGACGCGCTTGGCGTCCGGACCGGCCTCCCAGGTGATATCCGGCCAATCCTCCGGACGCGGGGGATCCAGCTGGGCCGGTCCGCTACCGTCCAAGGTGAAATCCAAGTGCCGGGTAGCGGCACAGTTGGGGATAACAGCGACCGGCAGGGAGGCGGCGTGGGTCGGGTAGGTCCGGATCTTCACATCCAAGATCGTGGTCAATCCCCCCAGTCCCTGGGCACCGATGCCCAGGGCATTGACCTTCTCGAACAGCTCCAGGCGCAGCTCCTCGATGGCATTCGCAGGCCCCCGGGCCTTGAGTTCATGGATGTCTATGTGCTCCATCAGGGCCTCCTTGGCCAACAGCATGGCCTTCTCTGCGGAACCCCCGATGCCGACCCCCAGCATTCCCGGCGGGCACCAGCCGGCGCCCATCTTGGGGACCACCTCCAATACCCAGTCCACTAGACTGTCGCTGGGATTCAGAATGGTGAATTTGGTCTTGTTCTCCGAGCCGCCACCCTTGGCCGCCAGACTGACCTTCACTCGATCTCCCGCCACCAGCTCCGTATGGACCACTGCGGGGGTATTGTCGCGGGTGTTCTTACGCTCTCCGATCGGCGGTGAAACGATGGAAGCGCGCAGTACATTGTCAGGATGGGAATAGGCCCGACGCACGCCCTCGTCCACCATCTCCTGGATACTCAGCTCCGCATCCCAGCTTACATCCATTCCCACCCGGAGGAACACCACCGCCATTCCGGTATCCTGACAGATGGGACGCTGATCCTCGGCGCACATCTGAGAATTGACTAGGATCTGGGCCATGGCATCCCTGGCCGCCGGAGACTCCTCGGCCTGGTAGGCCGCGGCCAGGGCGCGGATGTAATCTTGCGGGTGGTAGTAGGAAATGTACTGAAAGCCGTCGGCGATGCTCCGGATCAGGTCTTCTTGGCGGATCTTAGTCATATTCGGAATCTGCCCTTCTCAGCTTGGTGGAACGTTTCAGGAAGCTTGGAATCCTTGTCGAGGGACCTTAAAAAATTGCGTCCCTGCAATATTTCAAGCTGCAAAGCAAAAACATTTCGCTTTGCTCCCGGCTCTCAGGCATCTGCGTGCTCGAGAGCTGGCGAGGCATCCTCGCCCCGCACGGCTACCTTGAACTTTTTTCACTAGAGCGGGAAAATTCCACCCCTGGAATTTTCCCTTTACGCGAAGTTGTAATGCGATTTCAACTTGGCTCCATTTTCAATCGGTAACCCGATTGAAAATGGCCGGACGTCCTTATCCGGTATTTTTCAAAGTGGCCGTCAATGAAACCATAAAGGTGCTGTAGGGGCGAAAGATTTTTGGCTCTCTTGCGTTTGGTGTAGGTAGCGCCATTTTACCCATCGCGTAGGGTAGCCCGCTCCAAGCCTACTCTGTGCCCTTCTTTTCGCCTGTAGGCTCGGACCCGCCGCCAGGCCAAACGTCGGCGGTTTTCATCATGGACCCGTTGTCGTTGTTTACCCTTGCGCTCGGCCTTCCGGCTCCCTGGGAGGTCGTTGACGTGGCCTTCGATCCTCAATCGGGCCGGATCGATTTCCACCGCGCCTTCGCCCCGGGGACACGATGTTCTTGTCCCCAGTGTGGGGCGGAACACCCGCCGGTCCACGACACGCTCGAGCGCGACTGGCGTCACCTGAACTGCTTTCAATTCCAAGCCTCCATCCACGCCAAGGTGCCCCGTGTGCGCTGCGGGACCTGCGCCAAGACTACCCCCAGGTCGTGGCGCCCTGGGCGCGCCCCAACAGCG
>Ga0209788_1000129_pt1 | contig 20885 bp, 19 predicted proteins | sample WorMetLIZISLAND1_2_FD_187415 | JGI IMG/M metagenome (GOLD analysis project Ga0209788, IMG submission 187415) | Marine gutless worms symbiont microbial communities from Max Planck institute for Marine Microbiology, Germany - Olavius clavatus LIZARD... ...
CAGATCGTTTGTTTTTTCAAGCTTGAAAGGCAGTACGGTTTGTCTTATCATTGTGTTCACCTCGTTGGTGAAGGTTGTGTGTTGATTAATTACCTTCTATCTACCTGAATCAACGAGGTTTTTCAACTTTTTTCGTTATAAATCCCTTGTCAATCGCGGATTTTGGGCCTCCCGGATTTATTGAAAACCCCCCGGACAAGTGTTATAATGGATAAACGGATCACCACCGGCTACAGCCGGTGGTTTCGTCCAGTCGGCGTAAACAACCACCCCATAAATGGGGTGGCCTTCCGACCGATCATTAAAATAACGTTGACGCACCACAAACCCATCGTCTGTAAGACGATGGTAGTTTGGTTCTGAGTTGTGTGTATGTACCGAACGAAACAAGCAGAGACCTTTCTTAGTGTAGCGATTATAGCGATATTGGTCACAATTGCGCTCATACTGTATAAGGTTCAAAGCCGTCCCAATGCCGCCGTGACCAATTTGGCGCCGTCTGTTCATGAGGATGGGGGGATGTCGTCGCCTCGTTCTGTTGATCGGCCGATTATCTCAATTCCGGCAGGTATGCGGGCCATGACTGCACCGGAGCTTTTTGACTCCGTTACGTTGTCAGACAAAATAAACGGCAAAGCCGAGCTTTACCTGTCTGCGGGGTTTATTGAACTTACGGCCCAGCGGTTTCAGCGGATTGACGAGGAAACCGCCTGGTTGGAACTTTATCTTTACAACATGGGGACCGCATCCAACGCTTTTGCGGTTTTCAGCGGCCAGCGTCGGCAAGATGGCGGGAAACTCGCTTTCACCCGGCACGCCTACGGGACGGACAATGCCGTTTTTTTTTCAACGGGACCGTATTACGTGGAAATCATCGCTGCCATCTCGGGACCCGCGGCGGCGGCGATGCTGACGGACGTGGCGCAGCAGGTATTGGCCCGGTGGGGAGGCGCCGGGGCCCGTTCTGAAGAGACCACAGGGCCGGAAAGACTCTTTCCCCAAAAGGGCCTGATGAGCGATAGCATCACCCTGATCGCGAAAGATGCTTTCGGGTTTCACCGCCTTGATCATGTCTATACCGCCCGGTATCAAACATTGGAAACGCAAACGATTCTTTTTGTCTCCCCCCGGGCTTCCGCAAAAGAGGCCGAGGTCCTGGCTTTGGCCTACCGTGACTTTTTGGTTGAGTTCGGCGGAGCAGGGACGAAACTGCCGCCGGAGTCCAACCGGGAGGGTTTATTCATGATAGATATTCTGGATAGCCATGAGGTGATATTTTCAAAAGGACCTTACCTCGCCGGTGTCCATATGGGTGAAGACAAGGTCTCTGCCATTGAGGAGGCGGATCGTCTGTACCATCATATTAAGCAACTATCGGCCGATCGGCCCGGCAAGGAGTGAACCACCAAATGAACCCTTCCCATCATCAACATTCCCGGCGGGATATGATCGTTCGGCTGGTAAAGACCGGTTTGCTGACGGCGATCACAGGTGCGGCCGGATGGAGACTGTACGACGGAAATGGCCCTTCGGCGCCTTCCGCAGAGCAAACAGCAACGATACTGCCCTCGTTTTCCATTGATACAATGACGCCCCGGGTCGCCATCGTCCATGGCCGCAACCGTGAAAAAACAGTAGGACTGGGCATAAAGGCCCTGGGCGGTATCGAGGCCTTTGTAAAAAAAGGCGAGCGGGTATTACTTAAGGTCAATGCAGCGTTTGCCACACCACCGGCGTTATCCGCCACCACCCATCCCGACCTCGTGGCGGCCCTGGCGCGTCTCTGTTTACACGCCGGCGCGGCTGAAGTTCGCGTGACCGACAACCCCATCAACGACCCGGCCACCTGCTTTGAGTTGACCGGCATTGGCCCGGCCGCCCGGGCGGCCGGGGCTCGGGTCGTATTGCCGCGACCCTCGTTTTTCAGACCGGTATCAGTGGAAAGAGGGCGTTTACTACAAAACTGGCCGGTGTTTATGAGTGCGCTGGACGGGATTGACAAGGTAATCGGTGTCGCCCCGGTCAAGGACCATCACCGCAGCGGGGCCTCCATGACCATGAAAAACTGGTACGGCTTGCTGGGCGGCCGTCGGAATATCTTTCATCAGGGGATTCACGACATTATCTATGAGTTGGCCCTGATGATGCGTCCATCATTGGTGGTTTTGGACGGCACCACCACCATGTTCGCCAACGGCCCCACCGGCGGCGCCCTGGACGATCTGAAACAGACCGACACCATGATTGTCGGTACCGATCCGGTGGCCGTTGATACGGTGGGGGCCCGTTTATTGGAAAAAACGATTGAGGCGCTGCCCTATCTTACCAAGGCCGAAGCCGCGGGGCTAGGGACCACAGACCTGAACGCTTTGGGTCCGGTGGTTCTCAGTCAGGGATAGAGGAGCAATTGTTGCGCATTATCACCACCAGGCGGATCAGCCAGGTTTTTTTTGCCGGCCTGTTTCTTTGGTTCTGTATTGTATCAAACCTGGGCCGCCAGTGGTGGCAACTGCGCGGATGGCCCGTCAACCTCTTTATGGAATTGGACCCGCTGGCCGGGCTGGGCACGGCGCTTACCACGGGCGCCCTCTACAAGGGGATGGCCTGGGGATTGGTCACTCTGATCATCACCTTTTTTCTCGGAAGGGTGTTCTGCGGCTGGGTCTGTCCTTTTGGCGCTCTGCACCAGTTTCTAGGCTACATTGCCTTGCGGAAAAAAACAGCATCCGAGAAGGTGCGCCATCATCGGTATCATAAGCACCAACGCATTAAATACTGGATATTGATGGCGATGGCAGGCGCCCTGTCCCATGATTTGATTTTGCGGCTGCTGGGGTTGCCTGACCATCGGATGCTTTCGACACTGACCATTGGCCTGCTGGATCCGTTGCCCTTGCTGTATCGATCCGTCAATCTGATCGTTTTGCCTTTTATTGACGCCGGGGGGCGATGGTTCTCATCAAGTCCGCGTTGGTACGAAGGGGGCTTTTCCATCGGCCTGGTTTTTATTCCGGCGCTGTTATTAAATTTTAGAACACCCCGGTTTTTTTGCCGCTATATCTGCCCCCTGGGGGCGCTGTTGGGAATCTGCAGCCGCCGGCCGTTATTTCGGATTTTTACATCCACTCCCGGATGTCAAACCTGCCCGGCCTGCCAACGCCATTGCGAAGGCGCCTGCAGCCCTTCGGAACATCTCCGCCTGAGTGAATGCGTGGTCTGTCTCAATTGCCGCGAGGATTGTCCCAGCAAATCGGTCCGGTATGGCTTGGAACCGTCGGGCGCGGGCGATATCCCGGCGCCGGACCTTGGTCGGCGCGAGGTGATCCTCTCTATGGTCTCCGGGTTGTCCGGGATGGCCGCCCTCGGCCTGGAGAGTCGGCAAGGCGCCAACTGGCCTGCCCATCTGGTGCGCCCGCCCGGCGCCCTGGGCGAGTCCGATTTTTTAAGACGCTGTCTTCGTTGCGGTCAGTGCATGCGTATCTGCCCCACCAATGTGATTCAGCCGGCCGTTTTCGAAGCCGGTTTGGAATCCCTCTGGACCCCTATCCTCAATTTCCGTGTGGGTACCAGCGGATGTCAGCATGCGTGCATCGCCTGCGGGCACGTCTGCCCCACATCAGCGATTCGAGCGCTAAGTCGTGACGAGCGCATGGGCCAAAACGAATTTGAACCGGCCGGCCCGATTCGCATTGGAACCGCGTTTATTGATCGGGGGCGGTGCCTGCCCTGGGCCATGGATTCACCCTGTATCGTCTGTCAGGAAAACTGCCCGGTCAGTCCCAAGGCGATCTTCACCCGGGATCGGTTTCAATCCATCCGAATGGACCGCCGCCTGACAGTTGTGGCGGCGGACAAGGAACAATTGACCGTCGGCGGCGCGTTACTACCGCCGGGACGCTTTGCTACGGGTGATTACTTTTGTCGCGTTTCGGAACAAGCCGACCCGTCACCACGGCAAATCGTGGGTCACAACCGGCAAACCATCTTTGTGTCATCGGCGACCCGGTTTGATCAGGTCCCCCAACCAGGCGACAATATCGAAATTTTGATCCGTCTTCAGCAACCCCATATCACTCCCGAGCACTGTATCGGGTGCGGTATCTGCGAGCATGAATGCCCCGTTTCCGGCCGGCGGGCCATCCGCATCACGGCGGAAAATGAATCGCGGAATGAAAAACATAAATTCTTGTTGTGATAAGCGTTCTTGTAATGCTATGAATAATCGCATCAGGCAACAAGGCGAAAGAAGATTATTCATGGCGGTAACCCTTTGCCGCCGAACAAGGCGTCAGCGCGTGCAGGCTGCAACCCCCACTTGTCGGCATGGGAATGCCGACCTACATAAAAATCCTTTGCCGTCGAACAAGGCGTCAACGCTTGCAGGTTGCACACCCCCGCTTGTCGGCATGGGGATGCCGACCTACATAAAAACCCCTTGCCGCCGGACGGTTGGTAGGGCGGCAATCCCTTGCCGTCGAACAAGGCGTCAACGCTTGCAGGTTGCAAACCCCCGCTTGTCGGCATGGGGATGCCGACCTACGAAAAACTGAGCCCGGATTTTGCATGAAATGTTACCAACTGTTATCAATGTCAAAACACCAAAACGGTGTTCAGGAAATAACCGTAACCATATGGTAACAAGCTGAAATATCAAACATAAATAATTTTCCGGTAAAATTTCATGCAAAATTCGGGTTGAATATGGAAATGACCATCAAGAAGCGTCAAGAGCAGGCTTGACCCCTTGGTTAAACGATATTCAGGAGTAGGCCTAAATTTTTGATTGCTTTCCAGAATGCTGTCACTATATTATTAAATAAAACATAACAATCACATTAAGTTCGCTCCCTACGGTCGCCGGACCTCGCTATCGCTCGGCCGCTTATTTGGGCGTTATACTCTATCAATAACTACCTAAGACTACTGAAGCGGAGGAGGATCTGGATGGCAAAGCTAAGAACGACGGCGGTATTGGCACTCTCAGTCGTCGGCTGGATAGGTATCTTTGTGCTGGGGGCTGCGCTCGACGCAGGCCCCTACTTTAAGGAACTAGCTGGGGTGAATGCTGCGACCTTCCTCGATGTAACACGGGCGTTTCTTTGCCTGATCCCCTCTTGGACTTGGAGCAACGTCCTAGCCCTTTGTTGCCTCTCGGCTCTGGTTGGAGAGTACGGTCGTGACGCGATGGCCACGCGAAAAAGCACCCCAAACCCGCAAGCAGCAATCGTCAGAGGGTTCTTTATATTCTTGGCAATGGCTGCCGGCCAGCTCGTAATTGCCGGGAATATCTCACTGCCGCGGGAAGTCGTCCAGAACTCCGGCTCTGCAGGTGACCCGCTGGTGACGAGCCGAGGCCAGTACTTTCGCCTAGCGAGTTTCTGCTCACTCCTCGCCTTTCTAGTCGGCTTCACTCCACGGATCTTTCACGCCTTTCTCAATGGCCTACACCGATTCACTGGAGTTGATGATGTATAACAATTGGCTGCACGGTACCGCGCGAGCGCGTCCCGTGAGCCCTTCGACAGATGTTTTGATGGAGACTTTGGGGTAGGGTAACCCAAGAGCTGAAACGCGAAAACAAGCAGTTTTGGGAAAGACAACTGGGAATGTGCTGGCAGTGGCTAGTGGTCGAACTTTGCAGATTAACCTGTTCAAATTACGGAAATGCTCTTCGATGATCTTTATTGTGTCCGTGGAGAAGCGGAGAACCGCATCAAAGAGCAGCAGTTACAGCTCTTTTCGGGCCGCACCAGTTGCATGAACTGGCTGCCGAACCAATTCAGGGTGCTGTTATCTGCGGTGGCATACACGCTGATGGAAGCGATCCGGCGTCTCGGGTTACAGGGTACGCGCCTGTCCAATGCCTGCTGCCATACCATTCGGCTGAAGTTATTGAAGATCGGCGCTGTTGTGATCCGTAATACGCGGAGCGTACGGCTGCTGTTTTCGAGGGCTTATCCCGACCCGGCCCTTTTCACCTTGATTGCGGCCCGCTTATAGGGCTGATGGAGATTCACAGCAGATAAGTTGTCGAAGTTTTCCGGCGCTGTAAGGAGAGGTGTTTTTTCAGACCGGTCCAAATGCGATTTTGAGGGAGATAGAACCCGGCAGATGGGGAACATCGTGTCGAAAACCGTCCATTCGTGTGTCCAAAAGAACGTCACGGTTCTCTATTGTGAATTTATCCCTCCTTTTGCGGCTTTTACTGCCTGTCATGAAATGTTCAGGTTTATATGAAAAGTCTTACCAATATATGTACAAAAAGAAAGACTTTCATCGTTCGTTGTGGCTGTTTACGGTCATGGCGGTTAGTTGGATGGGGGTCCAATTTAGAACAGTATGACAGATAAACGAGATTTTTTGCATCTGGTTGGGATTGAGCTCTATTGGCGGGAATTATAAATGTGCTTTTCTGCCGCGTAGCGGCTTACTTGAACCAGCAGATCAAGCCGACGCCGTAAACGGCGCGGCTTACCTTGAACGTTAGACAGAGAGGACGCGCAATGACATTGAAGGAGAAGATTGAGAATAACGTTGCCGTTTGGCTGCTCGCTACTCTTCTTACGGGCTTCCTTTCCGGCATCGCCGCGTACAAAGGTGTCATCGAAATTGCGGCGTTGGACCATGTCCCCGAGGGGCAGTATCTACTCAAGCCCGAGGTCGATAAGTCCTATGTGGACAGAAACAGGTACGACACTCTCGTAGCCACGTACCAAGTACTGAAGAGCGCGACGGCAAAGGGGAGCGCTCCGCTGCCTCCTCGTTTCTACGAAACTCTCACGCGCTTAGGGGAAGATGGCGAAGCGCTCAAGAAACACTCAGGAGAGGAATTGACGAACGGTTTCAATCGATGGCGACAGGAGTGTATGCAGGTTCTGGAGAGCTTTGACGGCATGCGCAAGATCGACTTCGACTATGAAGTGCGATATCAGACGCAGACACCTGAAGGGTACTGGCTCTATGCCGATCCACCCGACGACGCCTACTGCAGAAGCCTGATAGACCGCGGCATTGGCATCCTCCGCGGGGTGCGATCATCGATCAACACTGACCGGTAAACTGTCTAACAACGGCCTGCACTGGAACGCCAACAAGCTGGCGTCTAGTGTGCCCGGGCGTTAGCTGGTTGTTTTATGGATGTTTTTATTTTTTTGACATATTATAAATTGAACAATATTGATCAGCTAAACGATTCTATAATATAGAAATTATATAATGAAACCTGTTGATATTATAAGATATATTGTATGGTATGCTACAGAGAATGGCATACGGCTGACAACCAATCGGCTGGTTAAATTCATTTATTTGGTTGACCTTTACCATGCCAGACTCAAGTGTGGCCAGACTCTTACAGGGTTCCCGTGGAGATTCATATATTATGGGCCATACTGTAGTGAGACCATGCGGTGTATCGATCAAGCTGTTCATGAAGGCTTGATTTGCAAGCAAACCTTTGACAGCCATTTCGGTGAAGATAAAGAATATAATCTCTTCACTTGTAAAGATGAAGATGCTGAAAAGATTGAAGAATCAATCCACATCGGAATATTAGGTCAAATTCAGAAGGTTATCCGCACATTTGGCGATGACACCCCTCAGCTTTTGGATCATGTGTATTTCGATACTGAGCCAATGGCAAACGCCAAGAAGGGCGATCTTCTTAATTTTTCTAAAGCTGAAAGGCCTAAGCCAATAAAAAGGGTCAAACTCAAGAAACTATCACCTGATGCCATTAAGTTAGCTCGACAGAAAATAAAGCAGCTCAGTGATGAAATGAACGCTGACAGGGAAAGATTGATAAAGGACCAACGGAAAACAGAGAAATATAAGGATGATGCCTACTATAATTTTCTTGAAATGCTTGATGGTGAAGAATTAGAAGTTGGTTTAAGAGGAACAGCCAAGATACAGATGACGGAATGAGCATAACTCAACTTTACACAAAGGAAGAATTCTACACGGCCACCGATCCTAAAGATTTCAGGATCGGCCAGATATGTTGGGTTCCTATCCCTAATCCTGATCCCATCCCCCGCATTCTTGATGTCCAAAGAAACACTCCTGAAGGACATGAAGATGTAAAATTCGAACTCCGTTTAGGAAATCAAAGAGATGATTTCAAAAAGCGAGACAGGTCTCTTCCTATCAAGTATTTGAATATGCGCTCCAATGAGGAATTGCTCGCTCAAACCTGTAAAAAACGCCCCTCGATAATTTTAGCAACCGAAGTCGAGTGTTATCCTAATATTGCCAAGATTTTGCGTCAGAAGGGAAAGAAACATCAACAACAGGATTGCATTTTTGTTATCCCATGCTACAGCGCACAGGTTGAGGAATACGGTGCTGGTTTTATTCAGCCAATTGTGGAACGTACTAAGTGCCTGATGTACCGGCAATTTTTTTATCTTTATCCATGGCATGGCACCAAAGATTTAATCGCTCGTTTTGACAGGGTACAGGTTGTCATTGACAGGTCTCCTGCCTCGATAGAACCAACAAATGTTCGCCTTTCAGAAGAAGTTTTCAATCTGTTTCTTTCAATGTTCCTTTTCTGTATTTCCGGCAAAACAAATAAGCTTCTAGAAGATATCAAGGAATTGGTCTGTGATGTATATTTTGAAGAAAATTAATTGAGGGATCGGGGAGTTTTTGCAAATTGCGGCCTCCCTCTAACCCATTGATATGTAAATTAAAATTCGGTATAGACATAACTCCCTGTAGTTGTTATGAATAATCTCATCAGGCAACAAGGCGAAAGAAGATTATTCATGGCGGCAACCCTTTACCGCCGAACAAGGCGTCAGCGCGTGCAGGCTGCAACCCCCACTTGTCGGCATGGGAATGCCGACCTACATAAAAATCCTTTGCCGCCGAACAAGGCGTCAACGCTTGCAGGTTGCAAACCCCCGCTTGTCGGCATGGGGATGCCGACCTACAAGTAGGGCGAGACGTAAACCCGGTTGTGACGCCCTTTGAAAAATGATATGGTCATGTATGCGACGTGATCAGTTCATCCGGACTTGTATGTACGATACGTTAGAGGGATTGCGGGGCGGGCTGTCCCAATTCTCCGCTCCCAGCCGTATCGCGCTGATCCATGCGTATACGAATGAAGGCCCCTTGCGGATCTATGATCCCCAGCATCTGCTCAACGAGCACGAACCGATTATCCGGGAACTGTACCTGGAAAAAGAGATTTGGCGGCAGCCCGATCATCCCTTGTCACGGGGGATGGATCAGCCCGGTTTTTTGTACCCGGAAAAAGATCTGCAACTGTCCGGACTGATCTCTTTTGGCGGACGCTCACGCTCGCTTTACTATCAAAGATGGTTTACCGAGCATCATCCCGAACTTTGTGATATCGGCCCCACGGAACGATGGCTTGAACACGCCGCCTGGCGTCTCGCCCACGATCTCGCCAGTGAGATTTCCCTCTATTCGGGTATTTCCGGCGCATTTTTGCGTGAATACGCCACCCACGCAGTGCGCGATCACATTATCGACGAAATGAGCCGCTATCTTGGCCTCGACACCCATTTACGGGTCTATCCCGTTCTGGACGCGGTGCTGGAAATTTCCCGCACCCGGGAAGAGGGCGCCTGGCCGCGCGGCGAGCTGACCTTTGTGGCGCCGCGCTTTCTTGATTCCATTACATTTATGACCCGATTTCCGGCCACCGAACGGCCGTCGCTCGGGAATGCGAAACATGTCCGCAAACTGCTCCAGGCGGTGGAATATTCAAATCGATGGGTTGTTTCCGATGGCCGGTCGGTTGTGGGAATCGCCTGTGAAAAAAAGCCGCTCTTTTGCATCACCGCCGATTATCAGGGTGGATTCGGCTTTCTACGCATTAAAGGCCAATCCATCTGCAGTTTCACCGACGGCCATTTTTACGCCACCCAGCATCGGGCCAAACTGGTGGAGGTGGAAGAAGCGCTTTTGGAAACCCAATTGAGCAGTGAAAAACAGGGGATCCTGTTTACCGCCATGTCCCGGATTGTCCACCGCGCCCAGGAAAACCGTTTCGGCTGCACCCTGATACTGGATCTCAACGATCCGCCCATTTCCATTCCGGGACACCATTTGGACCCTCCGTTGCGGTTGAACGATCCCGAACACCTGGCGCTGATTCAATCGCTGGCCAAAGTAGACGGCGCCCTGCACCTCAGCGCCGATTTACAACTCAGCGGATTCGCCTCGATCATGGACGGCAAGGCCATTGCCGCCGAAGACCGCGCCCGGGGCGCGCGGTACAATTCCGCCTTACGTTTTACCGCCATGAACACCAACCTTTTGGTGGTGGTGGTCTCCTGCGATCGGCCCGTATCGATCATCCGGGACGGGATGGAGCTAAATGCGCGCTGTGACTGGGCGCCCTTTTCAGGAAGCCACATCAGCCCTCCGGATCTGAACACCTGGCTGGCCGACCGGAAACAGGCCTGAGACACCCGTGAACAACCCCCAACGCAGCTCAGTGCTTTGCCCCAAATGTCGCCGTCTAATCAGTGCAGATGAGCGCAAATGCCCCCATTGCAACCACTTACGTCCCGGGGCGCGCTGGAAACAGGGTCCGTTGGGACAAATTCTCTATGGACAGGGGCAGCTCATCCAGTGGTTAATTTACCTCAATGTCGGGTTGTACCTGATCTCCCTTTTTATTCACCCGCGCGGTTTGGGGGTGACCCCCAGCCCCTTGACCTTTTTAGCGCCCGATTCCAACAGCCTGCTCCTGCTGGGTGCGTCGGGAACCATCCCCATTGATCAATTGGGCCGCTGGTGGTCCCTGCTTGCGGCCAACTATCTCCACGGCGGGCTTTTGCATCTTTTTTTCAACATGATGGCCGTGGGCCAGATTGCCCCCTTGATTCTGCGCTTTTACGGCCAACACCGCGCCATTATCATCTATACCTGGGGCGGAATTACCGGGTTTTACATCTCCTATATAGCCGGGGTCCCTTTTACGATTGGGGCTTCGGCGGCCTTGTGCGCGCTCCTCGGCGCCGCCATTTATTACGGCAAAAGCCGGGGCGGCATCCACGGCCAGGCGGTCTACCGCCAAATCGGGGGCTGGGCCGTCGCGATTCTGGTGTTTGGCTTGATTGTACCGGGTATTAACAACTGGGGCCACGGTGGTGGATTTGCGGCGGGCATCGCTTTGGGCCGGGGGTTAGGGTATAGCGAGAACCGGGCTGAAAAACCGATGTGCCGGTTTTTGGCCCGTACTTCAATCTTTTTAACACTGGTTGTGCTGGCCTGGGCCGTTGGATTGATCTTCTATTATCGCTTTATCGGTTAGCCCCGTTTTACAACCGCCTGCCTATGATCGATCTCCGGAATTCCTTTGGCTTGACAATATTCGATTCATTCCATATCTATTATCCATGAATGTAAACAGAGTTGCATACCGATATCGTCACCTGAAAACGATCCTTTGTTGATGCAGCCACTTCCGCCGGCGTTGTAAGCCGACCCCATTGCCATATATCGGCATGTACATTCAACCGATCCACTCTCACAGGATCGTTACCCCTGGAAACCCTTGGCGCCATCCGAAGGCCAAAAAGCAAGGAGTGACGTATGAGTAACGCAAATTCTTCCCGGAAACGTGCCGCAAAAAAAGCGGTGGTAATGCGAACAACCCGTAAAAGCCGTCTACCCCTGTTATTGACCCTCGTCGGTGTGCTTGTGGCGGCCGGTGCCGGTGGCGCCTACTATGTGACTCGGACAGACACACGGAATTCCATTTCAAATACCGCCGCCCAAACGGCGGCAATCGTCGATCATACCCGGGTGGCGTACCCGGTAAGTCTCTTTGAAGATGGTATGGCTCGCCATTATGAATACAGCGCCGATGGTATAACCATCCGCTATTTTATTTTGAAAAGCGCCGACGGCGTTATCCGGGCGGCCTTTGACGCCTGCGATGTGTGCTGGCCTTCGGGTAAAGGGTACTACCAGGAAGGGGATGAGATGATCTGCCGAAATTGCGGACGACGCTTTTCCTCCAACAAGATCAACGAGGTCAAAGGCGGCTGTAACCCGGCGCCTTTAAACCGCCGGGTGGAGAACGATCAGTTGATTATCAACGTGGCCGATATCATGGAAGGCAAGAGCTATTTTGACTTTTCCGGAGAGCAGGGATCATGACACTTTTTGAAATCGCCCTTAAGAATCTTATGCGCCGCAAAGCCAAAGCGGGATTCATCCTGGCCGGACTGGTGGTGGGGGTTGCCACCGTTGTGGGCGTGATCACCTATGTTGAAACCACGGCTAATGAGATTACCCATAAACTGGAAAAGTATGGCGCCAATATTCTGGTAACCCCTAAAACCGATCAATTGACCCTCTCCTATGGCGGGCTATCCTTGGGCGCAGTCCCGTTCGACATGGCGGCAATCGAACAAAATGAATTGACCCAGCTGGATACCATTCAGGATGCGCGCAATATCGCCGCCGTGGGCCCCATCGTGCTCGGCGCCGTTCAGGTGGCCGATCATCCACTATTATTGGCCGGGGTCGATTTTGAAGCCACGCCGATCCTGAAACCGTGGTGGCGGATTGATGGACAAGTTCCGGACGACAACAGCCTGGTGGCGGGAAGCCGCGCCGCCGAGGTCCTGAACCTTCGAGCCGGCGACACCCTCACGGTTAAAGGGCGGCCTTTACAAATCAGCGGGGTTTTACAAGCAACCGGTTCACAGGATGACCACCTGCTCTTTAGCCGGCTGGGCACCGCCCAGATACTCCTGGATAAGCCCGAAAAACTTTCCATGGTGGAGGTGGCGGCATTGTGCGAAGCCTGCCCCATCGAGGATATGGTGCGGCAAATTTCCGGGGCGTTGCCCGGCGCCCGGGTCATGGCCGTCCAGCAGGTAGTCAAAGGACGCATGGCCACACTGTCGCACTTTAAGAAGTTTTCCTATGGCATCAGCGCAGTGGTTATTTTGATCGGCAGTCTGGTGGTGCTGGTCACGCTCATGGGCAGTGTCCGCGAACGCACCAAAGAGATCGGTATTTTCAGGGCGGTTGGTTTTCGACGCCGCCATGTGATGCGGATCATCTTCTTTGAGGCCGCATCCGTTTCCTTGATGGCCGGCATCTTCGGTTATTTTTTAGGGCATGTCAGCATTACACTCGGGTTCACCCTGCTGAAAGGATCCGTAACGATCCCTTTTAACGCCCCCCTGGCGATAATGGCCGTCGGTTTGGCGCTAACCGTTGGTCTGATTTCCAGCGCTTATCCCGCCTGGATGGCATCCCGGCTGGATCCCGGCCGCGCCTTGAGAACACTCTAATATTGAACGATCAGGGAGAGGACTGTGTCAACCATCGAAGTGAAAGAACTGGTGAAGATCTTTGGAGAGGGCGACAACCGTGTCAAGGCTGTCAATAATATCTCCTTCACCATTGCCCTGGGTGAGTTTGTCGCCCTCATGGGTGAATCCGGCGCAGGCAAATCGTCCCTTCTCGCCATCATGGGCGCCATGAATGCGCCCTCCTCGGGAAGCTATGTGGTGGATGATCTGGATATATATGGTCTGACATCGGAACAGCGGGCCGATTTTCGGCGGGAATACCTGGGTTTTGTATTCCAAAGCTTTCATCTGGTCCCCTATCTGACTGTATTGGAAAATGCGATGCTTCCCCTTACTTCAGCCAAACTAGGCCGGCATACGAAACGGGAAATGGCCATGGAAGCGTTGGGCCGGGTTGGATTACAGGATAAAGCCAAACGCCTGCCCGGCCAAATTTCCGGTGGTGAAGGTGAACGAACCGCCATTGCCCGGGCCATCGTCAATGAACCGCCGATTCTGTTGGCCGACGAGCCCACGGGCAATCTCGATTCCAACACCAGTGGTGAAATCATGTCCCTGTTACAGCGGCTGAACCATCAAGGCGCCACCATTATTATGGTGACCCACAGCTTCACTTGCGCCCAAACGGCCCGGCGCGTCCTGGAGATCAAGGACGGTCGGCTGGTTGGCGATACCAGCGCATCCACCATGGCAGCAGCTTGATTCGTCCGTTATAAGGTTGAAACCGCCGTCTGTAAGACGGTCATCTTTTAGATAGCAGTATGTATGCAGATACGGATCACCCCCGGCTACAGCCGGTGGTTTTATCCAGTCGGCGTAAACAACCACCCCATAAATGGGGTGGCCTTCCGACCGATCATTACAATTCTAAAAGAGGAGCGCAACCATGAAAGACAGTGGAAACATTCATCAAAAGGTTCAGGAGCATTGCGACTGCTTTGCCGCCAATGACCCTTTACAGGAGATGTCCCGGGTTCCCGATGATACGGATCCCGGGGAGGCCGCCGTCAAATGGCTGGCTTTGGCCGCGCTGCATGGGATCAACAGTGGCGCCAAAGAGATTACCATTTCTCAGGACGCCGCCGGGCAAACCCGGGTGACGGCAGCTTACCGGCCGGCCACCTTGCCCTCTCCGGGAGATGATATCGGCGCCAAGGTGATCGAGACGATCCGGGAAATGACCCATATTGATGAGAGCGGCCAGTTGCCATTTTCCCTCGGTGTCCGTAACAGCAGCATCGATTTGGCCATCGAGGTAGCAAAAGAGGGTGGCCGCGAGCAGGTAAAAATCAAGTTTCCCGAATAGCCCTTTTTCAGTCGAACACCCCATTGGCTGAACGTTCATCGGCAAAATGGTATGGGGCGGTGCGCCTGTCCGGTTGAATGCCGTACCGTTTCGTTTTTTTTGCTCACGTAAGCCGCCGGTGGCAAAGTGTGGGCCAAACCCCGCAGACATTTTTTCTGCCGGGCATTGAGTGTCATTTTGCTCTAATTGAGTTTGGTCAATAGCGCCGTAATTTCTTCGCCAAAAGCCTCTTTTTGCCATCGCCGCAGACCGGAAATGGCCTCAAGGTCAGTTACCCGCTTCGGTTTGGTCTCGGCAATGGCAGTGATCAGGGTGTTGTTGATAACCAGTCCCGGCTCCAGGTCCATCCGGCGGGCGCGTTCTTTGCGCCAGCTTTTCAGCGCCGAAACCCTGCGGGTCAATTTTTCCGGCGGTCGGGGTTGCCCCGTTTTGGGGTATTGGGGCAGCTTTTTTTCAGCTTTCGCCGCTTTGACCGCGGCCACGATGCTTTTTCCCCAAAGCTTTATCTGCTTGGCGCTTAAAGCAGCACTATTTTCCAACGCCTTTACGGAGCAGGGTTTTGTTTCAGCCAGGGCCATTACCGCCTGGTTACTAAAAACCTTGTAGGCGGGTCGATCTTTCAGGGCCGCAATGGTGTCCCGGACCTGCAATACAGCTTCCAAAACGGCCAAACTGCGTCGATCCAGATTCCCCGCGCCTTTAAACCGTAAAAAGAGGGGACGCTTCTCTCCTTCGGGCGTCCGCACTTGACGTAAACGTTCGCACTCTTCCATAACCCAGGCCAGCCGGTTTTTCGCCGCCAACTCTTCCTTCAAGGCATCGGCCAAGGGTAAGAGGTAGGTTACATCGGCGGCGGCGTAGGCCAACATTTCTTCGGGCAGCGGCCGCATAGCCCAGTTTTTACGTTGAAACCGTTTTTCCATGGTCACGCCATAGCGGTCATTGAGCACTGTCGCCAAACCGGACGGGTGATGGCCCAAAAAGCGGCAGGCCAATTCCGTGTCAAACAGGGGGGAAACCTCCAGTCGAAAATCGCGATAAAGAGAGCGGATGTCGTAATCGGACCCATGGAAGATTTTAGTGAGATTCGGGTCGGCAAAGATGGTTTGTAAAGGGGTAAGATCCCTTACCACTAATGGATCAACAAGATAGGTGCAACCCCGGGCCGCCAACTGCAGCAGGCAGACTTTTTCCCGGTAGTGAAACATGGAATCCGCCTCGAGATCCACCGCCACTGCTTTTACTCCGGCCAGCTTTTTGGCGGTGATGTTTAATTGATCGGGCGTGTCGATTAGTCGATATGGCAATGGCGGCATGGGATGATCTGGTTTTCTCTTGACCCTCTGGTTCGGATGACCTACCTTCAGGGCTTTGGTTGAGAAGCGAATATACAAAGAGACTTGCATGATTTCCATCACACTTCCGGATAACAGCATAAAACAATTTGATGACGCTGTCACGGGTTATCAGGTTGCCCAAAGTATTTCCCAGGGGTTGGCCGACAATTCCGTGGCCATGGATCTTGACGGTGAGATCGTCGACTTGAACCGTTTGATTGAATCAGACAGCACGGTCCGCCTGCTGACCGCCCGCGACCCGGAAGCCCTTGAGATCGTGCGCCACAGCGCCGCTCATGTGATGGCCCAGGCCATTTTGCGGCGCTGTCCCAAGGCACAGCTCACCATCGGGCCGGTTATCGAGGATGGTTTTTACTATGATATTGATATGCCGCCGGTTTCCGAAGCCGATTTTGCCGAGATCGAAAAAGAGATGCGGGCCATTGTCAAGGCCAGGCTGCCCGTAGCGCGTAAGGAAATCGCCAAAAGCGACGCGCTCACGTTTTATGCCGATGAACCTTACAAAACCGAGATGATCAACGAGTTGGAAGACGGCACTATTTCGATTTATGAACAGGGGGAGTTTACCGATCTATGCCGCGGGCCGCATGTGCCCCACACCGGGTTTATCAAGGCGTTTAAATTGATGAAGGTTTCAGGCGCCTACTGGCGGTCGGATCAAGCCAAGGCCCGGCTCCAGCGGATTTACGGCACGGCCTTTTTCGATAAAAAAGAGCTGAAGAAGTATCTCAACTTTCTGGAAGAGGCCCAAAAGCGCAATCACCGCAAAATCGGTACAGCCATGGGACTTTTCAGTTTTCATGATGAGGCGCCGGGTATGCCCTTTTTCCACGCCAAGGGAATGGCTGTCTGGAACGCGCTCATCGATTATTGGCGCATGGAGCATACGGCCGACGGATATGTGGAGACCAAAACACCGGTCATTTTGAACCGGGCGTTATGGAAACGAAGCGGCCACTGGGACAACTACCGCGAAAACATGTATCGTACCGAGATTGACGAAGCTCCCTATGCGGTCAAGCCTATGAACTGCCCCGGCGGGATGCTGATCTATAAATCGGAGCCGCACTCTTACCGCGATCTACCCATCCGGGCGGCGGAACTGGGGTTGGTGCATCGTCATGAGTTGAGTGGCGTGTTGTCGGGTCTGTTCAGGGTGCGCGCCTTTCATCAGGACGATGCCCATATTTTTATGACTCCCGACCAGATCAAAGATGAAATCCTCCGGGCCCTTCGGCTGGTGGCGCGGATTTACGGTACCTTTGGGCTCGATTTTCACCTGGAGCTTTCCACCCGGCCGGAAAAGTCCATTGGCAGTGACGCCCGGTGGGAAGAGGCGACCCGGGGCCTGGAAGATGCCTTGATCGCTTATGGACAAGAGTATGAAATCAACGAGGGCGACGGCGCTTTTTACGGCCCCAAGATAGACGTACACATCAAGGACGCTCTCAAAAGAACCTGGCAGTGTGGGACCATCCAGTTGGACATGTCGCTGCCCGAACGGTTTGATCTCACCTACATCGGCGCGGATAACGAAAAGCATCGCCCCATCATGATCCACCGCACGATCCTGGGCTCTATCGAACGTTTCCTCGGGATTTTGATTGAACACTTTGCCGGTCGGTTTCCCCTTTGGCTGGCGCCGGTTCAGGCAATTTTGCTGCCCATAAATGATGACCTCACCCCATGGGCCGAAGCGGCGGCCCGGGAGATGGCCCAAACCGGTCTGCGGGTGGCGGTGGATGACCGTACGGAAAGCTTGAACCGAAAAATCCTCGAGGCGCAACTGGCCAATATCCCCCTCATCCTGACCATGGGCAACAGGGAAAAAGAGGCGGGTACGGTAGCGGTGCGGACCCTTGACGGGACGGTTACACAGGGGCTTTCCCAGGCTGAATTTTTGGATTCGGTGAGGAGACATTTGGACTCACGGCTGCCGGAGATGATTGTCTTTTAGCACCATTGCAGTAGAGATACCCGAGCGATGACACCCTTTTCACAAGCGTTCCGGGTGCGTTGGGCCGACATGGATCCCAACGGCCATATGCGACACTCGGCTTACAATGATTACGCCGCCCAGGTGCGGCTTGCCTATTTTTACGAATGTGGCATTGATTTCCACTTTCTCGAAAAAAACCGTTGCGGTCCGGTTCTGTTTCGGGAAGACACGCGGTTTTTAAAAGAGGTGCGGCTCAATGAGGTTGTTACCGTTGATCTTTGGCTGGCGGCGCTTTCCAGGGACGGTGGGCGCTGGAAAATGGTACATTTCATGGAAAAAGCAAGTGGCCTGCCGGCCGCCAGAATTACCGTTGAAGGGGCCTGGATTGATCTTGTCACCCGGAAGCTGATTACGCCGCCCGCAGAGATACTGGCCATGGTAGCCGGCATCGCCAAAACGGAAGATTTTCAGGAAGTTGTTGCAAAATAACAGCGAATGGGTATGACCAATATAGCGATTTGTTTTGATCACGGTTCTTTCGGCGGTCAGGTTCGCTCGGCCTGCCTGCAACAGGCCGGCCGGATGACATCCGGCCATCCCAGCCGCCAAAAAAGAGCGTCGCTTGTGAGCGGCGGTCTTTCATTGATATTCTCTTTCTATACGGAAGTTCCGGTGCGTCCCAATAACGGTGACACGGCGTTACGTGATGAATACTCCCGCAAAACTGATGTTACGAAATCATTTGAATTTCAGGCAATCAACTGTTTTACAAACACGGTGATAATTCAGTGTGCCGTCCCCGGAACTGCCCGGTTCATAACATGACAAATCGGAAAAACTCGTTCCGGTTGTGACATGAGCCCGGACACCATTGCGTGTGGAACCCCTGACCTATCAATAGGACTAAACTCAGATGAGTTTGCTTTTACATACAGCTTTACAGGTGGTTGAAAGTCGGATGTCAAGTTCGGTTCTGGCGGTAAGGATAGGGAGGTTTCGTTACTTTATACTATGGTGCATGAAATTGGGCATTGGTTTGGACTTCCACATGATGAATATGCCAATGATATTTGGCCGGTAAACATTATGAGCAAAGGGCAAAAAATTACCGACCTTGGTGTCTCAGTGAGTGGAATTTAATTCAACTCGACAACGCCATAGACATGGGAAGGTCTCCACGCCTGCATAATAATACCGGGTTAAAGTACATCTCTGAATAGGGGGGAATGAAAAAAAAATGATAAAAGTTTTAACGCTATTCTTGTGGATTGCCCTATTAATCACCATAACTGAATCATATGCCGAAAATTTAGCTTATGAGTTTAAATCTGTTATTGAGTTAGATAGCGACAATTGCCCCGAAGGTTCTCACTGTCTACTACAATCATACTTGGCAGTAGCCCTCTTTTCTGATAAAAAGATTGCTAACAGGCAAGTAGGTGTGTTGCTTGAGGACTATTTTTACTGTCACGATCTTACTGGTAATGTTTACCGTGCTCCTGTTGGACTGGAAACTGATTTCTTGTCAATCCCTGAGCTTGCTCAGCATGTGATAAGACCAAAAGACTTCATGGCGGCTGGAATCGTGCATGATTGGCTTTATGCTGTAGGCGAACCTGGCAAAAAGACCTTAGCCGATGATATCTTTCATTACATGCTTAAAGAACAAGGTGCTGGATTCATCAAACGTAATGTCATGTATAAAGTGGTCCGCTGGTTTGGTAAAAGTTCCTATGAGACCCGAGGCGAAATACCAATATTGGACCTTACTACAATGGAACGTATTAGCCCATCACCAGTGAAGCGTCCAATAACTACAATCATTGCAAATATCGATTGCAGTAATGTAAGTCAATTTGAAAAAATACGCCGTACACATCGATCAAAGTACCACTTCGTAGTCAAAACTAACCAGTTATTTGAACACGAGGGTTTTGTCAAAGAGCAGTACTGACTCCGGATCCGCGATTGACAAGGGATTTATAACGAACAAGATTGAAAAACCTCGTTGATTCAGATAGATAGGAGGTTATTGATCAACAGGCAACCCTCACCAACGAGGTGAAAACGATGATAAGACAAACCGGACTCCTTTTCAAGCTTGAAAAGACAACCGACTTGGTTGCCCCCGTGCGGGACTGGACTGTTGGGTGAATGTGCCATGGGTTTGGAACTGTTGAGAAAGCCGGATCAACATCCGCCAAAACCCGGCAGCGGTACGGGCTGAGACCTTTGCAGGACATCTATTTTTGTTCACGTTCAGGGAAGGCAGAAAATGTAACCGGAGGAATATATTGAATATTTCGAGGATACCATTTTGAGCCGGGCGCCGAAATTGGGCCAAAAGGGGGGTTATGCAAAGGTCTCGCGGTGGCTTCGGCGGCTAGGTTTGCTCGGCCTGCCTGCAACAGGCCGGCCGGATGACATCCGGCCATCCCAGCCGCCATAAAAGAGCGTCGCTTGTAAGCGGCGGTCTTTCGTTGATATTCTCTTTCTATACGGAAGCTCCGGTGCGTCCCAATGACGGTGACACGGCGTTGCGTGATGAATACTCCAGAAAAACCGATGTTACGAAATCATTTAAATTTCAGGCAATCAACTGTTTTACAAACACGGTGATCATTCAGTATGCTGTCCCCTGAACTGTATAGCCTCATGGTAATCGTTTATGTTTTTTGTAACACAAACCTGCCAGATTGATGGCAACTCTTTCAAAATGTGCGAAAAATATTATACGTTATCTTTCCCCCTTAAAACTCAATGATATTATTTAGGGCTTCCTGAATAACATATAATCACTTGATAAATTTACATTATTATGCTATTTTCGTCCTTGGAAGTGAAAGCGAAACATAGCCATAAGGCACCAAACCCTTGCACTTTATCGGCAGGTCTCATGTATCGAAACAACATCCATCAGCGTCAATTTGAGGATTTTGATTTACCCTTTGGCGGGAAGCTGC
>Ga0209788_1000130_pt1 | contig 20877 bp, 17 predicted proteins | sample WorMetLIZISLAND1_2_FD_187415 | JGI IMG/M metagenome (GOLD analysis project Ga0209788, IMG submission 187415) | Marine gutless worms symbiont microbial communities from Max Planck institute for Marine Microbiology, Germany - Olavius clavatus LIZARD... ...
ACACGGTGCAACGGCACTGCTCTTCGGTGCCTTACGGCTTCAGAAAATCCGGCAAACTCAAACCCTTCTGAAACTGAATCGGATTCTTGGCCATGGGGATTCTCCTCTTTGGGCTCAGGTTCAGTATATGCCCCTCTCAGGCTGAATAGCTGAACCTTGAGGGTAATCAGGAATTCTTTAGTTGGAGACCTCGAGGCAGTACTGATAGGTGCAGGTATGCTGAATTGTCGTGGCCGAGGAGTATATTTTGCCGGGAATATTGCTGGCGCTTCCGGCTTCAAGCACAACTTACGGGATCCATATAATCAATTGCAGCATGCAGTTGCCGGTATTGTTATCGGTTATCGATATGGATGGATCGGACAACAGTATGCTCGGTGGCGAGAGAGGGAGCCACAAGATGATCGATTGTACGACGCAACCTGTCCAATAGGACGTTCCCTCAATGAAAATTAAATCTGCTATTGGTGACAAATCGTGTTAATAGGTAGAAAATATTCTTTTCTTTCTAGCCGTAGTTTTTTTGGTTCCTATTTCAGCATTAGTTGACCTTGAATGGCAGCAGGATTTGGCAGAGAAATTTGCCGGTAAACGAATTAGTGCCTGTTCTCAACTTTAAAGAAGATTTCGAAATTGATTACATTAATTTTGAGAAAAACGGTTAAAGTCGGATAGGTTGGGCAACGCCACCGGAGGACGGTGGCGTACCCAACACGTTAGTAGGGTTGGTAATGCGCGATGACTCGAACCGCTAAGCTAAAATGGCACTGTCGTAGGGGCATGCGTGAGTTGGATCTGCTCCTGGAGGGATTTTTAACGGATCGGTACGAGACACTCTCTGCGACCGATCGTACGAGCTTCGAACGTCTGCTGGACTGCCGCAATGAAGACCTCATGGCTTGGCTTATCAATGGGGGATCTCCGGAAGACGAGCGGTTGGCAGGGATTGTGGACCGGATACGCCGGAGCGTCGCCATTGTTCGCGAAACCCGAAATGGGGTCCGTCCGATTTCGGGTGCACAAAATTAGGCGACGGCCATGGCTTTCGGCAGCCCGCGTCCGTCCCGGCGCGCACTCCGCGCGGTGCCAGGATTCCCGCAATGACTGGACGCCGTGTCGCATGGCTTGGCCTTTCGTCTCCGCCTACGCGAGGGTCGTCGCACTCCGCTCGTCGCTTACGCTCCCTCGCTTTCCTGTGCTCCTCCGATGTAATTGTGTCCACGCCGCGAGGCGGTCTCGTCGAGACCAGCCGAGGTGACGGTCGAGAAGTCCTCCTGAGCGTGTGCCTGATCGACGTAATGATCGAGGGTGCGCCAGACGCGCCTGTCGCTGACGCCAGGCAATTGAGCGACCTGAGAGACCGCCATCGTCTTACAGAGGGTGACCAGTAAGGCCTCCATCCGTAGGCTGAAGCCGCTGTTGGGACGCGCCCAGGGCACCACGACCTGGGTAAGGTCCCGCAGCGCACACGGGGCACCTTGGCGTGGATGCAGGCTTGGAATTGAAAGCAGTTCAGGTGACGCCAGTCGCGCTCGAGCGTGTCGTGGACCGGCGGGTGTTCCGCCCCACACTGCGGACAAGAACATCGTGTCCCCGGGGCGAAGGCGCGGTGGAAATCGGCCCGATTGGGGATCGAAGGCCACGTCAACGACCTCCCAGGGAGCCGGAAGGCCGAGCGCAAGGGTAAACAACGACAACGGGGCCATGATGAAAACCGCCGACGTTTGGCCTGGCGACGGGTCCGAGCCTACAGGCAAAAAGAAGGGCACAGAGTAGGCTTGGCGCGGGCTACCCTACGCGATGGGAAAAATAGCCCTACCCACACCAAACGCAAGAGAGCCGAAATTGATTGGCTCTCTTACTATTTTCCCACTCCATAGTACGAACGATACCAGTCGACGAAACGAGATATGCCCACCACAACCGATGTGTTCGGCCGATAGCCGATATCCCGAATCAGGTCTTCCACATCTGCGTAGGTATCGGGTACGTCTCCCGGTTGTAGGGGCAACAGCTCTTTCTGCGCCGTTATTCCGAGACAGTGCTCGAGTAGCCGAATGTATTCCATCAGCTCCACCGGTTGGTGGTTACCGATGTTGTAGAGGCGGTAAGGCGCTAGGCTGGTAGCCGCATCCGGGTGTGCCCCGTTCCAAACGGGATCAGGCTCCGGGATATGGTCCAGAACCCGCGACACGCCCTCGGTGATGTCGTCGATATAGGTAAAGTCCCGGCGGTGTTTGCCGTAATTGAAGACCGGGATCGGCTCGCCGGCGAGGATGGCGCGGATGAATTTGAACAGGGCCATATCCGGCCGGCCCCAGGGGCCATAAACGGTGAAGAAGCGTAGTCCCGTGGTAGGTAGCTCGTACAGCTGGCTGTAGGTGTGGGCCATCAGCTCGTTGGCCTTTTTGCTGGCAGCGTACAGGCTCAACGGATGGTCTACGTTGTGATGAACGGAGAAAGGTAGGTGGGTGTTGGCACCGTAGACCGAGCTGCTGGAAGCGTAGACTAGGTGCTCGACCCGATGGTGGCGGCAACCTTCCAGGATGTTGGCGAAGCCGGTCAGGTTAGTATCCACGTAGGCCATCGGGTTCTTGATGGAGTAACGGATCCCGGCCTGGGCGGCGAGATTGACGACCCGCTGTGGCTGGTGCTGTGCGAACGCCTGGTCGATGGCGGTCCGGTCCCGGATGTCAATGCATAGCTCCTGATAACGGTCGTATTCGAGGGTGCGCGCAAGTCGGGCCTGTTTCAGCTCCACCTCGTAGTAGTCGTTGAGATTATCGATGCCGACGACTTCGTCGCCACGCGCCAGGAGTCGCAGCGAGAGCGCGGAGCCGATGAAGCCGGCACTGCCGGTTACCAAAACCTTCATAAGTAGGCCTTCTCGCAATCCGGGTTGTCGTGGGAAGCCCCTGGACCGGAGTGGGGATGTTGGCCACGTCCCGTAATTCCAGGGCTACCGAATGATAATCACTGCTGGAACAAGCTGTTGGTAGGTAAGTCGGAAGCTTTTTGGGGCCGCCAATGAACGCAAATCGGTCGAGATCGGCCCGCCATCAGTGACGCTTTTTGGCTCCTTAGGGCCTGCCTTTTTAGCCAAGCTCTTTCCGGATAAAACCCTTGGAAACAATGCGTTAATTTTTATAAAGCCGCAAGTCGTAGGGGAGATCCTAGATAGTCTCTCATAGTACAGGACAAAAACTGCAATATATTCATTTAGAATAAGTATTTTTGTTACAGTTGAGCCGGGCGTTCAAGCTACCCTTGCCGAATTTTGGTATAACCCTTTAATAATAGATATTTTTTCCTGAGGGCTCCCAGCGATGGATCAGAATGTCGCTGCTCTGGTGCCTCTGTTGCCTGGCTGTTTCGGTTGGAACTTGGTCAGAACCAAATGCCTGGCCGGTCTGATTATCGCTTTGATCAAGGTCAGGACCGTCAATTTCATGCAATTAGCCACCGCTCTTCCCGATGGCACCTTGAAAGACTCGAAGTATAAACACATTCAACGCCTGTTCAGAACCTTTCCTCTCGACTTCTCCACCGTGGCTCGGTTTATTGCCAGTCAGTTGCCCGAGGGTCAGTATCTACTGACCCTGGGTCGGACCAACTGGAAATTCGGTCAAACCCATATCAATATTCTGTGCTTGGCGATCGTCCAGCAAGGTGTGGCGATTCCCGTGTTATCGATCCTGTCAGATAAAACAGGCAATTCCAATACGGACGAATGCATTCCACATCAGCAATAGATTTATTGAGCTATTCGGGGTGGAAAAAATTGATGGCTACCTCGCCGATAGAGAATCCATCGGTACGGAATTGTACGGAATTTGTTCGCTATCTCATTAAAAATGAAATAAAACTCAGGATTCGCATTCAGCACAATACACGCGTCGCTCGGTGCCGGAATGGCACGGCACCGGCCCGCAATTTCTTTCGTAACTTGCCACGCGGCGGAGTCATCCAACTGAGGGGACAACGGGTTGTTTGGGGCCAGAAGCTCTCGGTCACGGGAATGCGCTTGATGAGTAGTGAATCCCTCATCATTCTCAGTCCGGATGCCTCTCGGGTCACCGCCATCCTGGGCGACGATAAACGGCGTTGGGAAATCGAAACCTTATTCAAGGCCTTGAAGAGCCAAGGATCCGATATCCGGAGCGTCGCCATTGTTCGCGAAACCCGAAATGGGGTCGGTCCGATATCGGGTGCACAAAATGAGGCGACGGCCATGGCCTTCGGCGGCCCGCGTGCGTCCCGGCGCGCACTCCGCGCGGCACCAGGACTCCCGCAATGACTGGACGCCGTGTCGCATGGCCTAGCCTTTCGTCTCCGCCGGTGCTCACGCGCCGCACTCCGACGAAACGCTCGGCCCTACGCCTACGCGGGGATCGTCGCTTACGCTCCCTCGCTTTCCTGTGCTCCTCCCAAGCTGCTCTATAACCTACCGTCCACAACATCGGCCGGGAACAAGTGCTCAATGTCGAAGATCACGGCGTCGGGGCGACCCCAGGCCCGTAGCCGTTCTATCCCCAGCTCCCCGAATTGGCGATGGGCTACGGCCAAAATGATAGCCTCGTAGCAGCCCGGATGGGGATCCCGAACAGGTACGATGCCGTATTCGTCCTCGGCCTCGCGGGGATCCACCCAGGGATCATGGACATCCACGGCTATGCCGTAATCGGCCAGCTCCCGCACGATGTCGACTACCCGGGTATTACGCAGGTCCGGGCAATTTTCCTTGAAGGTTAGACCCAGTACCAGTGCACGACAATTCCGTGCCGTCAGGCGTCGCTGGGTCATGAGCTTGAGGATGCGGTTGGCGACGAAGGCACCCATGCTGTCGTTGATGCGCCGACCGGCGAGGATGACCTCCGGATGGTAGCCCACGGCCTGGGCCTTGTATGTGAGGTAGTAGGGATCGACACTGATGCAGTGTCCGCCGACCAGACCCGGCTTGAAGGGCAGGAAGTTCCATTTGCTACCCGCCGCCGCGAGCACTTCCTGGGTATCGATCCGCAGGCGGTCGAAGATGAGGGCGAACTCGTTGATGAGTGCGATATTGACGTCGCGCTGGATGTTTTCGATGGCCTTCGCCGCCTCGGCGACCCGGATGCTGCCGGCTCGATGGGTGCCGGCGGGGATAATGCTGCGGTAGAGGGCATCGATGAAATCGGCGGCCTCGGGGGTGGAGCCCGCGGTTACCTTCTTGATATCCGTCAGCCGGTGTTCTTTGTCCCCGGGATTGATGCGCTCCGGGCTGTAGCCGACGAAGAAATCCCGGTTGAAGGTACGGCCGGATACCTGCTCCAGGATCGGGATGCAGACCTCTTCCGTCGCGCCGGGATAGACCGTCGATTCGTAGACCACGATATCGCCTACCTTCAAAAGCGTTCCAAGGGTGCGGCTGGCCGCCTCCAAGGGCCTCAGGTCCGGTTGTTTGTGTGTGTTTACGGGCGTGGGAACCGTTACGATGAATAGGTTGCGGTCGGCTAGGTCGGCGGCACGACCGGTGTAGGTCAGCCGCTCGGTGGCCCGTAATTCCCGCGGCTCTACTTCGAGCGAACGGTCCCGCCCCGCCAGCAGCTCCGCGATACGGTTCGCATCGATATCGAAACCTACCGTCGGATAACGTTTACCGAGCTCGACGGCCAGCGGGAACCCGACATAGCCGAGACCGATGACCGCGATTCGGACCCGTTGCAGATCGAAGTTGGGGAACATGGCATCCGGACCTCGTACTCGGGTGATGCTTACAACTGGTTCACGCGCGCCCCGTTTCATGGAATTTCCAGGGCACCTCGGGAAGATCCAAAGTTTCCTCCAGGCCTCGCCAACATAGCAACTTGCCCCGCCCTGAAATTAAGGAGAGATCCAGGACCTGCGTGCGGAAAAACCACGGGGTATATAGGGAGCCGTTCGGTCTTCGATGGCGCAGGGATATCGATCGCCTTGCGTATTCCGGGTGGATGGTCGCAGAATACCGACTGGTGTTTCCGATCGGCCCGCATCCGGTTGGATTATCGGGGAGTCGAGGTATAACGCATTGCTGAGGCGATTTCTGTCAAATGAAATACCATCTTGGTGGTCTTTCCGTTCGTCTTTCGTGTTGCGGCAACCGTTACCTAGTCCACTAGGCGCCGGTTGCCGCGCCTTGAATACGAACCAAAATCCGGCCCAAGCTGGTACACCATTTTCCGGCAATCACCTTAGCGGGTACCTTGAAAGTGCCTTAAAATCCGACCTAGTGCATAGGGTTTGAACAATTAGGGTTCCCCGACATTGGAGGAGCACAAGAAAAGCGAGGGAGCGTAAGCGACGAGCGGAGTGCGCGCCGGGACGGACGCAGGACGAACGCGGGCCGTCGAAGGCCATGGCCGTCGCCTAATTTTTCGCACCCGATATCGGACAGACCCCATTTCGGGTTTCGCGAACAATGGCGACGCTCCGGTTTGTGGTTTTTCTCCTGGAGCGACGTATAGCTCGATGAAACGGATCACCAACCCGGCTATGGGCCGTTGGCTGTGGCTCTCCGCGCTGGTTATCGGGCTCGACCAGGCAACCAAGTGGCTGGCCGTAGGCCTCCTTGATCCTTATCGTCCCCACCCCGTGGCTCCCCTGCTCGACCTAACCCTAATGTATAACGAGGGGGCGGCTTTCAGCTTCCTGGCCAATGCCGGGGGCTGGCAACGCTGGTTTTTCGCCAGCTTTGCTTTCATGATGTCCGCGCTACTCGTGATCTGGCTGCTGCGACTCGATCTTCATGAGCGGCTCATGGCCGCGGCCCTGTCACTGACCATCGGAGGGGCGATGGGGAACCTGATCGACCGTGTACTCACCGGGCGTGTGGTCGATTTCATCGATTTTTATATGGGCAATTGGCATTGGCCGGCGTTCAATGTCGCCGACAGCGCCATCACTCTGGGTGTGGGGCTACTGCTGTTCAGCAGTCTGCGCGCAGGGCCGGGGGCGTCTTGAGGGGACCTTGCAAAATTCCGTCTCAGGAACTTTATCAAGTCGTGGAACGAGAATATTTAGGCGATTGACGGAAAATGATGTACCGGATTGGTCCGGATTTTCGTTCGTATTCAAGGCGTGGCAACCGGCACCTAGTGGACTAGGTAACGGTTGCCGCAACACGAAAGACGAACGGAAAGACCAGCAAGAGGGTATTTCATTGGATAGAAATCGCCTTAGCTCCGCTCCCATTCTTCAAGCACTGACAAGCTTGAAGATGGCGAGATATTCTGAGCTCCGCAAGGGCACCTTGAATTTTTCGGTGGTGCTCGATATGGAGTCTTCTCCAATTGTCCATCAAGGAAGAATAAAGATTCAGCAGGAGCTCACCACCACAAATCGAGCACCGTAATTTTTCTCGAGTATTACTCTCGGAGGAGGAAAACATGAAGAAGCTTTTGGCCGCCGGGTTAACGTTCGTAGTTTTGGTCGGCCTATTATTTCCAGTGGTTACATTGGCCTCTGCCGGCGGTGAGGGACCCCTCGATCTCACTAGGCACTCGGTGGGCTTCATCGCCTTGGCGATTTTCATCCTGGCTTATGGTTTGGTTATGTCCGAGGAGTTTACTCACCTGCGTAAGTCCAAACCGGTACTGCTCGCGGCTGGGATTATCTGGGCCATGATCGCAGCCGTCTATGCGCACTATGGCTTTCCTCATGCCGCGGGAGAGGCCGTTCGCCATAACATCCTGGAGTATTCCGAGCTATTTCTGTTCCTGCTCGTGGCCATGACCTATATCAATGCCATGGACGAGCGGCTGGTGTTCGACTCCCTGCGTGCTTGGCTGGTGCGCTCTGGATTCTCCTACCGCCAGCTCTTCTGGCTAACGGGAGTACTTGCCTTTTTCATCTCGCCGGTAGCCGATAATCTCACGACCGCACTGCTCATGTGCGCAGTGGTATTGGCAGTGGGTCGCGACAATTCGCGCTTCGTGGCCATTGCCTGCATCAATATCGTGGTGGCAGCCAATGCCGGCGGTGCCTTCAGCCCCTTCGGCGATATCACGACACTGATGGTATGGCAAAAGGGAGTCGTCGATTTTTGGACCTTTTTCTTGTTGTTCATCCCCTCCGTGGTCAACTGGGTGATTCCGGCGGCTATCATGCACTTTGTGGTGCCTGCCGAGCAGCCGGCGACCTCCGGTGAGACCATCACCATGAAACGAGGCGCCAAGCGGATCATGGTCCTGTTTCTGTGCACCATCGCTACCGCTGTCAGCTTTCACAACTTCTTCCACCTACCGCCCATGGTGGGCATGATGACCGGTTTGGCCTACCTCAAGCTATTCGGATATTACCTCAAGAGGACCTTCAATCCGGGGGCTAACCATCGACTCCGCAAGACCGATCACAATCAGCCCGATATCGGCGATATGTTGCCCTTCGATGTCTTCAAGAATATCGCCCGTGCCGAATGGGATACCCTGATGTTCTTCTACGGGGTTATCCTGTGTGTCGGAGGCTTGGGCTTCATCGGTTACCTGACTTGGACGTCGCAAGTGATGTATGTGGAATGGGGGGCTACGACGGCCAATGTAATGGTGGGGATTTTGTCTGCGATCGTGGACAATATTCCGGTGATGTTCGCGGTGCTGACGATGCAGCCCGATATGTCCATGGGACAGTGGTTGCTGGTGACCCTCACCGCCGGGGTGGGTGGTAGCCTGCTCTCCATCGGCTCGGCTGCCGGCGTGGCCCTGATGGGTCAGGCACGGGGTATGTATACCTTTTTCGGCCACCTGAAGTGGACACCGGTCATCGCACTGGGATACGCCGCTAGCATTCTGGTCCATTTCTGGGTCAACGGCGGTCAATTTTCTATTCCGGTGGTAACCCGGTAAGTCGTGAAACCTCCCGAGGACACCCTGAAAAATCGCGTCCCGGCAATTTCTCAATCAGTTACGTGATTGAAGGCTGGTGGCGCATCCTTACACCGCACGGGTACCTTGAATGTTTCGAGGTACCCTCGACCCGAGGCTGCGATTGCGACTGCGATGAAACCAACGGACGTCACAGGCCCGTGCCATGGGTACCCCTGAGTTCACCATCTCGCAGGAGGAAATCGGTGCCGCGATCTTCAACTTGGACGGCGTCGTTACCCGCATTGCCAACCTCCAGGCCAGTGCCTGGAAGCGCCTGTTCGATGCCTACCTGCGCGAGCGCTCTTCCCGGGAGGGTGAGGATTACAGGTACTTCGACATCGGCCACGACTATTCTCGCTATGTCGACGGTAGGCCCCGCTACCAAGCCATCAAGCACTTTCTTCTGGCCCGCCATATCGACTTGCCCCGAGGAGACCCCGACGACCCTCCGGACCGTGAGACCATATGCGGTCTCGGAAGCCGTAAGAACCTGATCTTCGATCAAATCGTCGAAGAGCAGGGAGTAGCGGTCTACGGTTGCGCCATTGCCCTGATCCACCGTCTGCGCAAGGCGGGTATCAAGACGGCCGTGGTCTCCGCTAGCAAACATTGTGACTTGATCTTGAGCCGGGCCGGGATTACCGACCTGTTCGACACTCACATCGATGGCATAGAGGCCGAGCATCTAGATCTGGATAGCAAGCCCGACCCGGATATTTTTTTGGAAACCGTGCGCCGCTTGGACATGGTACCGGCAAGGACGGCCGTGTTCGAAGATACCCTGGTCGGGATTACTGCCGGTAAACGCGCTCGTCTCTCCCTCGTGATCGGCGTCGACCGCGGGGGCTTGGAACAGAAGATGCGGAAATATGGTGCGGACTTCGTGGTCCGGGACCTGTGTCGTGTCGATGTGGCCGGACCCGGTGCTGGCAAAGGGCACAGACTCCCTCGGCTCGTGACGAATCGGGCCTGGGTCTCGCAGCAGCTTGCGGGAAAGCGTCCGGCGCTATTTCTGAATTACGGTGGGACCCTGGCACCCTCCGTTCACGACCAGCCGGAGAATACCCGGTTCTCCGAGACTATGCGCCTGATTCTACGGAATGCCGCCCGAATGGCCCAGGTGGTGGTGGTCAGCGGCCGTGACTGCGAAGATGTGTCGCGGCTAGTAGGACTCCCGGAGATTACCTATGCCGGCAGCCACGGGATGGAGATCCGGGGTCCGGACTTGCGCCTGGAGCTTCCGGAAGGCATCGACGCCCTAGACGACTTGAGCCGGGCGACGGTGGACCTGACCACGGAGCTCCAGGCGATTTCCGGAGTACATCTGACACGCAAACGGTTTGCCATAGTCATCCATTACCAGCGCATGGCCGGCAAGGACGCGGACCGGATGGAGTCCGCCGTCAGGGACGTACAGGCACGCTTTCCACGACTGCACCTGACCGGTGGTAAGGATGTGATCGAGCTGCTACCGGATATCGACTGGGATAAGGGCCGGGCGGTACGCTGGTTGCTCTCGGAGCTGGGATTGGACGGCCCGGAAGTTTTACCCATCTATGTGGGTGACGATGTCACGGACGAAGACGCCTTCCAAGCCGTACACGATCGTGGCCTAGGAATTTTGGTCTCCGACCAGGAGCAGCCCAGCGCTGCCCACTACCGGGTACGGGATACGGACCAAGTGGCCGGATTGCTGCAGCACTTGGTCGAGATGCCGGGCTTTCCTGTATGATCGCTGATCGGTAGTGTTCCAACCTTGTCGCTGCCGCTGCCGAGTAAAGGGAACCTTGAAAGATGGCCTCCCTGGGATTTTTCACGGTGCCCGCTATACCGGATGCAACAAAGAAACACCGCCGACTATTGTTTATCTGTTGAGTTGCCGGGGTTAAGATTGTCCGTTCATGGATCAGAGTAATAAACCGGACATAGTTTTTCGTACATCCTTTTAGGAACCGCAATGCTATCAATCTTTGTCCGGTATGGGCTGCTCATGGCCCTGGTATCCCTGACCGCGGCGGCGCAGGAGCCAGCCAGCTATCGCGCCGGTGCCGAACGCTTTGTGCTCCAAATGGTCCGTGACCGGGGTTTCGACCGGCGCGAGCTAACCGCCCTCATGGAGCAGGCCACTTACAGCCGGGAGATCGTGGCCGCCATGCGTCGCCCCTATGAGGCCCGCCCATGGTACAAGTATCGACCCATCTTCCTCACCGATGAAAGGATCCGAAAGGGTGTCGCCTTTTGGCACCGGAACCGAGCGTTGCTCAAACGTGCCCGGACCGCCTACGGAGTGCCGCCGTGGATCATCGCCGCCATTATCGGCGTCGAGACCGATTACGGTGGTAACCTAGGCCGACATCGGGTGATCGATGCCTTGAGTACCCTGGGTTTCTCCTATCCCAAGCGAGCGGATTTCTTCCTCGAAGAGCTTACGGAGTTTTTGCTGCTGGTACGGGAGGAAGCCTTGGATGCCCTGGCCGTAAAAGGTTCCTATGCCGGTGCCATGGGTCTGCCCCAATTCATCCCTTCGAGCTACCGTGCCTATGCCGTGGATTTCGATGGTGACGGCCAGCGCGACCTCCAGGGAAGCACAGCGGATGCGATCGGCAGCGTCGGTAACTACTTGGCGCGACATGGTTGGCGGACCGGGGAGCCGGTGGCTTTTGCCGCCAAGGCTGGACGCAAGGCACCCACAGGCCTTACACCAGCGGGGAAGCAGCCGGTCAGACCGACAATCCACCGTGATCGGTTGGCGACAGCCGGTATTCTCGTCGATGGGTCGCTACCCGAATCGGCACGGGTAACTCTGATCCGTCTTATGGCCCCGAAGCCCGAGTATTGGCTGGGACTCGAAAATTTCTACGTTATTACCCGTTACAATCACAGTAATCTCTATGCCATGGCCGTGTACCAACTCGGGCGCGAGATCCAGGCCCGATACGTAGCAGGGGATGAGCGGCCGGTTACTCCAAGCAGGTATCGAGATCAATAGGAACAATCGTGAAGCGAATCGACCGATGGCGACTGCTATTCAGGCGATTTCTGTCCAATGAAATACCATCTTGGTGGTCTTTTCGTCCGTCTTCCGTGTTGCGGCAACCGTTACAGAGTCCAGGGCACCGGTTGCCGCGCCTTGGATACGAACCAAAATCCGGCCCAATCCGGTACACCATTTTCCGGCAATCACCTTATAAATCCCTGGGCCGGTATGGGCCTGCTCTGGCTGGTGGGGCTGCTGTTCAGCTGCTCCGCCAGCGGCGATAAAGCACCGAGCGATCCGCCACCGCCATCTACCTTTGTGGACGCACAGCCCAAGGTCGAGCCCAAGAGCAGGTATGGCAATCCCAAATCCTACGTCGTTTACGGTAAGCGGTATTATACCAAGGCCAGCGGAAAGGGTCATGTGGAGCGGGGGATCGCATCCTGGTATGGCAAGAAGTTCCATGGCCGCCGGACCAGCAACGGTGAGCGCTACAACATGTATGCGATGACCGCGGCCCACAAGGCCCTACCTTTGCCGACCTATGCCCGGGTGACCGATTTGACCAACGGTCGGAGCGTGGTGGTCAGGATCAACGACCGAGGGCCCTTCTACGGTAACCGGATCATCGATCTCTCCTATGCGGCGGCTCATAAGCTGGGCATGGTGGCCAAGGGAACGGCATGGGTGGAGGTCAAGACCATTGATCCCAGCCGCCCGCAATCCGACCAGCGAAGCGACTCCCTCGCAGCCGGGGACAAGCCGAGTCGGGCGAAGACTTGGGCCCCCGAAGCGGTGACCGTGGCCGATGAGAAGTCCCAACCCAGGTCCCTGCCATACCTACAGGTGGGGGCCTTCGGCAGCCGTGAGAATGCCGAGCGTATGCGCCGTCGTTTGGCACGTCATATCGGCGAGCGGATCGAGATACATACGGCAAACGGTAAAAAGACGCCTTGGTATAAGGTTCGGGTGGGGCCGTTCGATTCCCGTAAACGCGCACGCGATCTTTCCCGGCAACTCGCATCCTTGGGATTGGGAGAGTCTTATATCGTGGTGAAATAGATGCGGATCCGCAGCCGGAGACTGTTCGGTTCCCTGCCGGTATCTGGTCAGCTGGTGGCCCGGAGTTGGAAGCCACTGCGCCCGTATCCGGAATCGGTTACCATGCCCATGAATTAGGGGGACCGTGGAAAATTCCATCCCTGGAGCTGTTCAAGTCGCAAAGTCGAGAGGCGATTTCGGCTTTCTTGATTTTTCAATCGTTTGCACACTTCAAAGCTAACGGGGTATCTCTACCCCGCGCGGGTATCTTGAATTTTTCAAGGTGTCCGTAACTCGGCAGGACAGGTTTCTTCTCGTTTCATCGAATCGCATGGCTTCAGTACGCAAGATCCGCCGTTATGCCGCCTATTTCCATGGTTGGGCAACCGCCTTTGGTAATCACGACAAGCACCTCGACGAAAAACGGGATCTGGCGTGGCTGCTCGGTGAAGATCAGATCGGGCTGATTTTGACGTCGAAGGTGGAGGCCTTCCTCCGCCCGCTGTTTCTATCCAACCACACAACAGACCCACCTCCGGTCACGCTCGGTCCCGGTAAGCTCCGAATTGCCGATACGGTCATCCGGTTCGGCACCGAAGATCAACAAACATCTGCGGCTGTCATAGAGCTGTTGGCGGACAGTGGCGATCTCCATCTACTGCAAACTTATCATGTCATTTACCCGTCCGGTACCCGTATTCTAACCTTGAGTCGCCAGTCGCCCTTGGCCTTGGTCTATCGTGAGATCAAGCCGCTGACCCTGCTGATCTCAGACGACTCGGGGGAGGCTTGAAAATTCCGTCCATGGAATCTTTCAAGTTTGGATAGGAAAACGCAGCTTTCGCTTTGCTCCGAATTTTCAAGCACTCACGTGCTTTAAAGCCGGTGGTCCATCCCCGAACCGCATGGGCAGCTTGGGTTTTTCAAGGTGCCCTCGAGGAAAGCCGCTAGGCCTTGTCGGCACGAAACCTATTTCGCAACCGCCCGTGCTCGGATCAATGTCAACTCCCCCCAAATACGCTCCTTTTCTGCTCGTCGACGGCTCCTCCTATCTGTTCCGGGCCTACCATGCACTACCCAAGCTCACCAACTCGCAAGGGGAGCCTACCGGGGCGACGGTCGGAGTGCTCAACATGTTGCGCAAGCTCATGGCGGACTACCGACCCGAGCATATGGCGGTGGTGTTCGATACCGCCGGCAAGACCTTCCGGAACGAAATCTTTCCCGCTTACAAGGCCAATCGACCACCCACGCCGGTAGATCTACGCGAGCAGATCCCGCCCCTGTACGAGACCATCCGCGCCTTGGGGTTGCCGCTACTGGTGGTCCCCGAGGTGGAGGCGGACGATGTCATCGGCACGCTCGCCGTACAAGCCGCGGCCGAGGATAGGGACACCCTGATCGCTACCGGTGATAAGGACCTAGCCCAGTTGGTCGACGACCGCATTGTTTTGATCGATACCATGAGTGATACCCGGCTCGACCGCGCCGGGGTCATCGCCAAGTTCGGTGTCCCACCAGAGCGTATCGTGGACTACCTGACCCTGATCGGGGACAGCAGCGACAATATTCCCGGTGTTCCCAAGTGTGGGCCCAAGACGGCGATCAAGTGGATCGGGGAGTTCAGCAGCCTCGACGCCGTGATCGAGCATGCGGACAAGATCAAGGGACGAGTGGGAGAAAACCTGCGCGCAAGCCTCGATCAACTGTCGTGCTCAAGGATCCTGGTGACCATCAAGCAGGACGTGCCCCTGGATTTTGCCCCTCGGGACCTGATACCGACCTCGCCCGATCGGGAACGGTTGCGTGCTTGGTACCAACGTTTCGAGTCCGGACGCCTACTGGCGACCCTGGAAGAGGAGGCCGACACCGAACCGGCGAGTAGTCGACCGGCTACCCACTATGAGCTCGTGTGCTCGCAGGAGGCCTTCGAGACCTGGATCGCGCGGTTGGAAGCCGCGGATTGCTTCGCCTTCGATACTGAGACCACAAGCCTGGATTACATGCAAGCTGCGCTCGTGGGTCTATCCTTCGCGGTTGAGCCGTACCGGGCAGCTTATGTCCCGGTGGCCCACGGCTATCCGGGGGCACCGGAACAACTCGACCGGGACTGGGTGCTGGCGCGCCTGCGGCCTCTGCTGGAGGACCCGCATCGGCCCAAGCTCGGCCAGAACCTCAAGTACGATAAGAATGTGCTGGCAAACTACGGCATCCACCTAGCGGGTATCGCCCACGACATCATGTTGGAATCCTACGTACTGGCCAGCACCGCCACCCGCCACGATATGGATTCTCTGGCGAGAAAATACCTGGATCAGGAAACTACCCGTTTCGAGGACATCGCGGGCAAAGGTGCCAAGCAGCTCAGCTTCGATCAAATCCCCCTGGAGCAAGCCGGTCCTTATGCCGCCGAAGATGCGGATATCACCCGGCGCCTGCACCGGGAGCTTTTCCCTCGGCTCCGGGCGGAGCCCTCCTTGCTCGAGCTCTACCGGAAGATCGAGGTCCCCTTGATTCCGGTGTTGTCCCGTATGGAACGCAACGGCGTGTGCGTCGATACGGAAGCGCTCGCTGCCCACAGTGCCGAGCTGGCCGTGCGCATGCAAGAGCTGGAGCAAGCGGCCTATGAGGCGGCGGGACACAGCTTCAACATGGGCTCACCCAAGCAGATCGGCGAGGTCTTTTTCCAGCAGCAGGGGCTGCCGGTGATCGCCAAGACACCGAAGGGAGTCCCGTCGACCTCCGAATCCGTACTCCAGCAGCTTGCCGCCCAGGGACACGAGCTACCGCGACTGGTTCTGGAACATCGGGGACTAGCGAAGCTCAAGTCTACCTACACCGACAAGCTACCGCAGATGGTCGACCCGACCACCGGACGGGTACATACCAGCTACCATCAAGCGGTGGCCGCCACCGGACGTCTTTCCTCCTCCAACCCCAATCTGCAGAATATTCCCATCCGTAGCGAGGATGGGCGCCGTATCCGCCAAGCCTTCATACCCGAACCCGGCTACCGGATCCTGGCGGCGGACTACTCCCAGATCGAGCTGCGCATCATGGCCCACCTCTCCGGTGACGAGCTCCTACTGGCCGCCTTCGCAGCGGGTCTGGACATCCATCGCGCCACCGCCGCGGAGGTCTTGGACATCGCGCCACAGGACGTCTCCGGCGACCAACGTCGTTCCGCCAAGGCCATCAACTTCGGACTCATCTACGGCATGTCCGCCTTCGGCTTGGCCCGCCAGCTCGGCGTCGAGCGTCAAGCGGCCCAGGAGTACATGGATCGCTACTTCCGGCGTTATCCGGGCGTCAAAGCCTTCATGGACAATATCTGCACCCAGGCCCGCCGGGATAAGTACGTGGATACCCTATTCGGTCGCCGCTTGTATCTGACCGACATCGACCACAGCAACCAGAGCCGACGGGCGGGTGCCGAACGTACTGCTATCAACGCCCCGATGCAGGGGACGGCTGCAGACATCATCAAGCGGGCCATGCTCGCGGTGGACCGCTGGATTCAAGAGGAACGGCCCGCAGTGCGGATGATTATGCAGGTCCACGACGAGCTGGTATTCGAGGTCGCGGAGACCGAGACGGAAACCTCGGCAGAACGCATTCGCCGGGAGATGGAAGCCGCAGCGGAGCTGCGGGTACTCTTGGTGGTCGACGTGGGCCTGGGAGACAATTGGGAAGCCGCGCACATAAGCAATTATCAGGGACCCAACAAATAGATTGGTTTGTAGGAACAGTGTTCAGAGTCATCCAAGGTAACTTTATCATACTTAACAAAGAGCCATAATTATCGCACGCAATGGAGGTGTTTTTTCGTAAACTACCTGATGAACGCTTTCAGCTCCGACCACAGCATCACCTGCTCCATCTCCATGAGAAACGCTCGTGGCGTGTCACCTTCTTCTTGGCGGTCTACTCGACTTGGGCGAATGTCAGCTGCTGCGGCATGACTTAAGCTCTCGCGTAGGGCAGCCCGCTCCAAGCCTACTCGGTGCCCTTCTTTTCGCCTGTAGGCTCGGACCCGCCGCCAAGCCAAACGTCGGAGGTTTTCGTCATGGACCCGTTGTCGTTGTTTACCGTTGCGCTCGGCCTTCCGGCTCCTTGGCCGGAGCGTCGCCATTGTTCGCGAAACCCGAAATGGGGTCCGTCCGATTTCGGGTGCACAAAATTAGGCGACGGCCATGGCCTTCGGCGGCTCGCGTTTGTCCTGCGTCCGTCCCGGCACGCACTCCACGCGGCACCAGGACTCCCACAATGACTGGACGCCGTGTCGCATGGCCTGGCCTTGCGTCTCCGCCGGCGCTCACGCGCCGCACTCCGACGAAACGCCCGACCCTAACGCCTTCGTGGGGGGCGTCGCACTCCGCTCGTCGCTTACGCTCCCTCGCTTTCCTGGGCTCCTCCTACGTCGATCAGGCGCACGCTCAATGAGGACTTCTCGACCGTCACCTCGGTTGGTCTTGACGAGACCGCCTCACGGCGCGGACACAATGATATCAGCTTGTTTCACGATCTCGATGCCCAGCGTGTGCTCTATGCCTGCGAAGGGCGAAAAGCCCGGGGCGTGGCCCAATTTGCCGATGCGTTCGAGGCTCATGGTGCCTGTGCCGGGAACAGCTGCGCGGTCTGTATGGATATGTCGGCAAGCTACCAGGCTGGCGTGTGTGAGCATCTGCCCTGGGCGGCGATCACCTTCGATGAGTTTCACGTCATTCAGCTCGTCAACAGGGCGATTGACGCAGTGCGTCGCCAAGAAGTCAAAAGGGCCCCGGAGCGGCGGCGTACACGCTATATCTGGCTCAAGGACAAGCACGCTTGGAGTAACCGCCAGAAAGCCGGTTTGCGGAACTCAAGCGCCGAAACCTCAAGACACACCGTGGCTTCCGGTTCCAGGAGACGTTACGCGAGCTCTTCCACAGCGCTCAGAGCGCGGCGCAGGCCAAGCCGCTCCTCGACAGATAGTACAGCTGGGCGCGCCGTTGCCGCCCGGAGCCGATCAAAGCGGTGGCCAAGACGCTTAAGAAGCACTGGCCAGGCCTCCTCAATGCGTTCGATTCCAGGCTCACCAACGGCCGTGTCGAGGCGGTCAATTCGCTCATCCAGGCCGCCAAAGCCAGGGCCCGCGGCTACGGGACCACCAAGCACCTGATTACCATCCTCTACCTTGTGGCGGGTAAGTTGACCCGGCTGCCGACTTCTCCGTTCGTCGTTAAGTCGGGGCTTCCCCTCACGACTTGAGTCAGGTCACTATGACCCGCTATCCACACCAAACGCAAGAGAGCCATTTCTGAACCACCAGGAAATCGTCCCGCAGGTCGGCGAACCGATCCTTGAAGTGGGCCCTTTGGGTTGGGCTCAAGCTGGCGTCCAGACGCACGAAGAGGTGAACGAGCTGACGGCGGATCTCTGGAGGAGCCCAAGGAGCCCAGGAAAGCGAGGGAGCGTAAGCGACGAGCGGAGTGCGACGACCCCCGCGTAGGCGTAGGGTCGGGCGTTTCGTCGGAGTGCGGCGCGTGAGCGCCGGCGGAGACGCAAGGCCAGGCCATGCGTCACGGCGTCCAGTCATTGCGGGAGTCCTGGTGCCGCGCGGAGTGCGCGCCGGGACGGACGCAGGACGAACGCGGGCCGCCGAAGGCCATGGCCGTCGTCTAATTTTGTGCACCCGAAATCGGACGGACCCCATTTCGGGTTGCGCGAACAATGGCGACGCTCCGGTGCCTCGCCGCGCGCAGTGGCGGGGTCAGCTTCCGGTGGTAGGCTAGCCAAGCGGTCAGGTAGCGGCGAATCTCGGGGACCCTGGCCTTGCTGTTCAGCCGCCGAATCAGCTCGTCTGGTGGGCCTTGCGGTAGGCCACCCAATCGGCAGCGGTATCCGGCATCGCCGCGGTGACCTCGCGGATGATTTGCCGCTGCTCTTTACTCAGGGGACCGATCCACTAGGTAGCGGATTCGGACCAACGCTTAGCGCGCTTGCGCAGGCGACGCCCCAGCGGGAAGCGGCTTCTCTTCGCCTCAGCCTTGGCGTTTTTTGCAAACTTGCGCTCCAACGCGCGTATCTGCTGCAGGCTCAAGGTGGCCAACAGGGGAGCAGCCAACTCGGCGGCCAAACGAAAATGACGATGATAGAGGTCCTTGAAGGCATCGAGCAAACAGGTCATGTCGGTAGCTTCGAGGCCTTTCCGCACTGCGCGGTGGAACCATCGAAAAAGGCCGCCAAGTGTAGGGAGCTCGTCCCGGCGATGGCGGGCCAGGACGATGGCCAAGGTGGGATTCCAGGATGCCGATTGGCTGCGGTCCAGGGAAAGATAGTCGTCCGCGTATTGCTCGATGAAAAGGTCCGCTGTGCGATAGAGGATTGAAACGCGGCTGCAGCCCGTGACGGCGAGCAGTACGAGGAGGAAAACCACGATTGAATGAAGACGTATCGGGGCCGGATGCGGCTCCTATTCGATCGAGATTCGGTTCACGGCTCGAAGAACCTCCGGAGGGGATTTTTAGGGCAAAGTAGAGCTTAATTTGTGGGGTGAGTATCTATCTGAGTAAGCGCGATCGAGAGAAATTTTTCGTGTTGGCAGGGCAAGGTGAGAAGAAGTCGTGGGTCTATTGCGACGAGTCGTAACTCAATGAGACCGTGAAAAATTCCATCCTTGGAATTTTCCGAGTCGCGAGGTGAGAGCGCGGTTTTTGTTTAGCTCGGAGCTTCCAGGCGCATATGTGCTTGAAAGCCGGAGGAGCATCCCCCGCACGGGCACCTCGAATATTTCAGGGCACCTGTCTCTCGAACGGATAGGGGCGGGTGTACTGAGGACCATAGTCCGGTCCCGGGAAGAAGGGATCGAAGTCGGGTTGATCCATGTACGGTGACTTCGGCATAGTCGGCATAGGGGGAGGCATCCGACGGCCCATGGCCCGACGAGCGCACCCTTTGTGTTCCGGATCGAAGATGGCATAGATCGCTTCTTTCTGTTTCGGTGTCATGGCATCCAGGATCTTCCAGTAGGATTCCCAACGTTCCGCCTCCTCCCGGACTTTCCGGTGCCGTTGCATGGCCCGCTCGCGCATTTCCCGGAATCGCTGCTCCCGCTGAGCGTTGCGTTCTTCCCAAGTCATGCTCCCCGGTTGACCGCGGCGTGTTGCCCACATCGGGATTTGCGGGGATGCCAGTGATCTCGGTGCCGCGGTGTCCGGCTTCGATGGTGTGGTTAGTGTGGTCTCGGGGCTTGTGGACGGCTTCTCGCCGATGATGGAGGGGGAGCTGAGTTTCGCCCCGGGTCCTGGTGTCGGGCTGCCGACCGTAGGTGCGGCCGTTGGTAGGGTCGGCTTATACTCGGGTGACGCGGACCAGGCGTTTGCGTGTATTACCAGCGTCAGCGTGGCGGCTGATGCCGACATCAGGATGGCTCTTCTTACAGTCATCGTTGGATACTCCCATGGGTTATCGAGAGGTAGTCACCGCAGGATCGTCGTTGCATGCCGGTGTGTGGACACCTTAGAAAAGCTCAAGGCACCTGTGCGTGGGTTGGGGTGTCTCGCCGTGTTTCAAGCATGTGGCTGATTGAAAGACCGGAGCGAAACAAGATATTTCCGCTTCGCAACTTAAAAAAAACCCAGCGATGGGATTTTACAAGGTTCCCGCCTATCTTTCGGCACAACACCACCGAGCGTGAGCGAGAGGTATTGTAGCGGAAAATTCATGGGCGGCATCGGTATCTGCTAGGCTATGTCGCCGCCGCCGGGTACCTGTTTCTCTGCCGAGGAGTAACCGTTTAGCCCCCTCCGCGTCTGATGCCAAAAAGGGGCAATCATGAGGTTATAAGATATACCTCGTCTGATATGGAAAGATTAGATGCCAATAGGGTCGAGCGGTGGCGAAGCACCGCAAAACGGGCGGCGTGCACCTCAGCGATCATGATCTCAGACAACTTGACGAAGCCTACGTGGGAACGCTCTCACAGGAGCAGACGCAGGC
>Ga0209788_1000131_pt1 | contig 20817 bp, 16 predicted proteins | sample WorMetLIZISLAND1_2_FD_187415 | JGI IMG/M metagenome (GOLD analysis project Ga0209788, IMG submission 187415) | Marine gutless worms symbiont microbial communities from Max Planck institute for Marine Microbiology, Germany - Olavius clavatus LIZARD... ...
CCGCTTACCGGAGTTTTACGAGACGTGACGTTGGCCAGGTGTCGCCCCCGCGCCAGCTTGGGTGGTCCGTCACTGTAGGCGGCCGGCCGGCCGGGCTGGCGGGCACTTGCTGCTCTGCGCCTAGCAGATAACGCTCGTTCGAAGATCACCTCTACCTCCCCCCTCCCTCCCTCTCGCCTTACATGATGGTACTCATTATTGGCGTCAGATGGCGTGACTGGCTGACTCGTGAACAACAGAATAGAATGGTTAGGGTCCGCGAAAAGCTATATAGGGGCTATGGCGCCATAGCTAGGAACTATCCCTATCCCTAACCTAACCCAGTCCCTAACCCTATCCATAACCCTTAGAGGTCTAGCTATAGCGGCCCCTAGCTATGGCGGGCCGTCCCCGAATACAATCCCCTGTGATTTATATTTTCAGCCGTTGTGTTGTTGCTGCTGATACGGTGATAAGACTGATAAAGGGTTTTATTTGGCAATGGTTCAACTCACTGTACAATATGTGCGTGAAATCACACCACATCAAAAAATAAACTCACTTGAACTCAGGCGAAAAGCAAGCTGAGACGTGATTTCGTCGCTTGCGGCAGCAGTGAAAATGCAGTAATGCTTGAGTTATGTGAATCTAGATGATAATAATAATAAAAATATAGTCATATAATATAGAAATATGAGCATAATATAATAATATATTATATAAAATATAATAATATAAAAATATAATGTTTTATATAATATAAAAAATAATAATAATGGTGCCAGTCACTTAAACTAAGTTTGCAAATAGGTGATGCTAACTTTTAATCAGATGTGGCATGGTATGATGAGCGTTGGGGAAGTACGTAAGTCACCTTTATTGTGCTTTCTAGCTAAAAAGTAATAAACTCCATTTAAATGGACTGTTGTACCGATCTGAGTTTTGTCCCAGCGGCACATATACCATTCCCAATGCACTCTGCAAATTTGTAGTTGTATTGTTGAATTAAACATTGTCGGGAATTGCTGTGCGTATTCATATGTATTTGTATGTGTTGTTTGTGTAAAGATTCTTCCATTCTTGGCTCTGGGGCTCGGCATGGACGACCTGTTTCTCATTACACATACGTTTTCTCAGCTTGCGGATAAACCGAGTATAGACCACCATGTAAGCATATCATTCTCATCATATCAATATTCAGTATTTATTTTTTAAAAATATGTGACATATGGACATACAATAGAGAACACTGTATGTATACAACAATTCATGAAGGCAGTGGTTTTATATTATCGTAAAAGGATGAGAGCAGGATTTGATGAGGTCGCTGGTTTTGTCTGAGAGATTCCAATCATAAACTTCAATCCTAACAGCTCCCTGAGCATATATTTATCTTCTTCATTTTCAGTATGTAGTTGTGAACCTTCAACCTTGAAGTAGCTGTGCTACTTTGGGCTTCATGTTTGATTGATTGATTGATTGTGAACTTAACTGCAGCTACTCTCGGCTCTATCCTACCCCACCCAGGATGGTTCAGTGCCATTCTGATTCACGTAGCCTATGTGTGTGACAATTGAGCTGTAAGAAGTGTTTAGATTTGATTAGATTAGGTTCGATCTCGTCATACTCGTTCCATTAAATTAAGCGCATTTTTCCAGTAGTGTAACAGCATAATGGAGATGGAGAGTTTTGGCCTTGCTCATAAGGATGCTCAGGATTGGGATCACTGGAGACTTAAAACTGGCTAACCCAGGTTTACTTGGAAAGTGGCTGTTTGCTTCATTGTTTTTCAGCAGATACATTAACAGGTGGCATGACTGTGGATTGTCGTTGCTAGGAGCTGACTGGAGAGTGTTTGAAGCGGATTGGTGTAACGATACTACTGACGTCCCTGTGTAATAGTTCAGCGTTCTTAATTGCTGCCATTATTCCTATACCAGCAATGCGTGCTTTCTGCCTTCAGGTAATGCACATTACCAGCAGCATCACTATTGTGACATTTTTGATTTTTATAGTGCAAAATTGACATAATGTTGTCCTTTCTGCAGATGTGAAAAATTTAAGCTGTACTTTGGGTTGTAGTTTTGGGTGACTTGTTTAGTGAACGTACTGTGTGACACCAGTGTCCTGAAAATGTTGAGCAATTTTATCTTGAAGTAATTTTCGTCACAAAAATGAAGCACCGGGTTTCGAATGCCATTTGCAAGCATGTAGCCAGCCACATTTCTTGGTCTTGGGGACAAAGACAAACTTGGGAGGGACAACTGTTTACATTACTGCGCATATCGTACAATAACAGCTGTAAACTTGGCGTTTTTAGATTTTTGTGGGGGGAGAGGGGCGAACAGCAAATTGGGGGCAGCTGTCCCAGGCTTTTGGAGAAAACAGCAGCCCGTGTTCACTTGGAAGAGACGAAAGTGCGATGACAGACGACGACGGTACGGTGCGAATCCGGTACAGAACGGTAAAGGAAAGAACTGATCTGGCTGAGCACCAGCAGTCGTAATGGAGTGAACATTCTTTTGCCTATTGTGACTGATTGAGCTGTTTATAAGCCACGCAGGCGCTGCGTGTGGCAAAGTGGCGCGGCGCTTTTATTTTTTAACCTGGCTGCTGGCGTGAGGACCTCCCACGTGGAGGATCAAAGAGCCCGCTGGGCGCAGGCAGGAAGCTGCTGTGGCCTGGTAATCTCTGCAGCCGTGGTGGCAGGCTTGGCGGTATGGTTTTGATCGCTTTCATCGGCCCATGATTTTCACTATGATGGTATTTTCAGTGTAGCACAGGGTGAGACAACTTGGAACTTAATTAGTGGGCTGTTTGGACGGAAAATACATTATCATTGAGCAGCAAGATTATGCTGGAAGCATAGATTGAGAATACAAATTTTAATTTTTTTTGAAATTCACAAAATTTTTACAAATTTTAAAATGCCACCAAATTTAAAAAATAAAAGTCACTGTGATGAGTTATAAGATGAAGTTGGAAAACTTTCTTGAATTGCAAACCTACAAACAAAATTAAAGGCAGAAGAGTGCAGCATTATATTGTATTGTCCAGAGTGTTGTCTAACAAACTGCAGTGCCATTACAAATATCAACTCAAGCCTATATTCGTCTTCATCAACTGATACCATTTGCTGTCAAGTTAGTTAAGTAGTTAACCATTTCTGTTAATATCAATCATGCTAAGTCAACAGCTCAGGGAATTTTAACGAATGGTTAAAAAAATTAAATTCGTAATTTTTACAAATTCTATAGTTGTAAGTCACCAATTTTCAATCTGTGACTGGGAGGTTCCAGCAGGGTGCAAGAGGGGACCAAGTTGACCAAAAACAAATTGCAAGAGTGCAGTCAAACATGTAGATTTGTAGAGGATGGCATGGATGGAACTCGAGATGAATGAAGAGTTGTTAAGAGCAGTTGAGACAAAAACTGAACTCCTGGATTATACTGAGAAGTAGACAGAAGAGGTGGATAGGACGTGTGCTGAGGCATGATTGTTTAGTGAGAAAGGTGCTAGTCTGTGGGTCAGATAAAACTACCAGAGTGTCCTGTAAACACTTGGGCCTGCAGGTTTGATTAGCTGTCTGAAGTTGTTTCCTATTGAAGCCATCCGTAGCGGCCTTGGCATCTTGTGGGTCCAACACCATTTTGCTCTGACAACGCCCTTTCTTGTTGCTTCCATTCAGCCTCTGCAGCTGTGCTCCAAACGTCTTCTCAACCAGAAGTTTCGTTTGAAGCCTTCAGTCCTGTGGTCATTGATTTGAGTTAAAGAACTCATTGTATAGTCAGCAGTAATCTTTGTTATTATCTTTTTGCTGTGGCTAAATAGTATTGATTTTATGTCGCCTACAGTTATGAAATCTTGCTGTTTGCTGATCTGCTATAGAGTCGGCTTTTTTAAATAAAACACTGATGGTACATCTATGGCATATCATGTAACTGCTAATAATGCTGTTAATTGTGAATGAATTGTTCAACATGTGGCATTCTGTAAGTCCTATAATAATAATTATTGGCAGCACTAATCTAGTAGCAAATAACAGTAAAATGCTGCTTGAGCCACATGGCTTACATGGCAATGCTGATTTCTGTTTATTCAGCTCCCAGCCTGACAGTCAACTCAGCCTGGCCATGCCATTATGAGTAATCACAATGGGTATCAGCATATGGCTTCATAATATTATGCTGAATAAACAGGCACACCATGAGATGCAATTAGTTTTGCTTTGCTAATCACTAATGTGGTAATAGTAAGAAACTTTACACCCAGTGTCTCATTCAATGTCCATAGAACTTTGGCATTCTGGTAAGCAGAGTTATTATTATTATTATTAATGAGGAGAGGATTAGAGTGACACTGTCACATCGAGACGTTGCAGGGGCACTGTACATAATTTAAACAAACATGTTGTGAGCACTGGGATGTCCGACTGTCGGCAATAGTTCTCAAATTAGTCCAGAAACAACTGGTGGAAAAGGTGCGTTTTTGTCTCTCGCCGGAACTGCAGCAGTGAGTTGGTGGCTTTAGTCGCGGGAGGTAAACTGTTCCAGGCTCGAGCTGCTGCTGCCGGAAACGCCCGGTCGCCGATGGTAGAGCGTCGCGTCGACAGGACTTTCAGTTGTGAAAATTATGAATTGCAGAAATCTGTTGTTTAACTGACACCCACCAGATTAATACAGGGAATTTGTTTTTGAGACCAAATGATTTGTGGTACTGTTGCACACAGAAATATTACTGTTACGTATGTGTTTTGACAGTGTTGGCGTCCCTCAGAAGTAACTGAGACTTCTGTGGAATGCATATCAAATCACTCACTATGTTTTTGCTGTTTTATTCACTGATTAATATTATTATTATTATTATTATTATTATTAATAGTGTGAATGTGTTCCATTTGTAGTGTGCTATTCTGGTGGTATTTAACGTGGCGGCGATGCTGCTGGTTTTTCCGGCCGTCATCAGTCTCGATCTGATTCGGCGGCGAAGAAGTCGAGTTGATCTCTTCTGCTGCTTCACGTGGTTTGTGCTGCCGTTCTGCTTTTGATAACACCGAACAATCAGTTTACTGTATCGGAATATATTCGCCATTAGAACACTAACAAGTGTGAGATAGATCAGGAACTGGGGGACACTCCGACACTGCTACCACCCATGTTTATTGTGAAAGTTTATTGTACCAGAAATTTGCATGAGCTTGCGCAAGTTTCTTGTACAAGAATCTTATACCGTTGCTGGGGTATCAAAACTCAATCTTGTGTACTGTCTTAAGGCAGGTTTGAGAAACAGTATCCAGAGCTACCATTTTTTCTAGGCCTGAGCCATTTATGACGTGGTTATCCAATGCCTGCCTTACAAATAGCGCTTATATAACAGCGAGCAGGATTTGAACTGGCAACCTCTGGATTGCCACTCCACCGCTTTAACCATTGTGCTGTGGCAGCTCTGGGGTATAATTACAGAACAAGAAATACTTTAGATTGTGACCAATCTGATGTACACTCCTCGCGTGCTGTTTTCTCTGCTCTTTCTCGAGATCTTTTTCGTTCTTCCTCTTTATACCATAGGTTGGCTGGTGACCCTCCCTTATTGAAATAAGTTTGGAATCTCCATCATTATAGATTAGAGACCGAGGGCAAAGTATGGTCTGCGTACATACATACGGTGAATCGGACAATGCATTGCTGAGATATGGCTATTTGAAGTTTTCCAAGATGGCCACCAGTGGTTGAATGAGCATCGAGTGTGTGTGTGTGGTTTAGGACCAGCTTGGCATCAGTGGAGCAAAGTGGATACCACACAGCAGTGAGTTCACATTCGGTTGCCGCTCGACTCTCCTCCGAATCTGTACTCAGTCATCGAGGCAGCGAGACCTGCCAGCACAATGTGCCACGTAATGTAGTTACACATGTTGATGCCGCCGGCTCAAATCCACTCACTTCGTTGTCCGTCGGCGATATTCCTCTGAGCCGGGTGCCGCATACGACATCTGGTGAGTGTTTATTTAGCTAACTTACTGGTACAAAATGCAAACATAAAGTATTTAAATACAGTTTCTGTTCCATTTCGGGGCAGGGCATTCTACCCCATAGACTTAGACTGCAAGGTGGGCCCAGCAGTATACTTGTGCATTGTGCTGTAGTTGTAAGACCTGTATTGCTGCTATTATTGCTACTACTACTACTACTGCTACTACTACTACTGCTGCTGCTGCTGCTTGTTTAACTGGGATACTTTTCTATAGTTACTCCAGTAGGTTGGAGGGCATGGAAAAAGGGAAGACCTTTCATAGTTGCAGCAGCAAGTTTTACAGGCTATCTTTCGTGTTTCCCAACTGACTGCATCAAAACACTAGATGTCAAGGAAGACCAAATGGCAAATAGAGCTATTTGAAAAAAATACTACTAATTCAGTAATTGTCTAACTAACTGGCAGTTTAATTGCTGCGCTCAGCTGTGTCCCTGAAAACTTACAAATTATTAGAGCGGGACTCTTCCTATTACCCATTTGTACTGCGTCGTTGGCGTCGATGCAGTAAACAGTGTATGTGTTAAGTAAAGATGTGATTGAGTTACTACTACTAATTTTAATTTCACTTGGTAGCCAGATAGCATTCTGATGTCAGACGTGTAAGTTAAGATTTGTGGAAAGTGTATTCGTAGTCAGTTGTGTTATATCTGTATTTGTCATGCATTACTTGGACAGAGAGGTTTGTGATAGATAGATGTAGCGTCTGTACGTCATCTGCAACAGTTTTTGCATGCACTCCAATGTCAGTCTGTGTTTTACCCATTTGTTTGTTAATTATTTTATTATTTTGTATGGTATTTGTTAATTTTTGTTTGCTCGTAATATTTAAGAAATTACAATGTATATTAGCTGAATCCATGTCTGCCTTAAGTATGTTGGCACTGTTGGTTGGATAAGAGGAAGTGCATCCCAGATAAGAGGAAGTGCATCCCACCCATAAAAGCTCATTTCAGCACCCTTTATTATCAACGTGGAAAATGGCCGTTAAAATAGTGTGCGTGTCTATTAGCTGAGGCCATGTAACACAGGTAAAAGGTAAAGTGGACCATGCCCGAATGGGCGTAGGTGGAATGCTCATCTCCCTTACCTTGGCCGTGAGCCCAAAGGTGGATAAACCACTAAAGTCTGTGCCGCTTGGCCAGTGCGACGCAAGACCTACGGTTTCCTTCCGGGCTGCAGAACATCACCGCCCTTTGGCCGGTATCAAATTGTACTGCTTGGTGACACAGGCACATGGGTATTAGCAACTTGCCCAGAGTTGTTGCCTGGTGGTGCACTGGCCGGGAGTCAAATCCGGGACCTTTTGAGCTCGAGTCCGACACGCTAACCACTACACCACCAAGCCGTGTGAATAATAGTAAAGTTAAGTATGCAAGTGTAAGACCGGAAGGCGGTAGATGGAGGCAGCATCACAAGACAGAGCTGGATAGAGACAAGTGATCTGTAGCCCTCCATTCCACCAGAAGTGACAAGATGTAAAAAAGACATCTCCGTCACTCTGTATTGATGTATTATGCCACTGTCTGGACTTTGTGTATCTACTTAGTTTTGTAGTGGTTTTGATTTATTTATTGCCAAAATCTATGTGTAGATTTAGTGAGATCGTCACATGTGATTGGTTGTCGTGTGTCAGGTGGTACGGCAGTTGTGTCATTAGCAACGCCGTCGTCAACGACATCATCAAGTCAGTACTTAGCGGAAAGTGTGCCGGAGTTATCTATCTGCCATTGCTGTGGTTCTGACAAATGTTCTCATCTGAAGCAGCGTTGCACGCACTGGTCGCTCACTGGTTTTGCTCGCAATATCTATGCACCGCTCCTTGCAAAGACTGCCTTCAAGGTGCTTTGAAGCTGTCTGTTTATTTTTCCTGTGTGCTTATTTTTCACTTACCTTCAGTGTGCCTGCTGTTGTTGTTATAGCCCATCATATCGTCTTATATCATGTTGTCATGTAGTCAGATAAAATCTGCGCTTTGGCTAGCTGATCCCATAAGTCCTTAACAGTTAGATGAGTTGGATGTTCGGACAGTCAAATAGATGTGCCACGGTGTGTTGCCACTCCACATTCCGGGCATAGGTCCGACATGCCTGGAAAGATGCGAGTCTTGTAACTGTTCAGTTGTTGGCAATATCCGGCAAACAATTAGCATATGTGGTTCTTAATGGCCAGTGTAATTCCGTTTCACTTAGACAAATGGCTGGTAGTAGTGTAGGTAATGTAATGTGCCTGCTCGTTGGAGCCAATTTCAAGTGACAGAAGATTAGGTGTTTACATATTTTTGTTTCCATATAGTTTGCAATAGGAGTTTGGTTGAATGGTAACAGCTTTGGTCACGTCAACAAAGTTACTGTGCACTGAGCTGGGTTAGGGATGGGTGACCATTTGCAGGTATAGCGGTCCAACGCTGCCGCTAGGGGCCCAATTTTCAAAATATCTTACGATAAGATTTATCTTGGGATTATCGAAAGACGATGTTAAGACTTAGTTAACAGGCTACCTCGCTGTGTTTGTCGAAATCTGTCATTTCGAATTGGATAAAAATTGTCCTGTTGTCGGTAAAATAAATCATACAATATCATAAGTGGAGAACTTACAACAGACTTGCGATTGATGTTGTGATAATTTTAGGACAAATCCTATGATATTTTGTAAATCATGTTTACCCGGAAAATGGCTCTTCAGATGGTATATGTGTGTATGCATTTACCTGTTACTGTAGGCGATTGTCATCAGTCTGTTCGTTGTGCTTGCGGTTGCCTCATTTATTGGAATCATGCGCATGAGAGACGGTCTGGACCTCACGGACATCGTGCCACGTGGAACCGATGAGCATCAGTTCCTCAAGGCTCAGTCTCAGTACTTCGGCTTCTACAATTTCTACGCCGTTACAAAGGTAACCAGTTTTTAGATCAAGAACTTATCTTATATATCGCTACTGATCTTGCTGTGCTTCTTGTTGTTGTTCTTGTTGGGGCAGCCTATTCACAAAGCTTAAGGCTCCATCGTTTCAAATTGAATTGGAATTAAATGTGGAGGGATTGTTATATCGTATGCCAACTTTTGCTGTTGAAGATGTTACGACCTTGACCTTTGATTTTCTCATTTGCTATTGAAGTCTGTGCAGTGTATTGCTGACTGCTGTGTTCAGCTATCTATGGTTTCTTTTCCTAGAAGTGATAAGGTAATGTAAATTACGGATGAGTAAATATTGTTGGCTTATTGTAGGGTGATTTTGACTACACCAGTGCTGACAACCAGAAACTACTGTACGACTACCATCAGGCATTTCTTAAAATTGACAACATCATCAAGAAGGAAGATGGTTCATTACCAGATTTCTGGCTTCATGAGTTCCGCTCATGGCTTCTAGGTATGATGTGTTATTTTAACAGCAGTATTATACACATAATAGACATAGTAAACATGCATAATAAACATGCATTATTTCTTGAATGCGGCAGAAAACTAGGGTGAATACACAGCCAAATTGTACCAGTGCTTACAGGACAGATTCCAGCCGGTCCAGGCCCCTTAATATCAACTCACAGTTCAAGCAGTTAAGAGGTGTCATGGCAGGGGCCCCCTAAATTTTAGCCTGTCGGAAAATTGCCCTCTTGTCGGTAATTTTTTTTCTTTTTTAATTTTATTTTGCATCACAGTGAGGCACGGTAGTGCCTACACTGTTGTAAGGGCGATGAACGCAGTGTTGTTGTCCTCGAGGAAAGTCCTTGTCCTCGAGGACCAATTTTCAAGTCCTTGTCCTTGTCCTCATCCTTGAGTCTCAAGTCCTTGACAACAACACTGGATGAACGCTATCAATGTGAAATGCCATTTTTCGGGGTCCTATAGTTCTGAAACCCTTGGACAGGACCCCAAAATTGCTTCATTAATAGACAGTATATATGTACAGTGTATGACGACTTGTTTCTGAGTGCATTTTGAAGTGCAATTTCTGTATGCAGGCAGCTGTACTGTATGAGTAAATTTTAGATTATTTTTCTGTACATGCAGTATGAGATGTGTTGACAGTAAATTTGTCTATGAACAAATGAGCAGATTAGTCATGCATTGTGTTTTCAATTGCAGGTATTCAGGAGTCGTACGATCAAGATGTGAAATCCGGACACATCACTCAGAGTGGATGGAATAGCAGCGCGTCGGCTATGGGTCGGCTTGGCTATAAACTGACTCTGCAGACGGGTGAAATTGACAACCCAGTTGACATGGGACGGGTAAGTGACAAATATTTACAGTGTATAGATAACTTACCTTTTTTTGTGTAGTTTTTGAATTTATGTGGTTGTGACGATAGTCAACACTCCTTCCTTTGATTTTTTGTCAGACAAGGTGCGTTTTTGGGAACCATGCTGCAACACCATTTTAGCCAATTAAAATAAAAATTAGAAAAATAGTAGTATAATAATGATGGTGGTGGTGTTGCTGGTAATGTTGCCACCTAGAGAATGTAAAGCTGATAATAAAGTGATTAAAATTTTTGGATCAGGAACTGATCTCACAGCGGAAAATGGCCTAAATGGTATGCATGTGATTTCAAAAGTTTGTTGTGTGCACATTCTTACAATAGAGTTTGTTGAAATTGCTATAAAATATGTCAGGAGCAGCCATGGCTTGGAAGGTGGTTTGGGCAGTAGACTTTCTCTGTTGCAACCCAGGTTTGAAACAGTGAGTAAACAGTTGCTGAAATAGTTGCTGCTGATTGTTGATGTTTGTTGACAGTTTGATGGTGGACGTCTAGTCAGCACCAGTGGTATCATCTATCCACCGGCATTCTACGTCTACTTGTCCGCTTGGTGTTGGAACGACGGCCTCGCGTATGTGTCATCAATGGCCGCAATACGGCCACAGCCGAAGGAGTGGTACCATGATGAGACCGACCGCAGCATGAAAAGTATGTTTTGCGAATAACACATTTTAAATTTTATTATAGTATAAAGAACTGAGTTAAAGATAAAAAGGTAAAGGTATTGTATAGCTGTTAATGGAACGTGCTGCAGAGTGTCACTGAATATAAAGTAATGATAGTGAAAATTACAATGGGAACAGCCACGGCTCAGGCAGTGATAAAGACAGTGCAGGTTCAGGTGGCAGGTAACTGTAGCTCTGAGGTGTGTTCTTGATAACATCTATATTGTTTAACCTTTAATCTTTAGGTGGGTTTTTAAAGATCATATTTTCATCAGCAGGGCACTTAAATCGTCCATTCAAGGGTTCCCCAGGGATTGGAGGCGTCTCCCTGGACGTCCACGTCGCACTTGGCTACGTACGCTGGAATCTGATCTCCAGCCGCACAACCTTGGCCTGAACTCTGCGTGGAGATACGCCCAGGATCGAGGACGTTGGCAGCACCTCGTGGAAACAGCTACGCTCCAGTAGGGGCATGCTCGAGATGATGATGATGATATTTCTATTCTTTTACATGCAGACTGAAATCACATTTTTAGCTTTTGACAGAGTAGTGCTTTTCAGGTCTGGTTTCGCACATGAAGGGCGCTGAACTGCCAGTCGGCCACTTACTGCTACTACTACTACATGCAGCTGAATCTATCCTACTTGCCGAAGCGCCTCTGAAGTTACGACCATATAGTACTTTATAAAGTCAATTATTATTGTTGTTGTTATTATTACCGTATTGTTTATGTTTGCAGTACCAAAGTCTCAGCCTATTGCGTATGCACAGCTGGCATTTTATCTTCATCGTCTTGGTGATACTGATACAGTCACGTCAACCATTGAGGTACTGTTCTTTCTAACTTCCTTCTATTAATATACACACACGTTCATTGTTTGGTTGCTTCAAGGACACTTGGCTAGTACCTATTAGTGCCGAATTATAGTAATTAGTATTTCATATCAAAGTTGGCAAAATTATACAAAATGATGCTTTTGCCCCAGTTGTGCCACTTGTACTGGGGCATTTTTCCCACTGCCGGTGTGAAGAAAACCCATTATGAAAGCCTCAGCATTTGACTCTGTTTAGTTGAGAAGGATTTACAGACGAGCTTTCTCAGCTAATGCCTATATAGCATTTTGTGTGATGTGGCAGATGTATAAGCACTTGATTATTATGATGTATTGTGTGTTGCCTTCAGTGCTTTGACACTGTTGGTTGGACAATGGGAAGGGGATCCGGCCCATAAAACCTTCTGCTTCAGAACCCTTTGGGAGGGTCATTGATGTGAGTGGGCAGAGTACAGCCCAAACTATTGGAGATAGAAAACCAAAGGGGCAACTGACTGACCCAAGTTTACCTGTTGGACAGTGGCCATTAAAGCAGTGTGTGTTTGTGTGTTGTGTGTTGGCATTTTCTTATGTTTTGGTTGCATTATAAGTTTTTCACCTAAATAAGAAAGGTTTTTGTTGGTTAGTACTGTTGGTTTGAAGGCATCCAGCACTTAAGAAATTCTGTTGCATTAATTGCCAAAAATTCAGTTTTCCATCAAGACGTCAATTTTTAGATTTATATAGTGCTCCTTAAAAAAGTTAACTGAGGAAGTTTTGTTTTGTGTGGAAAAGTTGTTACGTTTGGCTAAGCTGAATACACGACGCATGTTATATTTGTCGCAGGACGTCCGTTCAATCTGTGAATCATTTGCTAGTTTGCGTGGTTTGCCGAACTATCCACATGGGATCATCTTCACATTCTGGGAGCAGTACGTGAGCCTGCGGTTTTACTTGACGCTGGCCGTTGTTGCTGCGCTGGCCACAATCTTCATCATTGTATCCATCGTGCTGCTCAACATTATTGCCGCTTTCCTCGTGGTATGATTTGTTGTAATAATGCTTAATGTACATTAAGAGAACTGACTTGTAGCCAATGTGGCTAATGCTGTATCAAAAACATAGAAGATTAATCCATGTCTGTTGCATATAACCCAAGTGCAACCCATCTTAGTGGTTTTATGCTGGTCAGCAGTATTTTTAGTGCTAGAATGGCTTTGGATTGTGCCATTTTGTATTTTTAATTTTAAAAAGAAGACAATAATGAAATCAATAGACAGCTTTCAAGAGAGAAGGACTGATGTATTTTGCTTATTTATTTGAAGTTTCAGTTGCTTGGTGTGATTCAAAAAAGTGGGACGAATGACTTCAAGGCCTTTTAGCGTAGCTGGAGCCGACCAATCAGCAACCAGATAGTTATGTACCAATTTTTATAATATAGATTAACTATTTGTTTATTAATGTTTCTGTTTGCTGGATGTGTGAAGGTGGTCGTGCTTGGTATGATTGTCCTGGAAGTGTTCGGCTTGATGGGTCTGCTCAGTATTAAGCTGAGTGCAATTCCAGCTGTCATTCTGGTTATCACCGCCGGTGTTGGTGTCGAGTTTACTGTTCATATCTGCTTGGTAAGCTACAGCTCGTGTCTTATTGCCAGCTTTACCACAGTATTGTAGTGATCTTTTTGACATTTGAACGTATATTTACTCCACAACTGATCGATTTGGCCAAAGCTTGGATGCCAGAGATGAACTTAGAAATGCGGACAGCTTCGATAATTTTAAGTGGTCCTTGTAAACAATTTGGCTGCTACTAGTGTGATCAGCACATTAGAGGTTATTTTTAATGAGGTGCACTGTATAAATCTATGTTTTACTTACTTACTTACTTGCGGATGTCAGGATGTCATATCTGTGATGATATGCATGCTGCAAGCTTTAAGCGTCCCTTGTTGTCACTTGACGTGGTTATCTGTATGTACATGGTGGGCTGGCTATGTATGTCCACATCTTTGAGGCTAAATATTTCGGAAACTAAGGTAGTAAAGCTTGGACATGGAGCAATGCTATTGCCCAGGCTGGCTACACGCTGATGATGATGATGATGATGATGATGACGATGAACAGTTATAATTAATCAGCGTAACATAATAATATAATGACTTTTATATCATCTCTTATATGTGATGCATTTTGTTGAAATTGAGACGAACATGTGATTGTTGTAGACGTTTTTGACGTCAATCGGCTCTTCGCGCAGTAAGCGTGCAGTTATGACGTTGGAGCCGGTGTTTTCACCGGTCGTCCATGGCGCCATCTCAACTCTACTGGGAGTTGCCATGCTTGCCATATCACAGTTCGACTTCATTGTCAGGTGACTTGCACTGTTATTTATATCATCTGCCTTACATTATGTTACTTACTTTACGCCCATGTTAGACACACACAAAGTTGCCCAACTTTTGACAAGTCGCACAACTAATTTTCTGGATTTAAACGAGCTCTGTTCTTCTCACTTTGTCGCTGAGCTGTGATTGGTCAATTGTTTGTTTACATGTGATTTGCTGATTTTGTTGCAAAGTGTGAATATATGATTTCTTGTATATATGTTGTCTGTGACTCTAGAAGCCTTGTTTGTTTGTTAGTTGTTTGCTCATGGAAAATTGACAGTTGCCTAGACAAATTTGTTGTGCGATATAGTTGCATTAATAAGTGGACCGATTTAGTTGGGAGAGCAGGATAGCATCAACATGTGGCCCGTCAAGATGTCGTAAGTCCTAAGCTAAGGCTAAAGACTCTTCAGTGCCTTGATTCTGTTGATTAGGTGTCAGGAAGGGCATCTCACTGCTGCAATGATTCCGAGAAATAAACTTTGGGGAACGGGACCTGACCTGAAGTAACTTGAGAAAAATTGGCTGGTTAAACAGATATAGAAAGTTTTGCAGTTAGATTTCGAAGCGAGAAATATTGTTCTAATTTTGATGTGTTCGTAATCTGATAATTTGTATCACTTAGTTAGAATTCAATGTTGTGTGATGAATTTCAGGTATTTCTTTGTCATCCTGATGTTGCTTGTTGCACTCGGCATGCTGAATGGTCTGCTGTTGCTGCCCGTCCTATTGTCGTTCGTGGGACCTCGGTCTGAGGTATACTGGTTCTGTTCAGTAATAACATTTCATGTTTGAGGTTTTTTGTTCTTGGCTGTTATGTACAGTATGCCAGTTACTTCAACAGTGCCAACATATCAGACTGTTTCAAACAAGCACTGGAGACGTTCCTGTGCCAGTGAGTTGGCATTTTGTTGCAGATGACAGCACCTCTGAGGAACTGCTTGGGAGGGGGGTGGCTGTAGCAAAGACTGTAACATTTACCATTAATGTTATTGACATCAACAGCCAGTGCTTTTAACCAACTAGGTTAGTATGCTAAAATTCTGGGTAACAGGGCCTACCATTTACCAACATGCATGTTATGCAGCACTCGCTGTTTCTTTCCTGGTGGTAGTCATAAGTATAGTTTGTACTCATTTTGTCTACCCACAGAGGGATGACCAGGCTGAGTTGGCAGTGGGTGGCTTAGTTAGATACGAAGATGGTCACCTATCTCAGTACTATCCCAGCAGAACATAAAGAGTAACTTTGCTGATGTGCCCATTGCCCAATGACACTACCACTAAGCCAAACTGCCACCTTTATTGTTGACAGTAGACAAGTGATAATATTTGCACGTGTACGTAGATTCGGCCTTTGGACAATGGAGACCAGCTGCCGATGCCATCACCGAAAGTGATGCCGAAGAAAGTGCATCGGCCGCGAGTGCACATGCGGCGGCGGCACTCCGCACCACGAGTAGAACAGCCGGTCGCCGAACTGGCACTGTCGACAATTGCCGAGGAGAGTTCCCAGCACCACTCGACATCCAGCGTGTCGATCGACGTCGACCCCGAAGTGTTTATAGAGTCACCTACCTTGTCGCCACCGCCGCCGTATACCGGTATCGCCACGCCAGCACCGACTGTCACAGTCACCAGTCCTGCGTGCTGTGTCTGCCATGCTGCACGGGTAAACAGCATTTCTGCTCTACCGAATATTGTATTTTGATAATGATAATGTATTTATAAAGTGGCATATAATCCTTGAGCCACTGCCAGTGACTGATAGCAAGTATTCTACTGTCTTTGCTGCTGATCAGAGCACGTGTCTGTGCTGGTTGGTTTTGTTGTGTATAATGAACTAGATCTGGTATATTCTTTTTTAATTGTTTTGTAAGATATGTTGCATAGGGTATATGTAGGTTTATGTGGGTGTATGTTACGTTTGGAGTTTTGTTTTGCTAATATAATTGAAAAATCATTTTTATTGCCTTTGTGTGTTTAACTTAAGTCAAGCCTAGTGCCTCACAATAACCACCTTTGGATGTTTATGGGAGACATTTCTCTTTTCAGAGTGCTAGTGTACAGAGCACATTAGGGGCTTTTTGGCATTTATGTCCTACGTATATTAATGTTTTGCTTACGTATTTGCTTAATAATGTGATATGCCATGTGGTATGATTCCCAGGGCGCTCCGTCGGCAACTACAACGACCAGTTCTGTTACGTTGCCATCAACATCTGGTCATCACGTCATCAGGACAACGGCGCGAGTAAAAGTCGAAGTCCACACTCCAGTACCAAGTACGTTGTCATTGACTCATAGTTGATCATTGACAGTTTGTATTGCATTTGAACACGTGTGCTTCTTTGAGAAATTGGAAATTCTTTTGAATACATGTCCCATTGTCCCATGTAAATATATATGAATTGGAACCCATACTACCTGACCAATTCTTCTTCAGATACCTTCTCCATCTAATACCATGAATTCCATTATGATTCAGTGCTTGACCCAGTCAGAATCACCTTTGCATTTAGTAGTTACAGTCTTAGTATCAGTAGTAGTAGTCTTCTTTGGTTATCTGCCTAACAGCAGGTTTTTGGGGACATCATCTTCCAACTTTCTCCAGCTTCTCTCTTCAGGTCATGGTCCGAGTTGATCAAAATTTCATTAAGCATGTGCAAGAGCAGCAGCAGTAGTAGTAGTAGTAGATTGTTTATATGGCATGATTAAAACAATTTATGTGCCCGGGTCACACTTAAAGAAATGGGTTTTTAGCAGCCACTGAAATGTGACAAGTTCAAATGTCTGGCTGATGGAGTTCTGCTGGCACACTGTTAGGCCCATGTCATACTTGCAACAGTTGGGCAACTTTGTCACGCAGCTGCCTGTCTGACTTCACAAGTTGCCCAATATTTTGACGAGTCTCGCAACAAATTTTGCTGCACTGATTGTTCAGTTACCTATGACAAGGTGATCTAAATGCGTCATATAAGTATTTGCAGTATTCTAGTTGTAATAGAACATACCCTCAGTGCTTTGATGCTGTTGGCTGGGTGACAGGAAGGGCATCCAGCCTGCTTCAAAACCCTTTGGGATGGCGGTTATGTGAGTTGGTAGGGTGTGTAGCCCGAAGTACCACTTACAAAGAGAACTTACAAATAGTTTTGGCCTGCCTGTGAGGATGCTCAGGATATGGATGCCTGGTACTGGGAGTCAAAGGGGCAACCAGCAAACTCGGGTTCACCGGGAAAGTGACTATTAAAACAAGGATGTGGAGTTCTAATAGTAGTAGCAGCAATAACGTTGACATTTCTTGCGGTTGTGTACAGTTATATCCCGTTCTAGTCCGGACTTCAAGAGTAAGAAGCGGAAGTTGCAACGACCGGAAGAGTTTTCGTCCGTCACAGATGCCACCGCCAGCAACAGTCCAAGCCGCAGTGCCAACTCCTAGCAGCTAAGTGCAGGTCTGCTGATGTGAAAATACAAAATAGTCATTTACATTGTCGGTGAAAGTTGTTATAGTCACTTATACTATTTATCCCATGCCTTTAATAATTGCCATAAAACTTCTAATAAACTCCCCCGGCGTTTATTTGAACACGGACCTCAAAATCCCGGCGTTTAATAGAGACCCGGCATTTATTGGAGACCCGGCGTCTATTAGAACACTGGCCTTGAGCCCCCTGCGTTTACTAATGTCAGTTGTTCCAATTTTCCCTGTTTACGTTAATTTTACTCTTTATATGTTAATTCTCAGCGTTTATATCTACTTGGTTAGCTAAAAAAACAAGGAATATCTGTGTCAACACTAAGTTTTGGGAGTAGCTATGACGTAACTAATGTATGGCTGGTACTTTGACAACTCTGTATTTCTAGAAGACCCGGGCGTTTATTTGAGACCCGCACTTAATCGAGACCCGGCGTTTATTAGAACATGCGCCTCAAAACCCCGGCGTTTATTAGAGACCCGGCGTTTAATAGAAGTTTTACGGTGTGTCAGTTATTTGGAAGAAATTAACATTATCAATTGTGTGTAATCTGTATTACACCATGAGTCAACAAAGTAGACCCGCAAGTTTTCCTCATAACGTCCTCAAATATTGGCAGATTTTCAAAATTCTTTCACTGACATACTCGTTAGGCATTTTGCAATACAGCAGTTATTAAATCTGACCACATCTTAAATGCATCAAAGATTCTGGCATGTTAACCACTAGACCACTGGCTCAGCCTAACAAATAGGCAGACATTAGCAGAGAGAACTAAACCATTTGACCATTGTTTGAAGGAAAGCATGCATGACATAGAAACTACAGTGTTTAAAATGAACAGTTAATAATGCAGTGGTTACTAACAGTTTGACTTGTGTGGTGTTTTTGTAGATTCCATTGCATTGGAGGTTGTTGCAGCTGGTAGTGATGGATAGAGACAGTATCATTTAATTAACCTGCATCGTCATTGTTCATAATTCGAATACGTTCCGTTAATTGTCTCGTCACTTGTTATTTATTCTACGCAGCAGCTTTAATTCACTGTTGCGTAAAGTTACCTGTTGTGGAAACAGTTGCGTGGTTATTTAGCGATGATAGTTTTTATAAATTGCTCATCATAATACATTTTTGTGATTCAAGACATTTTACATACCAACCCAGTTTTTTCCTGCGGATAAAGTAATTTGTGCAGTGCAAATAAATAATTCAAATTATGCAAGTTTTGTAAGTCAGAACAACACAGCGAAACATGTTATTCAGGTAATGTCTAAGTTTGGTTTTATTGACCTTTTGAAATATCTGTCACTTCCGTAAACTAAAGGTGATGTTTTTGTCTCGTTGTTTTTGGTTTGTTAGCTGGACTTGTCAAAACATGGATGAATTTTATCATAGGCATGGAGGCCAGTTTCTTTGCCCCAAACATTTTCTGACACCGCCGGAGAGAAACTGCTCATTTAACCTGATCAGTCAATCAATCAAATTTTTTAACGAGTCCCAAGCAACGAACAGCTACTTCAAGGACCTCAGAGAAAATAGCTATCAACGAATGAACTGAAACTGCTTACATTGTAGATAATAACAGTTCGATTCAACATTTGTCTGACTGACTTATCTCACCCAGTAATAGTACAAAACTGATTTTTGGCGTTTCATTTCGCTGGACAGAATTAATCAAAAGAATTATTCTTTTATTATTTTTTGCTCTGGCTGCTGCAAGGATAATTTAGCAATTGCCTGAAAATGCTTTGCTCAGGGGATACAGCCACCTCTCGCTCGTGTGCCTATGATTATCATGGATGAATTTTTGTTTGATCTTTTACAATTTATTGCACCATGGTCAACTCATACAATTACAATTTTGCTTATGTGTATCAGTCAAGAGTTTTTCAGTTTAACATTGCGAAGTAGGGCATTACCGGTAGCTGTGTGCTAATTGTAATTATGTGTTTAATCACAAGATGGCACTACTACTTATATCAAGTTCTGCAGCATTGCTGACTTATCCAGTATGTGCATCAGTCCTGGATCAGCTTTGTGGTCATGTATGAGATTAGTCGTGAATCAACTGTTAAAAATTCAGTGTTAAACAGAACCAGTTCACTGGTTGTTTCCTATCGTTGTTTTTGTTCATAAATAATTTTTGATTGTGTAAACATAAGATTGTAATTACTGTTCTACTACCTGTCGCTAATGTTGTCAAAATCGCAAGTTCTCGACATAATTGTAGTCATACTTAGTCATGATAAATGTGTAAAGTAAAATGTGTTATTTTCGCCGCATTTTAATTTTGCGATTTTGGAATGTAGAAATTTTGCTGAATTTTGATGTCGCGTTTTGCCAGTGTTTTACTGGGCCTTTGATGGGCGAAGTGATTTTTTTCATGGGTATGCAATTTCGTGACTATTCTACTGTCAAAGATTTCACAGCCGCGAAAATAACACGGTTTACTACTGTTATTACTGGCAGTTCTGTGTCATGTACCTGATAAATTGTAACAACCTGCCGGCGTCAGCTGACCGAGATTTTTTATGGTGAACCACAAAATAGTCGCTACTGTTCTCTTTGTATGTACATTGTACAGCTGTTTTATACTGTCGTTTCAACGATTGGTCGAGTTTCGTTACGGTACATTAAAGAGCTTGAAGTTGTTGCATGGTACATTATTGTGTGCATTTTAATGCAGTAAATGGTGCGTTTATAACTCACAATTTTTCTCTTGTTACAAGAAAGGAAAGATACAAAGTCGCATCATAGTGAACCGATTCTAGCCAAATTTTGCACGTCAAGAGATATGGTAGATGTAATGCTTATAAATCAATAGGTACATGAAGGTACAAGGAACTAGATCAGAAGGCACAACAACAACTGGTACTGCTAAGTGGCACATGAAATGCTGCAGTAGCCAATCCAAAACAATTTTGTGGGGTTCAGCAATAGGCTGAAAGAGCAATCCACCAGTTGAGGCTGAACAGACTTCAACGGCTTTTTACCAAGGTTTTATTGGCTGGATTACGTCTCCATTCCAATCTGTCCACATTGTGGTAGTGGGGAGGACACGGCTGAACATTTACTTTTATCATGCCCAAAGTGAGCAGTGGAACGTCAGCTTAACCCATGCTCTACTTTTTCTCCCTATCTCTACAATGGAGTCTAGAGTGAGTTAACGTCTTGTAACCCACAGTAGACAGTGGTCAAACTTAGATGG